>Ga0187887_10000718_pt1 | contig 31588 bp, 27 predicted proteins | sample June2016WEW_7_10_FD_132977 | JGI IMG/M metagenome (GOLD analysis project Ga0187887, IMG submission 132977) | Peatland microbial communities from SPRUCE experiment site at the Marcell Experimental Forest, Minnesota, USA - June2016WEW_7_10 | ecosystem: Environmental > Terrestrial > Soil >... | reverse complement strand
GTTCTGTCGTCTACTGTGTACAGCGATGCGAGGCGTTGGTGCATTGACATTCAATTTGCTCGCGTCGCCGACCCGCGTTTTGCCGTCGTCGCCCGGGTGCTGGGCGTGGACCATCTGAGATCGACTTCATAAGCCCGGGATCACCCCAGTTGACCGAGAAATCCTCGGCATCCAACACCAGTTACGTGTCCTTATCAATTGCGCAATCGCTCCTGGCATCTTTTCGTTCGAACGCCTCATGGATTCCGTGGGGCACATCTTCGCGACAGTGTCCCACTTCTTCGGCTGCGTCCGAGAACAACGGATCGCGCGCTTTTCGAGGCGCACCCGCCGGTTAGTTGATCCCTTAAGGGATTACCTAGAGTGTCTGAGATTTTCAGACAGTGCCAAAGGTATCAAAAGGTATCAAAATCGCCTGAGGAATGATACATTGAATACTATCCACAGGCGCTAGTTTGTTGCGTTCGGAGGCACGATAATTTTGCTCACGTTGGTGGCGATCGTAGTCATTGGGCTGTCACTCCTAGTCGCAAACCATTATCGATCGAATGCGAAACGCCCGCGCAAGCGCCTTACGGCCGTTGTTGCCGTCGTTGTGATTGGCGTCACGGCCGGCGCAACCTTGATTTTGAAATCACTGACCTCACCGACCTCCATCCTAGATGGCTGGACGTCGCCGAGATTCGCCTGGCGGGCGCGCCTGTTTGCACGCAAAGCAGAGGGCGACCTTCCTGATTTGTCATGGCATGAACTTTGGTTTATGGCGCACGCTCAAGGTGGTTTCGGTCTGGAAGGCTATGTTAGGCAGGCGTTTAGTTTAGAAGGGACCGTCGCAAATCCATACGTCACGCGTGACGATTATCAAAGCGGCGCACGGATCTTCCGCGAACGTTGCCAAGCCTGCCATGGTGGCGATGGAATCGGGGGGCATGCCCCGCGTTTAAATGGTCCGAGATTCAACCACGGCGATACTGACTTCGCGATCTACAAAATCGTCAGAGACGGTATTCCTCGGACAGGTATGGCTGCCATCCCGATGTCCACCAAAGAACGGTGGCAGGTCATCGGCTATCTGAGAACGCTACGGCTGGCTGCTTCCAGCAAGAATACGGAACAATTTGCGCCCGTAGCGATCCAAGTGAGCCGCGAACAGGTACGTGCTGCCGGAAGCAGAACGGATCAATGGTTGACCTACTCAGGCTCTCCCGATGGACGACGTTACACACCTTTGGCAGAAATAATCCCCGAGAATGTTTCGCGGCTTCAAGTTCGATGGATTCGACAATTTGACACGACCGAGTCAAGGAGCGAATCGACACCGATCGTGGTCGGCGGACTCATTTTCACCACGGAGCCGACGCCTTCCGATGTCGTCGCCCTGGATGCCAAATCCGGGGACGTAAGATGGCGGTACCAGCGAAGCCTGCCCGATAAGCTGCCGGCGTGCTGCGGCCGATCCAACAGAGGCCTCGCTGTTCTCGGGGCCGTGTTGTTCGAGGGTAGCCTCGATGATTATCTGGTCGCTATCAATGCAGCCGATGGGAGGGGGATTTGGAAAACTGCGGTGGCAAACCCATCCGACGGCTTCACGATGACAGGAGCGCCGCTCGTGGTAAATGGGTCAGTGGTGGTGGGTGTCGCGGGCGGTGAGTATGGAATTCGCGGTTTCGTTGCGGCGTACGATGCTGAAACTGGCCGACAACAATGGAGGTTCAATACGATTCCCGGTCCTGGCGAACTGGGTCACGACACGTGGAAAAACGATGCGTGGCGAACCGGTGGCGGCCCAACTTGGATCACGGGGAGTTACGATCCGTCGCTGGATCTTATTTATTGGGGCGTAGGCAATCCGGCGCCAGGTATGCAGGGAGATGTCCGTCCGGGCGACAACCTGTTCACCGACAGCATGATCGCCTTGCATGCCAGTTCCGGGAAGTTGGCATGGTATTTCCAATTCACACCCCATGATGAATATGACCGGGATGCAACCCAGACTCCTATCCTAGCGGACATTCCGATTAAGGGTGTCTTACGTCGAGTGCTCTGTGTTGCAAACAGGAATGGCTTCTATTATGTACTGGACCGAGCAACCGGTGAATTCCTCGTAGGGTTGCCTTACGTCGAACAGAACTGGGCGAAAGGTCTGGATTCGACAGGCCGTCCGATCCTCGCCTCAGACGCAAAGCTTTCAGCCGCCGGCCGGCTGATAAGACCCGGTGTTGGGGGTGGTACCAACTGGCAAAACGCCGCGTTTGACCCCAAAAGCGGATCGATTTTTATTCCGGCCACCGAAAGCGGTTCTGTATTCACCAAGTCCCCGAACCCCAGGCGCGGGGAACTTGGATTCTACCCGGGCAGCGAAGGCGGCGATTACAAAGAGCCGGAAGAACGCGTCGTTCGAGCGTTGGATGTTGCTACCGGCGCGAAGAGATGGGAGCGATGGGAACGTTCGTTGCCAACCTGGAAGAAATCCTTCGCACAGGGCTATGGCGGCCTGTTGGCAACGGGCGGGGGTCTCGTATTCGGGGCAGCGGGAGGCTTCGCGTTTGCAATAGACTCCGCGACCGGACACGAGTTGTGGCGGGTTTACCTGGGAGGGGACACCTTTGCGGCGCCAATCTCGTTCACAGTGGACGGGCGTCAGGTGATCTTAGTGTCGGCGGGCCGGGCACTGTTCGAGTTCGGATTGTAATAAGATCGCCCACCGCGGCTCATTCCAGTCATCGCAAGGACATTTCGTGAACAGATAACTAGAATTGCCAGTATAGGAATTCGCTTTGGCCGCCAAGATTTAGAATACCGATGGCCACGATCGCCGCCACGGCGGCGGCCCACGCCAAAGACGGTCTCCAAAGGAAACGGGTGGGAACAGTCGCGCCATCGCGTGGACTCGGCTTCCAGCCCAGCGCGGGCTCGAACCGGCTCAGTATTTGTAGAGAGTTCGGGCAGACGAAGGCAATGAATGCTGAGGCGGCGAGCCAGAAAGCTATGTGCTTAAGAGCAAGACCACCGCTTAACCCGATGCCATGCAGACCGAGCATTCCCTGAAGCAGATGCGTCGCCGTTTTCAGGTTGGCCGAGCGGAAAATAACCATCGATGCGGCGACGCACGCGAAGGTGATGAGGAAGCCCGCGGGTTGCATGAATCGCTCATAGCGCGCTTTATCACGCCATAGCTTAGACCCAAGTAGCCGCCACCCATGATTTACCGTCAGAAACGTGCCGTGGAGCAAGCCCCACACTATGAACGTGTATCCGGCGCCGTGCCAGATTCCAGACACAAGCATGGTTAACAAAGTGGGGAACATTAGCAGCTCGACGAAGGCCCCAGGGCCCATGTTCCGCTCGGTGACAAGCGGGCGGCCCCTGGCCGTACGGCGGCGCGTTAACCAGAGTGCTAACGGATTGTAAATATACGCCGTTAGGAAGCGCGTCAACGTCATGTGCCATCTCAGCCAAAAATCGATGATGCTCGAAGCCCGCAGAGGAGAGTTGAAGTTGGGTGGTAGTTTGATTCCGAATAACCGGGCGATGCCGAGTGCCATGTCGGTATACCCCGAAAAGTCAAAATAGATTTGCAGCGTGAAGCCGACGGCCGCAATCCAGGCGGGTAACAAGGCCATTCTGCTGCCTGAGGTGGCCTGCTCATAGAGGGGCGTCACAAATTTCGCAATGTTGTCGGCAAGAAATACCTTTTGGAACAGCCCAAACCCGAACAACGTCAAACCAACGGATACGTTGCCCATATCGAAACGGCATGACACGCGCTTGAACTGCGGCATCATTTCACGATAATGCACAATCGGACCGGCGATGAGTTGCGGAAAGAAGAGCACGAACAAGCCATAGTCCTGCAGCGTGAATGACTCAATCCTGCCTGCGTGAACATCAATTAAGAATGCGATCTTCTGAAACGTAATGAACGATATTCCAAGCGGCAAGATGATCCGTGCTAGAAACATCTGCGTGCCGAATACATCGTTGATGGCGCCCACGAAAAAATTAGAGTACTTGAAGTAGCCGAGGAACGCCACGTTGAACGCAATGCCCGCCAGTAGAACGGCCCGGGCAGCAGCACGGCTCCCCTGCTTGTTCAGGCGCTGAAGCACGCGCGCCAGCGCGAAATTAATCAGCACCGACGGCGCGATAATGAGCACATTCAACGGTCTCCACCAGCCGTAGAAGAATAGGGACGCGGTGATTACCCAACCGAGGGCCCACGCACGAGAAGCCGTTCCCAGCGCAAAAAACACAGCCACAACTACCGGCAGGAAGGCAAAAATGAATTCATAAGAGTTAAACAGCATTCGCCTCTTCGCTCCTCTATATCTTGGTGCTACCGCGCCAGCAAAATCGCGCTGATCCTTCGCACAATTGCGCCAACATTTTGAAACGATTCAACCTCAGCCACGCCAAACTTTACGCGGAATTCAGTTTCGACCGCCACAATGAAGCTCACATAGGCGAAAGAATCCCAATTGGGTACTTCATCGCGCTTGGTCTCCATTGTCAGCACGATGGAATCGTCCGACAAAAGGTCTTGGAGAATCCGCGTCAACGCGCGTAGAATGTCTTGATCGGTCATGCTACTCCAGCCTCCTGGCGAGATGGGTAGAGTGGGGCACATACTCGGACAACTGCAAGAACCACCGAGTGGCGCCGTCCGGGAGTTCGGATTCTGCATCAAGCGTGAAGCCTAAGGCCCCGTACAACTGGCTGACCACACCGTTTTTCGAGGTTGGTATGTAGTCGGCACGGAACGCCCGCACACCCATTCGGTACGCGGTCTCCACCGCGATATTCATCGCTTCGTGCTCCAGTTGCCGGCCGAATACCCGGCAGCTCATAACCCAGGTATCTATCTCGATTAGACCCGGCACCTGTGGGTCCGGACGCAGAATCATGGCACTGACAAGACCGTTGTCTCCGAACCTGTCCACGAGGCGGAATTGAAGGGTGAGGCATCGATCGGAGTCGACGAACCTGGTTACGTCCTCGAGGGAATGCCTCCGAGTCGTTGGATTAAACTGATTTGTTTTTCCGATCAACTGTGCAACACGGGCCAGATCCACGGTTTTGAAGGGTCCATAGGCGACCGACATGTCTAGTCCACCTAGAAAATCGTCCATGCTCTCGGACGACTCCAGGAGGGAGTCGCGCGAAGCGTTGGCCGAGTATTGATCCGCGCGCCGAGCATCGTCGGCGGTGAAGAAGACAGACTCGAAATAGCCGGCGTCCGCTAGGCACCGAACATATTGAGCTGCGTCGTCGGGCAGTTCCGGAACAGCCACCATGGGCAGGCTCTGTCGAATACGTGCTCGCTCCGCGGGATTGTCGTCGACAAAAACCAAACTATCGATTCCAATGTTCAACTCCTCGGCAATTCGCCGCAGGTTGGCGGCCTTATCTTCCCAGTTCGCGACGAAGGCCGCAACATCCGTTCGCTTTAGCAGCATCTCCGGATGGTCGCGGAACACCGCCTCAGCCACCACGGGGTCATTCTTCGAGCAGATGGCCAGAATCACGCCACGGTCTTTCAATTGCTTCGCGTAACGCTGCAAGGCAAGGTGGGCTTCACCGGTTCCCGTGCCCTCCCCCAAGATGATCCCTTCCGGCCCGTCGTCACCGATCACCCCGCCCCAAAGAGTGTTGTCGAGGTCGAGGACCAGACACTTTTTCGACAATCCACGCTGAGCAGCGATTACTCTCGCTAGTAGCTCTCCATACATCGGCCCCGCCGTCGGCGCGATTTCCTGTTTGGCTTGTAACCAGCGTGTCACATCGAACCATGCATCCAATCCATCTCGTTCACTGGCTCGTGCGATATCTAGGAGCAGAACGCCGTCTTCGGCTGCTGCTTGTGACAAACGACAATTCAGATTGGCGATCAGTTGCGCCGGCGCACCCGCAACAAGCCGGTCATAACTGCCGAACAATGGATCGGCGATGTTCAAGAAAGTCTGTTGGATCACGGTCGCGTGGAACGTCTCTCGCGCTTTTCGCCACAGCATACGCAACTCATCGATTGCCCGGCCGATCGCCGCATCCGCCTCCGCTGCCGTCGCCGTCAGCGGCACCGCCGCAATCGCCTCGCGCGCGGTGAGCGACAGCAAGATGATCTGGGGATCCACCCGATGCAGAGGCGAATCCGGGTCGAGTAGTTGTTGCCGGTATTGAGCGTACGGCGCGGCGTGGACATTGATGAGCAGCCGCCGGCGCAAACCCGATACTCGGATAGCTGGCGCCAGATGGTCGACTGTAGCGGAAGCCAGAATCGCAAGGCGAACGGATGAGAAACCATCGGGTGTTTCCGAGCACGCTGGAGCAAGGGCGCGATCAAGCTGAATCGTCTCGAGAAAGCCCAGCCGGTGCTGGGCCAGCGCAGCAAGCCTCTCTAGACGGTCCGCCGGCGGTTCAAGGGCCAGGCGGAGAGAACCTCGGAAGTCCTGCGGGGAAGGTAGCCAATCCATCATCTTCTTGTTAGCGATTCATGGTACTGGAGCTGCGCGTATCGCAAGATGCGATTCCGGCTATTCACTGAGACACTTCCGAATCTGCGGACCAGCCTCCTCAAGAAATGCAGTGGACCAACGTTGCGCACTTTCCGGGTCGAGATGGGAGTGATCGAATGTGTTCAACCCGGCCACCCTTGGTGCCACCAGGTTCAAGCCGAGGGCAGCGGCAATGGCCTTGGCGGTCCCGATAGGAGTTTTTACCGTCGGGACAACTGTTAATATCGTGCATGAGCGGCCGGCGGAAAGGCTGGGCAGAAACTCGTTTCCCAACGTGGTATACGATGCGAGCGTTTTCTGGTTGATATCCTCATCGTAGGATACCGGCCCGCTCGTGAACTGTCCACCGCTCAAGAGCCAAGCACCCGAGGATCGCGACCGAAAGATGGCGTAGCCGTCTCCGCAAGCAGCTTTAGCGTTCGCGCAAATCGCTTTGTGGATCGTTTGCCACTGGCGCTTCTCCTCGTACCGACTCCTCACCGACTCATCCCGCATGACGGTTTTGGCAGGTTCAGTCTCGGATTGCTCAAAAAACGAGTCGATATTGATCACATAAACCTTCGCCCTCGGGCGAAGCTTACCTAGGAGCGGCGCTTCAAACGTATAGTTCTCGTAATAGGCAAAACCCAGCAAATAGTAACTCTCAGCGAGCGACGAGAACCAGTCAGCAGTCCCCTTGGAGGAAAACCCGAACTGCGTGCGGCTATTCCCGAGAAAGAGCACCCGGGCTTTCGCGGCGGCGGCGCTTGCCGCCGGTTCCAGTCCAAACCAGAAAGAGCCGTGTTCGTAGTCACCGTAGTTCGTGGCTCCGCAGTAGCCGAGGTATCTGTCGGAAGAGTATCCGGCTGCTTGGCAATTGAATATGCCGTATTTTCTGAGGCTGTACGCGCTGGCACCAAGAGCTACCGCGAGAATGAGCAGTGTGTACAGACCCGGCTTGGCCCCAAACACAAAGCTTCCACGGCCACGCTCCGGTGGGTCGGTGAGGTCAATTTGGGAAGGCTTCGTGGCTGCCGTTTCAAGTTCTTTAATGTTCACGGGCATCGGTGCGAGTCCTCTTAGGTTCAAATGTGTCTCTCATGCCTCCTCCATCGCAGTACCACCCTCGATTCCCGTGGTTTTGTCCCTAAATGCCGACCGCAGGAGGTGCAGAAGGCCATCAGCTTGCTAGCGAAGGCAGGCGACGGTAACAGCTTCTTCCTTAATCTCGTGCGCATTTTGGCGGAGCTGAGAACATCTGTTATTTTGATCTGCTACGCGGCAGACCGTTTTCCCGCCGTTTGAATTTTGGGAACCGGCTAAAATACGCACCGATCTTCCAAGCGAACGACGGTCAAGCTCCGCGTTTAAGCCCCTCACAGCATGCGATCGCTTCAAAGCACCAGGCGCGCTAGGCGATTTGATTCGGTCGCCGCTTGAGCTCATACGAACGCATCTAAAGTTTCGACGTCGAGGTCAATCTTCCACAAACTCGTACCGGGTACGTCGAACAGCGACGTATCCGTTCGAGTCCCGCACCACGGCGCCATCGATAACGAGTGCAATCTCCGAGTTTGTCCCGCTGGAGTTCGGCCAGTTCGTGACTTTTACCTTTACGCGCCTGCCTATTTTGAGCGAATCGTGAGAGCACTTGATGAGCAGCCCACCACTGCTAATATTGACAGTTGTTCCAGGAATCCGTATCGCGCGAATGCAAAGTTCGGCCGATAGTTCAATTGGAAACCTCTGCGTCATCCGACGGTCCGAACCCACCTTCTTCGGGATGAAAACAGAACCGTCTTCGACGGCAGAGTCAGTACGGCTTTCGATTAGCGAGCCGTTGCCGTGGCGGTACGCTGCTGGCGTCGTCATTCTTTTGACCATTCTTACGGGGTTCCTTGTCGTGCGCATTGAGAATATTCACGAACGCGGACTGTTGTAATATTCGCGCTGACGACTTCACATAGCTGCAGCGAGTTGGCTGGAGATTTCCTGCCCGATGGCGAGCGAGGCAGTCGCGCCAGGACTGGGAGCATTCAGCACATGTAGAGAACGCTCTCCTGCGGCGAAACTGAAATCTTGTACAGTCTCGCCATTGATTGAGATAGCCTGCGCGCGCACGCCCGAGCCGCCGGCCTCTAGATCCTCCGGCCTGACATCGGGGACCAATGCGTTCAGAGACCGGCAAAATAGCGTCTTGCTGAACGATCGACGAAGTTCGCTGAAGCATAGCTGCGGGTATTTCTGAACAAAGCGCCAGAAGCCCACGTAGGTCAACGTGTCGAGAAGGTCCCGGACAGACAAATCCGTCTTTCGATAACCCTCTCGCGCGAATGCTAATACTGCATTGGGTCCGGCCTCGATGCCGCCGTGAATCAATCGCGTGAAATGAACTCCTAGAAAAGGGAACTTCGGATCTGGCACTGGGTAAATCAGGTGGCGCACCAAATGTTGACTTTCCGCCCTCAATTTGTAGTATTCGCCGCGGAATGGCACGATTCTCAGCTTGCGCTTTTCGCCAGCGAGTGCGCTCACACGATCGCAATGTAGACCCGTGCAATTCACGATGTAGTCGGACTCATATTCGCCTTCGGTCGTTTTGGTGATCCAACGCCCTCTTTGCCGCTCAAGTTTGATAACTCGAGCATTAGTTGCGACGCTGCCGCCTCCTTCCCTAATGCATCGGGCCAGCGTTTCACACACCGCCGCATAATCGACTATGCCTTCTTCGGGAACTCGTATGGCCGCCACTCCGCCAACGTGCGGTTCTATTTGATGCATCTCGCCCGGCCCTAACATTTGCAGGCCGCTAAGGCCATTCATGCGTCCCCGGTCGAACAAATCGTTCAGCCGTGGGACCTCGTCCGCTTTCGAAGCAACCACCAACTTTCCACAGATTTCGTGAGGAATGCCATGCTTCTGACAAAACTCGACCATCTGGCGGATTCCGGTTACCGCCAGCCGCGCTTTCATGGAACCGGGCTTGTAATACAGACCGCAGTGTAGAACGCCACTGTTGTGACCGCTCTGGTGTTGTCCGACCGCTCGTTCCTTCTCGAGGACCGTGATTGAACCCCTTGGAAATTTTTGACCGAGACGGTACGCTGTTGCCAGGCCGACGATCCCGCCCCCGATTACTAGAATGCGCATAGATCTCTCATGCGGCGAAGCGAATACGATTCAGTATCGCGGTAAGCACGGATGGTTTCCACCGGTGAAACATGACACCGAGACCGGTGCCTAGCGTATTAGTAATCAAGTCCGTCGTGCCTGAATCTCGCGTCGGAAGGTACGCTTGTAATACCTCAATCGTGAGGCTGATTGTCAAGCCAAGCATCACGGTTACAAGAGCCGCCCGGTTAACTGGTTTAGTCAATGACAAGTACGCACAGCAGAAGTATCCGAACGGGACGAAGCCCACAACGTTTTTCAGAACGCCCTTCCAATAGCCCCAGCGAGGATTAAATTCTTTCCAGGCTGGCTCCAGGAGCTTCTCGTGCAGAATCGTATATTTCTCCGGAATGTACAGTTCGACTGTAGAGTTACCGTGGTTGTGCACGACGTTACCGGAATGTTCGTCAAAGAGGTATAGAGCGGCGCTGCGTTCATTTTCGGGCGAGTAAGGCCGACCCGTTGCCTCCCATGCACGGTAGTGTTGGAAGACCTCCGCACCAGTGAGCTCCTGCCTGTAGATCGCGAGGCCCCACAATTGACCAGCCCAGCTGTCCGGCTTAACTGGGGAGGTGCCTACGACGAGTTGACCCGTTAAATCCGCGCTGATCATCTTGAACCAGGGAGCGGGCTCAATGGCTAAGCCGTCAAGATAAACCATAGTTCCCTGTGCTCCTGAAGTGATGGTGACAAAAGCTCGTGACCCCTGATGGAAAACCTTCTTTACAGAGATCTCTGATGTAACGGTCCGATGTTGCGCGTCACGACGTTCCACTTCGAGTAAAAGATCAGCCCTATCCTGCTGTAGCGACAACCGCTGGAGGTTGTCCGACGAATAGAAGGCGAGCACCGTACCCGTGTCACGTATGTCGTAGGGAAACAACCTGATTTCCAGACTGCAGGGTGCTTGGGCCTCCGAATCGTTCAAATCGAACGCACTCGAGCTGAGAAGAGTCCCATGAGGTCCAAAGCTTACTCCATGCGCATATGCAAGCCAAGTCACATCGTTGTCCGGTTGATGGAATGGCCAGAGCCCAGCTACCAACATACTGAAAACGATGCAAACACAGACCCTTCCTAGAATCTTGGAAGGCTTGCGTATGCCAGTCTTGTCTGACACTTCTATTGTCTGTGCTTCAACAATGGTCACGACTTTAACCGACGTTCGCAGTTGGATTCATGTGTCTCCTTCGCGATGAGGAGCGACTGAAACAATGTCCGCGCCGGAGCGTCTACTTACCGACCTGAATCCCGTATGTCGTATTCCGTTGCGAATCGAATCTGACGACTGCAAGTTAAACATAACAGGATGGTTTCCCAATACTGGATTCAAAAGCGCTGCTACCGGGGCTGGCCCGTTGACCGGTGTAAGCCTACAGCCAGTGGTTTTTCTAAGGGTTGAAGCCACGCCGAATTAAGCTGTTCCAAGCAAGAGCGTTCGATGATTCTTTAGGAAGGAAATACGGTGAGTTGGCAATAGTACGTGAGCAAAGTCAATACTATACTGGGTTTTCGAGGAGAGTGAAGGCTCTCCTTAGCCACTAAGCTTATATGACGTCTAACATGGTAATCCGGCAACGAGCGCCGCAGCCAGTGCTTGTCTTGGTAGCTCTCTTGTTTTCCTCTGTTTCCGCCTGGGCCCAGGCCGCAAACGCCTGCGACCTGAATGCAGACGGAGCTGTTAATGTTCTTGACGTGCAGCTGGCGGTAAACATGTATTTGAACTTGATTCCCTGCACGGCTGACATCGATACACTTGGCGTCTGCAATAGCAACGTGGTGAACACAGTACTGACGGCAGCATTGGGCGGTACGTGCGTTGTTACCAGCCACAGCGCTGCGTTGAATTGGACGGCCAGCAGCTCCTCAAATATCGCTGGCTACAACATTTACCGCAGCACGACCTCAGGCGGATCTTATACGAAATTGAATACTTCCCCGGTCGTCCCTACCAGCTATTCAGATAGCACTGTGCAAGCCGGCGTGACCTATTACTACGTGGCGACTGCAGTAAACACAGACAGCATTGAGAGCGCTTATTCGAATCAAGTGCAGGCCGTCATCCCAACTCCCTAGTCCTAGGCAGCAGACGCATCGCCAGACGCTTCGACTATTGCCGCTCGGGCTTCGGCTAGTTCTCTCTAGCTCCGTGCTGCTAACGCACCCCCGCGGATGACATCTTGTGCGCCCAAGACTTCAAAACCTGACCATCTTGTCCGACACATGATTCGTGAAGGCAGGTTTCGGCTCCTGGCCCAGCGGGACGTATTGCGAATGTATTCGAGAGAATGCTTGGATGGCGGACATCAGCAAAACATGAAGATCAGCGGGGATTCTCGCCAGTGCGAGGTGGCATAAGTTCTCCGTCAGCGTTGTGCAGCCGCCTCTCACACGTCTCCCATTCCTCGATCGTGCACTGCCCCTTCCTGCAATCAAATTCGCAGAGCGCACTCTCTTTGGGTACATCCTGAATAATCTGGTTCTTGATCCACCTCCAAGCTCGGACGAGACGGTTTATGGCTGGAATTTCCATTTTGTTCCCCCACCCACGACAGTAATTGGGCACACTCGTGGAAACCATCGTCGGCAGAAATCGAGTGGCTTCAGCCTGTCTCGGTACGCGGGCTCAGAGGAGTCGGCGTTTCCCCTGCACCGCTAGTTTCTTCCTCGTCAGATCTTGGATGTTCTATTGTGCCAGTTTCACCGTTTTGCAGCGCGAATAGCACTGGCACGAGTATCGCCAGTGATATGAGCGAGAACGGTAGACCGCCATATCGATGCAGCTTACCCTCAAAAAACCCTGGATTCACATAAACCCCGAGGCAGGAAATAGTGACGATCCGCACGGCGTTCTTGAAGATAACTACCGGCACAGTCAAGAGGCTGAAAGAAACTCTCCTCCAGTTAGACTGAAGAAACACGTACCCAGCGACAATGCTGGTGATGAATAGAGCCAAGCTCGAGCGTATGCCGCTGCATTCCTTCGCGATCTCGATCTCGACACCAGGGAGTGAAAACTTGAACCGCTGCCAAAGAACAGGTACACCCAGAAGTTTAAACAGGGCATATGTCATGACAGCCGATCCCTCTTGTAAGGCCACAACGGTCTTGTCCAGCGCAATAGTCGGGATCGGTATCATCAATAGAAGAAGAAGCAACGGAAAGAGAGCAGCGCGAGAGGATTGCATGCCGAAACAAAGTGCGAACCCTGCCATCCATACCAGTACGATCGCCAGCACCACAATAGAAAGATGGTCAGTTGGATTAAGAGCTGAGAACTGTGATTGAGCCAGACAAAACAGGACCACGCCGACGACGAGCAGAGGCGCACTTTTGGAGGGGCAATATCGCAGGAATGCGAAGATTCTTTCTCTTCGCAAGTAAACTAAGGACACGGACATGAGCGGTATCAAAAGGATGTGGGAGTATCTGTCATCATGCAACGAGAGGTGCAGTAGCGCGTTTAGAGGCCTCCAAAAAGGTAACAGCGAAAGGATGAAGAAGATTCCGAACCACAAGCCGTGTGCTGTCAGCCGTCTCGATATAGTCAGCAAATCTTCCATGAATACCAGCCGATAATTAGCTTCCATGACGATGCTCGCGTGACCTGCAGGGGAGGTTATGTTAGCCGTGTTTGGTCTACACGTCGTCGTTTGATTGGTGGGACTGCAGAGACAAAGACGGCGCTGGGTTAATCATGAGGTGGTGATTGACTGCAAAAAGCGCCAATTGTAAGCGGCTGGAAACACCCACCTTGCTAAAGATGTTCGTCAGGTGATGCTTGACAGTGCGCTCGCTGATCGCGAACACCTCCCCGACTTCCTTGTTCGAACTACCGCTCGCGATCTTCGTCATGATTTCCACTTCGCGGCGGGTAAGTCCATAGTCCCTGGGTGACTTTGTGCCGTTTCCTTGAAACAGGGAGTCACGGAGCGCCTCCACCAAAACCGCTACACTTTCACTTTCCAGCCAGTACTGGCCGGCCATTACACTCTGGAGGCTGTTGAGTAACACTCGTGCAGTTGAGGTCTTCATTACTATGCCGTGAGCCCCGAAACGAAAAGCTTCAACAAGATGAGTTTTCTCAACTGAGGTCACCATCACAACTATCCGTACTGAGGGCAACTGACTGGAGCCATCTACGGCTTGAAGATCGAACCGCTGAGACAGCGCTAAGTCAATGAGCAAAATATCGGGTTTGACGTGGCGCGTCAGTAGGGTGGCGCTACGAACGTCGGACGCCTCGCCAACGACACGCAGGCCAGGCTCGGACTCCAGCAATCGACGCACGTCCTCCCGACGGGTGTGATGCTCGTCAGCAATTACAATTCGAATAGCATTGGACTCCTTACTCATGGGGTCTTTCCTTAGGTCGGCGGTTTCCACTTTGGGAACGGCCTCGGGCTGAGTTAGATTGATTCCTGCCGGCGCGCGCTATTTGTGGGTCTTCTTTGGGGATAATGATGCAAGATACGCTTGTCCAATGTCTTGGCGGTTTGTTCGATTGGGTGCGGGGACAGCCTTCGAGCCGTTATTCTTAGAATACGCGCCATAACCGTAATATCCGGTATAAAGTCGATCGAGCCCTTCCATGCCATTGAGGACAATTCCGAGCACGCGCTGTCGTCCGAGAAGTGCGACAGCCTTTTCAAGCAGTTCTCGCGGCGTGCGTCCTTCCCTGGCCACCAACAATGTAGCATTCGCTTGACGCGCCAACAATAAAGCATCAGTCAGGGGCGACACCGGCGGGGAGTCGATAAGAACCCAGTCGAATTGAGTGCACAACTTTTGAATCACGCCAGCGAGCACTTCGCTATGTAACAACTCCGTGGGATGGCTTCGCGGTGTTCCTGCGGACAGCAAATACCAACTTAGCGGCTCGACCCGCCGTATCACTGATACGGGATCCAGGCCATCTTCGATGCAGTCCGCCAAGCCCAGTTCGCCGTCAAGACCCAGTCGCTCAGTCAGAGTTGGATGATGAAGATCGGCCTCAATCAAGAGAACCGTGCGCTTGCCTCTTTCCGACAATGCCGTTGCAAGATTCAGCGCGATTGTGGATTTTCCGTCCTGCGGCAGGGGGCTGGTGATTACAAGACTCTTCAGCTTTCCCGCTTTCCAAAGTTCTCGCAAACACATTCGCAGGAACCTGAACCGATCGGCGCCGGCACTGCGTGGATCGGTGTGCATGACAATGCGGCTTTCCGGGAGCACTTGCACCTCTGTCGTCGGTACGTCTCGAAGCGAAAAGGGTGCCTCAGGGTTCTCGGAGGCTCCATTGAAAACTGACGAAGTATTGCCCGTGGTTTCAGGAAGTCTCTTCGGAAGGTCAAAAAAATGGCTCATAGGGTTGACTGCCGGCGAAGTTCCAAGCTCTTTGTCATCGTATGACCCAGAACCGCGAGATCCAATCAGCGTTTGCGCGTCTGTGCCTTCCACAGGAGATGCGCCGTTTATCATCGCATCGGGCTTTCGTTGTACCAGCGAAGGTTTGCGTGTTGATCGATATTTGACCTTGACTGTGATTTGCATCCTCCAGTAAATCAGGATCGAACTGCAATAGATGCTCCAATGTACCAGCGGCTAGGACCGATTCCGTCATGACCACTGATCCGTTAACCGTGCCTGTAGAGGTAGAACTCGTAAAACTGAGCGACGAGCACTGCCAGGGCCAGGGCGGATCCAGCTACCCACTCAAAAGCTCTATTCCGTGTGCGCGAGCGTTCTTCCCATTCCGTGCGAATCAACGGTATACCTACCACGAACTTGAATGGAAGACCCTTACTTAGTTCCTCCTCGGAATGGAAGGATCGATCCATCATTTCCATCAACAATGCGAGAGCTAGTCCTAGGCCGATACCTGCGGCCGCACCACCGAGGCTGATTTTCATACGGTTAGGGCTTGATGGCACGGTGGGCAGGCTGGGTCGATCGATGAGGCGGAACTGCTGGCCCTCTTGCCGCTTTTCCAGATTTCCCGCCATTTGCGACTCCATCTGCTTACCGAGCTTGTCAGCATAATCTTGCTTCAACAGTTCATAGTTGCGGAGGATGGCCGTTAACTCCTGTTCGCGCACCGGCGTTTGATTGAGGCGCATTTGGTATTGCTGAATGGTCATTTTCAGCTGTGATTCCTCTTTGGTGAGGTTTGCAATCTCCAGGCGATTTGATTCCAGTTGGCTCCTAAGCTGTCCCACAGTCATGTCTTCTCTAGGTAATGTCGCCGGCTTTGTGGGTGCATCAGTGGGAGTGCTCGGCGTTTCATGTGGCGATGCACTCGACGGTGTCAACATAGCTATCAAGGCTTCCGTTTCTGCAATCTTCTCATTGATCCTGATCACGGCTGGATACCGAGGCGTATACAGGCTCAACAGTGTGGTTCGTTCGGACTGTAGCCGAGTCAGATCGCTTTGCGCCATGAGTGCCCGGTAGCCACTCAGCGATTCAAGATATTGCCGCTGCTCCTGCGCCCGGCTTAAGCTGATTGTCGCGTTCTGAAGCTGTCCTTGCAAGCCGCTCAGGATGGCTAGATTCCCTGTCTGTTGCTCCGGTAACTCACCAAGGTGATGCATCTTAAAGGTTCGAACCTGCTCTTCTGCTTCGGCGAGCTTAGTCTTGGTGGCTTCCAGTTGTTCACTCAGGAAGTTGGTTGTGGTCGTTGCTTGGTGCTCTCGTGTTTCTGTGTTCTGTTGAATGAAGAGCGACGTCAATTTGCTGGTGACTTGTTGAGCTAGTTGTGGGTCGTCTGCCAGGAACGAGATCTTAAAAGAATTGACATCATTGGGCCTTTGCACCGAATGACTCTCAAGTGGCTCGATGTTAATATCGTGGCGGATCCGTTCGAGAAGCGCCTCCGGCGAAAGGCGTTTCTTCTCCTTCGGGTAGAGGCTGAATTCGTCAATGATCCCAAGCAGCCGAGTGCGGGATAAGACTTCCTGGGTGGTGGCTTGAAGAGCCTCCCTGATGTCCGTAGTTGTCGTGGGAAGGACATAGCGCTGGGGAACCTGCTGTTGTACAACGAGAAGAAGGGCTTCAGAGCTATATTTTTGGGGGAGGAACGACAGAGCAATGAACGTCGCGAAAACCGCACCTGCGGCAGGTAACAATACCCACCAGCGGCGTCTGGCAATGACGGCCAGCAAACGCTGCAGACTTTGGTTCAAATTGATTTCTTCAGTGTCAGGCAAAGTAATGTCTGGCAAAGTTATATCTGGCACGGTACCTACCTTACAGCGTGATCATCGGCAGCCGACTTCTGGCAGTGACGTCGCACAACGGAAATCTCTCAGAAGCAAGCCGGTTGCCATTTGACCTTCTTGGATAGTCCTTTCGTTTTCAATCGAATGCGGACCATGATCCCAGGGACATCGGGACTCGGATTATCAGTATTCGGACTTGTTCCGGTTTATGCGACTAAAGTCCCATACCTTCACCGCTGGCGGGCCAGCCCGAGAGCCGCAAACTGAAGGTAGCCAGTGCTCGTGAAAAGGGCCTAGGGCACTTCGGATATCTCTGATTCCCTAGCGAGTTTGACCGATCATCCAGGGTTCGGCCGGTGCTTCACAGCCCCCTGGAACTGTATACACAATCCGGTCGTTCTCGATACAAGCAAAACCTATTTGTGCGCGCTCTCGACCCGGTCCCTTAATTCGCCACTTACCCTCCTCCAATAACAACTTCATTGCGCTCCGTTCTCGCCACCAGCTGTTAATGTCACTGGGACGCGCGATCCAGATATTTTTCTCGGTCCTCAGTTTTGACAGGTGGGCCAATAACTTCTTGTATACCGACAGTGCTCTTTCGTCCACCAGGTAGTCTGGATGGGCGATGAAGCTGATCAGACCGTGCTTCTCGATGATGAGTTCGATTTGCTTCTTCCAAAGATCTATCGAATAATCGCCAAGAATGTGGAACAATGAGTAATCCTGGACCGTTGTCAACGGCAGTTCGAGGACTCTTCCGATGAAGTATGGAAACACGGAGCAGCACCCGCCGCGTTGGGGTTCCAAATGCGCAACATTGGGAACAGACATATCGTAGGAAATGTCAAGGTCTTCGTACCACTCCACATTTCGATACATACACGCGGACCTAAATCCTTCCGCTCCGTAATCCAGGACATATCGGTTGATCCACTTCGCGTGTCTCAGAAACGTTTCCCGATCCCTAAAGAGGTTCCCATCGTGATTCAGTCCGTGAACGTTAATTTCGCAGTGCCGCGCTCGAATGGCTCCCAACAGCTCGCTCGATACGGTGTATCGCTCCTCGGGCACAAGTTGAAACGCCGACTTGACGCCAAATGCGTCGTCTACGTCCATTAGACGGGGAACAAACTTGACGCCCACGTTGGTTTCCACATCATGTGTAACGATCGCAGCACTAGAAGCTCCGTCCGGCCAGAACCAGATGAAGGGAACGCGCTTCACCTTCCCAGCTTTTATCGACAAGAACAAAATCCTCTCCAGCATTCGCTCCACACTCGTGTCCACGGGCCACGTAGGGAATGCAAGCTTGTCCCAGTCTCGAAGATAGAGCCTTTGCAGGGTTTTCCGGAATGAATCGGGCAACATCGGCCTGAAACCGTAATAAACTCGCCGGGCCGCTTCGCTTGACAGCAGAGATCTCATACCTGCATGTCCATTGGTGGGGTAGCGCTCCAACCTTAGGTTATCGACAATGGCTGAAGCATTAAACGGCAATCGAAGAGCTGATCCATGGGATGTCACATATCCTGCTAGGTCCGGAAGACCCGTACCATTCAGCTTTGCAGGAGAGTTGACGGTAGATTGCCCATAGCAGACGGCTCCCGGACCGAAACTGAAATAACCTGACTGCGGACGTAGTTCTTCTGGCGTAGAAAAGGTGGCCAGCCCTTCGGGACAACGATAAAAATCCACGAGGGCATTATTCACTGGGGAACCCGTGCCAAACAGACAGCAGAACAAAACGTTTTCGCATCGAACTGTAGGGGAACCGGGACGTCGTAGACGCTGGTTGGCGCCATCCGTGAAACGTTAGGCTAGTTTCCGAAATTCGCAGACTGAAGTACGTTCGCACGATGATGGGGCCCATGCGTCTGCGGAGCCCAGTTGTGTATGCATTCAATTTACAGCACTAGCTTGCGGCAGTAGAAAGCTTCGGCGTAACCGCTGGGTGAATTGCACTCCATCCCTCGCAGCCGCATGAGCGCAAGAAATGTGTCCTCCTGAAACCAGCGTTTGGAGTGCTGAGACTGAAAGGCATCCATAATGTAACGAACCTTCTTCCGACACAACTCTGCCTGAAGTGGCACAAATAAGCCGGGCTGTCCTAAGTCGCCGTCATATTTCGGAATTTCGTATTCTAGTATCAAATGATCTCGAAAGGTATTCCAGGTCAATTCAGCGATCAGACGGTGATCTTGATGTGCGTCCTTGCGATTGTGAGTGAAGATCAGGTCGGGGGAGACCTCTTTCTTTAACCCCTCGAAAAAAGCTTTCACCTCACCACTCACGACGGGCATGAATCCGTCGGGAAATGCTTTGACGAACGGTCCTACCAGACTTGTGGAGCCGGCGAATAGTGACGCCGCGCATTGCGCTTCAGTTAGACGGACTCCATCGGCGCTGAAAACCACCCAATGGAGAACACATTGCGGGTACTGCTCGGCCAGCCGGAGAATTGTTCCACCACAGCCGATTTCGATATCGTCGGAATGTGAGCCCAGGCAGAGAACCTGCAGTTTTCGATTGGGGCCTCCATTTAAGTCCAGGTGGATCATGCGCTTGCCGTTCTCATCTCAGCGCCATTGGCCGGAGCGGTAGAAACGTGATTCCATACCTTCCATGGTGCGCCGGCCTGGTTCAGCTCCTCCAACTGTTGCTTGTCTTTGAAAGTGTCCATGCACTGCCAGAAGCCGCTGCACTTGTGGGCCAATAATGTCCCATTCGCAATCAAACGCTGAAACGGCTGCCGCACGAGTTCTTCACCTGGATGCATGTAGCCGAAGATCTCGTTACGGAGCACGAAGAAACCGCCGTTGATCCAAATATCGGACTGGGTCAGTGGGCAGATTCGCGCGACGGTCCCGCCGGGAGCCAGCCGCACTATGTCAAAGCTCGCGGTAGGTTGCACCAGGAGCAAGGAGGCGACGGCATTACTCCGGCGGAATTCCTCGATCATGACCGGGAGTTCGAGGTCGCTGAGGCCATCCCCGTAATTCGCCAGAAACATTTCTTCGCCCTGCAGGTGGGGCTCCACCGCTTTGAGTCGCTCGCCGATTGTCGCGCTCGCACCGGTTTCCACGAAAGTGATTGTCCAATCATCGATATCGCGGTTTAGGAAATGAACTTTCTTCCCGCCTTGCGACCAGATGAAGTCATTGGAAACTGATTCGTCATAGTTCAGGAAGTAATCCTTGATGACGCTGCCTTTATATCCCAGGCAGAGAATAAAGTCTTTATGCCCGAAGTGGGCATAGTATTTCATCAGGTGCCAGAGAATGGGCCGAGTTCCAATCTGCACCATAGGTTTCGGAACGTCGTCGGCATACCCTCTTAGCCGCATGCCCGCTCCCCCACAGAAGAGTACGACTTTCATGACTCACCTCTCGTCCGACAACCGTCAACGAATGATTCAGGCGCGAACACTTACCAACTCCTCAAGCCACATTTTGTTACAGAAGAGACGATATTGTTCGGCGCGCAGTTGATCGGCAAGACGATCCGGCGGAAGCGTAACATCGTCGTAGGTGACGACGGAATCCTTGGGAACGTCGTGCAGGAGCGTACAACCCTCAACAAGCCCCTCCGGCAGGTAACGGCGATTACACATCTGGTCGGCATTGACCGCTTCACCGTAGGTCATGTACATGCCGTAGTCGTCGAGAACCTCACCTGCCTTCAGGTCGCGCTTGGCGACCGCGCACACCTCCACAACAGGACCCGCCAAAGGCTTAGCCACCGAATCGCGAAACAGTGCTACGCGAGCGATTGCATTAGGCACTTCGAAATGCACCAGATGGTAAGGAGTGAAGAATGCATAGAGGGGCCCGTCGCCCATCTTGTAAAGGTTCAGATAGTGCTGTTGCTTAGGGTCAGGATGTTCGGCCAGGCAATAAACCTTGGTGAGGGGCGTGCCTACGACATAATCGATGATGCCACCGTAGCTGCGCAACTCTTCGATGTCGTACAGCGATCCGATTTTCATGACGTCGCCGCGATACTCGAGTCCTCTCGACATCCCTTGAGATCTCACCTTGAATCCGGTCGCATTGGCCACGACGGCTTGCTCAAAGCTGATTTTCGAACCGTCGGCGAAACTGGTGACCATAGCGGCATTCTGGCCCCATCGCTCCGCAAACCCACGCTGCGTCGTTGGGTTACGGTAGGGATCCTGGAGTCCCTTGATGTTGCCCATAACGCGCGGCGTAAGGCCGAGGCCTTTCACCCAGCGGTACAAATCTATCTGGAGTCCAGGTTCGTCACCATCGCAAGCGGACAGGATCACTCCATACTTCTTCGCGTAGACCTGCAGGATCGGACCGATCGTTGCGTCCACCTCGGCGTTCATCAACACGACGTCTTTTCCATGTTGGAACGCGTCCAAAATGACACGGGCGCCGAATTCCACCGAGCCCGTCACGTCGACCAGCACGTCGATCTGCTCGGAGCGCGACAACAGGAATGCGTCTTCGGTGACCACCGGCTTGCCGGCCCGGATCGCGTCTTCCACCTGGCCTTGCGTTGTCGCCACGACGGCATCGTTCCGGCCCGCGTACGCGAACATGTCAACCGCTCTTTGGGGCCGCCGGTTAAATGCCGCTACCATACGCATCCCGGGGACGCTGTTTGTAATCTGATTGGTCAGCCCTTGCCCCATAAAGCCGGCGCCGATGCTGGCAACTCGAATGGGCCGGCCTTCCGCTTCCCGTGCCTTCAATGCATTGTCAACGATGATCATCGTATCCTCCGATCAGACTAAGTGCAGGCTCATGTGATTTCTTAAGTCGGCTTCCTGCTTGTCTAACAGCGGCCAAGCCTCGTCTTTTTCTGAAATTGCTGTGACAGGAAACGGCCACGACAGCTTTAAGCGGGGGTCCTCATAAAATAAACCGCCTTCCGAGCCGGGCGTGTAAAACTCGCCCACCTGGTAGCTGGTTTCCGTCTTGTCTTCGAGTACCTGGTATCCGTGAGCAAAGCGCTCAGGAACATACAGGGCTCGGTGGTTGTCTTCTGTCAATTCGACTGCCACGTGCTGGAGGTAACTCGGACTTTCCGGCCGCAGATCGACGATGATGTCGAGTATCGCCCCACGCGTGCAACGCACGACCTTCGTTTCGGCCGCCGGAGGAAGCTGAAAGTGCATTCCCCGTAACGTTCCTTTCTTGTGATTGAATGCAACGTTGGCCTGCGCAATGACTGGCTTTAACCTATGTGCCTCGAACTCTTTCTGGCAAAATGCGCGCGCGAAGAATCCGCGGGAGTCGGGTCGGGGCTCCAGGTCGATAATGTAAGCACCCTGGAGTACAGTTTCAGTGAAAATCATGGTGGTGATGTCCTCTAACGTGAATTGACAGCTGCTTCCGCGATCTCTGCCTGGTGGCTCCAACGCAACGAATCGTCCAACCTTCCGGTCTTGATGAGCTTCTGGATTTGGGCGATTCTGGTATAGACGCCGCGCTCCAGCACGGCGGCGCTCAACCCCGCTGAGCGGTAGGACTCATAAAGTTCCTGCGCCCCTTGGCGAGCGTTCCATTGTGGTCGGAAATTCGGCAGAACACGCAGGATCTTGTCGCAGCTCACGCGGTAACAACGCTTGTCGGGTCCGCCGCCGGCGGCGTACTCAATCTGGCAGCCTGGAACTGTTTCAGCGACGATATCCGCGAGTTGGCATATGCGGTAGTTCTCCGCAGTCTGCCCGACATTGAAAGTCTCGTTGTGGATGATCTCAACCGGGGCATCCAGTACGCTGACAATCGCCGAAATGATGTCTCGGATATGCACGATGGGACGCCACGGCGTACCATCGCTTTTGATATATACTCTGCCCGTAGTGTACGCCGACGCCACTAGGTCGTTCAAAACCACATCCAGGCGCAAGCGAGGGGATGCGCCGTATGCGGTCGCATTCCTCATGTAAGTCGGGCTGAAATGGTCGTCTGCGAGTTGTGCCAGATCGCGCTCGACGAATACTTTGGACTCTGCATACGCGGTCACCGGGCTTAACTGAGCCGCCTCGTCCAGGAACTCGTCTCCGGCCGCTCCGTACGTGCTGCAGGAAGACGAGAAGACGAAACGGCGTGCCCCCGCTGCTTTTGCTAACTCCGCCAACCGGACCGAGGCTCTATGGTTGATGTCGTAAGTGAGATCAGCGTTGAGGTTACCCAGCGGGTCATTCGACAATGCGGCCAAGTGCACGACAGCGTCGAAGCCAGCGAGGTCGGCCTTCGTCAGGTCGCGGACGTCTTTGCGAATCTCCGGGATGTCGGGAACGGCTTCTCCGAAGTCACAGCCCGCAAACAGGTCCGTGTCTAGTCCCACAACTGCATGGCCGGCGGAGAGCAAGAGTGGCCCAGCGACGGCTCCAATATACCCTTTATGGCCTGTCAATAGTATTCTCATATGGAAAAGCTTTTGCCCCTTTTACCCAGATCACAAGGTGTCGGTACCTGAGCGCTCACAGAAGTCTTCGAGGTCCCTCGACGCAACTTGAATGCAAGCTGCCGCCCCCTGAGTCCCAGAGTTCCAAAGTTTCCGAGCGACCCGTCAGATTAGGCCCTGTGCTGCCCATCGAAGAAAATGCAGTTCCACTGCCAAAGCGGGTTTTGAGCAATAACGTGTTTGTCTTCAATCAAGTAGCACCGATAGATATTGAGTTGGAAGTGATGACGATTGGGACTTGCTGCGAATTTATGGGACTAAAGTCGCAGCTTAGCAACGAAGTGACCTCGGAGCAAGACCGCCTTCAGGCCACCAGAGTTGGACGATTCACAGGCAATCGGGCGTCCGATAGCACGCTCTCACGCGGGAGCTCCACTGCGACATGTCTCTCTTGGCGGATGAGGTAACGTTCGGCCCCGGAAGTTGTACGGCGTCGCACTCCGCATGCCGGTCCCAGCCAGAATTTCGATATTTAATTAGCATGCTATTTAATCCATTGCTCTTCAAATTCCCGCTGACATCAGGCGCGAGAAAACAACTACGCTCGTTAGGTTTGGGTCCGGATGAAACCTTGAACGCCCTTGCACATTGGTTTTACTAGCCGATATGCCTGTAAATCAAGCCGCCAGCCCCGATGAGAAGCCGGTCTGGCAAGAGCCGAAACACTTTCTTAGCCACTCGCTCCTTCCAATCGGAATCACTTCTCACAAAAGCCCCTTTCGACTGGGCTGAGCCCAAGAATCTCAAATAGGTAAGCATCGAGCGCTTGGCGCCCCAGCGGTCCTTAAAAGTTATCAGTCCGTCGTCGCCCCATTCGGAGCGGCCGAGGTCGAACAAACGCAATCCGTCCTGTTTCGCCTCCAGCATTGACTTCCAGAGCAATAGGTGCATTCCGCCGAGGTTATGGAATTCGGCGTTTGAGCAGCCGTACTTATAGACTAAGCTGTCTTTGTAACGGAGCGTGAGAATGGCCGCGATGGGTATCTTCTGCCTGAACGCAACTCGAATCTTCAGCGCTTCCCCAAAAGAATCAATCAAGTTCTGGAACCATCTCTTCGGTTGTGGCGGGACAAGGTGCCGGCGCCGCGTAAGCAGCATGAGGCGATAGAAACTTTCTAAAAGGGACAACGATCGACCCTCTTCATAACCCAATCCCTCCCGCTCAGCGCGTTGTATCTTTCTTTGTGTGGACTCTTTGTGACAGTTACGAAAGAGGATATCGACGCTTGGGCTCAGGTCAATTTCATGCAGGCAATAGCTACGGGTGGAGTGCGATCCAACCTGGACTATAACGCCTGGGCGTGCTGGCCGAATCTCAACGTATCTTAAATTTTCGCGCAGCGGTTCTTTTGCCAAAGCAGAAACGATGGCATCCAGGTCGCCGGCGATGTTTACCAAGAAGTCACAGTGATCTGAGAATGGAAGTGAAACTAAGCGCCGGCCGGTCAGCCAGCTTTCAACGCGGCAGAAAACTGCGGCGTTCTGCAAATCACAACCAGGCGGACATGTGCTAATCGCAATCGGTTCGTACCCGTAAGTTCGATGAAGCGCTTCGAGCCATTGGACTGTATGAAAGACAGACGAGCGCGGGTGACGCTGCAGGAACTCGCGCCATCGAGGATCATTCAGCGGTTGGAATCGGTACAACACTTCCGGGGCTTGACTCAGCTGACCATCGCTGCTGCTTTGACCTAACAATGAAAACGCCATTGGCAATTCAGAGCCCCCACTTCAGTCTGACAGGTGTCTCGTCAGGTATCCGATACGGGGGGTCTTTTGAGGCTACCAGGATATGGGAGGATTCAGCGGCAAGAAACGGTCGAAGTCCTAATCTGGAGTGAAACGGAATCGCTTGGAACGCGTCTCCCTTCAGGCAATCATAGTACGAAGCCTTAAGATATACTAGGTGATGACAAGCGGCCGGCGAAACGGTCAACGTCACCCGCTCCCAGCCTCGGGCAGCTAGGGTATATCCCAAGAGGCGCTAGGTTATTCTGCATGGGGGAGTTAACCTATTCTCCCCGGCTCAAATGCGGCGACTGCGGAATGGGCCGATAGCATGAAGGATAATATACTGAACTTTCGAAGAGTACTTTTCACTCGAAGTACCGTTATGACGGCCAGGCCAGACTTATTGCTATGGGACGACGCCGGAAGTGGATGCGGGCGGTGACGAGAGCGGCTCAAATCAAGCTCAGCGACTGTCCCCCACGGACATCTAAACCAGTGGAATGCTGGGAGAGGGAAATTCGAATAAGCTACAGATCCAGTCCGACTCCTCGGATAAGACTGTTATCTCGCCCGGCCTGCAAGCTGACTCCTCCCCTTCTGCTGCCAATGGCCTATGCCGTCCGAGTGAAAGGAAAGGTTGGGCACGCGTGGAAACTTCGAGCTGAGCTCTAACTCATTTCGGCCCTAAGACCGCTATTCTATGCAGGGACACCAACCTACGGCCGATGAACTTTAAAGATGAGACTCTTACTAAAGATGAAATGCTTACTTTCGTTGTTCTGTGCTTCGCACGTCCGCGTTGCTATTGCAAATGCTGGCTTACACCTACCCGGATACTCGGGTGAAGGGCTCTCCGCCGTGACGGCGTCAGGATCAACCCGCACGAACCCTTCCGGAACTTGCAGGGTCGTCTCGGTTCAACGCGTGGTTAATGCTCGCTTTAGGAGGACAATGTGTCAGCCCATGAGGTCTTGCCCATGAGAAAGTTCATCATACCTCTAGCACTAAGTTTTCTTGGCTCTGTTGCGGGATACGCGCAAAATACACCAACCTTGGCGCTTGCTCGAGGCAATACGGGCATCAGCAGCAACGAAGCTGGCCGTGCGAGTAACTTTCAGTTCCAAATGGAGTCGAGCGGATGGCCACGTGCGGTCACAGCCGGAGAGACGGTTTTCATGATGGGCTCGTGGCCGAACGGAAACAATCCGACGATTAGTGACGACAAATCAAATACTTGGAGATCAGTAACTCCCTGTAACGATGGCAGTATGAACCACGGATTCTGGTATGTGGTCAATGCCGTGGCGAATACGTCCATGATCACAACCACACATGGCTCGCCGGTTGGGGATCAGGTTTTCGACTGGGCACACTTCTATAATATGTCCACGGCCGTTGCCGGATTCGTGGACGGTTCATCATGCGTGACTAGCGTTACTCCTGTGAATAATACCGCTCCGAATATCAGCGGCACGCCATATACTACAACGACAAATGGAGACCTCATTCTTACTTGTGTCTATGTTTCGGGAGGGTTAGGACAAGTCTCACTTACCTCGAATGCTTTCACGTCGATTACCTGGCCTGCTGGTTTCACGGGACTGAACGAAGAAACATTTTATGGTCATGCATGCGCCTACGGAGTGCAAGCGACAGCCGGGTCATTCACGCCGACCTTTACGGTGGCGCAGGGCTCGCATAATACTTTTACGATTATGTCCGCTGCTTTCAAGGCTGGATCCGGAGGAACCGCTCCAGGGGGCGGCGCTGCGATACTGCTCTCCGAGGTACATTACACAACAGGTAGTGGACAAACGGATAGGATTAACTTGCCGTGTCCCGCTGGTACGACTAACGTCACCGTAATGGATGATGCCGCCAGCTTGACCGGTGTCACGGATAGCAATTCAAACGCATGGTCGCATGTCTCGGTTCCCGGGAATAACTACGGTCCAATTTTTTACCTTAATAATCCTACAATCTCCAACGGAAACACGTACACGCTTAACATGACGTTTAGTTCCACCGGGAACTATGATCTAGTCGGCTTATTCTGCCTCGGCAATACCGATGGAGTGGATACTGCGGCAACCGCAGCCAACAGTTCGACTTTGGATGGGGCCGGTTCCGGCGCGACCTATGGCGGAAGCCAATCTGGCAATATCCAAACCGACTCTCCCAGCATAGGGACATCGGTGCCAGGGGATTTAGTGATGTCCGTCGGGGCTATTGGTGTCGGTCCGGCGAATAACTGCGTTATCGGAAAGTGCGTGTTCGATTATGTAGGATCTACAACCTGGAACGGCGCGAGCGGTGACAATGAATCCTATGCGAACGGCGATACCATGGCCCACCAGTATGCACCTACAGCCAGCATGGTGGAGTTTGAATACAATCTCGCATCGGGCGTTTCCCATGGAACTGACGTGGCCATTGCATTAAAAGCCGCAAGCTCCCAGGGGGCAGCCCCCGCTCCTCCGACTGGCCTAGGAGTGACTGTGCACTAGCCGCTTGACTTCGCTCGCCTTCCCTGTTCGCGTGGTTGAATGTGAACGGCACAGTTCGTCACACGCACATCTTTTATTCCACGGTGACGAGCGACCACAGGGCGCTGGCCGCCCGTCTGTTCTGATGCAATAGCCGAACCGGCAGAACTTCAACGAGAGCTCAAGTTAGCCGCTGATCGAGCCTTTTAAGAAGAGAGACTCGTCGCTTAGGCCGAAACCAAGCTCTTCTCTTCAACCGCCGAGGACCCCTTCAATCCCTTAAGGAGATCCAAGTAAAAAGATTTCTGTCCTGCCACAAACAAGAGCATCCCGACGAACGTAACGAAAAGAACGCTACTTTCTACAACAAGTCGGGGCAAAGGAGTCAGCAATTGACCGCACATTAGGCGTACTCCATAGGCTAACCCTCCAGCCACGATGCCTGAAGTTAGCGGCCGGCTCACCGTCAGCAAAATGTCCCGGAAGGAAACTGCTGTACCCTGCACGCACCATGCAATAAACGGAATGACCCACAACGTCAGAACCGCCGAGTATCCGAAAGCCACTCCTTTGGGTCCATAAGGCAATCCCATAACGTAACCTGCGATGATGGTGGGAGCGAAAACCAGTGCGATCTTCAAGCCCCGCTTCACTAATCCCAGTGAGTAGAGCAACCATCCCAAAGGATTAATGAGTGCGAAAATCAAAATCGTCGGCGCCAAGAAGCGAAAGATAACGACCGCATCTTTCCACTTTGGCCCCAGGAGAACCGCGACCACGTCGTCAGCGAAAAGAATACAGGCAATCGTCAGAGGTAGCGTCATTGCCAGGACTAGTGAGTAGCCCTTCAGGAAATAGTTCCGAAAGCGACTGGGATCGTCCTGAAGTCTAGACAGTGCTGAAAACGCTACTTCACCCACCGCTGAATTCAGATTGTCTGTTGGAATGTTGACTAACTGGTAAGCCCTTCCGTAAATCCCGATTGCATCCGTTCCCCAGAACCGGCCTATCAAAACTTTTTCGGCATTATAAGCAACGTAGGCTACCAGGCCGTTCAAGGTGAGAGTGCCGCCAAAACGCATCATGGACCTAATCCCGGTCCCCCTCTGCGGTAGCCCAGGCACCCAGCCTGTGGCCACCCAGAACCCAATTGTAGCGACCAATGGTGAACTGACCGTCATCGCTACCAGAGCCCAATATCCGTAGCCGGCTTTCGCTCCGCCAATAGCAATTGCGGTACCCACAATCAAGGAAACCACGCCTATAATCGACAAGGCGGTAAAACGCATCTGGCGTTGAAGAAGCGCTGAGTGTTGCACTCCGGCGGCGTTGAAGAGGAATCCCGCCGCCAAAACAATCGTAACCCCAACAAGCCGCGGCTCGTGGTAGAAGGCAGCGATGAAGGGAGCCAATACTACGGCCAGCAGTCCGAGCAGCGTGCCAACTACGATATTGATCCAGAACAAGGTTGAAATCTGCCCCTTCGTTACCGTCGTGCGCTGCACTGCGGCAGAAGAAAGCCCGAAATCTCTCAACAAATTCAAGACTCCAGTGAAAGCTGTAACCATACCTACTAACCCGAAGTCTTTAGGGGCCAAAAGACGTGCCAAGATCATCAGGGAGCCGCCACGAAGGACGAAATTTGCCGCTTGTGCGCATAGTCTGGCAACACCACCCCGAATCGCTCGCTCTTTCAAATCCTTCATTGCGTTTCCAGACCGCTCTCAGCCATCCACTTTTCGATCGGAGGACATTTGCACAATGCCCAGCCATCGAGTATCAAGGCAATTCACTCAAGGTCTCGCTCCTATCGCGAGAGAGTGCCCTTTCATCGCGAGAGTACGGCAGCGGGGTCACCGAGCCTAGTTGGAAAGCGGCTGCGTAGCGAATTCTCCAATCGTCTCGCTTCTTGTTTAGAGGCTCCAAGCCCGAGTAGTGATAAGGCCATTGACCTCTTAAACTAATGTCCCCATCATGGATCTCATCAAATAAGTCTGTCACTGGCTTCCATCCCAGCTCTCGAGCAACCCTCGCCCGGACATCCACCGCAATTCCCGATACAAAAAGGTAGCCTTGAGGACCGACTAGCCGCGCAATATTACGAAGACATCGGTCTGCCTCCGAGTCCTCCATGTGGCACAGAAAATTGCTCGCCACTACTATGTCCTGAGGTCCTAAAGACTCAACAATCCGTGGGGCCTTGGCGTCTTCAACGTGCCAGTTGATCCCATCCTTAACCCAGTTTCTTACGACTGCCACGCCCTCATAGAAGTCAAAAAAGTCTGCCCTCTCATCCGGGGTCATCCGCTCAAAAACCTCAGAACCCACGAGTTCGGAGCCGGGCTCGCAAATTTTCCACCGCCCCGCAGCCATGCAGTCATGAATCTGTTTATCACCCACCCCAGCGTTTAGGGGGTAAACGCCCCGTTCTGCAAATTCCACCGCTTCCTTCGAAATGTCGGCAGCCTGTAAGATAAGCCTAAGATCGGGTCGCGCTGTCTTTATCGCCCAGGCAATGGAATAAGCCTCGGGCCCAGTGCTGCAACCTAACACCGCGACTCGTACCGTATCACCGCGGCGCTTCTTGTCCACCAGACGTTGTATCAATTCAAGCTGGGCGCGATTTCGGAGAAAATATGTATTAAACGCTTGGGCCCGAACATGCTCTATCCTGGCCAACGCGTGAACAAAATGACCATACCAATGGAGGGGTCGAGCTGTGCGAAATGAGGCCGGAAGTATATTCCACAAACGCTCGCTGAGGAGAAGAAATGCGCGAGTCGGAGATTTGCCGAAGATCCTCATCCGAACCAGTCGCGTCAACCAAGACGCCGCACTGAGGGACCAGGGATCCTCCGCACCCACTACATCCCGGTTCCATCTCGTCCATTTATCCTTCCTGTGAAACCAGCCCCGCTTACAAAATACCAGCATCGTCATACGGCCAGAATAGGAGTATTCAACGCCAGATGGCACTTCAACCAGCATGCCAGGGCTTGCGTTATAGGCACGGCCGTCAATCGTAAAGTAACCGCTCCCGCCAAGAATATAATAGGTACGAACCACGCCCCTACAGATCAGAAAGGTATCGTGCCCTGTCTCGGATTCGACGTACAGCACCTCCAGATCCTTTTGGTGCATCCGTCCGAATGAGTATCCGAAAAGCCCCTTCCCTCGAAAGGATACTACCGAAGGCAGCTCATATAAGTACGGCATAACTTTATACTCCCGTCTCTCTTGTTAGCTCTTAATAATATTTGAAGATATGTTCGTACTGCTCTTCCAGCTTCGCGCGATATAATTCCGACTCTTGTTCGAGCCCACACTTAATACTTTCCGCACCCACTTCGAGTGCAGCAAGTTGGTCAATTAATTGATCAACATCCACCTTCTCAATATCTTGACAGAACTGCGTCATTCCCATCGCCTTCATCAAGGAATCAACCTTTTCATGAAAGGAGATCGCTACAACGGGTTTCCTGAGCATCAACGCCAACAGCACGTTGTGAAACCGGCTCGCAACCACAATATCCGTCCCAGCCAATTGTGACAGCAATTCGTCGACGGAGCAGGCCGGCTCGTCGATAATCTGTCCAGCTTCATACCTCAATCCGCTGCGCTCCAGAAATGCTCGCAAATCCTCTCGAACGCGGCCATCATACACTACGTCACCGATGAGAAAACGCACAGTGTAGTTATGTTCAATCAGCCAACGCACGAAGGTTGCAACTTTCGTGATGTAATCGCGATAAATCGTTTCGACACTTTCTTGACTGGTGGTGCGCCGCGTATCGTATGTGATCAGCCCAATTCCCACAACAGTTCTTCGGCTGTCACGAGCGCGGCCATTCGGGAGCATACCCGCTGGCAGGCTAAACGCCAAGTCAGGATAAACGGCGTCACCTTTAAGCGCAATCCCCATCTCTTCCACATAGCGTTTAGAGAACATATCGCGGTAAGATCGGTAGTCGGCTAGTCTTAAGGCTGCCTTAACGAGGATCTTGCTGATGGGATGGCGTATCGGCCCTACTCCCACACTTACAAAAAGTACCTTGCAGCGGCACACTTT
>Ga0187887_10000716_pt1 | contig 31697 bp, 26 predicted proteins | sample June2016WEW_7_10_FD_132977 | JGI IMG/M metagenome (GOLD analysis project Ga0187887, IMG submission 132977) | Peatland microbial communities from SPRUCE experiment site at the Marcell Experimental Forest, Minnesota, USA - June2016WEW_7_10 | ecosystem: Environmental > Terrestrial > Soil >... | reverse complement strand
GCTTTGGCAAGGTCTGCCAAATAGGCCATGAACCTTTGAATAAATCCTTCGAAGAATGCCATGGTGAGAATCGACTGCACTCCCGAGAGCTTTCCTAGAAACAGCCGAAGTTTCGTCAAATCCCCATCGACGGCTAGCGCGTCCGCTTCGGACGGGAAAGCGTGTGCAGCCACTGCAAATCGCCGCATCATCGCGGGGTGGGCATCGCGTATTTCCTCATGGAGATTATCCAAAAGAATCGGGCGCGCGTCCTCTGATTTGACAGCGAGAAGAGTGGCGGTCATCCAATAGATGAAATTTCCCTCCAAAACGGCGGTATATCTTGCAATGATGCCTCGTCGCTCTGCGCTGGTGAGCTCTCTGATATCGGGCAGCCTGGCCATGAGATCATCGATCGTATCGTTAATCTGTTGTTTGAGGGAGAAGTCGAGCGAGGGGTTCACTGTAAGCTTCGGCATGAGTAGCGTCGTGTTCATGATTTACTTTCCTTTCAGGGTTGTGAGTTGAGTTGAACGTTGGGGTATAGAATCGCTGGCGCTCCAGCCCGCGCTCTTGCGCAAGGAACGCGACTCCAAGAATTCCGCAGCGAGTGAAATTTGGTGGACATGGTGCGGAGGTTGCGGTTGGCAGCGGTAACCGCAGTCGTCCGCATTACGACCGGGCCCGAAGCGAGCACATCCTTGTACGTCCAGTTCAGTCCAGCTAAGACCGTGTTCATCCATTCCTTTCAAAATGGACGCATCCACTATCTGCTTGCGACGACAGGACTTCATTTCTGCCAGAGGATATGGAACATAGGGCAGCCTTTGTTCTCAATTCCACCCTCAGCGTTCTATTAGGTAAGAGTAGTTATAGGACAGGCGCTTCCCCTCGAGATCGAACAACCACCTAAATCCCGGGGCTCCCAAGAAACACACAGCATTCAGCTAAGCCATTCACATCATTTTGTTAGGTTCGAATAGCGAGAACGGTGGTCTTACACTTGAGAGTCAACGGAGACGCGCCTGCCATTGTCTGTCTGTTGCAGGTAATTCAGAAGCCCATTAAATGAATTGAATCTGGCCAAGTCATCGTCTTCGATCGTGATGCCGAACTCCTCCTCGACGACAGAAAGAAGGGTGACACCAGCCACAGAATCCCAGTTCTGCACGGTCATCGCACTGGCCTCCGTGATCCTATCAAGGCTTAGTTCGGGAAAGACCACTAAGAAGCATCCTGCCAGACGCACTTGTCGTTCATCCATTTGTTGTCTCCTGAGTATTGAAATAAACCGCAGAATGCCCTTCCGCCCCCTGTCGATGAGCCGCGCATTGTGGTGACCTCGTCGGACATGTCTTTCCGCAGACTTGTCTTGGGAGTTCCGTCCCCATCGAACGAGCCGGACCGTCGACCCAGACTTGTTTTGTCAGATCGAAATGCTTCACAACTCTGCCAGGATTTCCTACTACCACTGAATAGGGTGGGACGCTCTTAGTAATCACCGCTTCGGCCCCGACGACGCTATTACGACCGATCACCAACTCTCCCGCATTACATATGATGGATGAACCATTGCCAATCCAACATCCCTCCTCTATTCGAATCCTTCCTCCTGGAGTAACACCTTGAGCGCTGATCGGTAAGGTTATGTCCTCAAAAGCGTGGGCATGGTCGTGGATGAGCACAGAGTTTGAGAGAATTACGTTCCGTTCGATGTGAATTGAGTTCTTGGCTGAGATCGAGTTTCGACGACCGATAACACAGTTGTCGTCGATGATAATCTTCAACTCACGATCAAGTCCTGGAACGATGTTAAACCACGTACCCTTTCTGATGAGCACAGAGTTGCCCAACTTGATCTGGTGCGCAATCCGCCTACTGAGCTCACAGGGAACATGGATGGACAGGTTGCGACCGCTGGACGCAAATGGATACGTCGCCTGCAACCACATGCTGTAAAGCTTGTTGACGCATCGAAAAACGGTATGGACTGGGTCCTCGAATCTGGCGCGTGATCTGTGGTGCCCATGTATCATTTTGATTGCCTCTTTGTCCCTTTCGCGGGGATATACAACTATGTAATTTGCGGACGAACAAGTTCTGTGAGCACGGGACGACCAGCGTCTCCGCCGACCCAGAAACCGCTCGTGGCATCGAATCGCTTTGCAACCCTGCCGGGATTGCCCACTATCACGGAATACGGAGGGCAACTCCTTGTGACTAGCGCGTTCGCACCAATGACACTATTGCGACCGATCACCACGTCGCCCTCATTGCACACGATTGCTGCTCCCTGACCGATCCAACATCCTGTCTCGATCCGAATTCGACCCCCTACCGTAACACCCTGATCCCGGATTGAGCGACTAATGTCCTCATAGGCGTGATTATGGTCCTGGATAAGTACGGAGGTCGCCATGATGACGTTCTCTTCTATATGGATACAGTTCTTTGCTGATATCGTGCTCCTGGCACCCACAGAACAGTTATCATCGATAGTAATTTTTACGTTTTCCCCAGGATTGGGGACAACATAGAGCCACACATCTTCCCAAATGATCACGGAGCTGCCAAGCTTGATTTGGGGGGCCACACACCTGCTTAATTTAATCGCGTAATGGATCGAAAGGTTGCGGCCGATTGACACGAACGGATAGATCGCGCTGAGCCATAGGGTATATAGCTTCGTCCTTGCTCTGGAGAAATACGAAAGTGGGTCTTCAAAACGCGCGCGAGGCTTGTTTGAAAGTTTTTTCATAATTGGATCTTCTTTCTAGGGCTGCCGTAAGAAACATAAATGCAACATGAGGAGTGTCAAACCCCCTATGCGATCTCTCTAATTCTCATAAAGGCTGGGATGCTCAAGGCGTACGCTACTATGCAGGCGGTAGCTGCAACGGCTATGTTACCCAACGGCCTAGTAGCCAATCCGAGATGACGCACGCCGACTCCTACAATGAGAATCCATGCAGACACCAAGGTCGCCGGCACAAAAGCTCTTCCGTATTGAGGAAGCGATAGGCCCGTGATGCTACGCGCTCTCACAACCTGAAGGACATAGCTGGTGGCGATCGCGATGAGCGCCGCGATTTGGCCTCCTACCAGTCCAATGTATTTACAGGCGGGAAAAATCGCGAGCATCATGACGATTGCAGACGCTGCAACGGCGCGGCGATGGAGAGCAGGGCGGCCGGCGGCGTAGAACAAAATGGTTACCTGGGCGTTCAGTGTGTTGATGAGTGCCACGCCTGCGGCGAGAGCCAGAGCTCCGGCGCTTGCGGCATAACGTGCACCGTAGGTAATCGTAAGGAGGGACGGTCCGCAGAGCCAGACCATTGCAACGGCTGGGAGCCCAAGCAAAATAACCCAGGACGTCACTTCCGACAGCATGCGATTCACACGGTCCTTGTCGCCCTGAACATGCGAGAATGCCGGCAAGAGTGCGGTACTCAACATGTTGATTATGAAACCCGATGGCGCTTGGACCAGGAAGACCGCCATCGTGTAAAACCCCAATGCCGCCGGAGAGTAGAGCTTTCCCAATACAAAGATGTCAGAGCGCGCAAAAATCAGATTCAAGAAGGATAAGCCGACCATCCCTTTGGAAAACTTCATAAGATCATGGAAAGCATGCCTGTCCCACCTGAGAGATGGCAATCCTGGGCATAGGATGTAAGACAAAATACAACGGAATGCATTCTCGCTGCAATAGCCAATTGCAAGGGCCCACACATCCCGAAGAACAAAACTGAGAGCGATTGTGAGGATGACACCACAGATGGCCCCGCCATTACTAATGAGCGCCCACCGAGAGAATTTCATTTCCTTCTGCGCGAGCTTGGCACGCGGGCTCAACATGCCGTCGAGCACGATACTTAGCAAGGCGACACGGAGTAACTTAGACAAGTCCGCATTGCCGTAGAAACTAGATATCCAAGGGGCCGCAGAAAAGATGAGGGCATAGATAAAGACGGCCCGGCACATTCCAAACCACCAGGCCGCGTTGAGGTACGTATCTTCTCCTCCTCGAGGATTTTGAATGACTGCAGGCCATACTCCCACATCGGCGAAAGATGAAATGAGAGCTTGTGAAGACAAAACAATTGCCATAGTCCCAAAGGCGTTTGGAGCCAGTAGCCGTGTCAGCAACATGTTCCGGGCAAACCTGCTGACCTGCTCAGCAAAGCTACCGCTTCCCAGCCAAAACCCACCGCGCGCTGCTTTGGCCCTAAGGCTCTCACCCAGCAAGACGCGGTTGGCCGCAATTTTAAGTCGGTCAGAGATGCTCACAGAACCCATCCGGCTCCTCTTGTAACCTGCCTGCAATATGTCGTCAATGTGCCTACTTTCGTTCGCATAGTTCCCTGTTCGCGTAGGCCTACCTGGAGGGAGACAAGTTCAGCCTACGCGGACGCCTTCAGCGGCTTGGCTAGATCCTGCACACCCAAAGACCTATCTTGCTCGGAATCGGATCCAGCATTCTTTTGAAATACCGCCTGGAGGCTCGGGGCGGCTCCGCAGCAAGAAGCAACCGCGCTATAGAGTGCCCCAACGCTAAGCCGCTGCGCTTTTCGTAATACCCTCCAAACAATTCCGGGTTCAGCCATCAAATCCGAGGGCGTCCACCTCACATCAGCCCTGCTGGCCAAGTCATCCAGCAATATCCAGGTGCTCTGCTCTATATAACGCCCTGGCGGCGTGACCATACGCACTTGGCGAAGGCCAACAGACCTTGCAATACCGGCGAGCGATTCCGCAGAAAAATGATGAAGGTGCCGCGGTAGATCGAGTCCATACCAATACGAACGAAAGATTCGTGCTTCCCAAGACTTGATGTTAGGTACAAATACATAGAAGATGCCCCCTGGCTTTAGCCAGCTAGAAACCTTCCGAAACACCTCGCGTGGTTCATAGAGATGCTCCATGACATCGGAACAAGTGATGACATCAAAACTATTAGGCGCGAAGATTGCATCTTCCACATCCCCCGCGAAAATATCCGCGCCCGTCATTGCCCGCGCTCTTTCCGCAGTTATTAAACTAGGCTCTATCCCGTGAAGCTTCCACGTACCGCCCTGCAGGTATCCGAGGAATGCGCCGGAGCTACACCCAATGTCGAGAATGCACCCGTCAGCCCTAAACTTCGATATAACTTGCAGCTGCCGTTTCCAACGCTTGTTTGACGATTCTCCGGCGTGGCTGACAGCTCGATGGTAATTAGCCCCATAGTAATGGCTCATCTCTTCCGGCATTGGTCGATTGTCCAGCCAAGTGTGTGAGCAAGAGGGGCAGCGCAGCAGTTGATAGCAGCCAGCTCCAGCATGAGACCTTTCGGGAACCTGCATCCAACCGATGAAGTTAGACCCGCCGCAGCACGGACACCCCTTACTCTGGAAGATTTTTTCATCAACGGTCGATATCATTTTCGTCATCGCATTTGTCATCAAATATGTCCGCTTTCAAGAAAAATATAGCCTTGGCCGCAGAATCCGTATCCCATAACCAGATATTTTTTGGCCATCGCCACAGTAGGGCGTTGTTTCCCTTCCACTGTTCAATAGCTTTTTCTCTCTTTGCATGCGCCATCAGCTTGCGATTGCGGGCCGGGCGGGCGGTACGTCCTCAGCGATCCCAACACGCGTCTCTTCAGCGCTGTTCGAGGAGTCACCTTTGCGGATAATAGAAGTTACACTCCAGACTCTTGTAGAACCTCCTCGAACTCGTGGTTGGCATACCAGCTGCCAATGGCCTTATCGCGAATTGGTATTGCTCTCCCTCTCGTAGCAGTTGCAGAGACGCTCGTGGAGATTATGGCCAATAACGCAAACCACGCAAATAGCATTTGGTCAAAATAGTCAATTCCAATGAAGACCACCAAGTGCGCGAACATAGCAGATCCGAGGCACCAGAAGAACCATTCTTCACCACGGCGGCCCACGGCAAGTTTTCGTTTGGTTCCAAGGCTTCCGAGGCACCTCGAAATGATAGCTATGAATAGAAGAAAAGTTAGAAGACCTCCGCCCACGCCATATGTAACATACTCATTCGAGGTATCAGCCATTTCCCAGCCCCAGGAACCATTGTTCTGAGTGCCCAAAAGCCACCACTGATCAAAATGTCTAATGAAGGTGTCGACGAGCTGATAACGATGGAAATTCTCCGATGAACCGGTCAAATCTATGTGCTCCAGGAGTGACCAGACGGGGCCTTTCATGATCAAGTGTAGGGCTATCACCAATATTAAAAGACCGTATCGGATTACGCGCATTTGCTTACGGAGGGGCCACATACAAAGGCCAAAGATACTTGCGACATAGCAACCCAGCACAGTAGAGGAGTGGCAAGTGACAGCCATGGCAGTTGCCCCAAGTAACCCGAGGGCGACTAGTATTCGAGATTTTGAATCAGACCACAGCCAGATGAGCAAAGGTACAAGTGTCGCTCCAAACGCTCCGGCCGGAATCGAATGCAAAAACGGCCCCATCGACCGAATTGCTCCGTTCCGCGTTTCAGAGATACTTAGAGTACCGCCAAGCAGCCCGAAGACATTTCTCCCCGTACGCTGCTCATTGAGCATGCAGATCCCCACGATAAAGGCGATCAGCGCAAAAACTCTGACTGCTTGTCGAACACTTTCTCTGTCGCGGATTAGGAATCGTAAGACAAAATAGCCGGCCAGCGAGTCCAGGAGATCCCCCAAGGCCTTAATCAGTGCCTGTGTCGCCATGTACTGGAGTGAAAAAATAATGAAGAAAGACAACGCCCCCAAGGTGAACAGGCGATCAATGGAAGTGAAACCGCCAGCCAGTGGAAACGAACGTCTAGAAATTACCCATCGAGTTAGTCCAGCCAACAAGATAATTCGGTAAACATTCAAATGGATGGCCGCTAGAACGATAACTTGCCCTTTTGGAATCAGAAAGATCGAAAGCAGCAGAGGTGCTAATACACTCTTGAGGGGCAGGCGCAGAATAAGGATGATCGCAAGCAACATCGCCACCGCCACCACAGGATGAAGCACGGTGGCGGAGGAGCCACCGCCGAATCGGTAGTGATCGGGTTCCATATATTTTGTCCGTGGTATAGACGGCCAGCTTTCGCAGCTGACCAGAATCAGGGCGTCACTTGATCGTTAGTCACGTGAGGTGACGCTATGCGTCCACCGCAGAGGGAGGCTGAATGAAGATCCGCAAATATGAATTCAGTGAAGGTCAGTAAGGTCGGGGTTGTTCCGCAGCGGCAACCTTAGGCCGCGATGACTGCATACTCTTGGTGCCATATGAATGCCGAGTCGAGAGTATTCGCGTGTAATCCCGGAATCTTGATCTACACAACTAAGGTACAGTCGTGTAAATCAAATTGATCGGGGGAGTTGGGGTTGCGCCCCCAAATTGTGCCGCACCACGGTCATCCGTAAAAGCGTTCCCGTAGAGGTCGAGAGTGTCATAGGGACTGCCAAGACTGGTGCGGTTGTTGTAGTTTGACCCGTCTACCGTGAGCCGTACATTGCCGACGCTTACTGAAGTAAATGGATTCGATGCGCCGCTTGCAATTGAGACGTCATGTGCTCCGACAGGCCCTTGATTGGAGTTCAAGTAGGAATTGTAGTCAACCGTGTTCGTTCCGCCAGACATCCCAACCGATCCGCAGTTGAAGTACAGATTGTTTTTCACCGTCATGGTACTCGGCCCACCAGTGACGTTCCAGCCGCAATTGCTTGGCTCGCTGAAGGTATTGTTGAAGACATTCACTCCCGAGCACGTCTGACTATTGAAGCAGCCAATCACTCCATCGTTGTGGCGGCAAGATGTTGATGTACCACCCGCAGAACAAACGTCTGCATTGTCGTAGAAGTCATAGGTCTGTGTCCCTGTGATGACCGCTACCACATCTCCATTCGTCTGTTGGTCACGAAAAATGTTGTGATGAATTACATCCTTCGTTGTCTGCCCATTCGATCCTTGAAGTTGCACCGCCTCACCATGGTTGACTGAGCCGTCAAATACACCCCAGCCATAATTATGGTCGAAGCTGCCATTGTTCCACCCACCACTCACAACCGTGAAATATGTTGTGCTGGCGTTGTGCAGATAGCTGTGAGAGATGCTGACACCGGAGAGACTCCCACCGCTGGCAAACCAGAAGTATGTTTCAGAGTCATTATTACCGCTCGAGTTGAGTCCCTGCCCCTTCCATTCAACTGACTCCCAAACGATACCGTTCCCACCGCCGTTGATGACACCGCTCCCGCCATCGCAGCCATCCGTTGCGGCGCTGGTACAGGTAGAGTCATCGAGCAGAATTCCGCAGGCAGAAGGAGTAGGCGCAGCCCCCGTCATCGTAGATGGTGGATTCGCCTGCACCCCACCACAACCTACTTCAGTAGTGCCTGCGTTGTTACCATTACCGTTGAAAATGAGGTAACCACCACCCGTACCGAGACTGACAATCGAACCCGATCCCGTCGAGCGCCAGATGGCCTGGGCCGAACCCATTGTCGCCGTATTCCAACCAGCAGCAATTGATGTCCCACACGCAGATCCATTGTCGTACGATTGAGCTTTTCGAAGCTCAATCGTAGTCGTTCCGGACAGAGCCGTTGTGACGGAAAGATGATTTCCATACACCCCATCTGCCAGATAGTAGATGTCACCTCGCGTCAGGGTTGCAGGTAAACCTGCTAGTGCATCGTTCCAATCCGCCCCAGTCTTTGAACCTGAACCGCTGGGCGAAACAGCGTGACACGCTGCAAAAGCCTGAGGAATCGCTAGACAAGCAAAAATCAGCAGGAGCAGGGATTTTACGAAGTTCGATCGACTGCTCACTTCCGAAGCACAAGAAGCCGTTAAGACAATCGGGCCGGAGGACACAACTACAGCCATTTTCGACAACACAAACATCACCTCTTGATACGAAAAAACAAACCTGAATAAAAACAGAGCAAAATGAAACAGAGGGAGTGATAAGTATTTCGTACGAATGCATCTCGCTCGATTCGCAGGGCGTGTTCCCATGCAGGGGAGATGATTTTTTGGCTTACCTGGCAACCCCAAGAGTTGGACAGGTCGCATCTTCAACGCTAAGTACAAAATCAATACTTTTAGAAGAGCGGTCTACAGCTTCGTCAAGGCGACATCACAGGAAGAGAAGACTGCCTCACGCCCAACAACTTCAAACTGACACTCACTGCCGGGGAGACGCAACCAAAAAAAGGACATCAAATTGACTAGACTGTGGTCTCAAAAAACCTACATTTAGGGTATCAGGGATCCCTCGAGCGATCAAGCACCCTGACTCAATTCAGGTTCCTTTCCATTTTCCACAAGCTGAACCGGGTCAACATGCTTGTTCCATTCCACCGCGGCCCTATACAGATCCAGCCGTCTTCTGAGTCGATCTGACCGCGCTACCAGCGAGACGAGTCCATAGCCGCCTTGGCGAATCCGGATCCGCGCTAACGAATACCGGCGACAATGGAGCGCACCTCTTCTGCCAAAATATTTGTAAAAATAGCGGTAGCGGTTGCGGTGTTTGTCCAACTCAAACGCGATCGGAAATCTCTCAGTCGTTGACTGTCCTCCCAGGTGCGTGATGGTTACCTCCGGTGTGAAGACAATTGGGTAGCCAGCGTCCCAGATACGGTGACACAGATCGACGTCTTCGTAATAGTACTGAAATTGCTCGTCAAAGCCGCCTAGTCTCTTAAGTAGATCGGCACGTACCATCAGGCAGCAGCCAGAATGCCAGTCGATGAGTCGTTCGGTATCGCCCTTCCATTGGATGTATTCCTCAGAGGTGAAAACGTCGGAGACATAGCCGAGAATTCCCAGGCGGAGGGCTCCTAGCCACCCGCGCCAGATCGTTGGGAAAGGTCGCGCCGAACTCTGGTACGATCCGTCGGGATTCAGAACCCGGCAGCCAAACCCACCCGCTTCAGTATGTCCATCAGCAAACTCAATCCACCGATCCAGAGAACCTTCGTGAATGAGGGTGTCCGGATTCAAGATCAAGATATATTCGCCCATGCTCGCCTGGATGCCCACGTTATTACCCTTTGAAAACCTCAGGTTTGCGTTGTTCTCGATGACGCGAACTTGGGGGAACATGGCACGTATGAAATCAGGGGACCCATCGGTTGATCCATTATCCGAAACGATGACCTCGAACTCGATTGAATGCGTTCCCGAGTAGATAGAACGTAAGCAATCAACTATGACCTTTTGATCGTTCCAACATAGAATCACAATAGATAATTTCACGCTTTACACCCCTTACGCTGTCGTAATTGTGGCTAGCCGTCACTCGGCAGCCTTGGCGTAAATAACTAGCTTTCTAATTAACTAACGCCGCGCTTTGAACAAACACTTGGGCCGCCTCGTCGCACAGAGTAAACGATACGTTGCACCAACTAGCCACGTTGCCGCGACCTGCCTGGAACGATTCAAATTAGAAAACCCGCGTCCGAAACACGTGTCTGGTTTAGAGGATTTGCAATCAATGCAGCTACAACCTCGGCTATCGTCGCAATGCGCGCACACCGCCTCGACGCAAACGAAATCGCGGCTTCCAGAAGCTCTGGCGTACAACCAAATCGAGACGGTGTCGAACACACATCATGAGAATAGAAAACCAGCCAACTCTTTCGCCGCTCATTCTCCAAAATCAGCTCCTGCACTTGAGCGAATTTGTCGCTATTACCGTATAAGCTGTTGGCCCGCAGTAAATTGAGATCGACTTGCGGTCCATTGAACCCACTCCAGATGCCCCTGGAACTGGCCACGTCCTGCCCGACCAATCTCTTGGTATTCAACGTGACCTTTCCAAATGGAAATGCGAAATTGCCGAAATCCGGTCTCCCCGTTATTTCCTCGATAGCGCTTCTCCCCTTTTCCACATCTTCCCTGTATCTGGCACATGATACTGAACGACAGGAAACATGGCCGAACGTATGGCTCGCCAATTCGTGGCCGTCACGCAGAAGATCGTCTAAATCTTTACGCCGAAACTGCTCACCTAAAGGGCTTACGCCGTTCATCAGACCGATAGAGGCGTAGTAGGTGCCGCAGAGCCCATAGGAGTTAAGTATCTGTCCACCAACGGTGAGGGCCGTTCGAGGAAAGTCATCAAAGGTAAACGATACGATTGGTCCGCGCGTTCCTAACGAAACTTGACGCGGGTACATCGATGACAACAACTTTCGTCGCATTAAACCAAGCTGCGCTCTCATTATATTGGCTCAGATTGAATGCAAGGATGTTTCCTGCGCAACAACCCTAATTATCCCGTCGTCTGTAAGTTCTTTATTCCTGCGGAATACCAGCGACCTGACTCCCTCCGATTCTTCGACCTCTTCCATCCCAAGGTCCGAAAATACTTTACTCGCAGGCGCATTCCTCGGGGTTTTGCGGTAGTTGGCAAAGAAGTCTTTGCCAGACTCTCTAATGCACTTCCGGATAACATGCCCGAGAAATGCATGCTCGACACGCTTCGATTGAACTCGGCAACTAAACATCAGATCTGTCATCCGCGGCTCCCTGATGTCAATAATGCTGAAGCCGACAATCCCATACGACCCGAACAGGTCCTCGCAGCTGAGGACGTAGGTATTCAAATGCGAAGTCGCCAGTATGCTTTCTAAAACATGACGATCATAGCGATTTCCGGAGAAATTCATTTGATTGGTCCGTTGAGTCAGCTCATGCACGCGGTCAATATTTTCCGCTGTCATCGGGGCAATTGTGAGTTGGATCTGGCAGTGGCGCAAGAAGGCCTTGTAATCGTTTCCGAAACTTTCCACCAAGCTCTGTCGCTCCACCTCCACCTGATACATCTTCCGCCTTTCCTTGCTCTCGGCAGTAACTGGCGTTTGGCATTCCTTCATTTCAAGCAAAGACCGATATTGCAGCGCGTTGAGTACGCGAACTTCTGGCCAGACGGCCTTTACTTCTTCTAGCTCAAATTCCGCGTCGTCTACAAAAACGAGTGCGTCCATACCGATGTTCAACTGTCGTGCAATTGCGTTGATAGCTTCGCTCTTCGGCCGCCAGGAAATCTGTGGGCAAAGAAAATATTCATCTAGCTCAAACTGCTTGAGAACTAGCATGGCTTCGTCACGGTCATTCTTACTCGCGATGGATTGCAAGATTCCTCTGGAATCTAATGCTCGAATGATCTCCGTGATCTGGGGTTTGAGTTGCACCTTGTGTGGACCATCTTCGACTAAAATGCCGTCCCAAAGCGTATTATCCAAATCCCACACAATACATTTGATCGGCTTCGATTCGTCTGCTACATGTCCAACCTCACGAACAAACTCCATGAGTCCAAAATAAAGAGTTGTACCATCCTCAACATCATTTGGAATCAGTTCGATATTGAAAGGAATCAGGACATTCAACACCTGCCGAATCTCGCTCATCGGCACCCGCACTCGATGGTAGCCGGGCGTGAGTTCGACGAGCTTTTGAAACGGCACCTTCTCTTCTTCATTCACAGGCCTCATCGTCAGCGAGAGTCTAATGCTATACGGCTGAGGGTTATAACATTCGAGCAGAAATGACGATGGCAAACGGTTACCGCTTGCCGGCCGACTCGCAAACTTCTTCTTGAAGCTGTATCTCTTACCCGTCACTGCTCTCTTGATTCTTGAAGGTAAGGGCAGTTGATACAACACCGCCCCAAGATGGTAATCCCGCCGTTCTAGCCGTTCAGCTTGTGTGATCGAATGGAGAGCCACATTTCCCGGCGACCATAGCTTTCCCCAGCGCTTGAATTGGATCTTCAATAGATACGAATTGACCGCCTCGGGGCACTCAATTCTAACCATTCCTTGGATGAACCGACGGCATTTGAGGTCTTCGCGGGGACTATAAAGATCGCAGGTCGAATAGCAGATAGGCCAAACACACTCCGTGCAATGTTCGCTCCAGGGAAGAGTCGTGCGCTCCAGACCTACTCCTCTCAATTCCCCGAATTTACGTACCACATCTCGCGGGATCTCGTGGTCTGATTCAATCCTGCCATTTGCTTCGGTTTCATACATTCATGAACTCCAGGTATGCTCGACCTCACGTGGTTGACGGGACTAGCTAAAGCTTCTGGAGGCGATAAAGAAACTGGTTCCCCATCCAACTCCTTCTGTTTCGGTCAGACGTGCCGAACAGATGCCGAGTCAAGCTATACATCCCTTTTTGACTAAAAAGTTTATGGGAGCCGAGAGGTGGCAACCCATATCGGTACACTCCTGACACCCCGAGGCCATTATCTCGACACAGGCCCAGGACCTGTTGTCTCTTTAGACGATTCAGCTTGTACGGTTCAGGTCGAAGCAGCGTCAATGCTTTTTGGTACAGAACGACTGGCACGCCCCAAAAATGAAAACTATCGGTGAACTCTAGAATTATCCAGGCGCCGGGTTTTGCAAGCCGAGCCACCTTTTCAATAACGGCAGATGGAGAGTCCACGTGCGCAAGAACGCCAATACAAAAGATCAGATCAAATGACTGAGGCTCAAAGCTGGCATTCATAAAGTCCAGGCAGATCCGTTCAACGTCGTCTAGGCGGCTGGGTGGGATTCGCTTACATGCAAGATCGAGCATGTTTGTCGAAAGATCCAGCAGCGTAAGCCTCTTGCAGCGAGGTAACAGGGGTAAAGAGATCGATCCATCCCCGCAACCAATATCCAATACACTTTCAATACTCAATGCGTCGGTGAACTGTTGCACCGTCTCAACACGAATTCTAATGTCATACTGTCTCGGGTCGAGATACTTCTCTGGACTCTCAAACAGCAATCTTACTCGTTCGGTTTTCGAGGTCATAGGACATTGCCCTGGGATATTTAAGTCTGCAAAGAGAAACTAGGCCGCCAAGGGAGGACGTTGTGTTAGCCGGCCCTATTGACGAATCCGTGCAATTCGGGAGGCTCATGGAGAAACTTCCTCTATCTCCACATCGTTTCTCTCCCAAATATTCGCCTCATTTGTTGCCGGCGAAGATATCGAATGACACTAGGGTCATCGACCTGTGACACTTTCATCAGATATCCGGAGAGGAATCCGTACACGAGTCCAACGGAGCCAATGAAGTAAGGTCTTTGAGCTAGGCGCTTTAGGCACTTTCCAATCATGAAGAGAGGATGGTACCCGCAGATGTAGTTGGCACGACCGTACTTGACAAGTGTTGGCCAGAGCCCGTCCGCCGCACCTGTATCCCGTTGGTGAACAAGGTGCAGATTCGGAAAACTTCTTGTGGTCCAGCCGCAGCTGTTGGCTTTCACCTCATCTATCGTGTCCCAGCCCGGCACGGGCAACAGTCCGCCTATGGTGTTCCAACAGGCCTTACGGTAGATCTTCGTGGCTCCTCTAACATGGAACGCTGGTGCTTTTTCGAAGCTTTTCTCACCTGCGGCGACATAACAGATCACCCCACCGCCAACGCCCAGGCTGCTGTCACAGTGGAACTCGTCCAAACACCTCTCAAAATAATTAGCGTCAAAGCTAAGATCGCCATCGAATTTAACGATGAAGTCCCAATCGTTACAAGTCAACACGCGACATCCGTCATTGAACGCGTCCACGACGCCGCCACCGGCCTTGCGAAAACCACGGTCCTGGCGGTGTACGGCTCTTATCCATGGGTGCAGCTTGGCATAATCGTCGATGACATTTCCTGTGCCATCTTTCGAGCCGTCGTCAACGATCACCCATTGTTTCGGCAACACGGTCTGTTGAACCATGCTCTCGATCGTTGACTTGAGGTGCTGCTCCTCGTCCCTCACAGGCGTAATCACCACATAACTCGTCAACTTGGTCGTCATAATGGGCATCCCGCGAGAAGGCACGGTCACTTTTCTTAAAGAGTTACTTGGAAAACCATGCTGTTACTTTGCTGTTCAGCCAACGCTTGAGGTCGCCATCAAACTCACTCATATTTGGCAAATTGTCATATTTTCATGGCGGAGCCTAGTGAGAACGTATCGAAAAACTTTTTCAACGGCTTTCTTCAGAAAGCAAATGGGTCACCTGAAATACATCCCAAAGGCAAGAAGAGCATTGGCAGGCCATTTCGCAGCGAAGTAAATTCGAACCAAATGGGTTATTTGGGAAGTGTATTTTCGTGTAAGAGCAATATCATTTGGAGGACTGGCCAATCATTGCCCCCACTCTTGAGCATGTCGCTCAGGGAGACGCCCGCGGGTGACCCGAACATTGTTCTTTCTTCGCATTATCACAGCCAGCCTCCAAACTCCCACTGTGCAGAACACCATCAATCCGCACGCGCCCAGAATTAGCAACTCCGCAGTCACCCTATGGGTGTAATACAACGTGGTAAATGCTCGTCCTACTTGGACTCTTGATAACGTGATGTCTCGGAAATCGGATATATTTCGGAGAGCATAGACGTAAAGAGACCTTTTCGAAGTGTTGATCGAGGCGAAGTCGGTCGCATTCTTATACTGGATCACAATGCTACGAGTTTCACCCGCAGGAACGAGCAGGTGGAGGTCCAGATAGCCCTCGTGTAGTTGAAAGGAAATAGGTCGACCATCCACACTCACTGAGGTAATGGGTGTTGAACCGGATTCTGCTCTCTTGATATGAAAGACCACATCGCGCCCGAAGGTATTATCCAGCAGGAAGCTGCTCGACAACGCAAGCACATCATAGTTTAAGTCCCCTCTCAGCCTCAACAAGTACAGATGCTTCACTATGTCGCCAACGCTGCGCCAGTTAGTATCCGGCTCAATCGTGTTAACCTCGTCTGCCAATCCGTCAAATGCGTCAATGCCCTTAGCGAAGAGGTCTTGATGAGCGTAATAAAATAAAGGGTTGTCAAGGAAATCTTCGATCGCTACGCGATAGCCAGGGGTGGGCTCTACCACCGGATATCGAATGATACTTAGAAAACCGCCAAACGAAAGCGTGGTAGGTCGCATGGCAAACAGGAGGCCCGCGGGTCTGACCGAGTCCATGGGGACATTTTGCGAATTTATTGTGGCGAGATAGCCATTGGCTTTCAGTGCCTCGAGTGTGTGTTCTGGTGCGATGCTGTGAGGAAATACCATCACTCTATCGTAAGAGATTCCTGTAAGTGCGTGGAATTTCTCCATTCTCGCCACGGATTGCCTAAGAGCGGACACTTGAAGGTTCAGAGGCCTGCTTACATAGTCTGTAAACTCTTTATGCGCGTGGTCATCTCCATGAATGCATATTGAGAACCTATCGGGATGGCGCCGAAAGAGCGAGACAACGTTAGCTTCGCTCCGATCATAATTCCAGGGTACAAAAGCGACGGTCGTGTGAAAATTGTGTTTCTCCATCTCCTCCAGAAGACCCTCAAATCTGAGGTTTCCGTAAGGCTCGCGTAGCCATGGATCATCGATTGTCAGGTTTGCGTAATGATGGAGAGCGTGCCAACCTCGTTCGCCAGCACAATATTTTGTGAACACAATCACTGGGGCAATTTTCTCAAACGCGTCTTCTGTATCATCGGCGTGCCAGTCGGCTGCATTATCGACTGAGAGAGGCGTGTTGGAAAGCAGGAAAACTTTTTGTCCATGGACATTCGTCTCAATGAAGATCGGAAAGGATTGACGACCCTTTCGGACCGCCATGATCACTTGAGCGTTGCTTTGATTCTCCAAGTGAAAATAGATACTCTTGTCCCCTGGGAAGGGGAATTGGAAGCCGGTTAGTTGTTGGGTTACAACTGACTCATTACCAACTACGTAGCGCAGACCCGATGAGCTATTTACAGTTCCGGCCCCGCTTGCGACACCGCCTGACCATTTCCTTAAGAGAGTCTGGTCAGTCTCCGGGGTCACCCCAAGAATCAGCAGTGGCACACTGCCCTCTCTACCTCGACGAAGGGCCTGCAACAATGCCTTCTGATTGACTTTGGCTAGCGTATTCGCTTCAATTGCAACTGCCACAATCGTGTCCCGCCAAATGGCTCCACGCGTCAGTGCGGTTTGATCGGGTCCGGCTGTGACAATCTTAAGATCCAATCCATAAAACTGTGTGGCGAGTTCGAGTTCGTGCTGCTCCGCGGATGGGGTGCCGGCTGAATGCACCAAGATGATCTCTGCCGAGTAGCACCTCACAGAAAATGTCAGGATCAGGAACAGAATGGCCCATATGTAACGTGTATGCCGATTTCCGATCCGGCAATATTTCTCTGGACCGGCATCTATCGTACCTTCATTCACATTCCACAATTCTGCAGCCGGTTCTGCTCGTGAGTTATGAGTGAACAGGTGGATACGGAAACCGATAGTAGGCATTATCAGCTCCCTGCCCCACTCAAGACGGAGTCAGAGTTGAGCGCAGTTTCATACGCTCGAATCAGTGACGCTTTCTCTGTGTTCCAGTTCAGTCTCTCTTCAATTCGTCTTCGGCCACATTCACCAAGTTCTTCACGGAGTTCTCTAGAATTGAGCAACATGGAGATTTGGTGGGCGAATTCGACGGGGTCGTTTGGAACAGCGTAAAGCGCTGCGGGACCCGCTGTGCGCCGTCCTTCCTTCAGGTCGAAGAGGACAACCGGCACTCCGAACGCCATGTATTCAAAAATCTTGATCATCGACGAGTTATCATTCATCGCATTTTTGGGGTCGGGCGCCACTCCCACGTCTGCGTGAGAGAGATAGGTAATCACTTCGTCATGGGACACTTGACCAGTAAGAGTCACAAAGTCTCCCAAACTTTTCTTAGCAATCACCTCCTGCAAGTCGGAGAGCACTGGTCCTCCCCCGACGAGAAGAAACTGTGTATCTTGCCGATTCTCGTTTTTTACAATGTGTTCAATAGAATCAAGTAGCAAATCTAGCCCGTCTTGCGTCCCCATGAAGCCCACATAGACTACAAGGAACGATCTGCCGAACCTGTTGCCCTCTCGAAGCTCGGAGCGACGGAATGTCGCCATGTCAGGACAGTTCTGTACGACGAAAATACTTTCCGGGCACTTTCCCCCTCGGGCGATGGCAATGTCCTTAAAGGATTCATTTGTCACTATGCATGTGCTCGCCACGCGGTAAGAACACAACTCCAACAATCGAACAAGCTTATAAAGTAGGCCACTGCTTTTGCCGAACTTTGCCTCGAAGAGTTCCGGACCAAGGTCGTGTTGGTCGAAGATAAATCGGACACCGAGAGGTTTCAGAAGCAGTCCTATTAGGAAAATTGTATCGGGGGGATTACATGCCTGCAGGATCCGAAACCTAGTACGCGCAAAGACCTTCAATACTAAAAACAATTCGGCTGCCAAAGCGGCGCTATACTCCAAAATATACCCGGCTTTGCCTGAAGCCTCCCATACACGATGGCGGTAGATATCAATTCCATCAAGAGCCTCGTATTCTGCTGAGAAGCCCTTTCCTTTGGGACAGATGACTGATACGCGATATCCTTCATCGCGTAGTGCACATGCCTCTTTCCATACGCGCCTATCAAGAGGTACCGGTAGGTTCTCGACGACGATGCAGACTCCAGTAGCGATTCTTTTCTTCACGACTTATGGTCCATTTCCGCCGGGGTCAGCAGATATGCCAACCTTGATGACAATACCTTCAAATTCCTGAGCTGGCTTATTATTTCCAGGACATTAGCGATCTAATCTTAGCCGCCCACGGCCTCCCATCCTCTCCGGGAAAGAGACACTATCTCATGCAACCCTCTCCGTTGATATCACCAAGCCCTCATCACTTTCCGGTTGTTTACGACGCGACTTGGACGTAAAGGCCAGAATCTCGTCGGCCACCCTGGCTTGCTGTGGTGCCGTGATATGCGGGAACATTGGCAGGGAGAGGATTTCGACAGAAGCGCGTTCCGCCGCGGGGAAATCCCCCAAGCAATATTTCAGCGGGGCGTACGCTTTCTGCAAATGCAGCGGAACTGGGTAGTGAATTCCCGAACCAATGCCGGCCCTCCCCAAATGCCGCATAAGACCTTCGCGATCGTCGATTCGAATAACATACAAGTGATATACAGCGCGAGACCAGGAAGGTTCGTAAGGACAGCCAACGGACTCATTGGTTGCCAACAGACAGTTGTATTCGTCCGCACGTTCGCGACGCTGCAAGTTCCACTTTGTAAGATGAGCAAGCTTCGCGTGCAGAAGTCCGGCTTGTATCGTGTCCAACCGTCCGTTGTAGCCTTCTACGTCGTGATAATACTTTTTTACCTGGCCGTGATCACGCAACATTTTGATCTTTTCAGCCAGATTGGCATCATTCGTGGTTACGGCCCCGCCCTCTCCACATGCTCCAAGGTTTTTTCCTGGATAGAAGCTGAACGCAGCCGCCCTCCCCATAGACCCTGCCTTCATCCAGCGATTGTGCTTCCTCGAGAAGTATTCCGCGCCGTGCGCCTGGCAAGCATCCTCAATCACGATGAGATTGTACTGGCTGGCCAAACTTAGAATCGAATCCATATCGGCCATTTGGCCGTAGAGATGCACAGGCACAATTGCGGTTACCGGGCGGCCACTCCGCAGGCTGATGAGCTTCCCAGCTTTATCTAAGGTGCAATGCGTTTCCAGGAACTGCTGCAACATTTCCACTGACAGGTTGTAAGTGCGCTCGTCGATGTCGACAAATTCTGCTATGGCCCCCGCCTGTGAGATGGCTTCCGTTGTCGCAATGAACGTATGCGGCACGGTCAGTACCACGTCGCCGGGCTTTACTCCACAAGCCATTATGGCGAAGCGTAACGCATCGGTTCCGCTACTAACGGCAATGGAGTGGCTCGCATCACAATAGGTTGCAAAAGCCCTCTCAAATTCCTCCACTACGGGTCCGCCAACGAATCCAGCCGTGTGCAGAGCCTGACGAAATACTCCTGTGAGTTCCTGCTCGAACTCAACATTCGGAGTCACCAGATCAAGGAAGGGAATGCTACTAGCAATATTCATCGTTACCCTCTTGTAGTGAGTTCAATGTGACGCAGAAGCTTGGCGGGATTGCCTGCCACGATAGCATCGGGTGGGACGTCTTTAGTGACGACACTGCCAGCCCCCACAATCGCATTCTCGCCAATGCTGATATTGGAGAGGATGGTGGCGCCCGAGCCAATGGACGCGCCCTTCTTTATGATCGTAGGTTCGACCTTCCAATCCGTTTCGGTTTGCAGAATTCCTTCGAGAGTTGCTGCGCGCGGATAGCTGTCATTAATAAAGGACACTCCATGCCCGATGAAGACGTTGTCCTCGATAAGAACGCCTTCACAGATAAAGGTATGGCTGGAGATTTTGCAGAATTTTCCGACGATGGCATTTTTTTGAATTTCCACGAATGCGCCGATCTTCGTCTCGTCCCCAATCTCGCATCCGTACAGATTGATAAATTTCGATAGGCGAACGTTCGTCCCAAGCTTGACATCGTCCGAGATGCAGTTATAGGAGTTCATAGATAGACCAAAGCTCCTCGCTTGCTGAGTGACTCGCTCGCCGCTTCCAGCATCTTGACTACCCGAAGTCCTGCACATCCGTTGTTGAGCGGTTCTTGGCCATTTGAAATACAATCAACGAAGTAGGACAGCTCCTGACGCAGGGCCTCCCCTTGTTCCAGTTGCGGAGCCCACATATCGCCTGACCGATAGTTCACCAACAATTCGTAGACGCCTTCGCGGCTGGAGATATCCACCCCCTTGTCGTATACCTTCACCTTTTCGTCGGCTTCTAGATCATTCCAGACCAGCATTCGCCTCTCTCCGCCGATGAGAGTAGTCCTAACTTTTACAGGGGATAGCCAGTTGACATTGATGTGTGCTATCACCTTCTCAGGGAAATAGAGTGTCATATATGCCACGTCTTCGTGGCCATTCAGATGTTTCTGCCCGGTCGCAACAATGGCCTCGGGACTGGCTTTGATGAGGTAGTCCATGATCGAAAGATCATGCGGCGCAAGGTCCCACAGAACATTGATATCGTGCTGGAAAAGTCCTAGATTGACGCGAGTAGCGTCGTAATAATAGAGCTTTCCAAGGGTCCCTTCTTCTAGTAGCTTCCATATTTTCTTCACCGCTCCGGTGAACAAAAACGTATGGTCCACCATGATCTTGAGATTCTTCTTGTGGGCGAGGTTGATCAACTCCTCCGCTTGCGCGGCATTGCTGGTAAATGGTTTTTCGACGAATACATGTTTACCGTTCAGCAACGCAGCTTTTGCTAGCTCGTAGTGTGTCCAGACAGGTGTGACGACAGCGACGGCGTCTATTTCCGTAGACAGGAATACGTCCGAGGCGTCGGCAGTCACATTTATTCCCGGATGAGCTTTCCGTGCGCGCGCTCGCGCATTTGGACTCATCTCGGCGATCGCGAGTACCTGGGAGCCTTCTAGGCTCGCAAGGTTCCTCACAACGTTTGGTCCCCAGTAGCCATAGCCGATTACACCGAATTTCATGATACTTTCACCGCTCTCCGAAGCTATTGATTAAGGGGAATGTGTGTCCCAGAAAAGGCGTGTTCAGCTTGAGCGAAGTGGCCTTTGCGATGTCTGCGTCACGCTCCACTCTCTTCCTCAGGTTCGGTAGTATCGCCGGCATTCAGCCGGAAAGACGTAGCTTCGCCCTGTGGCCTACAGCCCTCATCTCTTCTTTGCTTCTCAGAATTCGACTGGCTTGTCGATATACAAGCAGTAAGCTTGCACGATGATGGCCATACTCTTCCGGAACCTGCAGGGTCCCGTTAACAGCTTTTATTGTGAGCTTTGTAGGTAGCTAGCGCTTTGGGAAGCGAACGTTTTTCCGCTTGCAGTGGTTGAGAGGTTAGAGCATTGCATACTAGTAGCAATAACTTGCATAGGTGACGCAGCTGCTGTAAGGTAACTGGCAATCAGCTTGAGAATCCTATTCCAAGGACTGTATATCAAAGGAAGGACGCGTCCGGCATGGAGAGAAACGATCGAAGCATCGGCCGAACGATAGGCGGCACCGCTATGCTCAATAGGCGCCTTCGCCCCAGATCACTGCTCGGGGAGTACGCATGAGAATCTTAAAATCGAGCAATGGAGACCATGACGTGGCGTATCTCAGATCCAGCCGGACCATTTCGTCAAATTTAACGGTGCTTCTGCAAGTAACCTGCCACAACCCAGTGATGCCGGGCTTGACTTGTAATACCCGACGACGGTGCCAGGTTTGATAGGCGGCCACTTCGTATGGAAGTGCTGGCCGGGGGCCAACAAGTGACATATCTCCTCTCAAAACGTTCACCAACTGCGGCAGTTCATCCAAGCTGGTTCTGCGCAAAAACTTCCCCACTCGCGTAACCCTCGTATCGTTTGTAAGCTTGAATACGCGCTCACCATTCCCATTCGACTGTTTACCGTCCGCCTCGCCGGCTATTAATCTCGTTGCATACTCCTTGTGCACGCTATCATCATTGTCGATATGCATCGACCGGAATTTCAGGAAGGTAAAGCTTTGACCGTACTGTCCAACCCGCGGTTGTCGAAAGAGGACAGGGCCTTTGGATGACAGTTTGATCGTCAGCGCTATGATCAAAAACAGCGGAGTGCAAAGGATAAGCAGCAGTGTGCTGCCTACAATATCGATGACTTGCTTAATGCGCAATAGGGAATATTGTCCTTTATCCGAGCTCAAGAGATCGGGATACAATGCCGGATTGCTTGGACGCCCAGGAGTGTCATGATCCCAGTCGTCAGGAAAAAAGTGAAATGAAATGCTTACTTGATTGAATTGGTCTGGCGTCAACTTATTTCGCAGCGTGGTGCTTATCCTGCTTAGGATCGCGCTCAGGATAGAGTTCTTGTCGTCGCTCGTGAGCCCTGTAAACATCACGCCAACAACTGACCGGTCTTTGTACCAACCGATTACGTCAGTCTCCCTGATGGAAAGCACGAGGACAGACAGTATATTGTCGAGAGCCTTACCGTTCTTTTCCGAAACCTGACGATTGCCTGGCTCCAGCAGCATGAGCAGGAAGGGTTCTCTGGAACGCTCCGTTCTTTTGCGCTCTACCGCGATCGTGCGCCTAAAGATCTCTTCATTCAGTATCTCGCGTGTTTTAGTGTCTAACCACTCGAGTAAAGGATCAGCGGATTTTAGAACTTTCTCCACGCGTAACATAGTCACAACTTACTCCTTTCGGGACGGTCACTGCACTTTTTCAATGTCCACTATGAATGACGCTTCATGACGAACTTGTGTACCGTATTATTTTCTGAATCAAGAGTAAATATCTAATTGCGATTGATGGCGTGAGCAGGGACCTACAGCCAACAACTTCGGATATCGGAGGATTAGGAGATAGGCTCGCAATCGAAGTCGATCATTTTGCTACGGCGTCCCGTGGTCGCGAAACGACCGCAGAGTTGTAGTAGTAGTAGTTGCTGTTGGCCGCGCTTTCGGAACCATTCACTAACCCGCCAATTAGTTTTTTATGCTCTAGCGCTTCGAGACCTCTCAGCAACGCCCGCTTTTGTGTAGTTCCTTGACGAGTAACTAGAAGGATTCCGTCGGCCAATCGCATCCAAACACTTGTGTCAGCCAAAGGCAGCACGGGAGGTGAATCGATAATGATCCAATCAAACCACGCGGCCGATTCGTTCATCAGCGCAGAAAGTTTTCCGGGCTGCAGAAGCTCCTGCGCATTGCTCGGCGTGCTGCCCGCCGGAAGAATCCAGAGGTTTAGACCTCCGAGCTGGTAGATGCTGCTCGCCAGACTGCGCTCGCCCTTTAGGCATTCACAGAGACCAGGATTTCCTCCGAGCCCGAACTTCTGGGATAAAGACGGGCGTCGCAGATCGCCTTCCAAGAGCAATGTTCTTTCATGACTGCCTGCAGCGAGAGTGCAGGCCAGGTTGGCAGAGACAAGGCTCTTGCCCTCTTCGGGAATTGTGCTCGTGATGAGCACAGCCTTGAGCGGCCTATGCCGACGGAGATGCCGCAATCGCACCCCTAAAAGTCGGAACGCTTCCGCTGTTGGGCTACCGCTATCCGTGAGGCAAAGGAGCCGACTCTGAGGATCAAGGGACACTGGCAGGGACTTGAATTGACTGAACGGATCGAAGCGTTCAGCCGGTTGCGAAAGCTCTGCTACGACCTGCTCAAGTTCTTTCTCGAATGGCTGCGATTCTCCCATGCCGAATGGCGTGCCGAAGTCCGCGTCGTTCGCCGCATTCGACTGCTCGGAAAGAACTGCCGCTTCCCATTTCGAAGCTGCTCGACGTTCGGCTTGCTGTAGCAGTGCAGTCGTGCCTGGCAGCGCCGCCAAATCAATGCCGGAGCTTTCGGCTTCCGATCTTCGTAGCGCGTCAAATATATGGCTCATGTTTGCTCACTTCAATGGCTACAGACGCGCCCATATCCGGATCGCTTACGATCGGTCTTCGCAGGACTGCGTTCAGGTCAAGCAGCAAGTTTGTGATTCGCTGGATATCCAACTGATTGGTAGACGCGTTTACTACAGTCTGAGGCGGACAAGCCATGTCGAGGCGAAACTCCTTCGCCACATCTTCTATGACTTCCGGAGTAATACTTTGCAAGCCTCTCGCGTAGGCCGTCATGAGGGCATTGTCGCAAATCGTATTGATCAGGCGCGGCAAGCCTTTCGAATGACGAAACACTGCCGAAATGGTTTGAGCGGAAAACAGCGGGTCAGGGCGGGAATCTGCTCCAGCAATCTGCAATCGCTGCTCGATGTATCGCTTCGTCTCGTCGGCATCCAGCGAACCAAGATGCGTACGAACTGCAATTCTCTGTTTGAGTTGTCGAAGCCCGACGGAGTCCAGTTTCTCGTCGAGCTCGGGCTGTCCCACCAATACAATCTGGAGCAATTTATCGTCGTCCGTCTCAAGGTTCGATAGCAGACGGACCTCCTCAAGTATGTCCGCGGACAAGAGATGCGCCTCATCTACGATGAGTACCGTTGTCATTTTTTTGGAACCCCGCGAGACTAGAAACTGACCCAGGTCGAACAATAAATCGCTTTTATTCTTACCCGAAATGGGGAGCCCAAAGTCGGAGACAATGTACTGCAGGAACTCGGTGGGAGACAGCCTTCCGTTGTATAGATATGCGTATGCAACGTCTTTGCTCTCCTTCAGCAGCCTGAGCAAACACCGAAGCAGCAACGTCTTACCGGTACCAACCTCTCCCGTCAACACGATGAATCCCTTGTGCCGGCGAACGCCATAATAGAGCGCGGTCAGCGCCTCGCTATGCCGTGTAGTCGGGACAAAGCAAGTGGGATTCGGTGCTAGTTCAAACGGATTAGCCGTAAGATTGAAGAATGCTTTGTACATAGAGAATTGGGCCTAATCGTGTAGGTAGCTGACCACAGAACCGGCCAGAATGGTGGTGCCAGCTAATGCAGCCATGGTCCATCCCAACACCATTTTCTTCTTACTGCGTCGTTCATCCGACGGACTCACGATCGCCGGAATTTCCGACAGGATCGCCATGGGAAGCAGAAGCTTTATTTCTTTTTCGCTGTGCAGACGATCATCCATATATTCAAATCCACCCGCTACAGCAAAGCCCAACGCTAGGCCGAGTCCCAGCCCGATCCCACAGAATTTGAGGCGATTAGGAAAATCTGGCTTCAGCGGTAAGCTGGGAGGATCAAGAATGCTGAACCGCTCACCTTGCTGCATATGTTCCATGCTGGTCGCCATCTCTGATTCATTTTGCTTCTTTAGCAGATCGTCGTAGTTGACCTTCGATTGATCGTAGCCGCGGGTCAAATCTGCCAGTTGCTCCTCGCTCTCAGGCTCAGTGTTTAGTCGATTCTGGTAGTCATTGACCCGCCCCTTCAGTTCAGTAATTGATCGCTCGCGATTCGCAATTTCCACCTGGTTGGCTTGCAACTGACCTTGCAGTTGCAGGGATGCCGAATTGTGTGAAACATCAGCTACATCAGATTGTCTGACGCCGTTGCCTCTTGTCTTCGGCTCAGCATTGCTGGCATCCCTCGCTTTTTCGGCCTTGGCAATCTCGTCTTTCAGAGCCTCGACTTCCGGATAATGCTCGGTGTACCGGGACCGAAGGTCTGCCAGCTTCGACTTGAGTCGCTCGATATCCTGATCACTCGTTGGCGTGGCGTCGACAGTTCCGGAGGTCGAATGGAGAGTTCGGTATTGCTCTATCAATGTCTGGAGATAGACTCGCTGCTGTCTCGCCGTGTTGAGGGTATCCTGTTCGTTCTGCAGTTGCGACTGAAGACCGCTGAGGATTTGAAGGTTACTCGCTTCCTGAGAAGGCAATCCACCTTCGTGCTTCCCTTTGAACTCTCGAACCTTTGCTTCCTGGTCGGCCAGGCTCGCGCGCGCATTCTCCAACTGGCTCTCGATAAACTTGGTTGTGTCTTCGGACTGTTGCTGTCGTACTTTCAAATTGTCGTTAATGAAGAGGCTCGTCAGTTCGCTGGTAACCTGCTGTGCGACATGAGCATCACGAGCCGAATAGCTGATTTTGAATGCTGTGATCTGGTCGTCGCGAGCGTCACGCACAAGCACGATGTCAATGTCTTTACGCATTAACTCGACTTTTTCATCCGGTGTGAGGTGACGTCGACTATCACCATAGAGATGCAACCTATCAATAATCAGTAGAAGGCGCGTGCGACTAAGAATCTGTTGCGTGATGCTTTGAAGTCTGTTTTGCAAGTCGTCGCTAACGTTCGACTCGACATAATTTTTCGGCATCGTGGGCTGCTCCACCAGGATCAGCGTGCTGGATTTGTAGCGTGCCGGTAATACCCAGCTAGCTCCCCATACCAGGAGCCACCCCCAAAATAGCGGTACCAGGAAATGGATATGGCGGCGCCTGACAACCTGCAGGTAGCGCTGGATGTCGAGCCCTTCGGACTGTTGTTCCTCGAGAATCTCTTCCATAATCATCTTCCAAGTGCCCGGGTGAACTGATAGGAGACGGAGACGAATTCGCGATTGCTATCAGGATCGTTGGATATGACCGCAATGCCACCGTAACTCTGGTGCAGAAAGACATATCCAAATCCCGCTTTGAAATGATCTCTCATCGAGTACTCCAACGAGGCCGCTCCGGAAATCGTGTGCCCTCCCGGGCTGTATGGGGAGAAGAGCGGGGTAATGTTCTTATTAATCGCGTAGCTCGGCCCGCACTCTACGATCCAGGCCCGGGTTATCTGCCAGCGCACCGATGCATTTGCGCTGTTTGAATCAAACGCTCCAGGCAAGCCCACTCCCCCGGTAACGGTTCGAGAGTAACTGGCTACAAGATTGGTACTTCTCGTTTGCCAACCAACGCTTGCCGCCGCGGAGGGCTTCCATGCGCTGACAGATGGCGAGAGAGACTGGACGGCGTCAATGTACTGCGGACCGCCTGATAAGGACAAAGAAAACGTTGGGTTGAAATAGATCGTATAAAAAGGCAACAGGGTATGCGTCTGCACCTCGATCGACGAGTTCGCCGGATTGGCCTGCGCATCCGCTGGATTGCTCTGACCGTTCAAGTACTGATAGATAAGGCCGACGTACTGCGTACTGGACAAACGTTGATTGTAGAAGGCCGAGCCTCCGAGCGAGTTCGAATCATAGAGGCCGGAGGCTTCGGCCGGATTGGGATAATTACTCTGAGTAGCAACACCGCCTACGCCCATCATGCCATTCTCACTGAATTGATAACTTAGTCCCACGTTCGCGGCATTGCTGAGCCGGTCGGCATAAGGTGCGAGAACTCCAATTGGAGCCGACTGCGATGAGCCCGATATAGCCACCCCGGAGAGAGAATTGGGCTGGCTGAATACATTCGAGCTCTGTTGAAAGGAGTCGTTTAGGCTGATGGTAGTGTGTTCGCTTAGACGGTATTGAAAATTGAAGGTTGCGTTCTGATCCGCTGCATTAAGAGCAGTGGTGTGCTGATAAAACGTGAAGCCGGGAGCATAAGTCAGTGTCAGCTGTTGCCGAGGTGTCGTTAGGTTGAGCCTAATCGTAGGCCAAATCGAGTAAGTAATGTCGTGATCGGGAGTTGTACCTTCACCTCCGGGGACGTTATCGTTGTATGCGGTATTGAAGATCAGCCCGCCGGTGAGATAGTTCGAACGCATTTCGGACCCGATCATCGTCGGATAGGCTTCACTGCTTACAGGCGGAGGTGTCAGCATTCGAGGTTCCTCACCTGGTATGGCCTGAGACCATATCGGCGCGGCCCCGAGCAGTACAAGACTCAGACAAACACGTAGAAGCATGGCCGCCTTCAAGGTACGACGACGGTGTCGTGTGGCTGAAGCTTGATGTTCTGCTGCAAAGTATTGCCCTTGATGAAATCCTTGTAATTGAAGGCAATGCGGGACTCGCCGCCACCAACATTCTGTCGAAGGATATAGATGGCTTTCTGCTTTGCAAAATCGCGGGTTCCGCCGGCAATGGCAATTGCGTCCACAACAGTTGGCGCAAGTGCAAGTGAGTAAGAACCCGGCTTCACCACCTGCCCAAGGACGTTGAATTTCTCGCTGTTAATCTGCTCGACTATTATCGTAACTTCCGGTTTTGTGATGTAGTCACGGAGTTTGGCAGTGATGTCCTGCTCGAGTTGCAAGGGTGTTCGCCCGGCTGCCTGAACTTCACCTAGCAGTGGCACCGAAATTTTTCCATCGGATCGCACCTGAGTCGACCGAGAGAGGTCAGGTTCCTTCCACACATTGATCGCGAGTACGTCATCATTCCCTATGACGAAGCTTTGGTCATGTGTCTGGCTGCCAGATGGTGCCTGTGCCCGCGTGGACGGAGCCGCCAGGGCGGCTGCCGGCAATCCGCGACTCGCCTGATTTGGGGCCGAGACCTGGCTCAATAGAGAACCGGAAAGAACACTGCACAGGAAACCCAATCCGATTAGATGAGCTACGTTGCTTTTCACAACGACTCCTGTCGAGGATCTGACCGAGTCAGAACCGGAGGCCGCGATACGAGATATGAATTGGCGAAGGCGCATGCTGAGTACACTGCTCGGCGTGATAAAGCCGTTGTTTTGGTGACCTTAATTCAACCTGATCGGCGCATCTCGAACAGTGATTATTTAGTAGCCACCCTGAAGTAACGTTTCATCAAATCGTCCAACTCCTGCAGGTCGAGGGAGCGTGTACACGTTTGCGCAGTCTCGCGCTGTCAGGGGTTCCACATCGGTGGCGTCAATCTCCATTGCAACGGACTGCGCCATCATCTCCACAGAAAGGACCAGGCGGTACAGATTCTTCTTGCGGACCAGAATCCCTTCGACGCCTTCAAGTGAGCCCCGGATGACGCGAACCCGCTCTCCGCACTTCAGAAAGGGATGTGGTTCTACGCGAAAGGGCCCTTCAACAGCTCTGCGAATCGCTTGAATCTCAGCTTCCGGGATGACCGCGACGCGTTCGCCGCGGAGTAGAACCATGTGAACTCCAGGTGTCGTCACAACCTGCAATCGGCGATTCAGCCCTCCCCGGAGGAATACATAGCAGGGGAAAAGCGGCAGCGTAATCATCTTGCTTCTGTCTTTCCAACGCCGTGTTGACTCATAGAGCGGCAGAAACACCTCGAAGCCCTTTGCCGACAGCATTGTCGCCACCGTCTTTTCGTGCTGGTGGCGGGTGTAAAGCGCCCACCAGTCCGAAGACTCATCCATTCCGACATCAATACCCTGCGAAGTCAGCATTTTTCTTCATCTCCCCGTATTAAGAGGGCAGAATCTCAGGCAACCCGACAGGATGGCATAGCTTCGCCCTGTGGGCTACAGCCCTCGTTTTTTATTCTCAGTCTCAGATTTCGAACATTTACGGATCTATTGACCGATAGGACTGCACGATCATGGCCCTCCTGCGGGCAACCGGCAAAAAAAGTCAGAACATACCATTTATTGCTGATTTTCTTTGAAATTCGCACTCTCAGAATAATCAGGCGTTGTGCACTCGGCCCCAGGATGGCAAGGACTTGCATACCTTGCATACATAGTTGCACGGACTTGCATACCTTTCCGGTGAGTACCTCCGGCCTTTGAAAGCTCCCGAGGGCCTGACGACCAATATCTGTCTCTGGACGATGAATAGAGCTTGCGGGTGGACTTGATCGCCACCGCTGCGAAGGCGTGCGACTGCGCTGAGGCGCTCGCCATGCTGAGAGCTCCATAGAGCGCCGTTACGATAGAAAGGATTTGCTTGCGGCAAACTGGACTGCTGCGATGCCGCCAACCATAAGGCTGCTTCCGCTCAGAGGGATTCGGTTCCGACCGCCAGCTGACATGCCGCTTTTCGTCCTGGCAAGCTCGCCCATCCATCATTTCGAGCGGTGGATTCGGCGCCCCAAGGTCCGAATCCGAACTTGCTACGGAAGAGACCTTAGGGCGCGTTCCTTGGAACTAACCACGCCATGGAACACCGAGCACGGCGAGATATTAAGACACGTTATCTAACCGACGAACTGCCCGCCTACCAATCCAAAGAATGGGCTCCATGTCTCTACGGAATGGCCACAGTGATCTCGTTCGACGCGATGCTTTCTCCACCGCTGGAGTCGACGCTTTCCACGATGTAGTTGTAGGTAGTGCCATCCACGACACTGCTATCCACATAGGCAGTCGACACCTCCACCGACGTGTTCAGCAACGCAAAAGTTCCACCACTTACGGCCCGATAGATGTTGTATCCGACCACCGGAACGGGTGAGCTCGCGGGTGCGGTCCAACTGAGATCGACCGAATAGGCGATCGGTGTGCCGGTGCCGCTGAGAGCTACCGTGGCGACGCCGCCCGTGGTCGAGTTGCTATTGATCGTGAGGCTTCCGGTCGCGGCGCCTGCCGTGGTCGGATCGAACTCCACCTGCAGGGTCAACGTCTGGGTCGGGGCTAACGTAGCCGGCAACACACCTCCGGTGAGGGTGAAGCCCGTACCCGTGACGACAGCGGAGTTCACCGTGACCGCCGACGTACCCGACGAGGTCAGGGTCAGGGTCAGGAACACCGGTGTGTTGACCGGGTCGCTGCCGAAGCTCAGGCTCGACGCGCTTACCGTCAACTGCGGAGTCGCCGTGCCCGTGCCGGTACCAGTGAGAGCTACGGTGGCGATGCCGCCCGTCGTCGAATTGCTATTGATGGTGAGGCTTCCGGTTGCAGCTCCTGCCGTGGTCGGATCGAACTGGATCTGCAGGGTCAACGATTGGGTCGGAGCCAGCGTTACCGGGAAGCTCCCAGCGACGATGGTGAAGCCCGCACCCGTAATGGCAACGGAGTTCACCGTAACCGCCGACGTGCCCGTTGAGGTCACGGTCAGGGTCAGCGACTTCGGTGTATTGACCGGGTCGCTGCCGAAGCTCAGGCTCGATGCGCTCACCGTCAACTGCGGATTCGCTGCAGCCGTGCCGGTACCGCTAAGAGCGACCGTGGCGATGCCGCCCGTGGTCGAGTTGCTATTGATGGTGAGGCTTCCGGTCGCAGCTCCTGCCGTGGTCGGATCGAACTGCACCTGCAGGGTCACCGTCTGGTTCGGGGCGAGCGTTGCCGGTATCGCACCTCCGGTGATGGTGAAGCCAGCACCCGTAATAGCGGCAGAGTTCACCGTAACCGCGGACGTACCGGTCGAGGTCAGCGTCAGTGTCAGCGACTTTGGTGTGTTAACCGTTTCGCTGCCGAAGCTCAAGCTCGACGCGCTCACCGTCAACTGCGGATTCGCTGCAGCCGTGCCGGTACCACTAAGTGCTACCTGGGCCGGGCTGCCAGTGGTTGAGTTGCTGCTGATGGTCAGGCTTCCGG
>Ga0187887_10000712_pt1 | contig 31793 bp, 26 predicted proteins | sample June2016WEW_7_10_FD_132977 | JGI IMG/M metagenome (GOLD analysis project Ga0187887, IMG submission 132977) | Peatland microbial communities from SPRUCE experiment site at the Marcell Experimental Forest, Minnesota, USA - June2016WEW_7_10 | ecosystem: Environmental > Terrestrial > Soil >... | reverse complement strand
TTCCGCCATTGAGAATTTGGCAGGAAGGCCGCAATTTTACACCAGCGTTTCTCCAACGTGATTAGCCGGGCTTGGCAGAGATGGCGGCCTTCAGTTTTGGATTACTTCCTGTTGGCCGACAATCCACCCCCGGAAGCCCGTTCGTTTCCAGAACACCGTTTGTGCATAAGTTCCGACTTGCCACTGCCCATCCAGAGGGGGCGTCTTAACAATTTGGTCTGCACGTTATAATTCAGCTCACCAATGGCGCTCACCACCGGCACGAAACTCGGCCCTTACGAAATCCTCTCCCCGCTAGGGGCGGGTGGAATGGGGGAAGTGTACCGGGCACGGGATACGCGGCTGGACCGAACTGTCGCGATCAAAGTTCTGAACTCGCAACTGGTAGCGAATGCCGAGTTGCGCGCTCGCTTTGAACGCGAAGGCCGAATCGTCTCTCACCTGCAGCATCCGCACATCTGCGTTCTGCACGACGTAGGCAGCGACGGCGCAACCGAATTCCTGGTGATGGAATACCTCGAAGGCGAGTCGCTGGCGAATCGGCTGAAGCGCGGTCCGCTGCCCCAAGCGGAACTGCTCAAGATTGCGATCCAGATTGCCGACGCGCTCGAAAAAGCGCATCGTGCCGGGGTGGTGCATCGCGACTTGAAGCCGGGCAACGTGATGCTGACGAAGATGGGCGCTAAGTTGCTCGACTTCGGGCTGGCGAAACCTGCGGCCGCGACTCCGGCTACGGGAACTCGAGGCAGCGGCTCGGCTTCTGTGATTGCCGGCGCGTTGACGCAAACCAATCCCACGGCGACGCCGCTTTCTACCGCGGGAGCGGTGATCGGGACCGTGCAGTACATGTCGCCGGAGCAGATTCAGGGCATTGAGGCCGATGCGCGCTCCGACGTTTTCGCTTTCGGCGCGATGCTCTACGAAATGGCGACGGGCAAGCGGGCGTTTGAAGGCAAAACGCAGGCCAGCATCGTGGGGCAGATTCTGGCGGTCGATCCGCCTGCGGCATCGAGCGTGCGAGGAGAAGTGACGCCGTCGCTGGATCGCGTGATTCGCCTGTGTCTGGAAAAAGATCCGGACGAGCGCATTCAGACGGTGCACGATCTCAAGCTGAATCTGCAGGCGATCGCCGAGGAGAAGCCTGCGCAAACGGCCGCTCCAACGCAACAGGAATCGAACACGCGTGGACGCGGCGGTTGGATTGCGGCGATTATCGGCGCGCTCTTGTTAGGCGCGCTGGGTGCGCTTCTTCTTTATCATCCGGCGAAACCTGAGGCGAGCATTCGCGCATCCATCGCTCCCCCGCTCAATCGAGTCTTCAATCTGGCCGGAGATTATGCCGGACCGCCGGTCGTGTCACCCGACGGCAAGCTCATCGCCTTCAGCGCGGCAGGCACAGAGAGCAGGTTTGAAATCTGGGTCCGCCCCACGGATTCTCTGGAAGCGCACGGGATCGACGGAACATATGGCGGCACTTTTCCTTTCTGGTCGCCCGACAGCCGTTCGCTGGGATTTTTCATCCTGGGGAAGTTGAAAAAGGTGGATGTGAACGCCGGTTCTGTCGTCGACGTGACCGATGCACAACAGGGCCGTGGGGGGGCCTGGGGAGCGGGTGGAACCATCATCTTTTCGCCCGGGCCGAATGCGGCATTAGCGAAAGTCAGTGCGAGTGGAGGAACGGCGGAGCCGCTGACCAAGCTCGATCCGGAAATCGATTCGCACCGCTGGCCGACTTTTCTTCCCGACGGCAAGCATTTTCTTTATCTCGCCATCAATCACGACCCGTCGAAAGCGGGCAATGACGCAATTTATTACGCGTCGACCGATGGCCGCGAGAATCGGCTGTTGATGCGCGCGCAATCGAATGCCGTCTACGGCAACGGGTTCCTTTTGTTTGCACGCGGCGACAAACTGCTGGCGCAGAGCTTCGATCCGGCAAAGGGAGAGTTAAAAGGCGAACCGGAGATGGTGGCGAGCGGCCTCATCAATGACCCCTCGACGTGGCACATGGATGCCTCCGCTACGGAGAGCGGGCTCCTGATATACAGCAGTGGGGCGGTGGACAGCTCGCAGTTGGTGTGGGTGGACCGCAGCGGGAAAGACGCTGGGATCGCGGCCGACGACCTGGCCTCCGTATATTCCAGCCTTTCGCCGCAAGGCGACCGGGTAGTCTTGCAGATGGATACCGGGACGGGTACGGCGGACATTTATGTACTGGACCTGGCCCGCGGTGTGCGAACGCGGCTGACCTTCGGGCCGGTTTCCAACGCTAGTCCGAGATGGTCGGCTGATGGGAAATGGATTTACTTTTCCAGTCTGCGCAACGGCCGGTATAGCATTTTCCGCAAACCTGCCGATGGCAGCAGCGCCGAGGAAAGCGTTTTGAGCAACGATCGGTATGATCTTTTTCCCAGCGACTGCTCTCCGGATGGAAAAACGCTTTTGTTTAGCCAACGCGATAGCGGCGCGAAGCCCAGCCTGTGGGTTTTGCCCTTAGCCGGATCGGGCAAAGCGTCGATGTTCATTGATAACGCCCCCGAATATGCGGTGTTTTCACCGGATGGGCGATACGTGGTCTACGAATCGCAAGAGTCCAGACGATGGGAAGTGTATGTCGTGCCCTTTGGCGATCGAAAAGGCAAATGGCAGGTATCGTCGAATGGAGGCATCCTACCGCTATGGAGCCGCGACGGAAAAGAAATTTTCTTCGTGGGCATCGAAGGCACGAAGTATTCACTGCTTTCCGTGCCGGTGAAAGAGCAAGGGGAAGGGTTGCAAATCGGAGCGCCGCAAACCTTGATCAGCACAATGGGGACCTTTCCCGTCTTCAATGTTTCTCCCGATGGAAAAAAGATTCTCGTCGGCCGAATCTCGCAGCAGGGCAGCCAGTCGGTGACGGTGGTGACGCACTTTGCCGAGGGGTTGACGAAGTAGCCGAGAGATTGGATGAATCCAGGAGTGCACGCTATTCTCAAAGGCGGAAGCAGCATTGCGGCCTGATGACGGGCGACTCTGACCTTACAGTCGCCGCACTACTCTGATCATTGACCGGTGGCAGGGAGGCCATCGGTCATGAAGCAGAAACCAAGTTCCAGAAGGAGACGCAGTAGCACCAAATCCATCCTACGTTTGCCCGATCTGGAACACGCCAAGGCCGCGGTGTTGAACAGCCTCAACTCAGCAGACGCAAAGCGAGGTTATCGTCACGCCATCGATGAGTTCGTTGACTGGTATTGCTCGGAACCGCGCTTGGCGTTCAACAGAATCGTGGTCTTGCGGTATCGCTCTCATCTCGAATCCCGTCAACTCGCCCCGGGCACAATCAACCTACGTCTTGGCGCCGTGCGTCGCCTGGCATACGAAGCTGCCGATTGCGGTCTTCTCAGCGCCGATTTGGCAGCCGGTATTCGTCGCGTCAAAGGGGTGAAGAAGCTGGGCATTCGCCTCGGAAACTGGTTAACGGCAGAGCAAGGCAATGCACTTTGGCAAGCCCCTGATCGCCAGCGACTGAAAGGAAAACGTGACCGGGCCTTGCTCGCATTGCTACTCGCGTGTGGCTTGAGGAGGCATGAAGCTGTGGCCTTGACATTGGATCATCTCCAGCAGCGCGAAGAGCATTGGGCAATTGTTGATCTGGTCGGCAAGGGAGGCCACGTTCGAACGGTTCCGGTTCCCGATTGGGTGAGGAGCGAGTTGAACGATTGGGTGGCCGCAGCGGCTATTGATCGAGGAAGACTGTTCCGCCGGGTCAACAAAGTAGGCAGGGCATGGGGCGATGGGATGACGGTAAAGGCGGTTTGGCACATTGTGAAGGAATCCGCCAGAAGCATCGGAGTGTCGAAGTTGGCGCCGCATGATCTGCGACGGACCTGTGCTCGGCTCTGCCATGCATCAGGAGGCGAGTTGGAGCAGATCCAATTTCTCTTGGGGCACGTTTCGGTGCAGACGACCGAACGCTACCTTGGCTGCAAGCAGCGGATTCGATCAGCCGTCAATGATCGCATTGGCATCGAGCCTAATCCTTGAGCTGAGGGGAGGACGCTTCCGGAAGGTTTGCCGACCAACCCACCCAGAATCGTCGGCCTTACTGCGACGGCTTGCTCAGGGCTATAATTTCACGAACTGATGGCCCTTACCTCTGGCACGAAGCTCGGACCCTATGAAATCCAGTCACCGCTGGGCGCCGGCGGCATGGGTGAGGTGTACCGAGCCGTGGACACGCGTCTTGACCGTACGGTCGCCATCAAGGTTCTGCCGGCGCATCTTTCCTCTGATCCGGAACTAAAACAACGCCTGGAGCGGGAAGCCAAGACGATCTCCTCGCTGCAACATGTCAATATCTGCACGCTCTACGACATCGGCACTCAGGGCGACACGGATTTTCTGGTCATGGAGTATCTGGAGGGCCAGACTCTGGCCGACCGCCTGCAAAAAGGTCCGCTGCCAATCGATCAACTTCTGAAGATTGCGACAGAAATCGCGCAGGCTCTTGAGAAGGCGCATCAACGAGGCATTATCCATCGCGATCTGAAACCGGCGAACATCATGCTGACACAAGCTGGCGCCAAGCTAATGGATTTTGGGCTGGCAAAACCGAAGTTGCCAAATGCCTCGCAAGCTTTGGGTACGTTCACTCCCTCCACGCCGACGATGAACCTCGCGTCGTTGACCTCGGCTGCGTCCCCGCTGACCCAGAAAGGTTCGATCGTCGGGACGTTCCAATACATGGCTCCGGAAGTGTTGCAGGGAGCAGATTCCGACGCCCGCAGCGACGTCTTCAGTCTGGGCTGCGTTCTCTATGAAATGGTCGCCGGACGCCGCGCCTTCGAGGGCAAAACCCAGCTAAGCGTGATGAGCGCAATCCTGGAAAAAGATCCCGAGCCGATAGCGACCGTGCAGCCCACTTCACCGGCGGCCCTTGACTACACAGTGCGGAGCTGTCTTGAGAAAAATCCCGACGAGCGCATCCAGACTGCGCACGACGTCAAACTGCAACTGGCATGGGTTGCGACCTCCAGTTCGCAGACGGGAGCGCCGGCCCTGCCTTCTTCGAAGCCGCGCCCGACGTTGTGGCTGGCTGCAATCGCAGTTCTCGCCCTCGCGGTGATCGCGCTGACGGTGGCGCTGATGTGGTCTGCGCCGGCGCGGCGTGTACTGCGCGTGAATCTTCTTCCGCCCGAAGGAACCCGCTTCGAGACGCTCTACCGCAACGGAGCCCCGGCGCTGTCTCCCGACGGCACGCATCTCGCGTTCATCGCGCAGAAAGACGGCCGGAACTCGCTGTGGCTGCGTTCGTTCGACCGGCTCGACGCCACGCCTGTGCGCGGCACCGACGACGCCTTCTTCCCCTTCTGGTCACCCGACGGCACTGGGGTTGCATTTTTCATGCAGGGCAAGCTGTGGCGAACGGACGTGAACGGCGGCTCGCCCGCCCCCATCTGCGACGCGCCGGAAGCCCGCGGCGGCTCGTGGGGTGGCGGCAACGTGATCGTGTTCGCGCCCTCGTTCGGAGGGCCGCTCTTCCAGGTTTCCGCTGCCGGCGGAAAGCCCAAGGCGGTCACCGGCGTTTCGGTGGTGTCCAGCACTATCTCGGACCGCTGGCCTTCCTTCCTGCCTGATGGAAAGCATTTCTTGTTTCTGCACAGCCCTTACGGCAACGCGGCTGATCAGAATGAGGTTCACCTGGGTTCACTCGACGGCGGCGACCAGTTGGTGTTACGGGGGAAATTCTACGGCGCGCAGTATGCCGCCGGACGGTTGCTGGCGGTGCGCGACGGCTCGCTGCTCGCCTGGAAGTTTGACGCTTCCAGCGGAAAGGCTTCCGGCGATCCCGTACCTGTCGTGGATAAGGTTGCGTCCGACGAGATAACCGCGCTGTCTGTTGTTTCTGTTTCGGCCCAGGGCATGCTGCTCTACCAGTCGGGCGCGGGCTCGAACGGCGATCGGCACGTTTGGATGGATGCTACCGGCAAGGAACTTTCCCAGCTCTCCGAACCGACCGTCTACGGCCCCACCCGCATTTCTCCCGATGGCTCGCGGATCGCGACGCCGGTGATCGGCCAGTTCGGCAACTCCTCGCTTTGGATCTGGGACTTGGCCGGCGGCACGCGCAGCTTAGCCTCCGCAGCCAACGAGTATGTGGATGCTACGGTTTGGTCGGCGGATGGTCGCACTCTTTACTTCGACATTTTCAATCCGGACTTGCGCACCGAACTGCGCACGGTGGCAGCGGACGGCTCGCAGCCCGAGCGCATTTTGATCAAGTCCGACCGCAACCTCTTGCCAGTGGACGTCACCAGCGACGGAAAGTGGCTTCTATACGAGGAGGCCAAAGTCGGCGCGTCAACCGACGCCGAGCTCAAAGCGTTTCCTCTTGTGTCTGGCCTGCAGCCCCTTACCGTGTTGGAGCCGGTGGCTGACAGCAGCAACGCCCGGCTCAAGCCCGGCTCCAACGACTGGCTCGCCTACCAGTCGAATCAATCCGGGCGTGCCCAGGTTTATCTCACGCGCTTCCCGCACCCCGGCGCCAAATACCAGGTCTCAAAAGACGGCGGTGTGCAGCCGGTATGGAGCAAGGACGGCAAAACACTCTACTACCTCGATCCCTACAGAAAACTCACGGCCGTAGATATTCAGACGTCCGGGGAGGCGGTGCAGATTGGTGCGGCCAAACCGTTGTTTACCGCTGGCATTCGCCACTCCATCTCCACTGAAGCGTACGACATCGCGCGCGACGGCGGATTCCTCGTGGTGGACTCGATCACCGAGAGCACGGCGCCGCTGGTGCTGGTCACAAACTGGGACGCGGAACTGAGGAAATGAGCCCCTCTAGGCAATCGGAAATTTGGTAGTGCGTCAGTAAGCTGACGCGCCACCGGAAACTTAGAGAACTTTCGTTTGGCCTGCGGCGGAACTATCCTGGATAACGGGCAACTCTCACCTAATCCGGTAACGTCAGGTTGGCCGACCATCGGGGAATTGAATGGCGATGACTGACATGCCACTTTCTTGCACGGAGCTCGTATAGAAAGCACCTTTGATTGGAAGCCGGCGACACGTCGAGGATATGGGAAACGCGGGGAAAGCGAGGATTCATTTCTGCGAGATGAAATAGAGGTCGTCGTAACCGCCGGGGCGGGCGAAGACGACTGAGGAAAGATCGGGTGCCAGCGAATACGCGTTGCCGCCGTAGTCTTCGCGCAAGGCAAAAGGAAGTTTGAAGGCGGGGATTGGTGCTCTGATGGCCTCGCCATTTTGCCAGGGCTGGCGCCAGATCGTGGTTTCACCATGCGAAGCGAGCGAATAGAGAAATGACTTGCCATCTTTCGCAAACATCGTGAGATAGGTTGTGATGCCGGATTTAAGTTTCGTGCATTTCTTGTCGGCCAGCGAGTACTGATAGATTCCCGGGTTGTCGCCCCACAGCACGGTGCCGATTAAAAATTTGCGGTCGGGAGACATATCGACTGCGACGCCACAGTTCTCGGACAAAACAACCGGCGGAGCCCCGTTCAGAAATATTCTCCAATTCTTTGCCGTGTGACCGTCCTTATCTTGCCCGCCAATGATCATAGATTGATCGCCGGGTTCCCAAATCACGAAACCGACCCATTCGCCGGACCACTTCAACTGCTGCTGGTGCGTACCATCCGTGTCGATTAGAAACAACTGTACCTCACGGTTAGGAGCATCGTGGCGCGAGCCGTCCGCGTATGCATATCTCTGGTTGTCGTTCGAAAATCCCAGTGTCTCCAAATGACTGGATCCCGAAGCCAGCCTGACTCGTTTGTTGGTGGCAAGATCAATGACCCACATTTCGGTTTGGCCGGGCTCGGGGGACGTGAGATATGCAACAAGACGGCTGTCATTGGAAAACTCGGGCTGGTATACATTTTCGGTTACGACGTCAGAGAATTGTTTTGACGCGAAGCGATACAGCGTGAGGGTTCCTGCTTTTCTGCCGCTGACGAAGTAAACGCCCTTTCCGTTTGGGTCGGCGGTCGCATTCAGGTCAGGCCCAGTTCCGTTCGTGATCTGCCTGAAGGCATGATCTGTCAGTGAGAATTCCCAGATATTGATGATCCCGTTGACGCGGCGGCTCAAGTAGACGGAGAGGCCCGCGTTGGCCCAGTTCGGGTAAGAAACCGCGTCGGGGATGTCGGCGATCTTCTCGAGTTTCTTGCCGGGAATGTCAAGCCGTTCGATTGTTAGTCCGTTCGAAGGCGGCGTGCACACTAGTAAATGCTGACCGTCTGGGTACATCCGCAGACTTCCAGCCAAGGGCAGCGTATAGACGGGTTCTTCCATTCCCCCTGCTCTTGGAGTGCGAACGATCCGCCCGTCCTCCTTCTCCACGAACAGGGTCTGGCCGTCAGGGGAGGAAACCACAAATGATCCGGATGCCAGATGCTTCGCGTTTCCGCCGAGCGTCGGGATACTCCAGATTTCGTATTCACCAAGCGTCTGTGCGAAGTAGATCTCGCTGCCGTCGGACGAAAATCCGCGCACTACCTTATTACTCTCATCCTTGGTGAGTTGTAGAGGCTCGCCGCCAGACGTGAGCATGACGAACACTTGATCGTAACCATCCACCGGAGAGGTGAAGGCCATCGTGCGTCCGTCGGGTGAGAGCGCAGAATTGTCCATGGTCTTATTCCACGAGCTAATCTTCGTAATGTTGACCGGAACTGCAGGAACACGGCGGCTAGAAACGAAGCGGTGGAGCCCATAGCCGGCAGCAATGAACAGTGCCAGCGCCACGGCCGTGAAGGAAAACAGTTTGGCCCTGTTACGGGACGCGAAATCGATAAACATGGCGCTTGAGGTGTGTGGGGAAACCGCGGACCGTGCTGCGCTTGCTGCAGACAATGATCGCGCTGAGGAACTCTGCTCCACCGCAGCGGATGATAGGCTATGCTCGCTACCAAACGCCGCCCTCGAACCGCTCGCAATCTGCCCTGATTCAAGATCGCGCCGCAGGCGCTTCAGGTCGGTGCGCAACTCGCTGGCATTCTGATAGCGCAGGTCGCGATCTTTTTCCAGAGCCTTGCCGATGATGCGCTCGAGTTCGGCAGGAACATCTGGATTAAACCGCGCTGGCTGCTGAGGCGGACGGTTCATGATCGCTTCGAGAACCACTCCCGACGTTTCTCCACGAAACGGCAGCGCGCCGGTCGCCATCTCGTAGAGAACTGCCCCAAACGAAAACAGGTCGGAGCGCGCATCCAACTCCCGGCCTCGCACCTGCTCGGGAGACATGTAGGCCATCGTTCCCACGGTCGAGCCAGGACTGGTCAGATGTTCGGAATCTAAGTCTAAAGTTGCCAGTGTATCCGGCGCGGAGGCTTGGCGGATTGTCACCTTCGCGAGGCCGAAATCGAGAATCTTCGCGTGCCCGCGCTTGGTCACAAAGATATTGGCGGGCTTGATGTCGCGGTGGACGATGCCTTCGGCGTGCGCCACATCCATTGCGTCAGCAATTTCGATAGCCAGATCGAGCAGCCGCCCCGTCTCCATCGGGCGGCCCGCAATCAAATGCTTCAACGTCTGTCCTTCGAGACACTCCATCGCGATGAAGGTCTGACCGTGCTCTTCGCCGATGTCATGGATGGTGCAGATGTTGGGGTGATTCAGAGCGGAAGCGGCTTTGGCTTCGCGCCGAAAACGACTCAGCGCCTGTGGGTCTTTGGCGAGGTCTTCGGGTAGAAATTTCAACGCGACGAAGCGATCAAGACGAGTGTCTTGGGCTTTATAGACAACTCCCATGCCTCCGCCACCCAGTTTCTCGATAATTCTGTAGTGTGAGATGGTCTGGCCAACCATAGGGCTGAGATGTTAGGCCTTCAAACCGCGACACGTCAATGAACGGGGAACACATCGCTTCAGAGTCATCAAATGAGACGCCATTCGCCCCGGAGCAAAGAACGGGCACCACTTCCCCAATCCTGAAAGGAAAGTTTGCGACAATCCATCCACAAGCGCCGCGAGTGCCGCAACCTACGCACGTTATAATGGCGCTCACCGATGACACTGACCCCTGGCACTCGGCTAGGTCCGTATGAAATCCAGTCTTTGCTGGGCGCAGGCGGTATGGGCGAAGTCTACCGCGCTCGCGACACGCGGCTGGAGCGTGATGTGGCAATCAAGGTTCTGCCTGCGCATCTCTCCTCTGATCCCGATCTCAGACAGCGCATGGAACGCGAAGCGAAGGCGATTTCGTCGCTGAATCACCCGCATATTTGCACCTTGCACGATGTCGGCTCGCAGGACGGCATTGATTTTCTCGTGATGGAGCATCTGGAGGGCGAAACACTCGCAGACCTTTTGCAAAGGGGATCGCTTCCGGTGGAAGAGGCGTTGAAGATTGGAAGGGAGGTCGCCGAGGCACTCGATAAGGCGCACAGGCGTGGAATTGTGCATCGCGATCTTAAACCGGGAAACATCATGCTCACAAAGAATGGGCCGAAGCTGATGGATTTCGGTTTAGCCAAGCCATCGCCGGGAGTCAGTTCAGGGTCTGGGGCCAGCCCGTTGACGCCAAGCACTCCAACGATGAGCGTCGCTGCGTTGACTGCTTCAGCTTCGCCCTTGACGCAGAAGGGCACGGTGGTGGGAACATTTCAGTACATGGCGCCGGAAGTTTTGCAGGGCGCCGAGGCTGATGCGCGCTCCGACATTTTCAGTTTTGGCTGTGTGCTCTACGAAATGCTCACCGGTCGACGCGCATTTGAGGGAAAGTCCCAGTTCAGCGTTCTGGGCGCAATCCTGGACAAAGAGCCCGAGCGCATCTCGACCGTCCTTCCCGATTCGCATCCACGACTAGACGAAACCGTTTGGCGGTGTTTGGCGAAAATTCCCGACCAGCGCTATGGCTGTATGCACGACGTGCGGATTCAGCTGGAGTCGCTCGCAGAGGAACCTAAAGTCGCGAGTCTTGACGCGCCACCGCTGAAGCCTGCATCGCCCAGTTCGCTCCTGCCATGGCTGATCGGAGGAGTCGCGGCCGTGCTGGCAATAACCGTAGCGACAGCTTACTTCTTGCAAGCGCCGAAATCCGTGCAGGTCGTGCGTTCCTCCATTCTGCCGCCTACAGATACTTCGTTCGTAACGATGGTGGCGGGGTCCGGTCCGCCGGTCCTCTCGCCCGATGGAACCCTGCTGACGTTCACGGCGCGCGACGAGAAAGGCAAGGTCTTGTTGTATTTGAGACCGCTGACCTCCCTGAGGGCACGGCCTTTGCCAGAAACTGACGATGCCATCTATCCATTCTGGTCGCCCGACAGCCGGCAGATCGCTTTCTTCGCGGCCGGCAAGTTGAGGAAGATTAACGCCGATGGCGGGCCGCCGCAGGATATATGCGACAGCGTCAGCGGGCGTGGAGGCACCTGGAGTAAAGACGGCATCATCGTATTTACGCCATCTTCCAGTCAGAATTTGTTCAGCGTACCAGCCGCGGGTGGAACGCCCCAACCTGCCTCGAAGCTCGATGTGGACGAAGGCGAGAATAGCTGGCCCTGGTTTTTACCCGATGGCAAACACTTTCTCTATTGGTCGCGAACCTCCCGTCAAGGCGAGTCTCCGTTGCTGTATATCGGCGAACTCGGGTCGTTAAAGGCAACGCTGCTAACCAAAAGCCAAACCATGGCCCAGTATGCCTCCGGCCGTCTTCTGTTCCTGCGCGATCAGACCTTGATGGCCCAGCCCTTTAACCCGGGACGGATGGAACTCAGCGGCGAACCTCAGCCAATTGCCGAGCACATTGCGGTGAATGGATCGAGCATCCGTGCGATGTTCTCGGCCTCAGAAACGGGAACGCTGGTCTACCAGTCCGGCGAGGCTTCCACCGGATGGGACCTTGTGTGGTGGGGTAGAAACGGAAAGCAATTGGAGACGGCCGCGCAAGCCTCTCGTTACATCGGACCATCACTGTCGCCCGACGGCACACGCTTGGCAGTCACAATCTTTGTTGGAAATCAGGGAATTGCTGACGTTTGGGCTTTCGATCTGTCCCGCGCAACCCGCACCCGTCTGACCTTCAGTAGCAGCGCCGCTGCCTATGCCAACCTGGGCGGGGCGATCTGGACGCCCGACAGCAAGGATATCTTTTACACCTCCATCTCCAAAGGGGTGTTCCAAATCTACGCCAAGCCCACCGACGGCAGCGGTTCCGAGCGCCTCGTCCTGGAAAGCGCTGACGCCGCCGCATATCCCAGGAGTGTTTCACCCGACAGCCGCTATCTGATCTACGAAAGGCGGCTGAACCAGAATGAAACCGGCGATCATATTTGGGCGCTGCCCTTATCAAGGGACGGGCGGTCTGGCGACGGGAAGCCGTTTCCTATCGTGCAGGATGCTTTTGACGAGAGGGCGCCAACCGTTTCTCCCGATGGAAAGTGGTTGGCGTACCAAAGCAACGAGTCAGGGCGGCCGGAGATTTACATTACTGTCTTTCCCGCCGGCGGTGCAAAGTGGCAGGTCTCGAGCAATGGCGGGATCACGCCGAAATGGCGCCGCGATGGCAGGGAATTGTTCTTTCTCGATGCGCTCGACAATATAGTTGCGGTCGATGTGAATGCGTCCAGCAACGCCGTGAAGCTGGGCGCGCCTCACATTTTGTTTAAAGCGGTGGGAATCCAGCGTGACTTTGGTCCGTACGACGTCACTGCGGATGGGAAAAAGTTTCTCATCAACAGCGGCAATCTCAAGGAAGGCACCGAACCCTTAACGCTGGTACAGAACTGGCCGTCGGAGTTGAACAAGTAACTTCCGGCGTTCCTCGACTCGTCGAAGTTTCCGATTGCCTGCCTGGAAAATTTCTACTGGATAGAGGACGGGCAACTCTGACGTAACCCGATTATGTAAGGCTTGCTGACCAGCCGTCCAGAACGTGGTACACATCTTCTGCGACGTGCCGCACAGGCTATAATTGCGCCCACGCATGGCTCTGACCCCTGGCACGAAGCTCGGCCCTTACGAAATCGAATCGCCGTTAGGTGAGGGCGGCATGGGCGAGGTGTACCGCGCCCGCGATGTCCGCCTGGGTCGGACCGTAGCGATCAAAGTTCTTGCTTCCCATCTTTCCTCGTCGCCCGAACTCAAACAGCGCATGGAGCGCGAAGCCAGGGCAATTTCTGCGTTGAACCATCCCCACATCTGCCATCTCTTCGATATCGGCTCACAGGGCGGAACCGACTATCTGGTGATGGAGCTTCTCGAAGGCGAAACACTGGCGCAAAGACTGCGCAAAGGGGGATTGCCGCTCCCTGAAGTTCTGAAAATTGCGATTGCCATTGCGGGGGCGCTCACCGCGGCCCATCGGCAAGGCATTGTGCACCGCGATCTGAAACCGGGCAACATCATGCTCACGCAGGGAGGCGCCAAGCTGATGGATTTTGGTTTGGCCAAGGCCACCAGCCCGAGCCTGGGTGTCTCAGGATCCAGCCCGCCTCTCTTGTCCGCAGCCCGCACGATGACCGAGGCCAGTCCAATGTCTCCGTTGACGACGGCTGGAGCAATCATCGGCACCATCCAGTACATGGCCCCCGAGCAACTCGAGGGCAAAGAGGCCGACGCTCGGTCGGATCTGTTTGCGCTCGGCGCGATTCTCTACGAGATGGCCACTGGCAACAGGCCGTTCGCGGGCCGCAGCCAGATCAGCGTTGCCAGTGCCATCCTCGAGAAAGAGCCTGAGCCAATCACCGCGACTCATCCCCTCACGCCACCTGTATTCGAGCAAGTCGTCGCAACCTGCCTGGCCAAGAATCCTGACGACCGCTTCCAGACCGCGCATGACCTTAGGCTGCAGTTGAATTGGATTGCGGAAGGCAAAACCCCAACTGCCAAGCCCGCGGAATACAAACGAACGAAACGGGAAGCCATTCTGGCAGCAGTGGCATGCGTACTCGCCGTGCTCCTGATCGCATCCGTGATCTGGTGGCGCGCCAGCCGCCCGGCTGAACGAACCGAGTATTTTTCTGCACCCCTTCCGTTCTCGGCTCGAGACGTGGCTGTGTCTCCCAATGGCCACACTGTCGCAGTCGTTGGCCGCGATTCGGAGCGAAAAAACCTTTTGTGGATCTACGAACCCGGCGCTGCGCAGGCGACGGCAATTCCCAACACCGAGGGAGCTGATTTTCCGTTCTGGTCTCCCGACGGCAAGTCGCTTGGATTTTTTGCAGACGGAAGATTAAAGAGGCTGGATTTATCAGGCGGGCCCGTGCAAACGCTCTGCGACGCTCCGACCGGCCGCGGCGGCGCATGGAACAAAGACGGAGTCATCATCTTTACTCCCAGCGGACAGTTGGGATTTGGCCTGTATCGAATCGCCGCTTCCGGAGGTACGCCAACACAAATCACATTTCCAGACAGAGAGCACGCGGAAGACAGTCACCGCTGGCCCGTTTTTCTGCCTGACGGAAACCACTTTCTATATTTGGCTATGGACCTTTCCGGCCGGAGCACTCTCTCTTCCATTTATGTGGGTGCCCTGAATTCGAGCAAGAAGCGCCTGATTACACAAGCCAGAGCGAACGTCGCTTATGCCGCGCCTGGTTATTTGCTTTTCTACCGCGATCAAACCCTTTTTGCGCAACGGTTCGACGCGAAGAAACTTGCACTAAGCGGAGAACCCACTCCGTTTCTCACAGGAATTGAATACTTGCCGCGAATTCAGAGGGCGGTGTTCGCCAGTTCCGAGGGCGGCGTTCTGGTCACTCAGAGATCATCCGGCGATACAGGAGCGTCGCAACTGCTTTGGTTCGACCGCAAGGGGCAGCAAGTTGGAGTCGCAACGAAGCCGGGCGTTTACGGCAACATCTCTCTGTCGCCGAACGGGAAGTTCGTTGCCGCCGACGCCATGGATCTTGCCACTACCAATACCGATCTCTGGACCTACGATCTCGAAAACCAGAGCGCCAAGCGGCTGACCTTCGATCCCGCCATCGATTCCACGCCTCTTTGGAGTCCGGACGAGACCAGGCTGGTGTTTACTTCGGACCGCGCCAAGAGATTCAACTTGTACGTGAAAAATGCGGACGGGTCGCAAGAAGAGCAGTTGATCCCGCAGGAAGGTCCCGATCGCTATCCGCTCGATTGGTCGCGCGACGGGAAATACGTGATCTATCAACGCGGCACCGACTTGTGGTACCTGACTTTTCCCGAACTCGCACCGACTCTTTTTCTGAAGGCAGCCTCTGCCCCGAATGTGGCCCGCTTTTCACCCGATGGCAAATGGCTCGCCTATGCTTCGAATGAAAGCGGACGATGGGAGATTTACGTAACTTCCTTTCCTGCGGCGCATGGAAAGTGGCAGGTGTCGAGCGCAGGCGGGGAACAGCCCAAATGGCGAAGCGACGGGAAAGAGTTGTTCTACCTCGCGCCGGACGGCAAGATCATGGCCACACCCGTTACCATCGGTACCAACTTCGATGCGGGAAGCCCGGTGGTGCTCTTCCAGGCAAATCCCCGCGAAATGGTCGCCACGTCCGAACGGTTCTCCTACGATGTAAGCAAAGACGGTCAGCGGTTCTTGATCAACACGCAACTGAAATCGGCCTTGACGCCAATGTCCGTAGTGATGGATTGGACTGCCAGCCTGACCAAATAGCAGCTCACGACCTGGGCGGTTTGGGATTCTGGGCGGGTAACGGGCAAACCGGAAGTTATTCCGGGCCAGAAGTCGGCCCCTGGGACATCGCCATTGATCTCCTACAAGCCCGTTTCTGGATAGCCTCCGGTGACCAGCGAGGTCAGTGGCTGCAGTCCTAATTAAGTGAACAAAACATCTGATCTACGAAGTCTTCTTGCTGCTTCGCCCTGAAGTGTTGTAAGTCGGCAAGACGATCCGTCGCACATACAAACTAAGAAACCAAAAACTAGTGTACGTCGAAATGCAGATATCCAAGCATCCACAGCAATAGCAGGCCTGACAGAATGCCGCTGATTCCCATCAGGATCCCGAGTCCTTGCCGCGTCGTGAATTTCTCCACGGACTTTCTCCTGCCTTTGAAAGAATACTTACTCATAGACACTCTCCTGTGCCCCAACCAAGGCAGTTACGACGGCGACGAGCACGCTTCCGTGCCATGATGTTTAGCTCCAAGTCATCGATGGGGCTTGATGAGTGTTCTAGCGTTACGGCGAGCTTTGTCTAGACCTGCAGCACGTCGCCATCGCGCGCCACCATCTGGTAGAGCACTGGGCTCACGATACGGCCAAGGAACAGACGGGAGATGAGTCCCGCCACAATGACGATGGCAAACGGTTTCTGGGAGTCCGAGCCGACGCCGGTGGAAAGCGCCGCGGGCAGAAGGCCAAGGCAGGCAACGAGAGCAGTCATCATGATGGGGCGGAGGCGGATCAGCGATCCATCGAGCGTGGCTTGGCGGATGCCTTGGCCTTCGAGACGGAGCTTGTTGATATAGGAAACGTCGATGATCGCCGTTTCCGCCGACACGCCCATGAGCACGAGCAGGCCTAGAACGGAGGAGACGCTGAAGGTGGTGTGAGTGAGCTTGAGAGCCAGCAGCGCCCCGACCGGTTCGGTCATGACCACGCCAATCACCACGGTGACCGGAAACTTGAAATTGCCGTAGAGCGCGAACAGGATCATGAAGATCAGAAGAACCGCGAGCGGACCGATCACGGCGAACTGATCGCGCGAGGCGACGTATTCGCTGTATTCGCCGCCCCAGTCCAGCCGATAACCCTGCGGCAGTTGGACAGACGCCTCGACCGCCTTCTGCGCCTCGTTCACGGCGCGGGCCAGGTCGCGGCCCTCGATGCTGAACTGCACTCCGATATAGCGCGAGTTATTTTCGCGATAGATAAAGGACGCGCCGTTGCCCTGACGAATAGTGGCCAGCTCGGAAATCGGAACCTGTTGCCCGGAAGGAGTGGGCACCAGCAAATTGGCGATGGCGTGCTCGCTGGAGCGGTATTCGGGCTTCATGCGTACGACCAGGTCAAATAGTTGCTCGCCCTGGATTACTTGAGTGGCCGCCTGGCCGCCCACCGCGGCCTGGATGACGCCCTCGACATCGGCAACGTTGATGCCGTAGCGCGCGATTTTTTCGCGGTTCACGTCGATCTGCACGCTGGGTTGCCCCAGTTCGCGCACCACGGTGAGTTCGGTGAAGCCGGGGACGTGCTGCAGCATGCGCTTGATCTCGACAGCTTTATTTTCGAGCACTTGCAGGTCCGGTCCAAAGATTTTCACGGCTAGCGCGCTCTTCAAGCCGGTGAGCGCTTCATCCACGGCGTCTTCAGCCGGTTGCGTGAAGTTGAAAATCACTCCGGGATACGATTCGACCTTCTTCTGAATATCCTTGGTCAATTCGGCCTTGTTGTGGATCGACCCTTGTCCCCACGTTGCGTCCTTGTAGGGTTTCAACCCTACATAAAACTCACAATTGAAGAAGCCGGTGGGATCGGTGCCGTCGTCGGGGCGGGCCAGCTCCGAGCCAACCTCGGTAACCATTGGATACGCCATCAGAATCTTGCGGATCTGCGGAGCGAATTTGGCCGCTTCTTCAAAGGAGATGGTGTAGGGCATGGTGGCGCGGACCCACATGGCTCCTTCGTCGAGATGAGGCATGAACTCACCGCCAATGAAGGGAATCAGAAAAAGCGAAGCGATGAAGACGATGCTGGCGATCACCATGGTAAGATTCGGGCGATCGAGGCACCAGCGTAGTTCTGCAGCGTATTCATCCTTTAACCAATCGTAGGCGCGATTCGTTTTTTCCTTCACACCCTTTGTGAACCAGTAGGAGGCGAGGACGGGAACCAAAGTAAGCGTGAAGATGAGCGAGCCCAGCAACGCCCACGACATGGTTTCAGCCATGGGATGGAAGAGCTTGCCGGATGGTCCGCTGAGCGCGTAGATGGGAATGTAGCCTGCGAGGATGACGGCGATGGAATAAAAAATGGGTCGGTCCACGTCATGCGCCGCCGCGATGATGACTTCGTGGAGGTTGTACTCCTGCCCGTAGCGAGCGGCCAGTTCGCGGTGGATGTTTTCCATCATAACGACCGTGCCGTCGATGATGATTCCGAAATCGATGGCGCCGATTGAAAGCAGGTTGGCCGGAATGCCGCGTGCGTGTAGAAAAATGAAAGAAAAGAGCAGACTCAGTGGAATGGTCAGAGCAACGATGATAGCCGCACGCACGCTGACCAGGAAGAAGATCAGGACAACCAGGACCAGGGCCATGCCGAGCAGCAGGTTATGCTCCACCGTATCGATGGTTACCTGCACCAGGTCGCTGCGGTCATAGTAGGGCCGGACTTTCACGTCATGCGGCAGGAGGTCGCGGTTGATCTCCTTGGTCTTCTCTTCCACTCGTTTGAGGACGTTCTGGGTCTGCTCGCCGGTAAGCATGAGGATGACGCCTTCGACCCGGTCGTCATCGTTCTGGAAACCGAATTCTCCCAGGCGGGGCGCGTGGCCGATGGTCACCTCGCCGATGTCCCGGATGCGCACGGGCACACCGTTGTTGTTGCCCACGACGATGTCGCCGATGTCTTCGGTTTTGGTTACCAGTCCAAGTCCGCGGACGTAGAAGAATTGCGAGCCCTGCGAGTAAAAGCCGCCGCCGGCGTTGGCGTTGTTTGCAGACAAGGCATTGAGTACTTGAGGCAAAGGAATGTGGTAGCTGTAAATCTTGGCGGGATCGAGCAGCACTTGGTATTGCATCACCGTGCCGCCAAAGCCGGAATCGTCGGCCACGCCGGGCACAGATTTGTAAGCGCGCTCAATTACCCAGTCTTCGTACGTTTTCAGCTCTTGCGGGGTGCGGTCCGGGCTCTCGATTACGTAGCGATAGACAAGGTTTGACGGGCTCGACAGAGGCGCCAGGCTGCCCGTTGCGCCCGGAGGCAGATTCGCAGTCGAGAGCCGTTCAAACACAACTTGTCGGGCGAAATAGTCGTCCGTGCTGTCCTCGAACGTCATGATGACGTCGGACAAGCCATACAGCGAAATCGAGCGCATGAACACCATGTGCGGCACGCCGTTCATCTGCAATTCGATCGGCAGCGTGACCAACCGCTCGATTTCCTCAGCCGCGTGCCCAGGCCACTGCGTGATGACTTCGACCAGAGGAGGTGAAAGATCGGGGTAAGCATCCACGGGCATGCGCTGAAACGAGAAGGTGCCGGCGACGAGGACTAGCAGCGCCAGCATCAGCACCAGGAAGCGCTGCCCGAGAGCGAATTGAACGATACGATGAATCATTAGCGCTGCAGCGAATTCTGGAATTGCAGGAAAAGGCTGCCGTCGCCGACCACGCGGTCGTTGGCTTGCAAGCCGGTGAGGATTTGTGTTTTTCCGTTCTGGCTTTCGCCGAGCGTGACTACACGTCTGGCGAACTGTCTTTCTCCAGTCTGCAGATAGACGTAGGGCATATTTTGATCGTCGCGCAGCACGGAGGCGTTGGGGACGAACAGCGCGCTGGGAATGACGCCAGCCTTGACCTCCGCGGTCACGTACATTTCCTTCTTCAGACGCTCGCCGGGATTCGGGGCTTCAAGGCGCGCTTGCAGAGTGCGGGTGTTGGGGTCAAGCGCAGGAGAAATGTATTCGATCTTGCCGCGCACCACATCGGGATAGGATTCATTGCTGATCGCCACCGGGTCACCTAGGTGCACGTAGGCCACGTCGTTCTGGTAGATGTTGACGAGAATCCATACCGAACTCATGTCCGACAGCGTGAAACACTGTGTGGCGCCAGCCGCCAGCAATTGCCCCGCGGAGCACATGCGTTCCACCACTTCTCCAGACACTGGCGAATACAGCGGGATTTCCGGTGAGGGAGGCTTGGTGACAATGGTTTCGGGGTCGGCTATGCCGAGGATGCGAATGGCGTCGGCGCTGGACTCGAAATCCGCCTGCGCCTGCGCGCGGTTCGATTGAGCTTGCTCCAGGTCGGCCTGGGCAATGGCGCCGTGTGCGTAGAGGTCTTGCGCGCGACGGTAGAACTTGTCCGCGAGTTGGAAGGCGTCGCGGGCCTTGATATAAGCCGAACGCAGCAGGGAGTAGTCCGGGCTGGCGACGTAAAGCAGCGCCTGGCCGGCGCGCACGTGCTCACCCTGCACAACCATGACGCGGCTGACCGGCCCACCCACCTGCGTGATCACCGGAGTGGTCTTGAAGTCGTTGTACTCGACCGCTCCGGTCAGGCGGAGTATACGCGCAAGCGGTCCCTGCCCGACCGTCACAACCTGAATGTGTGACATCTGGTCGGCGGGCAGCGTGAACAGCTCGGCTTTGGACTCGCGACTCTCGGCCGTTGAGAACGAGGTCATCTTGCTGGCCTGCTCCCCTGCTCCGCTGCAACCAGCGAGCACCAACATGCTCGCCGATACCGCTATGAGTGCAGGCCGCCGGAGCCAACGAGTCTCCCGGACCTTCATGGCAGGTTCCTCGTTCCCACCGCTTCTTTCAGTTGCTCCAGAGCAGTCATATAAGAGGTTAGCGCCTGGCGATAGGCCAGCTGAAGGGACCGGTAACTGCGCTCAGCGTCGAGAAAATCCAACAGGCTAGCAGCACCGCGTCGATAGGCGTATTCGCTGATGTCGCGCGAATCTTGGGCTGGATTCTGAAAAATCAGAGTTCGCGTGGCTTTTATGGAATGGTTGTGCGCCAGCGCCAGATCAATGGCCTGATCAAGACTGATCAGTGTCGTATTTTGCCCACTGCCCACCCCCACCAGCGGCAGAAAAAACATCGAAGGGAGGACGAACATCCAAAAGTACCTGGATGGCATAAGGGTTGAGATCAAAACGCACTCACTGCAACGCAACAGATTCTCGAACGGAAGCTCGGACTAACGAACACCTCGCCAAGCTCCGTCGTCCGGATCATCGTCTTGGAATAAGACCACGACTGAAGCTCAATGAAATCATTCTAATTCACAATCACGATTGGGGCGCGGGCGGCGACAACCCAGTCAAAGCCATCGCAAAGCTTATTATCATCGAATGTTGCCTAATCACACTGGACCCCCGATGCTGGGACGCTGAAGCAAATCAGTATTGAATCGAACGTAGTGGAAGGGTTGGAGTAAGGAGCCCGCTGGGCATGGAGCGGTTGGAGTCTCTCTTTATACGTCCGACTGACGGGCAAACAGGAAGTTATCCCCAACAACCCGAGCGGAAATAGGCTCTTAGCCCCGGTGGTCAAAAAGGGTTCTTCCGCAGCAGCCGCAAGTGGATGATTCGATTGATCGAGGAATTTTGGTTCGGGGTGGTCACGCGGGTATACCTTGCGGACTACTCGTGAGGCAGAAATCGGCAGGGGCTCATCACAGGCGAAGAGTTTGCACATTCTGTTCCGCTGTGCTAGACGAAGAGTTCTACGACGGGAACGCCGGGCGCTCAGTCTTCCTGCGGCGTCCGCGTGACGGAACCCAGCATCCCAGAGCCGTATACTCCGAAGTCCTTCGGGCTCTGCCTATTGTAGATTTTGTAGCTGAGGTCTTGGTATGTTGTTTCGTCATCCGTCGCCAGCGTCTCCATGTAGTAGGAGTGGACGTTCAGCGATCTGCAATCAGGGAGAAACCGATTGCAGTAAAGGTGAAACGACTGGCCTGCATCCGCTCCGTCCGCCCAGTGGACCTTAAAAAGCAGGTAATGACGATCTGGCGAAATCACTTCCTCATCGACCTGAAGTTCCGAGTCGTCCAGTTTGCTCACCTGATACCGTCCGAGCTTTCCGTCCTTAAGGTCTACTTCAAGCGTCAGATCGCCTGTGTATTTCAGGTTAGGATTATCGACCAACCGTGCCTCGAAAGTCCCGCCCTTCGGCAGTTTGAAGCAGTCATCGCGGTCCGTACATAGCAGCGCGAAGTTGTTCGGGCTTGTTAGGGGCGTTCCGCCTGACCAGTGAACCCGCGTCCAGCCCCCGATTACTCTGCCCTTTGTCTTTAGGGATGACCACGATGAGTCAATTGTGATGTAGGACTTCGCGTCGGTCACGGGTTGGGCATCTGCGACCTTCGTTTGTGGTTGTGCCGACCTTTGCAATCCTTGGACTCCGAGGACTCCAATGACACCCCATACGATGGTTCCATAGATGATTTTGAATGTCAGGCCACCCGTTGCTTTCGCGCCCCAACACAGCGGTGTTATTTGAACCCAAACAGCCTGAAAATGAACGCCCCCAACTTGCGTCGTCGTCCGCTCTTCGTGAGCGGGATGCCGATTGCTCTGGAAATTCTCGACTTGAACGCAGAGACTCCGATCAATCTCCAGATTGAGAAGCCGCCGAGGTTCACAGGTTGACCTTTGTAACAATGTCAAAACTCCCAAATGGTGCGAGCCTAGCCTTCGAAAGGTACTTCTTCATCGCCTCTGCGCCCTCCTCGTGGAGGGAGTGGATAATCACGATTCCTTGATACTCACTCGCGGCGAGAAACCTAGCTACTTCCTTCCCCGTTCCCTTGAATATTGAGTTGTCGGCGTGCATCCAATGCAGGTCGTGGTCAAGGAAGACGACTTTGAATGGCTGCTGATCCGACGCTCGAAATGCCGCCTCAACGGTTTTGGCAAACACTGCCTTGGGCAAACGCTGCCGAAACCATGAAATACGATCTTCCGTGTCCTCAACCACGAGAACTGGCCAGTCAGTCGGTATGTGAAATTGCTCGCCCATGGCTTATCCCTGATTCTTTTCCTAGAAGCTTCCATCCACCGCGTACTCGTCCCATTCAACAGAACTGATTTCGCGGTTGATTAACTCTGGCAAACTCGTTTCGATGTCGTCTCCAAGCCAGCAGACCGTCAGACTCGACATATCTTTGTCGGTGTCAGAGACAGGCCGATAGCAGATTAGATCGACCATGAACGTATAAATAGGCAATTCTCCGTCCCGTACAGGCTTGATGAACAGACCGTTTATTCCCGGAAATTGTTCGCGGGCTCTTTCGGGGAGCTTCTAAATGATCGGATCGCGAATATATTCTTTGCTGCCTTCAAGGTATCCGATTGTTGAGGGGCTGATGTAGAAGCCTTCGACTTCCACTTCTCAGCCACAATCCAGCCGATACCGCAGACGGCGATAGTGTGAAGCGTCCTCAGTCTTAGGTGGAAGTCTCATAGACTAGTGACGAGCGAGAGCGTCATGAAGGAGCCATTATGACCACTGGTGAATCAGCTCCCTAAGGTTTACCCTGCTGACCAACCCAGTCCTCCAGTCCCCACCTCAGAATGTTGATTTGTTCCCGCCGCACAGGGTGACGGCGTGACGCAGGGCCTTGGCGAACCTCTTGGCGTACTCCGGAGTGGCGAAACCGAGTGTGTCCTGAGTTTCATCCTTTGTGCTCTTGGCGTTAGAGAAGCCGCAGTAAGCCGTGTTTCCGGGCATTGCCTTACACAGATCATCCAAATCTTCCGCGTTCTTGCGGCTGCAAGTCAGAGTTTTTCCGCCAGATGCGATGCTCTCCACATGGATTCTGGGCTTGGCATCTGTAGTTTTGAAGTTTACCTGCGTGCCTTGCATGTCTTCGCAGTTAAACGGTGCTCCCCCTCCCGGTGTCACTGGTTTACAAGAATCCTCAACGTTGATTGTTTGGGGGTCAAGGTTCTTCAAATTGAAAGTGAGCACATCATTTTCGGCGGAATACGTGCCATTGAGATTGGTGTCATCAAATTCGAGATATACCTCGAACTTTACACTGCAACTATCGTTTGAAAACTCCGTGATTCGCTGCATTACACGCGGGTCTACGCCGTCTTCTATGTCTTTTTGTGAACGCTCAGGGAAAGGATGATGCACATAATAGTTGTTTCCCTCGGTTAGCTTGAGAGTGTTGGACATCCAGTCGAATGTTTCGTTCAAGGACTGCGCCTGTGCAGGGAAAGCTGTCAGGATAGCCGCTGTTACAGCGATGAATGCAATTCGTTTCATTGCTCAGTTTTCCTTCCGCCTGTCCGAGTCGGCTGAGGCGGTGCGCAAACATCATTTCCCTGCGCTTGCTGCTGCCGCTTTCGAGAATTCCTTTCGCCGCTCATCAACAGCAGCGACGAATTCTCTCCTCTGCGACTTCCACAGGTTCTCTAAGTCCTTGCTGAATCCCGCGACAATCCACGGGCATTGCTGAATAATGTGCGTCATCAGCGATTCCACTTTCCTCTTGCGGGCCTGCGTCGTTGAAGAGAACCCATAGCGGTCGTATAGCACCGCCTCAGACGATTGTCCGACCGGGATAAAATTCACGCTATGCGTCGTGACTTTCCTATAGACCCACACTAAATCTGGAACATAAAAGCATGTCAGACTTAAGATGCTTGGCTTGAAGAGCCAAGGGCCAAACAGCCTGACGCCTGCAATCTTCTCTACTGGGTTCATCAGTATTGCCGCTTCTATTTGTTGGATGACTTGCTCCACCGTGCCAAAACATGCGAGGCGCTTACAGATGGGATGACAAGTGTAGTCCCGCGCTCGCTTCTTCCACTTCGACAGGTTCCATCCGGCCAGCAAGAGAAATGGCGAGCCAATCCCGAGCGTCCACCACCCATCTTCGGTCGCTAGATAATACGCGCTCATGGCAGCGCATGTGATGACCGCGCAGAGCAATACGATGTTCGCTATGAGCAGGTTCCGATTACATCTTCGAATTTGCTGGCCGATGAAGTTTTCCCACATTTCAAAGCACCATTCTTTCTCACGGCTTTTCACCCTACAGAGAATCAACGATTGCTATTGCTCTGATCCTGCCCCGCTCGGAACGTGTGAAACGGTCGTGTTTCTCGAAGGGGAACGTTCCGCTCTCACTTCCTGCAACAGAGCATGACGATCAAGTACGTTTACAGCCCTGTCGAGCACAACTAGATTTGCTTGGTTCTGAGCGAACAGAAGCAGAACAGAATCCGCATCGGTGAGGCCCTTAGTGTCTAGGCACTCACGCAATTTGCCGCTGACGGACACCAGAGTTGGAGTGTCGATTGCTTTGAGGTCGCTGTCGGAATTGAACTGACTAATCACATTGTTTGCCCCGCGTTTGCACTCGTCAGTCAGCACCGACGATTGAGGCTCGGCCTTCGAGGCTTGTGGCGCAACGGTGGCTAGACCGTTTGTTCGTAGAACGCTTTGAAGTACGCTCCATGCTGGTTTGCCGTTCGCCAACGGGTTGGCATCCACATAGGTGTAAAAAGCGCGTAACTAAGTCCCGGTTCGCAAATCATCACAGAATCCCTATCTCGCTGGTCGCTGGACGACCTCGATGGACGTGATCGGGTGAATCTCCCAAGCAGTCGCTCTCCAATTGCGCTCGCGACCCGGAGCCGTGTTCTCGGATTGATTCTGGTGTTCCACGTCGAACAGCATCCAGCCTCTGACCTTGATCCATCGTCCAAGCAGCCTGTCGCGAAATGCTCGGGTTGAGCAGTCCACCCCTTGAGCAGCCGTGATCGCCCGCCAGCGAGGGGTGACCTCGACAATGACACGCTGGCTTGGGGAGCCTGTCATTGGATCGAGGACAAGCTCGATGTGCGTATCACGTTGCTCGGCGGTACGGGCATGACAGTTGGTGCTTTCGATGCCACCTACCTTCACATCAAATACGTAGCCAACGATCTCCGCTCCCTGCTTCACCTTCCAACGCCCCGTGTCACTGCCGGGAGCCAGCATGGCGGCGAGCGTGACGGCTGGATCAATCTGTTGGGGAGCGGCATAACGGTTCTTCAGTCGATTCAATGCGCGAACTCCGGAACTCCGCGCATCTCCCTCCATACCGCAGCCGTTATAGATTTCGAGATTCTTCGAATCCGCTCCCTGCGCGTGTGCGGGAGCGGCAAATGAAAAGCAGAGACAAATGGTCGCGATGTAACCCGCAAGCAGAATGAGCTTGAGTTGACGATACGGGGCTATGTGTTTCATTCGAGGCTTTGCTCCTCAGTAGACCTTGCCGTGATCGGGTTTTCGGTGTTCCTATCACACTCAAAGTTGGGATCGCTTGACACGTTTAGAAAGACAGCAGGGGCTAAGAATGTCCTTCTGTTGCAGGATACTTCTCTGCAACGTAGTCCTCAACCGTATCGAGTAGCATTTTGAATTGCTGAAGGCGGAACTCAAGATAACGTTTGATGGCTTCAGGTTTGCGGTTCTGCATATTAGGCAGGTCCAGCTTCGCGGTCTCAGTATCGAAGTCCGCAAAAGCGTTATCCAGCGAGTCAAGCACCCGCGTCAGATAACGCTCGCGCTCGGGTATGGCTGCAATCTGTCTTTCAGCTTCCTTCGTGCTCATTCCTGAAAAGGCAGCGGCGAAGTATTCAAGATAGGAGGCGTCCAGAGAAGCGGTGAACGCCTCCGCCAGTCCGGGTGTCAATTCGACATCTTTAACGTCCTTCACGCGCACGCTCGCAACTTCGAGTTGCGGCGTTCCACAACAGTTTTTGTACTTCTTCCCCGAGCCACACCCGCATGGATCATTACGTCCTGTCTGACTGCTCATTCTTCCCCTCCCGGCCCGGAATTGTATCCCTACTCACAACCTTTGCGCCATTTCCCCTCTGCTCGCGAAAGTCGATAGCGTCGGCACATAGGTCCCTCAGACAAAACGCCGCGAATGCTGACATCAAAGCGGGCTTCAGGGTAAGGAAGAGCTATTGGAAGGCTGATCAAACGATCAAACTCAGGCTGGAATAGACGAGGCCGAGAAAGCGATTTTTTCGGCACTGGACGAAGCAGTGGGCTCGGCATGTTGAAGCGAAAATTCCGATCCACAACCGATCCACAACTTTGATATTTTCAGCCAAAATCAAGGACTTTGGGCGGCTTCCTATTCTTCTAAGTCCTTGATATTCTTAGCCTGCTTGCATTGACACGGTAGAGGTCAGGAGTTCGAGTCTCCTCGTGCCTACCATATTTTCAATCACTTCCGGTGCCGGTACGCCCGCTACACTTTGTTTTGTGTCGCGACTTGTGTCGTAACCCTCGCCTTTGCTCCCCTTGAGCGTGCTTCCCATCGGTTTTGCCGAGAGTGCCATCACTGCCTGGCGCCGCGCTTCTGAACGCACGTGCGAGTAGCGGGCGAGCATCTTCTGGCTGACGTGGCCAGCAATCGCCATGATGGTTTGATCGGAAACCTGCGATTCGGCGAGTTCAGTAATAGCGTGATGTCGGAGGTCATGGAAGCGCAGCCCGGCGAGGCCGGCGGCCTTTGTGAGCCAAGCAGGACCTGTTCTTCATTGATCCATACCTCGATTCTGAGTTCATCTCGCGGTATTTGTCGCATGTGGATCCTGCTGTAACAACACGTCTCCTCGCGAGGGAAAAGCTAGCGACTCTGCTTCCGGCAGTCGACGCCTTCGTCCAGCAGTACAAGATTCGCGTCGAGGTGCGGTCAGCTCCAAATTTCCACGACCGTTACCTGATCGTCGACCGTAACGCATGCTACCAATCAGGCGCGTCTTTCAAAGATGGCGCCAAGACTGCGCCCACGACGCTGACTCAAATCACCGACGCGTTTGCGGCGATGGTGTCGACCTACGAAGGGCTGTGGAGCAAAGCAAAAGTTGAGCGCTGCTGACAGACACTGATTCAAGACGGGCGCGGGATCTTGAGTGTAATCGCCTTCCATGAGAAGGTCGGTCGGAGTCAAGTCGATTCTTCATTGGGTAGTGTCCTAATTTGACCGTCATCTTCGAAGTTTCTCTTGCAGGAACGCTCTAAAGGAACTCGCGCCCTGATAATAACGATCCTCCAGCGTTACAGCGGGATCATTTGTGCTTTTGGTTTCAAACCACTCTTTCAATAAGTCGTCCAGACTAAACTCTTTGCTGGTCGCCTCTTCTTTGAGGTCCCGCAGCGATATTTTTGTATTCTTCATGGTTCGTTTCCTCCAGCTTCCGTTGCAGTCTCCTTACGACTGAATCGCGGAATGAATCGTGCTTCGAATCCATTCCGACACGTTTTGCTTTTGAGCCTTGGCCCGCGCTGCGATTGCCTTCAGATCGTCGCCATTGAAGCGCACAGGTACGATGCGCCCCATAGCCGCGCCTCTCGGTAGCTTTGGCCTTCCCACTTTCCTAGACTTCTTCTGCTGTTCCAAGGTTTCTCGACTCCTGAACGATGAATGCCCGCACAGCATCGCGGGCTGACTTGACTGGATGCGCGTGCAGGACTGTTACATGACGGCGAGGGTTTGTAGGGTCATCGGTATCATGCGACCAGGCGTAGGCTCTGCGCGCCGTGGGATGGCCTTCTAGGTCAAAGACCTCGACAGTTCCCTCCCATACCGTCTGCCCCTGAAATTCCTCTTTAACAACCACACTTTCAACATGCTTAGCGTCTGCACCGTGCAATCGGCGGATTATGTCCCGCAGTTCACCAATATTGCTCACGACACAGCCTCTACCAACTGGCCAACGGTCCAGAAGTCTTTCTCAATTCCGGCAGCCATTGCGGGAGTGCAGCGCAGCGTGTTGTGCCGCTTCACCAGATTGTAATAGGCGAAGTGCAGGGCCACCGCAGCCTTGAAGTTCTCGAATTTCTTGCTGAAAGCCAGCGTCAACCGATTCAGGCGCTTTATGTGCAGGCGCGTGGTTGCGTTCAGGCGCTCTACGTGGCTGGTGGAGATGAACTCCCGCTCTGGATCGCCTGAGATCGGCCTACGGATGGCAGAAGCGAAGGATGGGGCGCTGTATTTGCGCTCGGGATGCTGCGCTGCATCGTGCGTATATACCTTCACGATCTGACCATAATCTACGTCCGCGCCGAATCCTTGCTCTACTGCTTCCACGTAGGCGTTCAGGGCATCAGTGGAAATCTGCACTCGGTTCCGCATCCGGCCTGCTACGTCTTGCACGAAAGCATTGGCGGTTACGTGATTACGCTTCCCGCATAGGAACGATGGGACTAGCTTCGTCTCGGAATCAATTGCGCAAAACGTCCAAACGTCGCCTAGCTCTGGATTGTCGTCAATTCTGACATGGCGTTCTTTCTTGCCGATGAATCCCCACAGTTCATCAAATTGCAAGTAATGGCAGTCCAAGTCCTGCATCTTGGAATCTAGAAGGGCTTCGCAGCCGTTCCCCACTTTAACGCCTAGCCGCATGATCGTATCGCGGTGAACGCCAGTAATGCGCTCGATTGAGCGAATGCTAGAGCCTTCGGCCAAGGCTGCGATTATCGCGGTTTGCTTGTCGGCGCTGAGTACGTTTGCCATGTAATTACTGTATTACGCAAATACTGAGATGTCAAGCATTATTGTGTTACAATTACAATTCCCCCCGTAATTATTAGTACAAGTCCAATTGTCGAAAGAAGTGCTCCATGCAGTGGACGTTTATCAATCAAATAAAGACCTGGATAAGCAAACACAAACCCAGCTACAAAACAGATGCCTCCGAAAACGAGAATGAACCAATGACAGATAAGCCCAAATGGACCGACGTGGTTATGGCATTTTTTACCATCGTCATCGCTGGAGCCGCTATTCTTCAATGGCGAGAGATGGTGGGTGCCGGAACTCAGACCGATAAACTGGTTGAGTACTCTAAGACTCAAGCTTCTGCTGCTAGCAGCATTTCGGGAGCCGCTGACGATTTCAAAGATAGCGCCTTCTGGATGGAGCAACATATGGACGATGCCGCCAATGCCATCCAAGACAGCGTAGACACTGCCGACAGGAATACCAAAACGACTATCAGAAACGCACAAAATGCGTTTAGACAGGAACAACGGGCTTGGGTTGGCGTTCTGTCTCTTGCCGACAGTAAGGGTTTTACGGACACGGAAGTCTGGAAGGTCAAAGTGGTTTTCTTCAATAGTGGCAGGACTCCGGCTCGCAACGTGCAAAGTTCTGGGATGTTCATAACATCCCCAGTCCCGATTTCTGGACCAGTTCCAGCACAGATCAAGCAACTCGCGTTCCGTCCTGCTCAATCTATCGCTCCGCAAGGAAGCTATCAAGAAGCCTTGGGAACCGACTACCCAGCTGAGGCTTCCACGGAGGGTCAAAGGCAAGGGCAGCAAACGCTCGTGCAACAATACAATCTCATCAAGAATAAAAAGTTGCTTTTGTACTACTTCGGGATTCTGAAATATGACGATAATTCCGGTGGGCACCACAAAACTCAATACTGCATCTCGCTGGCCAATCCCGATACTAAGGAACCGGGTTTTTGCGAGGCCTTTAACGATTTGAACTGAGAGCAGACAACCCAAAACGGCGACAAAGAGCCAAATTAGGACACTACCCTTCATTGGCTTCATTTGAACAAGGTTTTGTTCTCCCGCCGAGTGGCCGCCGTCGCCATGCTTCCATCCGCACTCTCGAGGAGCGATTTCATTTCGCTCGGTGCATGTTGGGCGTTCTCGTTTCAGCCGGTGCTGCCATCTGTTTGTCGCCCTGTGGTTCCACTCTTTGAGTGGAACCCGGGCCAGGCGATTAACGCAGTCACCGGAACTCGGCTTTGGCTTTTGTCTCTTCTCTTCCTGGAACGGGTTTGACTTTTGTTTTGTCTTTTTGTTCTACGCGGCTGCCGCCACTGTCGTTCGGCTGCCGTTGTGCAATGGTTCGTACGCTTCTTCGCTCACCCACAGGTGATGCAGCAGCACGGCGAGCTTTCTTGCGGTGGCGACGATCGCTCGCTTCTTTCCGCTCTTTCCGCCGCGTTCGGCCAGCTTCAGACCCCAGCGTCGCAGATCACAGTCGGCGCCGAACGGTCCCAAGATATGCTGCGCTCCCTGCACCAGCAGCGTTCGCAGATAGGGTCGGTGGAACGTATGGCCGCACTTTAGTACTGGCCCGGTAATGACCCAGACGATATCTTCCCCCGCCCGCCGAAACAACTAAGATTCCTCTAATCAAGGCGAGACGGATCCCACGGTTCGCCGGAACTCTGACCCAAGAAAACTCTGCAACCCTTCCACACTCTGCAGAGGAACTTAAAGAAAAGTTGGACAAAGCACGCGATCGCAGCGGACATCGCCTCAGGCAGGGGTGTGAGCCGAGCATCGACTGGAGAATTTAAAGATGAAGCGCTACTTGTTTGCCTTGCTGTTGTTGGTTCCCTCGCTCTCTCTCGCGCTCACTCCGGTCACCGTTACTAGCGCATCCATCAACTACACAGCCCACACGATCACAGTCACTGGGCTTGGATTTTGCTCTGGCACCGCCTTGCCCACCGTGACCTTCAATGGAGCCAAGCTTAAGCTGGTGACGACTGTATGCTCAAATACTTCGGCTGTGGCTAATCTGCCCGCGCCAGCGCCGGGCTCTTACAGCTTGACGGTCAGCAATGGAAGCGGCGCCTTCTCTACGTTCGATGTGACGTACGGCGCGGTTGGACCACAGGGGCCCATCGGACTGACGGGTGCCACCGGTGCGAAGGGTGCGACCGGTGCTACGGGTCCACAAGGCCCTGCGGGCTTGACCGGTGCTGCGGGCGTGGCGGGAGCGACAGGGCCGCAGGGTCAGGCTGGAGCTACTGGATTAACTGGTGCAACCGGATCTACCGGTCCACAAGGATTACCGGGTGCAACGGGTTTGCCGGGTGCTACAGGCACAACCGGAACTACAGGTGCTCAAGGCCCGCAAGGTCCTCAGGGCGTTGCCGGAGCGAACGGTACCAATGGAAATGACGGCGCCCAAGGTCAAGCAGGTTCACAGGGTCCGCAAGGTCCTCAGGGCGTTGCTGGAACAAATGGTGCGAACGGGACCGGCTTTAACTTTCGTGGCGCTTTCAACACGAACACCACGTATGCCATCAACGATGTTGTAACTTTCGCCCCCGGTGCAAACAACATTACCTACAACGTCAACCTGACTTTCGGTTCCGCCGGTTCCATG
>Ga0187887_10000707_pt1 | contig 32102 bp, 32 predicted proteins | sample June2016WEW_7_10_FD_132977 | JGI IMG/M metagenome (GOLD analysis project Ga0187887, IMG submission 132977) | Peatland microbial communities from SPRUCE experiment site at the Marcell Experimental Forest, Minnesota, USA - June2016WEW_7_10 | ecosystem: Environmental > Terrestrial > Soil >... | reverse complement strand
TCTCGCCGACGGCAAACACGGCCTGCGAATCGTCCAACTCTTCGCACCCAACGACACGCCGAACTATCTTGGATTCAGTCCGCGTCCCACGCCAAAACTCATCGCCACATATCACACCAAAGGCCCGGCGCTAGCGGTTTCGAAAGGCATCGACCGCGATCGCGCCGTCGATGAAGATGGCAACCAGCTCACTGTATTCAACCGCCGCGGCTCGCGTCCGTTCAACCGCCCCGAAGCCGAGCGGCTATACATTCGCAATAGCCAGCTCTACACAGTGACCAAAGATCCGCCAGGCCCGCCAGCGAATTAGGCGATACACGTCACCTTCTCAGCCCCCTCCGGCCACGCTCCACCCAAAAACTCTCGAATCGCACCAAATACTAATTCCGGATTCTCCACCCAAGGCGCATGTCCCGCATTTTCCAAGCTCACCAACCGAGCATTCGGCAACATCATCGCCCACTCGCGCCCGCCACCGTACAGCGCGCTCCGGTCTTTCATTCCATGAATCGTTAATACGGGCGCCTGAGCGCTGATTACGTCGTCGAACTTCAACTCCTTGATGGACGGAAAAATGCTCTCGCTCCAGTACTTCATGAAATTCCGCTCATTCGCTAACTCACAACGTCCCCAATTGATCCTGCCCGCGTCGGCCGGATTCGACACATAGATCACCCGCAGAATCTCCCAGAACTTTTTGCAGAACTCCACTGGGTCCACGGATGCTTTTTCCTTTTGTAATTCAACGAGCTTCGAGAATACTTCCGTCAGCGTCGCATCAGCGTACGTCAAATGTGCCGGATACTGCTTGCCAGCATACGGCTGCATCGGACCGATCTGCACCACTCGATTTACACACTCCGGATACTTCATCGCATACAGAATCACCATCAGCCCCAGATAAGAATGCCCAATGAGGTCAACTTGGCTGATTCCGAAATGCTGGCGGATCGCTTCCAGATCATCGACATCGTTATGGATGCCTCTGGTGAGCTTAGAGGGATCGCTCACGGAATCCGACCAGCCGCGATTGCGAAGATCGTAAAAAATCAAAGTGCGACCCTCCGATAGGCACTCGAAATCTTCGGCCAGATGAAAACCATTGGGGATGACGACAGGCTTCCCACCGCTTCCGATCTGGCGAAAGAATAGGCGCACTCCATCGCCAGTGCTTATATAGCCTTCGCTGATCTGCATGTGTTGTTGGAAAAACAAAAAGCCGCGACACGCGCGGCCTCTGAAATTTCAGACTATAGTAGACGGAGCACGCATGTCAAACTCGGCAAGCAATGAATTTCTGAAGCGTCTGAACATTCAGCACCCCATCATCCAGGGCCCGCTCGGCGGTGGGCCGAGTACGCCGGAATTGGTCGCTGCCGTTTCGAACGCAGGAGGTCTCGGCTCACTCGGCGCGGCGTATCTGACGCCGGAACAGATTACCGCCGCCATTCAGAAAATCAAATCGCTGACAGAAAAACCATTTCAAGTAAACCTGTTCGTCGGCGGCTGGAATGTGAACGCACCCACTGATCCCACGCCGATGCTGGAGCTTTTGACTGAGATTCACTACACGCTCGGCTTGCCGCCGCCCGCTCCGCCGCTGCCGAAGCCCGATCCGTTCCCGGAGCAATTCGAGGCCGTGCTCGACGCGCAGCCGCCCATCTTCAGCTTCACTTTTGGCATTCCTAATCCGGACGCGATGGCTCGCCTCAAGAAACGCGGCATTTTGACTCTCGGCACCGCCACCACTGTCGCGGAGGCACGCCTGCTGGCCGAAGCGGGAGTGGACGCCATCGTCGCGCAGGGCGCGGAATCGGGCGCACATCGCGGAACGTTTGCTGGCCCATTCGAATCGTGCATGGTCCCAACTTTGGAACTGGTTCGCGGAATCGCCGCGGTTGTCTCTAAACCCGTCATCGCAACCGGCGGCTTGATGGATGGCCGCGATATCGCTGCAGCAATCGCGGCAGGTGCCTCCGCCGCATCGCTCGGAACAGCATTCCTTGTCACAACGGAATCCGCCGCGCCCCGAGCTTACAAGGAAGCCATTCTATCGGCGAAGAAAGACAACACCGTGGTCACCAGCGCCTTCTCCGGCCGGCCGGCGCGCGGTCTTCCCAATATGTTCATCCAAAAACTAATGGGCCATGAAGACGCCATCCTGCCCTATCCGTTGCAGAACGCGCTGACGCGTGCCATGCGAACCGCGGCGGCCGCGCGAGGGAACCCGGAGTTCCTATCCCTCTGGGCGGGACAAGGCGTGGCCCGATCCCGCTCGATGCCCGCAGCCGAATTGGTCAGGCGCTTGGCAGCGGAAATCACTTCGGATTAAGCCGGAAGCGGACGTACATGTTGACCGAAACGGGATGGCTCCCGTAATAAGGTTTGATAGCGTCGGGCATTGTGTAGGTGGTGAAGTTCGCTCCGATTCCGGTCTGGACATCGTGGTACGTCCCGATGTCGCGCGTGTATCCGGCCGTGTATGCGCCAATGCGAAAAGTGGATCCCACCGTGCGATCGAGCTGGGCTTCCAAAGCCGGCTGATCGCTGAAAAGCTCGTCTTTATCCACCAGCTCGATTCGCCCGGTAAAGAAATTCTTCCGCCGGTAGGGCGCCACGGATTCCAGCAGGTACGAATTCAAATCGCGCCCGTCGAGTATCTCGTGATTGCGGCCCCAGATCAAACTGGTGGACCAGCTCGATCCCTGCATGGGACGCGTGTAGTGGATGGACGCTGTGGCGCGTACCACGTCGCCAGGCTCTTGACGCTCGGGCTTGGCAATCCTCCCGACCGAAACTTGCGCCATCCAATTCTCACTCGGGAAAATCGACAAACGCGTAGCCCAGGAATTGATCGGGCCATATTGGATGATCCAGCGATTCTCGCCCGGCTCGGTTCCATAAAACCCACTCGCTTCCAAGCGGACCAGATTGTGCAGCATGATGCCGGCGGTGACCACTTCGTCGGCGATGTGCGTGGAATCCTGCCAGTGATGCGAAAGCGTGGCCTGCGGCAGTTCGTCCGCCGACGCGCGATGCGGGAAGGCCACCGGACCAAGCGCGGGATCGCCCACCGGCGCAAAGTAAAACTGCAGCATCGTATTTTCTCCCAACGGATGCGCGTAGTGGAACCCCAGGCCCATGATGAAATCGTGCGGATGCTGGGCGTCCACCAGCGGCTTGCCGTATGCCGTTTCGCCGGTTTGAAACAACTCCGGATAGCGCTCGCCGGTGATGGTGGCTGGATCCAAGCTGAGCATGGTTTGAAACATGAAGCTGCCGCCGGCCAGATCGTGGCTGGCTGCGAACATGCCCCAATTGGCCGAGTAGAATTTGTCGCCTCCGCGTGGGCCGCTCTCCTGCGTGTCCACCACGAACGCCTGGGCCATGAACATCAGGCTCCAGTCGTCCGGTTTCAGCATGAGCATCGGCATCGGCCAGGACTGCGGATTCATGCTGGTCCCCGACGCCTGCCCCATCAGATAAGCGCCGGCCTGATTCATGCCGCCCATGTTCATTTCTTGCGCTGCGGCGACGGGTAGCAGCAATAAACACACTATAGATATTCTGGACACAGTTCACCTCTTTTGATTTGGCCGCGAATGAACGCGAAGGCACGCAAATCACGCTGCAACCGAACCGCGCGCGGAAGCAAGCGCAACGATTCTAGACTCGAAGAGGTAACGGTGTGGAGAAACTAAAAGGCTCAGGCGGGGATGCAGCAAACAGTTCCGCAGCCCCGTGCAATATCGAGCTAAATGCCAGCACCGGCAGTTTTATCAGCGCAATCAGAACGGCGCCCGGCATCACAACCCGCACCGAACTCGTCACCACGTCATGCTGCAGCGAACAATGCCCGGATTTCGTCTGACCGTGATGTTGGCAGTGCGTGGCCTGCTTGCCGGTTTGCGTCAGACAATTCGCAAAACACTGAGCGTTCAGCGCCACCATCGCGACCGTGAGTAAGATCAGAACTCTACTCCAGCACCGCATTTTCCTCCAGATTAACACGCTCCGCTACAATGAAGAGTCCCAGCCATTTTCCCCATGATCCAAACGCTATTCGGCTCCGTCCCGCAAGAACCCAACCTGCTCGATCGCCTCAAGGCCGGCATTCAGAAGACCCGCGAAGGTCTGGTGGATCGCCTGGAGGACGCAATTGCCGGCCGGAAAGAGATCGATGCCGGCGTCCTCGAAGAAGTGGAATATGCATTGATCACGGCCGACATCGGCGTCAACACCGCCACCGAGATTCTAGAGAGTATCCGCCAGCGCGTGGACCGCAAACAGGTGGGCGACTCGCAGCAGATCAAGCAGCTCATCGCCGAGCATCTGTTACAAATCTTGGAAGCGGCCGAGCGCCCCATACCGCGCGTCGCGGAGCCGCCCGCAGTAGTGATGGTGGTGGGCGTCAACGGTTCCGGCAAAACTACGACTATCGGAAAACTGGCCGCTCGCTACAAAGCCGAAGGCCGCAGCGTGCTGTTGTGCGCTGCCGATACCTTCCGCGCTGCCGCCATCGAGCAGTTGCAGGTATGGGGCGAGCGCACCACCACCGATGTCATCCGCCAATCCCCGGGCGCCGATCCAAGCGCCGTTTTGTTCGACGCGCTGACAGCCGCCAAAGCACGCAAAGTGGATTACGTCATCGTCGACACCGCCGGGCGCCTGCATACCAAAACCAATCTCATGGCCGAGCTCGAAAAAATGCGCCGCACCGCCGCCAAGGTAATTCCAACCGCGCCGCACGAAGTCCTGCTGGTTCTGGATGCAACCACCGGCCAGAACGGCCTGGAGCAAGCTCGCAAATTTACCGAATCAAGTGGAGTCACGGGGCTGGTGCTCACCAAGTTGGATGGAACAGCGAAGGGCGGAATCGTGGTGGCCATTGCGCGTGAGCTGAACCTGCCCATCCGCTACGTGGGCGTCGGCGAACAGGCTGCCGATCTGCTGCCCTTCGAGCCGGACAAATTCATCGCGTCGCTCTTTGCCACATGAGCAATCCTTGGATGGACGAAGCGCTGGAATTGGCCCGGCGTGGCGTGGGACGCACCAGCCCTAATCCCGCGGTCGGCGCGGTGCTGGTGAATGACGGCGAAATCGTCGGACGCGGCTATCATACCTATGCGCAGGTGAAGCACGCGGAGATTCTGGCGCTGGATCAAGCGGGCGATCGCGCCCGCGGCGCTACGCTCTATGTCACCCTCGAACCATGCGCGCATCAAGGCCGCACGCCACCTTGTTCTGACGCCGTAGTCCAGGCCGGCGTCACGCGAGTCGTGGTTGCCATCGAAGATCCGAATCCGCTGGTGTCCGGGCAAGGGCTCGCCCGCCTGCGCGAAGCCGGCATCGCTGTAGAGGTAGCTTCTGAGTACAGCGGCGAGGCTTCTCAATTAAACGAAGCTTTCATCCATTCCATGCGGACCGGCCGGCCGCTGGTCACCTTGAAGGCTGCGCTTACCCTGGACGGCAAAATCGCGGCTCCCGAAGACAACTCCGGCTGGATTACCAGCGTTCGTGCCCGCGCTCACGTCCAGCAAATCCGGCACAATTCCGACTCGATCCTCACAGGCATCGGAACAGTATTGGCCGACGATTGCCTTCTGACCGATCGCACCGGTCTCGAACGCAGCCGTCCACTGCTGCGGATCGTGGCAGATTCCACGCTTCGCATTCCGGTGGATTCGCGCATTGTCGAGAGCGCCGCCGCCGACGTCGCGATTCTGACCACTTCAGCCGCGCCCGAAGAGCGCCGCCGCGCCCTAGAATACCGCGGCGTCCGAGTCCTTGTATTCGACGGTCCCGGCGGCCGGGCGGATCTTCAAAAGCTGGTGGATCACCTCGCTCGGGAACAATACCGGTCACTGATGATCGAATCCGGCAGCAAACTCAACTGGGCCGCGCTCGAATCCGGAATCGTGGATAAGGTTTTCTTTTATTACGCGCCCAAGATTTTGGGCGGCATGCAATCTCTTCCAGTGGCCGGAGGCGCGGGCCGGCTACGACGCACCGATGCTATCCAGCTTGAGCGCGTGAAGCTGCACCCGATCCCTCCGGATGAATTCGCGGTGGAAGCGTACCTGGAGAAATAACGTGTTTACGGGAATAGTAGAAGAGGTAGGAACAATTTCAGCGCCCGGCGCTCGCATGAACGTCGAGTGCCGCAAGGTGCTGGAAGACACGCGTGAAGGCTCCAGCATCGCGGTGAACGGCGTCTGCCTAACTGCCACCAACGTAGACGCTGCGGGATTCTGGTGCGACCTGTCACCGGAAACCCTGGCGCGCACCAATCTCGGCGCCCTACGCGAAGGATCAAAAGTGAACTTAGAGCGTCCCGCCGCGGTGGGTGATCGCCTAAGTGGCCACATCGTGCAAGGACACGTGGACGGAACCGCGGAATACCTTTCGCTCCACCCACTCCCGGACGGCAACTGGTGGCTGAAAGTTCGCGTACCCAAAGAGCTAGACCGCTACATGATCCACAAAGGCTCAATCACTCTGGACGGCGTAAGCCTGACCATCGCGTCTCTAGAAGATAACGTGGCCGGAGTAGCGATCATTCCGTATACCTACGAGAACACGGTTATCTCTAGCTATGTAGATGGGAACAGGATTAATGTAGAGGTTGATTTGATCGGGAAATACGTGGAGAAGTTTCTGGTTTCTGGTTTCTAGTTTCTGGTTGTCGGCGGTCGCGACAGCTTCGAAGATATTGGATGAACCCGCCGATCTGCCGCCGAACTGTACTCGCCTGCGAATAAAGACTTTTGAACGCAGGTTCCGCAATGTAGCCGAGATCCAGAGCGATGTAAAGATGGCTCTGCACCTCAACGGCTGAAGCCTGTGCAACTGTCAAATAACGAATAAACTCGACTCTGCCATTCCGTCCAAAACCCTCCGCGATGTTAGCCATGATCGAGACACACGATCGCTGAATTTGGTCCCGCAACCCAAAATCTTTCGCGAATGGCCCCTGGCGCGTAGCGCCATAGATCTCAACCGCCAGTTGTCGGGCGCCTTGCCAACTCTCAATTTCCTCGAACCGAGAGATCACCATAAAACGAAAGTGTATGCACGCGAGATAACCTCTCAACCAGAAACCAGAAACAAGAAACCAGAAACGGGGTTTTCTAACTCCCCAACTCCCTCCGAATTTCCTCCGCCACCGCCCGCGCTTGTTCGATCGCTCCGATCTCAAAACTGATCGCTCCTACGCGCGGATGTCCACCACCGCCGTAACGTTCGCAAATGGTCGCCAGGTTATGCGTCGGAGGTTCGGGCGCCCAAGGGTTCGAGCCCACGGATACTTTCGTGCGGAAGCTGGACGTACTCACCGATACCGTGTAAGTAGCGTCCGGAAAGAGATAGTAGGGAATGAATTTGTTGTAGCCTTCCATCCCCTCGCTTGCTAGATCGAAAAAGATCACTCCGTTGTCGCTGTGCGCGTGCCGGCGAATCACGTCTATGGAACGGATGTGGCGTTCGTGCAGCGGTGCGTACAATTCCTTCAGCTCGGGCTCCAGCATAATCTCACCCAGCGTTCGATGCCGCATCCAGCGGATGATCTTGTGGATGATCTCGGAGCCTTTCGCGCTCTCGATCACCAGCGTAAGCTGCATGGCCGGCGCGCGCAGCTCCACCGCTTCCTGAGCGTTGGTGTACTGAGCACCGTCGATGATATCCGCCCACTCCACCAACTCGGCTAAATCCGGCGCCTGGAAACCAAATTTATCGCGCGCCACGCTGGCGATGAACATGGTGCAGGAGCGATACGAAGGATCGAATAATTTCTGGCCGCTGTGATCCCGCTTGAAGTGTTCTGCATCCTCGGGGCTCAAAAAAGCGCTCTGATGATGATCGAACCACCAGCCCAACCGCGGGTCCGGCGAATACTTGAAATCCACAATGGCATTCACGTCGCCATCGAAGAGCCCGTCCTCGAAAAGCTGCGAAGCTCTGTGCGCCAGGCCCGTGAATTCGAACGCCGCGTCCGGCGCGAACTTGCCCTCATAAAAGCGGCTGAAGAAAGCGGCTGACGCAGCCCCATCGAAACAATGATCGTGATACAGAATTCTCACCCGCATGGATTCGGTTCTTTAAATGCAAGTCGGCTGCTGGGATCGGACCGGCGCGGAGGCACTTTCAGAAGCATTTATAAGAATACCACTGGAGAACCAGACCGCAACTGTAGCCCCGCGCGTCAGCAAGGGGACCGTTCACTCCACGTTGAAGTCGTTCCGCAGCACTTCCAGGTTCTTTTGCGCCAGCGGCTGAAATGGCCCTTCGATGGACAGGCACAGCTTGCTGAACCTCGCTGCTTCTATGGCCCTGGCCTTGTCGCGAAGTTGACCCGCCAAAGCATAGTTGTCGTATCCCAGATAAAAATACGCCGCCGCCAGCAATTGTGCATCGTCCTGAATCAGATCCAGCGCGGCACGCAAATACCGGTCCGAAAGACCGTAGCGGGCTTGCTTCCCGTAAACCACTCCGATCATCCAATTCGCTCCGCCGGTGTAGCGCGCCTTCTTCCGCTCCCACTCCTGGGGCGTCACTCCCTCCGGCTTGGGCTTTCGATCAAGCACTTCCAACACGCGCAGCGAGTAGGTCAATACCTTCGACAGGTCCTCCTCACGGCTCATGTAATGGTTTGCGATGCGCATCAGGTAATCTTCATTGTTCGGATCCGTCGCCAGGCCCTTCGCAGCCATCGCGAACGCCTGCGCCGGATTTGCCTCTTCACGAATCCTGATATTTCTCTTCACTGCCGCCAGGAATTTACTTTGTGGATTGCGTTGCTCCAAGGCTTGAATCAGTTCCGTTTTCCTTTGCGAATTCGCTTCCAGCGCGGCTTGCGAAGCCAGCACATACTCCGAATACGCCAACGCCTGATTCGCGAATTCAATCTGTTTGGTCCAATCCGGAACGTCGTCGGGATCAGCGGGCTTCCCAACCAGCACCGCTTTAGACGCAGCATCCCAGGACGCTACGGCATATTTCCGGACCAGCTCCGGATCTTTCTGAGCCTCGGCCGCCTGCAGCGCCGAGAATGCGGAATCCAGATCGGCGGCATCTAACGCGAGCAAGCTTTCAGCGGTTCCGAGCACCTTGTCCCACTGTTTGGCGGCTACATAGATGGGAAGAAGTTGCTCATATACCCAAGCCACCGATGTGGCCTTCGGATATTGCGCGACATACTTCTCGAGAAATGCCAGCTTGCGTTCCGGTAGAGGCTCCTGTTGGATCCTCTGCAGCAGGATGCCATCCTCGCTCTCCGGATCGATATCCAATTTGTGCCGGCCTGCCCCCAGCGTTGAAGTGCCCAACAGCACGCTGAGTGCCGGAACAAAAAGCCGCGTCAGTATCTTCCCAAAATCCAGGCGCATCTATCTAGTTCATAGGTCGGAGCAACCCTGTAGAAACTTTAGGCATCCGGCCTTAGAACCTCAGTACCAAAAATCAGGAAATAATGCCGCAGCAGCCTGCTGCTGCGCAGTGGTAGAATCGCGAAGCATCAAAATATATGATTCTTCCCGATTCCTACTCCAGCGCCCTGTTGCTGATCATTCTGTCCATGCTCTGCTGGGGTTCCTGGGCGAATACATTCAAGCTCACCGGCAAACCCGCGGGAAAGTGGCGCTTCGAATTGTTCTACTACGATTACTCCATTGGCGTGCTAGTGGCCGCGATTATCGCGGCATACACGTTCGGCTCCATGGGCAGCGAGCTATCGTTCTCCGATAACCTCTTGGTCGCTGGAAAACGAAACATGGCCTACGCGGTGGCCGCCGGCATGGTGTTCAATCTGGCAAATATGCTGCTGGTAGCTGCCATCTCTGTTGCCGGTCTCGCTGTCGCCTTCCCGGTTGGAATCGGCTTGGCCCTGGTGATGGGCGTCATCTGGAATTATTTCCTGAATCCACAGGGCAATCCGACGCTGCTCGCTTCAGGCGTGGCGTTAGTTGTCTGTGCAATCATCGTGGACGCCCTGGCCTACACAGCTCACGCGAAACCGGCCTCACCGCCGCCGGCCGCGCGCGGCAGATCGAAGTCCTCCACCAGCCGCAAGGGAATTTTCTTAAGCCTAATCAGCGGCGTGTTGATGGGCTCATTCTATCCGATCGTTGAAATGTCCAAGGGTGGCGGCATCGACGCGGCCGGTTTAGGCCCCTACGCCGTGGCCTTCCTTTTTTCACTCGGCGTTTTCTTTTCCACGTTCATTTACAACCTGTATTTTCTCAATCTGCCCGTCCAAGGTGAGCCTTTGTCGATGTTCGACTACTTCAAGGGAACGCTCTCGCAGCATGCGCTGGGGATTATCGGCGGCATCATCTGGTGTACCGGAGCGATCTCTAACTTCGTCGCCGCCAGCGCCCCCAATAAAGTTCAGGTAGGTCCCGCGGTCAGCTACGCGATCGGGCAAGGCGCCACCATGGTGAGCGCGCTGTGGGGCGTCCTGGTTTGGAAAGAATTCTCAGGCGCCCGCCCCAATGTAAGAGTGCTGCTCACGCTCATGTTTGTTTTGTTCCTGGCGGGATTGATGCTGGTTGCGATAGCGCCGCTTTACGTCGCTAGTTCTTCGGTTCTTCAGTTCTTCGGTTCGCCCGATGGAGAGATTCTCCAAGGTTTGGGCACTTACGTTGTGTGACCATTCGCAAGTTTGAAGAAATTGAAAGCTGGAAGGAAGCTCGTTTATCAGCCGTGAAGATTTACGAAATGTCGAACCTGGGGAAGTTCCGCACCGATTTTGGGCTTCGCGATCAGATTCGACGCGCTGCGGTATCGATCATGGCGAACATCGCGGAGGGCTACGGTCGTGGAGGCAAGGCGGAATTCATCCGCTTCCTTCGGATCTCGCGGGCTTCAGCGCTTGAGACCCAAAGCCACCTATATGTGGCTCTGGACCTCGGATACCTCAGCAGCGAACAATTTGGAACTCTGCATGATCAGGCAACCCTGGTCACGCGCCTGGTCGGGGCGTTCATCAACTAGTTGTCGTGCGACGGAACCGAAGAACCGAAGAACTGAAGAACTGAAGAACCAAGCAACCCCTCCACCGACTCCGGACCTGGCAGACTCCCCTGCGCCACAGTTTGACTCCCTCCGCCTCGCCCGCCTGTGTGGGCCAACGCCGCCTTCAGCACCTCGCCCGCATTGACGCCACTGTCCTTCGAAGCGGCCAGCAAAACTGACGGCGGATCTTCAGCCAGCGCCAGAAAAACCGCTTTGCCGCCCGCCGTGAAACTCTGGGCTTCCGCGCGCAGCTCTTCGGAAATGCTCGCGACGCGGCGCTGGATCTTGCGTAGCCCATCGTCTCCAGGCGCTGTCGCTGCATGCAATTCCCGCCCCTTTGCCACTGCCAGTTCGTTCGCGAGACGGCGCCGGGCTTTCTCCGATTCCTGCAGCTTCTCCTGCTGCGCGCGAACCACGGCCGGTGTTTCGTCTAACGCAGCGGAAAAAACGCGCGCAATCGCCGAGAGCGCGCTGTAATCGGCTTGCGCCCGCTCCACAGCCCGCATGCCGCACACAAATTCAATTCTCTGGTTTCCCCGGATGCGATCCAGCTTGCGAATCAGAATCGCGCCAATTTCGGCGGTGCCGCGAACGTGCGTGCCGCCGCAAGCGCAACGATCCAAATCCTGGATGCTGACGATCCGCACGGTCCCCTCCCGTTCAGTGGGCTTTCGCAAACCCAAATCCTGGGACGAATCCTCGAAGCTCACCAGCACCGGCCGGTTCTCGAATACAATTTCGTTGGCGCGGCGCTCGGCCTGCCGCAGCTGGTTCGGCTCCAGGGGACGCTCGACATCGATGGTGCAGGCATCGGCGCCCAAATGAAAGCTGACCGTCGGCGAGTTGAAAAGCTCAATCAATATCGCCGACAAAAGATGCTGGCCGGTGTGCTGCTGCATGTGGTCGAAGCGCCGCCGCCAGTCGATTACTCCCGAAATCTCTTCTCCCGTTACCGGCCCACTCACAACATGCGCGATCCGATCCTCTTCGTCCACTACATCCGTCACACTGATCCCTCCCAGCTGGCCGGTGTCGAAGGGTTGGCCGCCCGAAGCCGGATAGAAAGCAGTGCGGTCCAGATAGATTTTTTGACCGTCCGGACTCGCATCCACTATGCGGGCCCGGAATTCCGTTAAGTAGCTGTCGTGATAGTAAAGACGCTCTGTCACTGCAGCGCTATTTGTACCACATTGCTGGGCGCGCTGCCCACTGCAAAGGATAACGCGAGATTTCCGGACGGCAGCCCACCCGGTATCGTGATGTTGAGCTGGTATAGCCCGACGAACCCTGGCGCCGCGCCGGCGAAATCCGGTGCGAAGCAGTTCATTTTCGCGAACGGACTTTCCTCGCCGATGCAAACCGTCACGTCGTTCACTTTGGCCGTCGGATTAGTGGGGCCGCCCACGCCGGTTTGGATCACAGGATTTGTTTCTCCCAGCCCGATCACATAGGCGATCACGATGTCTCCGGCTTTCGCGGGATGACTGGGGATGCCCGTCACCACCGGCGGCGAACTGGGCGTGTTCAGAACGGGATACGGTCCACCGTTGTTCAGAAGGAATCGGGGAGCGGTGGACACTATATTCGCGTAGATGAGATTTCCCTGTTGGCCGTTGCGGACGACACGAATCGTCGTCGGGCCTGGCGAAACCTCAAACGGCACCTCGAAATCGATCTGTCCGTTGGATATGAAAAACAGCGGCGCGGGCGTGTTATTCACCAGCACCTGAGTACCGTTCACACTCGTCGGCAACGGAAGACCACTGGGATAAGCCAGGGCGCCCAATGTAAACTGGTCGCCGAACACGGCCGCGATGTCGCCTTGCGCCAAAGGTTCTCCCGAAGCAAAAGTGGCGTTGTTCACTGCCGCGCCCGCGAACGCCACCGGCGGACCCTGCGTTTCCACCGTGAACTGGACAGGAATAACCACGCTGCTATTGTCGGCGTTGCTTGCGACGGTAACGGTGCCCGGATAGGTACCGGCGGTGAGCGAAGTTGGGTCGGCCGTAATGGTGACTGATGATCCGTTGGTAGCGGCCGTGGCCGAAAGCCAGCTCCCGGTAGCAGCGGCTGCGGTGACCCCGGAAACGGTGAGCGTCCCCTGTCCTCCGTTCGAAATCGCTACAGTCGAGGTCTGTTTGATAGACCCCGCCACGCCGGTCAATGACACTGTAGCCGGACTGGCGACAAGAATCGGCATCGTGGTCACGTTGAGAACCACGGAAATGGCTTTGTTATCCGGCGCGAACGACGAGCCAGTCAGCGTGATGGTTGCCGTGGATTGGCCCGCAGCCATTCCGCTACCCGCCGTTACCGTCACTTGATACGGAACGTTAAACGCGAACGTTCCCTGTCCGTTCACTGCTATGGAGAGCCAAGGGCTGGCCGGCGACACCGTGTCCTTCACCGGCGACCCAGTGATGAAATCTTGGGAGGCTGAACCACCCGGCGGCACGTAGAACACAAGATTGCTCGGCACCGCTCCACCTACCATCACCGTCACCACCACGAATTGCGGCGCGTCCACGGCGCTCGGATCGGAAATGGTCACGGTGCCAGTATATGTTCCCGCAGCCAATGCCGAGGTTTGCAATGCGATCGCAACCGGGATGCATGGTCCTTTGAGTGAGCACGTCGTGGATGTTCCCACAGTCGGAACCAGCCAGGTCACCGACGAAGAAGCTGTCAGACTGAGTGTTCCATCCCCGATATTCCCGGCATCCAGGGTTTGGGTTGTCCCGTTTGATCCGGGAACCACGGATACCGTGAACGCCGTTTGCGTCAGAGTCAGTCTGGGCGCGGCATTTGCTGCCGCTGCTCCAAGCAGAAGAAATAATCCGAACTTCGCAAAAGAAAAGTTTTTGAGAACCACCTGGTGTGCTCCTTGTTATCTAATTAGACTTCTTGGGCAGTCATTAGCTATCAATCGCTAACGAAAAAAGATGACCCGGCGAGGCAAGGCTGGACGCGTACGCCTCCACCGGCGCGAGTGCAGATTGGTGGCCACTCTCGCAAGTTGTGGACTCCATGCGGGCCGCCAACCGAAGCAGGATCACTCCTGCCACAAGTGGTGAGGCATCGGGAAACACCGCACCGAAGTCCTTTCTGCAGAATAACACTACACAGCCAAAAAATGTGATCCGTCTTACTTCGGTTCGGTCAGGACGAAATCCGGCTTCAGGAATTGCCAGTCCGGCAATTCGTAGACGCGCAGCTTGGTAGGAACGTCGACGGCAACCGCCTTCATCTCCGACGGGCCGAGCGAGGGAATCGTAGCGGAAAAAGCGATCAGGGGCGGATCGTCGGCCTTGGCATTGGTGGTTCGGACGTTCACATCCATTTTCACTTCGCCGATGTCGGCCTCCGAATGATTCACCACTCCAAAGCGCACCTCCAGATGCCCGGGGCTCTTTTCGATGATCCGGAATCCCACCAGCTCCAGGTACTTGGCGAACGGATTGGAGCTCTGCGATGTTTGCGCCGCATTTGTCGCGGTGGGCTTCGCCGGCGTTCCGGGCTTTGAACATCCCACCATCCCGAGCGTCCCTGCTAATACAATCGTCCACATCTTCATGACCCTAATCATACGCAGAAAAACTACACCAACCGCAAGATGTCATACTGATTTTATGCGAGCCAAATACCCAGCGCTGGTCTTTCTCATGGCTGCCATGCTCATGGCCGACTCCGGCGCTGGTATCCACTGGACCGCTCCGTCCAACTGGAAATCGGAAGGCGAGCGCCCCATGCGCGTCGCCACCTACCAGGTTCCGCCGGCGCCAGGCGACCCCGACGGCGGCGAGTGTGCCGTCTACTATTTCGGTCAGGGCCAGGGCGGAAGCGTGGAAGCGAATGTGGACAGGTGGATTGGCCAATTTCAACAGGCCAACGGCAAACCATCCAAAGACGTGGCCAAAACCGAGAAACGAACTATCAACAGCCTAAAGATCACTACCATAGACGTGTCCGGCGCTTATGCCGGAATGGGTGGACCCAGGGCGCCCGAAGGCCCGCCGAAACAGGGTTATCGGCTGCTGGGCGCTATCGTCGAAGGCCCGCAAGGATCCGTTTTCTTCAAGTTTACAGGCCCGTCGAAAACGGTGGCGCAAAGTCAAAGCGCGTTCGACAAAATGCTAGCGACGCTAAAATCTCAATAAACTCATACTTAACTCACGCCGAATTCTGAATCCCCCACCCCGATGCGATAATCAGAGATAACTACCATGTTCCGCGCCTTCCGGGAACAAATCGATACCGTCTTCCGTGGCGATCCCGCTGCGAAGAGCGCCGTCGAAATCTTCTTCTGCTATCCCGGCTTCCATGCCATTCTGCTGCATCGGCTGGGCCACAAGCTGCACCGCTCGGGTTTTACGCTCACTGCGCGCATTCTCTCGCAGTTCATCCGCGCGGCAACGGGTATCGAAATCCATCCCGGCGCTCAAATCGGACGGCGCTGCTTCATTGACCACGGAATGGGCGTCGTAATCGGAGAAACAACCGAAATCGGCGATGACGTCATCCTGTACCAAGGCGTGACGCTGGGTGGCACCGGCAAGGAAAAAGGAAAACGGCATCCCAGCATCGGTAACAACGTGGTAATCGGCACCGGCGCCAAGGTCTTGGGCAACATCACCGTCGGCAACAACACCAAGGTGGGCGCGGGATCGGTGGTGATTCGTTCGGTCCCGGACAACTCCACCGTGGTCGGCGTTCCTGGCCGTGTCACGCGCACCCGCGGAGACGCCGGTGGCAATCTCGAACACGGAAATCTGCCCGATCCAGAAGGACAACTGATCGATGAGCTAACCCGCCGGATCGATCAGCTCGAGGCTCAGGTCCGAATGCTAGCCGAAGAGAGACTGGCCGAGCGGCGGTGAAACGCGGCCGCGCCAGTTATTCGGTTCTTCTGTTCATCGGTTCTTCGGTTCTTTCCGCAGGTGCCTCCTCGCAAACCTACACGTACTGGATCGAACCTTGTGAGCGGCAGGAATCCGTCTGTCAGCCGGATGATCCACAACTCGCCGAGTGGGCCATGGCCGCCTGGCAGAGCGCCGCGCCCGGGGCTATCCAACTTCAAGCGGTCAAGGATCGCGAACATGCCCGCGTCCGATTGTATTGGGCGACTTCAGAACAGGGACTTTATGGCGAGGCCAGGCCGATTCTGGTGGATGGAAAAAGGGGCGCCGAAGTTTATGTTCGCCCCGCGCCGCTCGACGCGCAGGCTGACAAGCTCTTGCGGGACGCGATTGTATATCTGACCTGCCTGCACGAAACCGGCCACGCCCTAGGCCTTCCGCACACCGCGTCCTTCGACGACATCATGTACAGCTTCCAATACGGTGGCGACATCCCGGAATACTTCGCACGCTACCGCCGCAAGCTCACCACGCGTCAAGATATCAGGAAATACTCGGGACTCTCAGAGTCAGACCGCAAAACAATCCGTTCGAACCCCCAAAAGGAAGAACCGAAGAACTGAACAACCGATGAACCGATGAACTAAGAAGTTTTCAGCGGAAACTCCGCCCCCGCGGGAATCGGCGCCAGCATCTGCTCCTTGCGATAGATCAGCGTCGAGGTGTTGTAGCTGGCGATCTCGAACCCGTGGCCGTGCGTAATGGCATCGGTGGGGCAGGCTTCCACGCAATAGCCGCAAAAGATGCAGCGGGTGTAATCGATGTTGTACACCTTGGCGTAACGCTCGCCCCCGCTGATGCGCAGCTCGTCGGTATTCTCGGCCGCTTCGATGTAAATGCAGTCGGCTGGACACGCCGCCGCACACAGGAAGCACGCCACGCATTTTTCGAGGCCGTTCTCGTCGCGCTGCAAAACGTGTACACCGCGGTAGCGCTCTTGAAACTTGGGCGGTGCGTCCGGATAGTCTTCGGTGATGGTGGGTTGCAGCATCTCGCCGAAGGTGATCGCCATCCCCTTGGCGACGGATGCCACGGATTGATACGCGTCAGAAATTTTGGAAGCCATTTGTCATTCTCATTATCGCAGGCTCATTATCGGAGGTCCAAACTGGACCCTAGTTTTTCGAGCCTCAGCCCGCCTTCCATTCCGGAACATTCTCGTCCGGTCGAAACGCCGGAACGCCGGCGCGCTGGCCCAGCGCCTCCAAATCGCGCTTCGAGAATCCGCTGAACGCGCTCGCGATGTGGCCATCCGGTTCCACTAGAAACATCGTCGGGACGTTGGTGATGCCGAACGCGTTGCTGGCCGGATAACTCTCCTTGGCCTGATCCAGCAATGTGGGGAACGTCACTCCAAAGCGCTGGTTAAATCCCTGGGTCGCGCCGAGGTCGTCCTGCGAGATTCCAACTATCTGTACGGATGAACCGGCGGCAAGCCTTTCGAGAAACGGAAAAGTGAGCTGGCACACCGGGCAACTGACCTTGTAAAACCCGAGCAACGCCGGCCCCTTCGAAAGAATCTCCTCGAGAGAAACCGCAGCTCCCCCCAAATCTTTCAATCGGAACGACGGAGCGCGCGCACCCGCTTCCAACGTTGCCTTCTTGTGACGGCCCCACATGCGTCCGCTTACCCGGCATCCTTATTTTGCTGGACGAAATTCAGGATGTCGAAGTGTTTGATCTCGCGTTCCGGGAAGAACGCGTTGACGGACTCCTGCTCCTCGGCGAAAATCTGGAAAATGGTGGACAGCTTGGTCAGCAGCATCAACTCGAGATTGCGCCGGTTCAAGTTCACCAGCTTCAGGCCGCCCCCGATTTTCTGCAGCGAGGTGAAGCAGATCACCATGGAACCGAGACCGGTACTGTCGATGTAATCGATATGCTGCAGGTTCAGGATTATTTGCTTGTGGCCCTGCGCAATCTGCTCATTGACGCTTTCGCGCAATTGGGTGCAGGGGTCACCCACGGCCAGTCTACCCTTCAGGTCGAGAATCGTGATGCCTTCTCTTTCACGTCTTGTTATTTCCATGCTCATCGCAGTTTTCAGTGTACCTGCTCGGACAAGGGCAGCGCCGGGCTCTCACGAGGTGCCAGGTCCACCGGCCCCGCCGGCAGTGACACCGTGAAGCGTGTTCCTTTGTGTAACTCGCTGTCCACCATTACCACTCCACCGTGCGCCTTCACAATCCACGACACAAAACTCAACCCCAGTCCCAGCCCTTTTTCGGGATCGGCGGACGGTACGCGATAAAAGCGATCGAAGATATGCGGCAGGTGGTCGGATGAAATTCCTACGCCCGTATCCTCCACCGTGAACTTCGCGCAGCCGGCTTCGCCATTGAGCCGCGCAACAACACGCCCCCCGGCGGGCGTATATTTGATGGCGTTCCCTAACAGATTCGATACCAGCCGCTCCAGCTGGATCTTGTCGCCATAAATGGTGCAAACGGACGGCAGTTCGGCCGTCAGATCCACACCCTGTGCTTCGGCGGGAATCTGGTACTGATCCACCTGGTCGCGCAGCAGGTCAGCGAAATCGATCTGCGTCCTCTGCAAGAGCAACTGGCCGGACTCGGCCTGGGAAAGCATCAGCAGCGCCCGGACGATGTTCGAGAGGCGGTCCACATCCTCGAGCGCGTTCACCATGGCTTCCCGGTACTGCTCGGTGGTGGTTGCGGTGAATAGCGCTACCTCCAATTGCCCTCGAACCACTGTCAGCGGCGTGCGCAGCTCATGCGAGACGTCGGTGGAGAACTGGCGAACCTGCTCGAATGAAAAATTCAAGCGCGTCATCATGTGGTTGAAAGCCTGAATCAGCCGGTCCAGTTCGTCGCCGGTGCGCCGCAACGGAATTTGCATGTCGAGATTGGAGTGCGTGATGCGCTGGGCCGTTTCCGCCACTGAATTCACCGGGCCCAGCGCGCGCCCGGCCAGGAACCAACCCAACACGCCAGTCAAAACGATAACCACCGGCACCAGGCTGAAATAATTCAAGGTGAAGTCGCGAACCACCTTGTCGTTGTAATCCACCGCGCGGCCGATGGCCAGGTAGTAGCGATTGTGCCGCTCGTCGATCATTAGACCAGAGCGGATGAGGTACGGAATGCCCGCTTTATCCCTGCGGACGCGCGTGGCAGGCTTGCCCGACGCCAGAATTGCCTTGATCTCGGCCGGGGAGTCGAGCCCAATCGACTCATAGATCGCGGAGCGTTCCAGCGCGTGCCCCTCGGGATCGGCTAGTAGATAGACGCGCCGGATGCGGTTCACTGTAAAACTCTCGTCCGGATCCTCCCGATCGAATACCCAATCGGGTCCGGCCTCGCCAGTGCGAAGATAGCCCTTCGCCGCGCCCCATTCTTCGTCCAGCACATTGAGCATTTGACTCTGAAAGGTGGCGATCAGAGTCTGCCGGAAAACAACGCCGAGCACAACCAGCAGAATCGTGAAAAAGAATACGTAGCTGAAGGCCAGGCGAAACCGCAGTCCGCGCGTGAACCGCAGAGCCTGTCCCAAGCCGCTCATAACTGCTGCTCGGCCTGCCCTTCTCCAGCCTTTTCGGGAGTGTCCAGCATATACCCGATGCCACGAACAGTATGGATCATCTTCACCGGCCATTTGTCGTCGATCTTGCTTCGCAGATGGCGAATGTAAACATCCACAATATTAGTCAAGCCGTCGTAATCCATGTCCCAGACGTGTTCCACGATCATGGTGCGGCTCAGCGGGCGGCCGCGATTGCGCATCAGGTATTCGAGGATGCTGAACTCCTTGGGCGCGAGCTCGACGTTCTCGTTCGAGCGCGTAACTTTGCGGCGGATACAATCAAGCGCCAGCTCGCCCACCTGCAATCGCTCGGGCGTGGGTTGGCCGCGGCGCAGCAGCGCACGCACCCGCGCCAGCAGTTCCACGAACGCGAAAGGCTTGGTCAGGTAATCATCGGCGCCCAGCTCCAGCCCTTTCACGCGGTCGTCCACAGCATCGCGCGCACTCAGAATCAACACCGGCGGGCTGGATTTGCGATTGCGGATCTTCTGCAGTACGCTCAGGCCGTCGGTGTCCGGCAGCATTAGGTCCAGGATGATGAGGTCATACTCGGTGGAATGCACCAACTCGATGGCGGTATTGCCGTCTGCTGCCACATCCACCGCGTAACCTGCGCTCTCCAGACCCCGCGAGAGGAAATCCTGGATGCGCTTCTCGTCCTCGACGATCAGTATTCTCATAGGCTTAGGCCTGCTTTGAGTATATCGTTCTTCAGTTCAGTGGAACTGCTTCTTGGTGCCGATAAGAAACTTGGCTGTCATGGAAACAATCACAATGACGAACGGACGCTCGCTGGACGAGGTCCTACTTAGTCATTCGCGCTGGACGGAAGACGAATCCTCAGGTTTTCGATGCGTTTTAGATCGTGAGACGTTGAACGAAGCCAAGTTGCCTGCAGTGAATCTGCAGAGCGCGATCATCCGGGGAACCACTTTTCTGGACGCCGAGATGGAGGGCGCGAATCTGAGCCGGGCAGTGATCGACAGTGCCGATTTCCAGCGTGCCATCCTGAGCGGTTCCGATCTCGCCGGCATTCAAATAGTGGAAAGCGAATTCTCGCTCTGTTGGCTCACCGGAGCCATTTTCTCGGACGCACAACTACGCGCCGCCCTATTCCACCAGGCCAGCATCAGCGGGGGCCGATTCCAAGGAGCCGCCATCGAGAACTGCAAATTCACAGGAGCCATTTTGAGCGCCACTTCCTTTCACCATGCCCGGATCGGCGCCTCGGATTTTTCCGAATGCGACCTGGAAGGGGCCCAATTCCATCGCGCTCAGGTGCGCCATTGCCGCTTCGTCGACGCCAGCGGAGCAGGCGCGAATTTCAGCAGCAGCAGCTTGAAAGAATGCGTCTTCTCAAGGTCGGCATTTACGGGCGCCAAATTCTTTCAGACCGATCTGCAGGGAGCGAACTTTGACCGCGCCATTCTCAACGAATGCGATTTTCGGGAGGCGCTGTTGAACTCGGCGGACCTGTGCCGTGCCGAGCTCCGCGACGTGCGCTTCCGCGGTGCGAAGTTATTCGGCGCCGATCTGCGTGGCGCCAATTTGAGCGGAGCGCGCGAGCTAACAGCGGCGCAGTTAGGGCAAGCCCGGACGGACCAAAACACCACGCTGCCCAACGGTACCGCGGGTCCCTTCCGGCGTAACTCGGGGGCCGAAAGGCCAGTCTGCATTTGAAGGCCGGCGGTTATCCTTTTTTCCGATCGCATTGGCGCTCGCCGCGGGCGGCTTCGGACTTCCCACCGGTCATCGCCCGGGTGTTTATCACGATGGCATGGACATCCGGATCGTCCAACATGTCGGTCATCTCCACTTCCATCCAGTGCCAATCGCCCGCCGGGTCACTCACTCGCCATTCGACAGTAACCGGTTGCGACGGATTGTTCAGCAGGTGCGAAAACGCTTCCGTGGCCAGGACGCGATCATCCGGATGAATGTTAGACAACACCAGCCGTCCGGCCAGGTTGTCATCGCTGTTCCCAAGCACGGAATGGACAACTTTCAAGAAAGTCATCTGCGCTGTAACCAACAGAATTCCTTCATGACTTTTCTTGAGAAGAGCTTCGAAGAGCCGGGCATTCCTGCGGACAGTCTCTTCCAATTCCCGTAGACCAGCGTTCTCGGCTTCGAGTTCCGCCACTCGCTCGCGAAGCTGCAGGATAGTATTCTCAGGCCATTCCTGCGCCGATTCCGGGGTGACTGGGTCAATTAGTTCGTCAAGTGGCCGCATAGGATTAAGCGTAGTCACGGGACACCTGCGCCGCCGTGAAAGCCTCCAATTGTTTCAGAAGAGAATCCATGGGCGGGGCCAATGGAAAGATCGCCCAAATAGCCGAGATCGGGATCAGCACCGTGCGCTGGCCAACCTCGACGGTTTTGTCCAGCCTGAGATCGGCAAACTGCCGGATCTCAGCGCGCACGCGGTCGATGCGTTCGGCCCTTTCCAGCAAACCCACCAAGGCCGGCCCCTGCCATCGAAAAAGCTGATCGCGAGCCGATAGGCCTTTTTTGAAATGCTCAGCGAAAGCCTGCAAAACCTTGTCTCCCACTGCATACCCGAAGCGGGCGTTTACGGCTTGCACGCGGCTGCACACCGCAATCACCAGAAACTTCCCTTGCGGCGATTCAATACCTGCCCGGATGGCTCTATCGGCTTCCGCTTTGCCGGGAAGTCCGGTAGCGCCGTCCAGGTCTACCTTAACCTCTGCGCGGCCCATCAACTGCTGTGAGCTCTCAAGCTCCTTCTTCAGGCTCTCGATGGCATCCTGTCCATCTCTTTGCTGCCTTACGGCTTCATCGCGAACCGCCTCCAGACACTCACTCAGACGCAGCTTGAGAATTTGGATATCCTCCACCGCCTGGGTACTCTCGATCGACTTCTCGATGCTCTGCAAGCGGTGTACGGAATGTTCACTGCTGGCCCCGATAGTAATGACGGTCTGGGTCAGCATTGAGACCATGTGCTGCAGTTCCGTGTTTTGCCGGCGGACAAATTTGCTGGTGCGCTGGTTGTAATCCTCCATGGCCCGAAGCGCACCCCCCACCACTACCAACAATTCCGACACCGGTGTCTCTGGGGAAAGAACCGCAAGGCATTTTTCAATATCTTCCCGGAACCGTTCATGATCCGCCTTATCCCCTTCCACCGAGTGCAGTGATATTCCCTGCAAGAATAAGCCAATGATCCGCCGGTAAGCTGTCTCGGCCTCATTATCGCGGGAAAGATAGGATTTCAGGGAGATCATCGGAGCAGCGTGCTCTTTTTCCTTATCGGAAAAAGAGCACGCTTCTCCAGTTGTTCGGTTATTCAGTTCTTCCCGTGGCGGAGTAAAGAGCCGGTTTTCATTCCTGGGCTTCCTTGAATTCCTGAATCCTTGAATTCTTACTCCTCGCTTTCATTTCCGCCTGCGCCTCCCGATGGATATCCACAATCTTCGCTCCCGTCACCACCATGGCCACAAAACCCGCAAACAAAAGAGGAAGTGTAATCACTCCCCATAACAATAAGGTGAACCTTCTCGCCTCCGCCTGCTGAACGCCGAACAGCGTCAGGCCGAGCGTTGAGATCACCTGGAACAACCCCACATTGCCAGGCGCTTGCGGCGCCACCGATCCCAGCCGCAGCAGTACCATGAGCGCCGCAGCGCGTGCCCAGGAGGCCTCATCCAGCTCATAGGCCTGCATCAGGGCGTAGATCGGCACCACCTGCATCAGCAGATACGGAATGCTCATCAACGCCGAGAAATACAAATAGCGCGAATGCCCAATCAGATGCAGATCCTCGATCATGACGTGCACCCAGCTGAACATGCGGGCGTTCAATAGCATTTCGAGCGCCTGCTGCCGCCAGAACATGGCAACGGCCAAAAGCGCGGCCGACAGGACAATCAACACCGTGAGGAAAATGCTTCCGTCTGCCAGGATGCCGACGGCGCGCGCCTGCCCATGATTGAGCGGCAGGTGCCGGACGTAGTCCAGCGAGAAAAATAATCCAACAATCAGGATAACGCCGTCAAAGATACGCTCGATGAGCGCCGATGCCAGCGTCACCGATACCGGAATCTCAGTCCAGCGCGCTTGCAGGAAACAGCGGATCAGCTCGCCGGCGCGCAAAGGAAACACTTCGCTGGCAAACAATCCGACGAAGATGGCTCGCACCGAACTCCCGATGGAAGCGGGACCGACGGGCCGCAGCAGCAGGCTCCAACGCCATCCTTGGATGACGTAGACCGCGACGTCGGCCACGCAGGCCACTGCAACCCAGCGCCAGTCCAGCTCGCGGATGTCCTCCCAAAGCTCGGACCAGCTGACGCCATGCAGCGCCCACGCCAAGCAGGCCAGAGAAAGGACAATCGTTACCGCGCCGAAGATACCAGATCTTTTGGAACTGCTATCGGAGGGGGGAGGAACCATATCACCCAGAACCATCATACGGCTTCGCCAAGCTTTGCTTGGCGAAGCCGGTTGTTCGGTTATTCCGTTGTTCGGTTGTTCGGTTCGGTGTTAGCCGAGGTCTCACGGACCCGAAGACCCCGCAAAAGGCCGAACCGAATAACCGAACAACCGAACAACCGAATAACTAACGCCGCCCATATTTACGCCCCGTGGCCCGAGTCCACCCCACCGGCAAACATGTGGGGTGATCGCGGTGGGACCGGAAGACTCCGCAAAAGGCCGAACCGAAGAACTGAGGAACCGAGGAACCGAATAACTAACGCCGTGCCCTGCCGAAGGCAAGCACGGCGTTAAGCCCGCCGAACGCAAATGAGTTGGACAACGCGTATTCCACCTGCGCCTGACGCGCCTTATTCGGGATTACATCCAGATCGCAGACCGGATCCGGCTCATTGTAATTCGCGGTAGGTGGCAGAATTCCGTGGTGCAATGCCAGCGCTGTGGCCACTGCCTCCAGGGCTCCGGCCGCGCCCAGCGTATGGCCATGCATGGATTTGGTGGAGCTCACTCCGAGATTTTCCGCCTGCGACCCGAACACTTTCCGAATAGCCGCCGTTTCGGTGGCATCGTTGGCCTGCGTGGCGGTTCCGTGCGCATTGATGTACCCGATTTCTTCCGGCGCAATCCCGGCATCGGCGAGCGCGGCCAGCATCGCGCGCGCTGCTCCCTCGGGCGAGGGCTGCGTAATGTGGAATGCGTCTGATCCCATGCCGAAGCCAACCAGCTCGGCATAGATCCGCGCGCCTCTTGCTTGAGCGGATTCCAACGGCTCCAGCACCAGCATCGCCCCGCCCTCACCCAGGATCAGACCTCGCCGGTCCTTGGAGAACGGGCGGCAGGTATCGGGCGACACCACCCGCATGGCCTCCCACGCTTTGAGAAAACCCAGGCTGAAAACCGCTTCGCTTCCGCCTGCGATCGCCATCCCTGCTCGGCCGTTGCGCACCATCCAAAACGCCTGACCGATGGCATGATTCGAAGACGAGCAGGCTGTGGAAACCGTATATGTCGGGCCCACGATCCCGAGCTCGAGCGAAATCCGGCTGGCTGCCGCGTTCTCCATGCTGCGCGGAATGGTCAACGGATTCACACGAGGAATGTTCTTGCGGTAAAGATTGACGAAGCCTTCATCCTCGGTGCCTTGTCCGCCCACGCAGCTGCCCGTGACGATGGCCGTTTCCTGGCGCAGCTCCGCGCTCCACTCGACGCCCGCGTCGGCTACCGCTTCTCTCGCAGCTACCACGCCGAATTGAGCGAATCGATCCAGCATGCCGGTTTCTTTCTCGTCGAAGTGGCGCAGCGGATCCCAGTTATGCACTTCCGCGCCGTTTTCAAATCGAAGTAACCCGGGCGCAATGGATTCGAGCGGCGCTATACCCGAGCGCCCTTGGGAGAGCTCCTGCCAAAAATCACCGCTGTTGTGTCCCAGCGCGCAGACCACTCCGACGCCGGTTATAACTACGCGCCTTGTCATGCGCGCGGGGCAGGCGCTTCCGCCTGCCGACTTCCCCGGGGCCGCTGACAAACAGTCACGCCCGGACCGGCTCCTTGTTACCACCTGGCCCCTCCGCCAGGAGCTTTGCAATCCCGTCCACCACATCGCGCACCGAGCGAATGCTCTGCGCGGCCTCATCCGGGATGTTGATGTTGAACTCGCTTTCCACCGCGAAGAGGATGTTAATCCCGTCGAGCGAATCGATACTGAGCTCCGCGAACGTACTGTCGGCCATAACCTTCTCCTCAGGCAGGTGCTGCGCTGTCGCGATAATTCTTCTGACTCGCTCGGTCAGTTCTTCGTTGGACATATTATTTCGGTCACCCTTTCGAAATGGAAACCGCTTTCTATCAATTTTGGCAGAACTTCCCGCACTGCCTGCAAGGTCGCGCCGATATTCGGCCGTGGCTCCAGTTCGCGGCCATCGTGCAAACAGAAGATCGCCCCGTTTTGAGCGCCTCCGGCCAGACGGCGCGCCACCCGCGCGGCCGGCCATTTCCAATCCAGCGCCAGCGTGGTCCACATGACGCCCATTAGACCCAGCCTGCGCTGCGCATCGCGGAGCCCGAACCAGCGCGCGCCGTAGGGAGCGCGGAAGAGCCGCGGCTGCACGCCCGTGACCCGCTGGATGGTCTCGCCCGCCGCCGCCAGTTCGCGATAAATGAAACTGGACGATCTCAGATAGAGCCTGGCATGGGTATCGGAATGATTGCCGATCTCATGGCCGGCCGCCGCGACATCCCGCGCCACCTGGGGCAAGCGCCGCACGTTCGCGCCGCACTGGAAGAAGGTAGCGGATGCACCGAAGCGGCTGAGGATCTCCAGCAACTCCGGAGTGGACTCGCTGGGCCCGTCATCGAAGGTGAGCGCGATCGCCCGCCGTGTGGCCGATCCCCGATACACCGAGGGCGCGAGCAGCGTGGACTGTGGCGCGCGCACGGCATAAGTCATGGCGCCCGCCGCGACGCCCACAGCCCCCGCGAATTCGGGGAATGAGTATCCTGTCACCGGATTTCTTCCCCAGACACCTTTCCAAACCAGGGCTCGCTGTGGTCGGCGGTGACGGCGCGGGTTTCATGCGGCGAATAGATCTCGAAGAATGACCATGGGCCTGGAATCCAAGGATAGCGATCCACCACTCCTTCATCCACTTCCACTCCCAAGCCAGGACCCTTGGGAACGATCAGGTCGCCCTGTTCGATGCGGAGCGGCTGCTTCAGGATCTGCTCGGCCAAGGCAAACGGATACATACCCGCACGCTCTGCTGTCGCATAACAGGGGTATTCCAGCCATTCGATCACCTGCTCCGGCCAACAAACTCCCAAATGCGCGGCTGCGATCACTTCCAGCGCCGTTCCCCAACTGTGGAAAGCAAACTTCAAGTTGGCCCGCTCGATCTCCTTCAGCAGGCGCAGCGCCGCGGCGTAACCGCCCTGGCAGACCACGTCCATCTGCACATAATCCACACAATCGGAATGAATCAGGTCCAGATAGCCCTGCTCGTCCGGCTCGTGCTCGCCGCTTGCAACAGGCACCAGATCCAGTGACTTCAGCATCCGGTAGCTTTCGTGATCTTCAGGCGGCAGCGGCTCCTCCAGCCACGCGATGCCGTATTGGCTGAGATCTCCGGCCAGCTTTTGGATGGTGGCAGGCGAATAATTCCGGTCGCCCATGCGCCACCAGGTATGCGCATCCACCATCAGATCAAAGTCGGGACCTACGGCGTCGCGCATTTGGCGGACGGTCTCCAGATCCTCGGCCGGTCCCATCCCGGGGCGCATTTTATATGCGCGGAATCCCAGCTTCGCGATAGCCCGAGCCTCCTCGGCATATTGCATTGGACTCATGTACATGCCCGCGCTACCATAAAGCCGGATGCGATCACGGACGCGTCCGCCCAACAATTCCGAAATCGGCACGCCTTTGGTTTTTCCGGCCAGATCGTATAGCGCGATTTCCACTGCGCCGTACAGCTTGCGATGTTCCAGCGATATCCCGTGCGTCTCGGCGAATTGCACTCGCAAGGCATCCGGATCGGCCAGAGTGCGGCCTTTGAGAAATGGCGCCACCACATGATCGATACCGTGTTTGGATTTTTCGCTGCCCTGCCCAGGTGCATAGCCGACCAATCCATTGTCGGCCTCCACCCGGATCAGCATGGCATCGCGCTTGAGGATGGTCCGCTCGCCACCATAATAGGACAATTTCAAGGGAGCGGGGAGCGGCGCAGACAACAAGTGGGCGTGGACGGAGCGTATCCGCATCGGGCTACGCTACAGCGTAGCAGTTCTTCGGTTCTTCAGTTCCTCGGTTCTTCGGTTAACGCGGGATATCACAAAAGGGAGAACCGAATAACCGATGAACTGAATAACCGAATAACCGCGCGGCGCAGGCCGCGCGAAAAAAAAGCCGGACGCTGGTCGAGCGCCCGGCCGAGGAGCACCCACGAACGACTCGGAGTGACCGTCCGTGGTAGTGGAGGAGTTTTGCTAGGCTAGCAGACCACCTAGGCCCAGGCAAGCGATCTCCCAACCGGTGACATGATATCGTGCCAACATCGGCGGAAGCACTAGATCTACCACATTCGGCTTAGCGGATCGGAAGCACCCGGGTGCGGACACGACGGGGACGTCATCCTTGTAGCCGAGCAGCAAGAGATTGCCGGGTTCGACGGGCGCCAGAAAGCGTTCAATCTGGCATCCGGCACGTAGCATCGCGCGGCCCACTACGTCATCGGGACCAGCGGGCGCGGTGGTGGAAGCGATCAGAATGGTGGTGGGACGGCCGCGCAGCAGATGCTGCAGAGAGCGCGCCACTGCGCCTTCTTCTTCGAGCGAAGCTAACACGAATGTGGCACAGGTGCCCATGCGCTCCAGCCGCTGGCGCATGATGTTCTCGAACAATTGACGCGCGCGTTCCCCGTTGAGCGGATCCGTATATAGAATGCCCACGCTGGGTGCCCGGATGGGCCGCGCCTGCAAAATGGGCCCGCGTTCTTTGACAATCGATATCACCGCTTCCAATTGGGCCTTGGATACGGCAAATGGAATGCTTTTGACCGTGGCCACGCGCTGACCGGCCCGGGCGTAGGAAAAATTCAGAGAGGTTGCAATGGCGACGCTGGAGGTGCAATTGATTTGCTTCAGCAACTCGTCATCCACCAAAACACACGAGGATTCCGTGGCAAATAGATTCGCGCGCCCCCCGGCGGCCAGCCGGATCTCGAGCGATCCACAGCCGATCTCGGTGGCGACCTCCATTACCGCCTCGTCCTCGCCAATTTCACCGTCTTCCAGTTCGGTGACCCAGACCTCGGCCAACCCCTCGGTCTCGAGCATTCGCGCATCTTCTTCGCTGATCACGTGTCCTTTCGCAAGCAGTTTTTTTCCGCCTGGACGAAAAATCGTGGAGCAAAGAATTCTCCCTGTCGCCCGCTTCACTTCGATGGTTTGAGCCCGCACAGTGCCCGCCCTTTCTTAAGGGTATTCCCTAGTATGCTGCCTATAGTACACCCAACAAGTGGAAAAACAAAAGGAAATTCTCGAAAAAATAACTGCCTTTGCACCAGTAACATCTCCCTAGTATCGTATCGGTTAGTTTTGAAAAAGAAATTGTCAGACTTTGAATCTATTAGCGTAAGGCGACGGCCTTATCTTATGTCAGTGTTTGCCCTACAAGTAGATTTGCCCGCATTTTTGGCGAACCACCGCCCAACTGGCCGGATCATTTAATCCGCGAGATTGTTTCGGATGGCGTAGTGAATGATCTCGGCATTCGTCTTCATGCCCATTTTCTCCAGAATTCGCGCTCGATAGGTGCTGACGGTTTTATCGCTCAGTTCGAGCAGGCTGGCGATCTCACCCACGGTTTTGCCTGACGCGATCAGGCGCAGCACCTCGAATTCGCGATCGGAAAGAGAATAATGCCGGGGACGGTCGAGACCTTTTTCCAGGTCCAGCGCGAGTCTTTCAGCGGTAGCGGAGTTGACGTATCGGCCGCCCTCCATCACTTTGTGGACGGCCTTCACCAACTCTTCTCCAGGGCTGTCCTTGGTGATATAGCCGGCCGCGCCGGCCTGGAAAGCACGGCGCGCGTATTGCTCCTCGGAATGCATGCTAAGAATCAGGACAGGCAATTTGGATCGGGTCTGCTTCAACTCTTTCAAGAGTTCCAGCCCGCTTCGATCCCCTAACGCGATATCCAGCACCGCCAGGTCCCAATCCTGCTCGCGGACCAGTTTCAGCGCCTGGCGGGCGTCGCTCGCCTGGCCAAAAACGATATCCGGCTGCTCGACAATTCTCATCACACCTGCCCGAACCACCTCGTGATCGTCCACGATCAGGATCCGCTTCATTCTTTTTCGGGTGCTGGTGTGCGGGGCGCGGTTCCTTCGCCGGCGATAGGGACTCGAACGGCGATGGTGGTCCCGGCTCCTTCCAAGCCGAGGATTTCGATTTTTCCGCCCACCAGGCGGACGCGCTCTTGCATTCCCAGAATGCCTAAGCCGGATTTTTCGCCCCCGGCGATGCCTCTTCCGTTATCGCTGATGGCCAGCACGAACTCGCCGGCCTCCTGCGTCATGGTGATGTCAACCCGGGTGGCATTGGCGTGCCGCAGAATATTGGTCAAGGCTTCCTGAAAGATACGGAAGATGGCGGTGGCTTGCTCTTGATCAAAAACGACGCCATCGAGAAAGCCGCTTCGCTGGCAGATGATACCGGTGCGGGCTTCAAACTGCCGCGCCTGCCATTCGATTGCATCCACCAATCCCAGGTCATCGAGAATCCTGGGACGCAGCTCCCAAGCTATCCTTCGAACGGTATTGATAGTACTGTCGGCGAGTTTCATCATGCTGGCGATCTTGGCGCGCAAGGCCGCTGCCGCTGCCGGATCCACGGGCTTTGAAAGAGTCTTGTCCAGGCTTTCCAGATCCCACTTCAAACTGGTAAACGCGGAGCCCAGTTCATCATGAATCGTGCGGGCTACCCGGGTTCTCTCCTCTTCCAGGGCTGCCTGGAGGCTGGCGGAAAGCGCCCGCAGCTCCTCGGCGCTGGCCCTTAGACGATCTTCCAATTGCTTCTGCTCGGTGATATCCCGTCCGAACCCGATGCTGCTTCCGTCCGACAAGTGCAACACTGCCCAAACCGTATCCAACATCTGGCCATCCCGCACCCGAGCCTTGAGCTCTTTCCATTCACCGCTGGAACTTGAAATAAAGTCCAGAACCTCCTTTCGACCTTGAGGGTCGGGATAACACTCCGAGATGATATCCACAATATCCAGGTTGTGCTCGCGTATCTCTTCCAAAGTCTTGCCCACCACGCGCTGCCACTCCCGATTGACCAACTTGATCTTCCCTCCGGGATCCATGAAATTTATCATGACGGGGATGTGATCGAAGATTTTTTCGAGTACCTCTTTCTGGTTGCGCAGCTCTTCCTGCGCCACCTGCATCGCATGGGTACCCTGCACCACTTTCCGTTCCAGCCGCTGGTTAAGCCTCTTGAGCCCCGCCTTGGCCTCCTTGAGCTCGGGGGTTTCGATGAACTCCCAGTCCCCGTTTCGCATGGTTGCGCACACGGGATGCACGTGGGTTGCTTCCAGCAATTCAGCCGCGCCGGTTGCGGGGATCGGATAAGTGCACAATATCGTGAGGGGGCCTGCGGCAATCGCGTTATTCACCTTGTTCTCGAAATCGCGAATGGTCTGCCAGTCACGCTGCTCCAGAGCGCCGTTATTGCGGGTGACTCGCAAACCGCTATGTCCCGAGGCTAACGCTTCCGCCAGCTTGTTATGGAGGAGGCCGATGATGCAACTTATATCATTGGGTCTGCCACAGGAGGCCAGTTCGATAGACTGGTCGCTCAAGTATCGATCCAGATCCGGAACGGATTCACGCAGGGCCTGGGCGGCCTCGTCCGTTGTGAGGGGCTCAGAAACAATCCAAAGGCAGGATTCCCCTTGTTCCAAACCTGTTTTGAAAAATGGAACCAGCGTGTTGAGCAGATCCTGTCTGGTCTCGTAGAAGAGGCAGCCATGCGTGCCGAAGGTTGCTCCAGGCGCCTCGTTACTTCCCCCGATACTCACCGTCCCTGACATCGCCCGCTCCCGTCATCCGCCCGAGCGAAAATCATACCTGATTGAGCCCGCTCTCTCGCCGATTTTTGGGTCGACACCGATATTATCTCCATATTATGCGAACTTCAACTGAAAAGTAGTGAAAATTCGCCTTTCTACATACTGCTAATCGTCTCTGGTAGCTCACTATCTGTTCCCTTGCTGACATAGCAGCCGCTGTCAGGCGTTCCTGACCAGGCACTGTCAGTTAGGACTACAAATAGTTAGGTGTTTGTCCTACATCGCCATCGTGACGTTACCCCAACCTAGACGTCCAATACGCCGAGGCCCGTGTCCCCGCAAGTCCATCAAGAAGAACCCAGGATCCTTCAGTTTGGTCCCTTCGAGCTACGGATGGACACCGGTGAACTGCGCCGGAACGGTATACGAATCAAACTGCAAGGCAGGGCTTTTCAAATTCTCCAGGCTCTTCTGGAGCGGCCGGGCGAGATCGTTACGCGAGAGCAGCTGCAGAGCCGGCTTTGGCCAGGCGACACTTTCGTGGACTTCGAGAGTGGGTTGAATACTGCAGCCAACCGGCTGCGGCTCACCTTGGGCGACTC
>Ga0187887_10000704_pt1 | contig 32200 bp, 31 predicted proteins | sample June2016WEW_7_10_FD_132977 | JGI IMG/M metagenome (GOLD analysis project Ga0187887, IMG submission 132977) | Peatland microbial communities from SPRUCE experiment site at the Marcell Experimental Forest, Minnesota, USA - June2016WEW_7_10 | ecosystem: Environmental > Terrestrial > Soil >... | reverse complement strand
GTGTCCCAGCGCGTCGTTTCTTGGTGCCGCGCCTGACGCTTCAGCGCATCGATCAAGCTGCGCTCATTCCACGCGCTCACCTCATCCGCCAGATCGCCGATCGCTTTGGGGAGCGGCGCCGTGGATCCAAAATTCTCCATCGCCACGATCGGGCGGTCCGCGGCCTTCGCGAAATTCATCTGGAATAGAACCAGGTCCGGCGCGGCTCGATAAGCGGCAGGCACCACGATGACGACCTCGCAGGGCGCAATCTGACGGCGCAGTTCCTCGCGCTCGCTTTCCTTGTCGAGCGGCCGTTTGCCGTGCGGCTGGCCGGTGTTGTGATAGTAAAAAGTGCCCGACGCTTCTAGATATTCGAACACCCGCGAGTAGTCGTCGTTCTCGTCCCAGGAATGGGTGACGAACAAGCGGATCGGGTTCACTCGGGCCGACATGCGCTTAGTCTATCGCGACGATGGGCAAGCGCGAAGCTTTGGGCGTCGATAGAATGGGGGACGTGCGTTTGATCATATATAACATCCGTTATGCCACTGGAACGGGGCCCGCCTTTCATCTCCCGTTGCCGGGGGCCGGATACCTGCGGTCCAGCCGCCAGGTCCTGTCGCGAATCACCGACTTCATCAAGGGTCAGGATCCCGATGTGGTCGGGCTGATCGAGGTGGATACGGGATCGATCCGCACCGGCATGGTGAACCAGGCGGACTACATCGCCCGCTCGCTGGGTCACTACTCGACGTTCGAGTGCAAATACGGCCAGTCCTCCGTGAACCAGCTGGTGCCCATCGTCCGAAAACAGGCGAACGCCTTCCTTGCGGCGCCGCGCGTGCGCGGCGAGCGATTCCATTACTTCGACACGGGCATCAAGCGCCTGATCATCGAGCTCGAGCTCGACGACATTGCCATCTTCCTGGTGCACCTGTCGCTCAAGTTCCGGCATCGCCAGTACCAGCTGCGCTACCTCTACGATCTGGTGCGCAAGACCGAAAAGCCCGTGATCGTTGCCGGCGACTTCAACACCTACTGGGGCGATCACGAGATCTACCTGTTCATGCAGGCAGCGGGGCTCGCAAACGCGAATGCGCGCGGCCTCCCCTCCTATCCCAGTTCGAGCCCTCGCAAGGAGCTGGATTTCATCCTGCACAGCCGAGAGATCGAGGTGAACCGGTTCGAGATACCGGACATCCAGTTGTCCGACCACTTGCCGCTGATCTGCGATTTCACCATCCGCGAATCGCGCCGCGCGGCGGCCTGAAGGCCATGCAGGCCGGCACTTGGAAGTTCGAGGTCGACGCCGACCGGATTGCGTGGCTGACCTGCGACACGCCGGGTACGTCGACCAATGTCTTGTCCGCCGGCGTCCTCAGGGAACTCGCGGCCGCGCTCGCGGAAATTTCGCAGGCGAAGCCCCGCGGCCTGGTTCTGCGCTCGGCAAAGCGCAGCGGTTTCGTGGCGGGAGCCGACATCAAGGAGTTTTTGGATCTTCGTACGCCGGAGGCCGCCTATACCCTCATCCGCAGCGGCCAGCAGGTGCTCGATCAGCTCGAGAACCTGCCATTTCCGAGCGTTGCGGCCATCCAAGGCTTCGCTCTGGGCGGCGGTTTGGAGCTTGCGCTCGCGGCAACCTACCGGATCGGCGCGGACGATGCGAGCCTGGCGCTTGGGTTGCCGGAAGTGCAACTCGGCATCCACCCCGGATTCGGAGGCACCGTGCGGGCTGTCCGCCTGATCGGCGTGCGGCCGGCACTCGAGTTGATGCTCAAGGGCAAGCCCTTCAAGGGGAAGCGTGCGCTCGAGGTCGGGCTCCTGGATCAATTGGTGCCCGCCGCGCAGATCGAGGCGGCCGCAAAGCGCCTGCTTCTGGAGACGCCTGCGAAAAAATCGGCGCCGTTCGTCGAGAAACTTTTGAACTTGCGGGCGATGCGGCCCTTCATTGCGCGTCAGACCACGGCGGCTCTCGCCGCCAAGGTGTCCCGCGAACACTACCCGGCCCCCTATGCCATCGTGGATCTTTGGCTCAAGTACGGCGCGGTCGGCGCCGAGAGCTACGAGGCCGAGGCCCGTTCGATCGCCGAGCTCATGTGCACACCCACCTCGCGAAACCTGGTGCGCGTGTTCTTGCTTCAGACCCGCCTGAAGAGTCTTGGCGGAAAGCCGGACGCGGAATTCCGCCACATCCATGTCGTCGGTGCCGGCGTCATGGGCGGTGACATCGCAGCCTGGGCGGCGTTGCGCGGCATGACGGTCACGCTGCAGGATCGCAGCGCGGAGCTCATCGCACCGGCCTTGGCCCGCGCCAAGGAGTTGTTCGACAAACGCCTGAAAGACCCGCAAGCAGCAGCGGCAGCCTCGGCCCGGCTCACCGCGGATGTGGCGGGGAACGGAGTCGCGGCGGCCGATGCCGTGATCGAGGCCATCGTCGAGAATGCGGACGCTAAGCGCGCGCTGTATGCGCAGATCGAGCCGAAGCTCAAGCCGGGGGCCGTTCTCGCCACCAACACCTCCAGCATCGAGATCGAGGTGCTCGCCGACGAGCTGAGCGAACCGGGTCGATTGGTCGGCATTCATTTCTTCAACCCGGTGCCGCAGATGCAGCTGGTCGAGATCGTGCAGGGCGCCGGCACGAGCGCCGAGTCGCTGCGCAAGGCGCTCTGGTTCACGCGCAAGCTCGACAAGCTTCCGCTGCCCTGCAAAAGCGCTCCCGGCTTCGTGGTGAATCGCATTCTGATGCCCTACATCAATGAGGCACTTTTTGCGCTCTCCGAGGGCATCCCTGCCGCGGTGATCGACAAGGCCGGTACCCGGTTTGGCATGCCGGTGGGTCCCATCGAGCTCGCCGACGTGGTCGGGTTGGACGTGGCGCTGCATGTCGGCGGTGTGCTCGCCAAGGCCTTCGGCGGACGCGTGCCGGAGATACTCTCGAAACGGGTTGAAGAAAAGAAGCTCGGGCGCAAGAATGGGGAGGGCTTCTACGTTTGGCGGGAGGGCAAGGCGGTACGCGAATCGAACCAGGCGCTCACTGTCCCGGCCGATCTGGAGGACCGACTGATCCTGCCGATGCTGAACGAAGCCGTGGCGGCGCTTCGGGAGGGCGTGGTCGAGGACGCCGACCTGCTCGACGCCGGTGCGATTTTCGCCACCGGCTTTGCGCCTTTTCGCGGCGGCCCATTGCAATACGCCAAATCGAGGGGTATCCCTCAGATCATCGAACGTCTCACTGAACTGTCGACGCGTTATGGGGAGCGGTTCCGCCCGGATGCCGGGTGGAGCCGATTAGGCGGCGGGGATCATCCGTCATTGTGACTTACTTGGACGTATATTAAGTTACCTGTGATAGCCTTCTTGGGCAAAATCATGGAGTTGCCCGACGGAGCTGAAGAATTTTACGATGGATGAACGACCGGTCGAACTCTCGATTCTCAAGAACTTCTCCCCCCTCGACGGGCTGAAGGCGGAGAACCTGCTGGCGCTCGCCCGCAAAACACACGTTCGAGACCTCGGCGCGGGCCGCGTGCTGTTCAAGGAAGGCGACACCGACAAGCGCACCTTTTATCTGGTCGCGGGGAGCGTCGAGCTTCGAGCGGATGATCGGATCATGGCGACGGTGCGCGCCGGCACGCCGGAGGCCCGTTCCGCTCTCACTCCGGGGCTGCCCCGCAAATTTACCGCCCGCGCGGTCAGCGATCTCGCGTACATCATGATCGACAGCGATTTGCTCGACGTGCTCCTGACTTGGGATCAGACCGGGCAATATGAGGTTGCCGAGCTTCACGGCGACGGCCTGGGCGTGACTGGCGACTGGATGACGACCCTCCTGCAGACCAAGGCTTTCCATCGCATTCCGCCTGCGAACATCCAGGCGATTTTCATGCGCATGCAGCGGATCAACTATCGCGAGCGCGACGTGGTGATCAAGCAAGGCACCGAGGGCGACTATTTTTACGTCGTGGTGGCCGGCAAATGCGTGGTCACTCGCGAGACGCCCCTCAACAAGGAAGGCATCAAGTTGGCGGAGCTCGGCCCCGGAGACAGTTTCGGCGAAGAGGCCTTGATCGCCGAGGCCAAGCGCAATGCCACCGTCACGATGTCGACCGACGGAACCCTGATGCGGCTCGGCAAGAGCGATTTCCAGACACTGCTGAACGAACCGCTGCTGCAATGGGTCGATCAGGACCGGGCCAAGGAGATCGTTGCCGGCGGCGGCAAGTGGCTCGATGTGCGGCTGCCCAGCGAATTTCAGAATTTCCGGATCGAGGGTGCGGTGAATATTCCGCTGTATTTCATCCGCCTGAAAATCAATGCGCTCGATAAGGGGACCCCGTATGTGGTGTGCTGCGACACCGGGCGCAGGAGTTCGGCCGCGGCGTACATACTGAGCGAGCGCGGTTTCGAGGCTTACGTTCTCAAAGGCGGCCTGGCCGCCAGCGAGGCTGGGCGCGGGCGCGGCGGCTAGTACCTTCTTGAGCGATTCGATCAAGCCATGGGAGTCGCCGTCGCCGAGCGCGTACCGCGAGCAAAATCCTTACAAGCCCCCCCCGCCCGAGTACAAGCCCCCGTCGATGCTGGCGGAGCACAAGGGTCTGACAATCCTGTTCGCGGTAATTTTGATCGGCTTCGTCGTGTATGGATGGAGGACCCTGCATGCGCCTCTACGACGCCCGCCCAGCCAGCGCCCGACGCCGGCGGCCTCCCCGCCCGCGAGCGCGGCTCAGCCGGTTTATATCGAAGCGCTTCCGGACAAGCAGCCGCCGTGATGGCTACATGGTGTGGGTCGGCTTGTCCCCGCCCAGCGCACCTGCGAGATAGTTCTCGATTTTCTTCTGCGTATTACCGCGATCCTGATCGCTGAACTGCACCCCGATGCCGGCGGTGCGCTTGCCCTGAGCGCCCTTGGGCGTCATCCAGATGACGCGGCCGGCGACGGGAAGCTTTTCTTCCTCACCCATCAAGTTGAGCAGCATGAAGACCTCGTCCCCAAGCCGATAATTGCTGTTGGTCGGGATGAACAGGCCGCCATTCTTTACGAATGGCATGTAGGCGAGATACAGCGCGCTCTTGTCTTTAATCGTGAGCGTCAGCAGACCGGGCTTGTTACTTGGACTTCGCAATCTATGTTTTCCGCAATGACAGTGCTGCCCGGCTGCCGAGCAGCAGAGCCTCGAGCGCCAATTGTTGGTTCAACCCGGTCGAGGCGAGACGCCGCAACTCGCGGGAGGCGTCCAGCAGCTCGAATTGAGCCCTTATCTTGGGCTTAAGTAAAGCGGCAGGCAAGCCGACGGGTTCCGCACTTTGAAGCGAAATGGCGCCGCCCAAGTCCGCTTGTACGCGCCGTGTGACCCAGTTCTCAAGCCACATCAGCCGCAGGTTCATATCGGATCTGACCCAGGCATCGGCGAGCACCGTGACATCGACGTTGCCCGCCTCCAGGCGTTTCAGGTCCTCGATCATGTCCCGTTCGAGTCGCTCGATGTCCGGCGCGGGAAGTTCCAGAGCCATGAGCGGAGCGCCGGCGGCCAAGTTGAGCGCGGCCTCCCAGCTGCCCCCTGCGGAATCGCGCGCCGCGAGCCAGGCGAGCGCAGTCTCGCGCGCGGGTGGACGCAGTTGCAGCCGCACGCAGCGGCTGGCAATGGTGGCCGGCAACCGATGACTGGGCTTCGCGACGAGAATCAACAGCGTATCGCCGCTCGGTTCCTCCAAAGTCTTCAAGAACGCGTTGGCACCGTTGGCATTGAGGCATTCCGCGCTTTCCACCACCGCCGTCTTGCGGCCCCCTCGATAGCTCGACAGCGACAGCGCCTCGATCAGTTCGCGGATTTGATCGACTTTGATCTGCTGAGCATCGTCGAGCAGGTGCACTCGATGGAAATCCGGGTGGTTATCGGCACGCAGCAGTACGCACGATCCGCAGACCCCGCACGGCGCCCGCGTCGACGATTCGCACAATGCCAGCGCACAGATCCAGGCGGCGAGCCACTCCGCCCCGAGACCCGGCTGGCTCAGCATCAGCAGCGATTGCGGCAGGCGGTCAGCGGCTCTTGCGGCCAACATTTTCTGTTGCGCCTCGGCCAACCAAGGCAGGGAGTCGACGCTCAGGAAATCCACGATCGAGCCCCGAGTTCGCCCATGACTTTGAGCGCCACTTCATCCTCGGAGCGGGTCGCATCGATGACCGCGATGCGCGCGGGCTCGGCCGATGCGCGGGCGAGGTAGCCGGCGCGGACGCGCTCGAAGAATTCGACCCGTTCGCGCTCGAACCGATCGGCGGTCGAGGCTTTGCCCTGCGCACGTGAATTTCGGGCTTGAGCGCGCGCAAGGCCGACACCGACAGGCACATCGAGCAGCAGGGTGAGATCGGGGCGGCGCACGCCTTGCACCAGACGCTCCAATTGGGCGATGGCGTCTTGCGCAAGTCCGCGGCCGGCGCCCTGATAGGCATAGGTTGCGTCCGTGAACCGATCGCAGATGACCCATCGGCCTGCAGCGAGGCTGGGCTCGATCCAGTTTTCCAGATGCACCGACCGGGCCGCGAACATGAGCAACAGCTCGGCCGCGTCGGGTACCCGCTCGGATCCCGGCGTGAGCACCAACTCCCGGATCCGCTCGGCGAGCGGAGTGCCGCCCGGCTCACGCGTCACGACGTGCGCGACGCCGCGCTCGGCCATCGCCTGCGCGAGACGCGCAACCTGCGTGGTCTTGCCGACGCCTTCGATACCTTCGAAGGTCAGAAAGCGTCCTCGGCGGCCGTTCGTCGGCAGGCCGCGTCCGTCCGTTGCGCTCTGCCCCTTCATTTGGATTCCCCCACCACCCGCTCGCGCAGATGCGCCACGTAGCGCGCGACCGCCGCGTTTTGCTCCTCGAGCGTCGCCGAAAATACATGACTGCCGTCATCCCGCGGAGATGCGACGAAATACAGAGCGTCGGTGGATTCGGGATGGGCGACGGAATCTATCGCCGCCGCACCGGCGAGGGCAATTGGCGTCGGCGGCAGCCCGGCACGCGTATAGGTATTGTAAGGACCGTCGCTGTGCAGGTCGACCGTATGCAATGCGCCATCGTAGCGTTCGCCGAGGCCGTAGATCACGGTTGGATCGGCCTGCAGACGCATGCCAATGCGCAGCCGATGCAGATAAAGTCCGGCGATTTTCGCCAACTCTTGCGGCACGCCGCTCTCCTTTTGAACGATGGACGCGACGATCAACAATTCCTGCGCGCCGTGCAGCGGAATGGAAGGATCGCGGCTCGCCCAGGCCGAATCCAGCTCGCGCACCAAAGCGGCATGAGACTGTTTCAGCAACTCGATGTCCGTGGTACCGCTCGGGAAACGATACGTCTCGGGCAGGAACTGTCCTTCGGCATCGGTGCCGGGCTGCGCCCGCGAAGACCCAAGCCGATCCATCAAGCCTGCCGGCACGCCTATCGGCGAGCCTGTCGGTGAATCGGGCAACGTCGCCGTGATATCGGGATTTTTCTTCATCGCCGCCAGCATGTCCAGAACTCGCCAGCCGTCGACGATGGTAAATGAATGCAGCAACACCTGTCCGTTGACCATCTTCGAGAGCAGCGAGCGCGGCGTCGCACCGGGCTCGATTTCATACTCGCCCGCCTTGATGCTCGAGGCCATTCCCTTCCAGCGCGCGTAAAGCACCCAGACGCGCGGCTCGGCGATCACGCCGCGCTGCGCAAGCTCGGCAGCCACGTGCGCGAATCGGCTGCCGGGCGGAACCTTGAATCGGATCGGGGCCGAGACGTTCAAGGGCTCATCGAGACTCTTGAGTCCCGCCGCCACCCACGCGGCGGCAAGGGCCAGTGCAACAAGCGCCGCCAGCAGCGTGAGAAGAACGCGGCGCATGCTCATTCAAGCTCCAAGCGCGCCCGCAACCGAGCCGCCGCGCTCGAGGATTCGATCCGGATGCGGCGCCTCCCAAGCTCGATGACGCTCACCGACACGATGCCCGCGACTGCATTGGTCATGAACACTTCCGCAGCGTCCTCCAGATGCTGCACGGTGAGTCTCCCCTCGCGGGTGCGCAAGCGCAGACTTGCCGCCTGCTCGAGCACCCAGCGCCGCATCACGCCCGCGATTCCGCACAGATCGAGGGCGGGCGTGGTCAGCGTCGCGCCTCGCCGCACGAAAAGATTCGACATGGTGCCGCCTATCAGGTCGCCGTCGACGTTGCGCATGAGCCCCTCCCAAACTCGCTCGTCGTTCCATTCGGTGCGCGCCAGCACCGACTCGAGCCGGTTCAGCGTTTTGAGGCCGGCCAATGCCGGATTGGAGCCGACCGGCGTCGCGCATATCCGCACGCGCTGCGAACTTTGCGAGACCGCGAGGTGCGGCCGCGCGGATAGCGATAGTACGCGCGTGCAACGCTCCCGGCCGTCGGGCCGGTAACCTCGGCTGCCGGGTCCGCGGGTGAGAATGAGCTTCAGCACCGCATCGGCGTGCGGCCTCGCCCGCAGCACGAGTTCCCTGCGTAACGATGGCCGGCCGGGCGCTTCGATCGACATCCGGCGGCATCCCGTGAACAGCCGGTCGAGATGATACTCGAGCAGCCGGATCCGTCCATCTCGCACGCGCATGGTCTCGAACAGCCCATCGCCATATTGCAGTCCTCGATCGCGGTAGTCGACATGCCGCCCCGCGGCACCATTGATCCACGCCCGAGACGATGCACGTCTGACCGGCGCCGGTCTCGCAGCGGTTTCCCTCACCGGCCCGCCCTCAGTGCACGCAGCAGCCCTTCGGCCTTGGCACGAGTTTCCGCAAGCTCGTGAACCGGATTGGAATCGGCGACGATGCCCGCGCCCGCCCTGAAGGCGAGGGCATCGCCGTGTGCGGTGATCGTGCGAATCAAGATGTTGAAATCGCAGCTGCCGTCGCGGTTGATGTAACCGATCGAGCCGGTGTAGGCGCCTCGTCCCGTGCCTTCGAGCTCAGCGATGATCTCCATGCATCGGACCTTGGGGCACCCGGTGATGGTGCCGCCAGGAAACATCGCCCGCACGATCTGCAGTGGCGTCACCGCCTCGAGCTTCAAGCCGCTGACATTGGAGACGATGTGGTGCACGTGCGCATAGCTCTCCACCGTCATGTACTCGTCCACCCTGACCGAGCCGCCGAGGCACACCCGGCCGAGATCGTTGCGCTCGAGATCGATGAGCATGACGTGCTCCGCCCGCTCCTTTTCATTGTTGAGCAGAGACTCGATCAGTGCAGCGTCGAGCTGCGGCGATGCACCGCGGGGCCGCGTGCCGGCGATCGGCCGTGTCGAGACGATACCCCCATGGGCCGAGACCAGGCGCTCGGGGGACGAGCTGATCACCGAGAAGTCCCCGTCGCGCAGGAGCGCAGCAAACGGACTCGGATTTGCAGCGCGAAGCGCCCGGTAGAGTGCGGCCGGATCGACCGCCGATGAGGATCGGCCAGCCCAGCCTCGGGACAGATTCGCCTGATACACGTCGCCGGCTGCGATGTAGTCGAGTGCGCGGCGCACGGACTCGACAAAACGCTGTGGGTCTTCCTCCTCGACTTGGAATTCCGTCATCCGCCCCTCGGGCAGGTCCCCGCATCGGCTCACATCCTCGACAAAGCGCTCGAGCAGGTGATCGAAGCCTTCTTCCGCCACGAGCCAGGCACTGCCGCTCTGGCGATCGCGGATCCAGGCAGCGGGCACGCGAATCGCGAGCGCCGCCACGGGGTCCGTGCTCGGCGGCAACGAGAGTGACGGTTCGACCTCCGCGGCGATCTCATAGGAGAGGTATACCAGCCAGCCGCCGGTGAACGGCAAGGTCGCGGCCTGCGTGGGGATGCGCAACGCCTGCCACCACTGCTCGAGCGCTGCCAGAAAGCCGACCGCGCCATCGGCATACGGGCCGTCCAAGCGGCCGTCGCCGCTCAGGCGCAGCACCTCGCCGCCCGAGATCGGGAGCATGTCAAAGCGGCCGCCGACCGTCGCGGGGCCGATGGGTGCGCTGCTCTCGAGGAGTCCCGGGTAGCGCTCGGGATGGCTCGAGACTAGGCCCAGGGGCTCAAATTCGGCGGAAAATGAGCGAACCGTTGGTGCCACCGAAGCCAAACGAGTTGGACAAGGCGGTATCGAGCTTCATTTGCCGCGCTTCCTTGGGGACGTAGTCGAGATCGCACCCCTCGCCCGGCTGATCCAGGTTGATGGTCGGCGGCGCGATTTGGTCGCGCAGCGCGAGCACGCAGAAGATGGCCTCCACGGCGCCGGCCGCTCCGAGCAGATGCCCGGTCATGGATTTCGTCGAGCTGACGGCCAGCTGCTTCGCGGCGGCGCCGAACGCGCGGTGAATCGCGGTGGTTTCCGCCCGGTCGCCGAGCTCAGTCGAGGTGGCGTGGGCATTGACGTACTGAACTTGATCCGGATTGATCTTGGCATCAGTCAACGCGTTCGCCATGGATTTGCGCGCACCTTCGCCGTTTTCGGGCGGCGCGGTCACGTGGAAGGCATCGCCACTCATTCCGAAGCCGATGATCTCGGCATAGATTTTGGCGCCCCGGGCCTTGGCTTGCTCGTATTCCTCGAGCATCATCGCGCCCGCACCGTCGCCCATGACGAAACCATCGCGATCCTTGTCCCACGGACGGCTCGCTGCCTGCGGATTGTCGTTGCGCTGTGACAGCGCCTTTGCCTGCGCGAACCCGCTCATGCCGCTTGGACAGGTGGCCATCTCCGACCCCCCCGCCAGCATGGCGTCCGCGTCGCCGAACTGAATCAACCGCAGCGCCATGCCGATGGCGTGCGTCGAGGTGGTACACGCCGTCGCGATGGCGAGATTCGGCCCGGTCAAATTGAAGGCGATCGACAAATGGCCGCTCACCAGGTTGATGATGCTGGCGGGAATGAAGAATGGAGAGACTTTCTTCGGCGAATGCGTCTCGAGATATTTGTCGTAGGTGATCTCGATGGACTCGAGCCCCCCCATCCCGGATCCCATCAGCACGCCAACGCGGTCCGAGTTGGCTTCGCTGACCACCAACCCGGAATCACGCATCGCCTGCATGCCGGCTACGACGCCGTATTGCATGAAGGCATCCATGCGCCGCGCATCCTTGGGACTCATGAACGGCTCCAGATCGAGGTTGCGGATCTCGCCGCCAAAGTGGGTGGGGAAATTGGCGACATCGAACCGGGTGACCGGCCCGATGCCGCTGCGACCACCGACGATCGACCCCCACGCGGCGGCGACGTCGTTGCCGACCGGAGAGACGATCCCTAGACCCGTAATCACGACCCGTCGTTTGCTCAACGGCAACTCCTCAATGGCATGCTTGAACGGCGGACAAGCTATGCGTCCTGCTCGATGACCGGCCGCCGATCCCGGCGTGCGTCCCGATCGCGCAAAACCCTGGCACTAGGAGCGTCAGGCTTTGCCTTTGTGCGAATTGATGTAGTCGATGGCCTGCTGAACCGTGGTGATCTTCTCGGCATCCTCGTCCGGAATTTCGGTCTCGAATTCCTCTTCGAGCGCCATCACCAGCTCAACCGTATCCAGCGAGTCCGCGCCGAGATCGTCCACGAACGAGGCGTCGTTGGTGACTTCTTCTTCTTTGACGCCCAATTGTTCGGCCACGATCTTCTTAACCTGCTGCTCAACAGTACTCATCGTTATGGTGTCCTTTCGGGAAAGCCCCTTTGCGGGAAAATATAGTAAACACGTGCCGCCTTTCGTTAGGGCCCGCGGCCAGCCTCTTGTCGGCAGGGCGCGTATTTTATGTGAACGCAAGGGCGGCGGCTACCATGGTTCTTCATTTGCCCGGCGGGTGGCGTCACACGGCTTGACAAACGCCGGCTGTTGGTATGCCAGACACAGGCCGAAAAGCGGCCCGCAGCTCTCAGGCCATGTACATCCCGCCATTCACATGCAGCGTCTCCCCGGTGATATATCCGGCCTCGGCAGAGGCGAGAAATGCCGCGGCCGCCGCGATGTCGACCGGGAGGCCCAGGCGTCCCAGTGGTATCTGCGTTCTGAGTGTGGTGCGCTGCGCCTCGTTCAGTGCGCGTGTCATATCCGTATCGATGAAGCCGGGTGCGATGACGTTTGCAGTGATGTTGCGCGAGCCGACTTCGCGGGCAAGCGACTTGGTGAAGGCGATCATGCCGGCTTTGGCAGCCGCGTAGTTGGCCTGCCCCGGGTTGCCGGTGAGTCCGACGATGGAGGCGATGCTGATGATGCGCCCCTTGCGGGCCTTCATCATGCCCCGCAGTACCGCCTTGGACAGCCGGAACACGGAGGCGAGATTGGTCTCCATGACGGCGTCCCAGTCCTCCTGCTTCATGCGCAGGAGCAGCATGTCGCGCGTGATGCCGGCGTTGTTGCAAAGGATCGAGATCGGACCCTCCTTGGATTCGATCTCGGTGATCAACGCATCGATCGATTGCTGGCTGGTCACCTCGAGCACCGCGCCGCGGCCGCCCTGTGCCTTCAACGCCTCGGAAATTCTGGCCGCTCCCTCGGGCGTCGTCGCGGTCCCGACGACGCGAGCTCCGTCGGCACTCAACCGTGCGGCGATGGCCGCCCCAATCCCCCGCGAAGCGCCGGTCACCAGCGCGACTTCCCCCGTCAGCATGTCATCCCCCTCAGCATGTTCGCTTCGCCCGCTAGTCAGACTTCGTGTTCGAGAGCGCCTCGTCGAGAGATTGCGGATCCTCGAGCGCCATCATCTTCAGATCACGGTTTCTGTCGACGCGCCTGTTCAGCGAGGTCAGCACCTTGCCCGGACCGCATTCGACCAGATGCGTCGCACCCGCGGCAATCAGGGTGCGCACCGTGGCCGCCCAGTAGACCGGCGTGTGCAGCTGTTTGACCACGGCGGCGCGGATGTCCCCCGGTGTTCGATGCGTTTTGACATCCACTCCGTACACCGCGATACCGGCCGGTGGTGTCACCGTGACGCCCTCGAGGCGCTCACGCAATCGCTCCGCCGCCGGCCCCATGAGCGAACTGTGCGCCGGTACGCTGATCGGCAGCGGCAGCGCTCGACGCGCGCCGCGGGCGGTCGCCGCTTCGATGGCGCGCGCGACGGCCGGCGCCCACCCCGCAATCACCACCTGACCCGGCGCATTGAAATTCACCGCCTCCACGACCTCGCCCTGGGCAGCCTCGGCGCACGCAGCCTCGACATCGGCATCCTCCAGACCAAGGATGGCGGCCATCGCTCCCTGGCCGGGGGGTACTGCGGCCTGCATCGCTTCCGCCCGGAATTTCACCAGATCGACGGCGGCCTTGAAGTCGAGGCATCCGGCGGCCGTCAGAGCGCTGAACTCGCCGAGGCTGTGGCCGGCCATGAGCGCCGGCACGGCGCCGCCCCGCTCGCGCCATAACCGATAGGTGGCGACGCCCGCGGTCAACATCAGAGGCTGGGTGCATTCGGTCGCGTTCAATGCCTCGGCCGGGCCTTGCTGAGCGCGGCCCCACAGATCGTACCCCAGCACTTGCGAGGCTTCCGCAAAGGTGGCCTCGACCACGGATGAGGTCTGCGCCAGGGCGGCCATCATGCCAACGGACTGAGATCCCTGGCCCGGGAACACGAACGCTAATGACATGATCAATGGGTCCTTTCGGCACGAGAATGGAGGCGGATTATAGCCAGCCGCCAGCAGAGTGCAGCTCCGATCGCGAATCCGCACGCGGCCCCATAAAGATGGGCATCGACGACGACCAGCGCCGGCTCATGGCCGCCGAGCTGCTCGTAGGTCAATTTGCCGCCGATGCATGCGAGGAGGAGCCAGCGGTCCCATTCGCCCGCCAGAAGATGTTTCGCGACGCCGGCGGCCATGACGGAATGCAACACGCCGGAGGCGCCCACGTACCAAGTCACTCGGGGGCTGAGCCACCACAGTCCGCAACTGATCGCGAGTGCGCCCGCGCAAACGATCACGCACCACTGCACGGCGTCGTAATCCTCGGCGAACAGCGCCCACATCAGCACCAGACCGAGCTCGTTCAACACCAGGTGATGCAGATCCAGGTGCACCATGTGGGCGGTAAGCAACCGCCACCACCCGCCGGCTGCGATCGCCCCGCGGTCGTAGCGCAGCACGGCGTCGATATTGTCGCCAAGTGCCAACACGAGGTCGAGAGACAGCACGATGGCGAGCAGCCAGATCCACCGGCCGCGATCCCATTGCAGAGCCCGGGCGATTTGTGCGAGCCGATTCGCACCTTCACCGGGCATCGTGGTCTCCTATTTTGGTATCATTGGAAGAATGTCCGAGGTCACTATGCATATGCGTCAACGCGGTTTCACTCTCATCGAGATCATGGTCGTGGTCGTCATTCTCGCAGTGCTGGGCGCGCTCGTGGTGCCAAAGATTCTGGAGAACGTCGACAAGGCCCGGGTGACCCGTGCCGCAAGCGACATCCGCGCGATCCAGACCGCACTCGACCTGTACCGGCTGGATAATTTCAAATACCCGACCACCGAACAAGGGCTGCAGGCCCTGGTGACCCAACCCTCGGACCCTACCATCACCAACTACCGCTCGGGCGGCTATCTGCCGTCGATGCCCAAGGATCCGTGGAACAATCCCTATCAATACGTGAGTCCAGGCGCGAACGGCCGTGACTACGACATCATCAGCTACGGACGCGATGGCAAGCCGGGTGGCGAGGGCTACGACGCCGACATCAGCACCTCGACGCTCGAACAGCGGTAGCGACCCCATCGCGGTGCCGGGCGCCTTGCGCAACCGGGGCTTCACACTCGTCGAAATTCTGGTCGTAGTCGTGATCATGGCTATCGTCATTTCGCTCGCCATCCTGTCGATCGGCGTGACCGGCCGGGATTCCCAGCTCGACGAGGAGACGAGAAGGATCGAGGGCTTGATCGACATCCTGCACGAGCGCGCGCTTCTCGAGGGACGCGATTTCGGGGTGCGAATCGAGCCCACGGCCTACGAATTCGCCGTCTACGACCCGAACCGGGATCGATGGCTCACCCTGAACGACGAAAGCGAGTTCCGCCGCCGTAATTTGCCCAAGGGAGTGATCTTCCAGCTGGAGCTCGACTCGGTAGCCGTTGTGTTGAAGCAGAACAACACGAATCTGAGCGATGGGGCACCCCCCTCCCCGCAGGTCGCCATCGCGGCCTCCGGCGAGGGCACTCCGTTTCGGCTCACGCTGCTCCGGGACGCGACGCAAGCCCGGGCCTCGGTCGATGGGGATGCCTTCGGCAAGACCAGCCACCAGAGCTCGGACCATCCGCCGGAAAAGCGCTCGTGAGACAACGGCCGGACGCAGGATTCACGCTGGTCGAGGTACTGGTGGCGCTGGTGGTGGTGGCGATCGGACTGGCGGCGCTCATGGTCGCGGTGTCCGGCACGGCACGCACCAGCGGGTATTTGCGCGACAAGACGCTCGCCCAGTGGATCGCGCTCAACCGCCTCGCCGAGGTGCGACTGACCGTCAACAAGTTAGCTCAGAGCAGCAGCTCGACCAATGGCGATAAGGCCGAGCTGCAGTTCGCGAGCCGCACCTGGCACTACGACACGAGGTATTACGACACTCAATTCCAGAGCACCAAGCGGATCGTGGTGCGCGTCTGGGCGGGCGATGCGAAAACCAAGGGCAATCCGCTCGCGGAGGCCACGGGCTTCTATGGTAGCGGCTTGAGCACCGCCGGCAACTCGAACTCCATCGACTGGACCCAGGGCAACACCGCAGCGACGGCGAACTGCCAGCCGGCGGGCTCCGCGCCCTCGGGCGCGAGCGGAGGGGTGGTCACTTCGGGAACCGGCACGGCCAACTGCACCAACACCAATGCGAACGGCATGATCAGCCAGCCCGGCAATCTGCCGACGACCCCTACGCCGGCCCCGAGCCCGACGCCATGACGCCGATCTTTTCTTCCCGGCGCTCGAGCGGCTTTACTCTCATCGAGATTCTGGTCGCGCTGCTGATCCTGGGGATCATGACCGCGCTCGGCTACGAGACCTATCGAGCCGCTCGCATCTCAGCGGAGCACACCGAGGAGGCCCTCAAGCGTTCGCGCGAGATCGAGTTCGGCATGCGCATGTTGGTCATGGACTTCGCGCAGATCGTGCCGCGGCCGGTCCGCGATCCGCTCGGCCAGACCCGCATACCGGCGCTGCACGGATTTCCGGGCAACGGCACCACCGCAGGCGCGTCCGGCTCGGTCTTCGGCGGCGGCGCGCCGCTGGGTGCCGGCAGCACCATGCATTTTAACTCCGACCCCGGATTCCAATCGAGCTTCTCCGATTCGAGCAACAACACCATCGCGCTCGCGGAACTGACTCGCGCCGGGTGGTCGAACACGGCGGGGCAACAGCGCGGTACGCTGCAGCGCGTCTCCTACGCCCTGGTCAACGACGTGCTCAAGCGCAGCTATACGACGGCCCTGGATACCGTGCAGGGCACGAAGCCGCTGGTTCAGGACCTTTTCAGCGGCGTGAAAACGGTGCAACTGCGCTATCTCGATGTCAATCAAAACTGGCAGAACCAGTGGCCGGCGGCGAGTTTCTCCTCGGCCGATTCGCTGTGGACGCGGCCCTCGGCGGTCGAGATCACCATCGAGTTCAAGGATTGGGGAACCGTGCGCCGTCTGATCGAGGTGGCCGGATGAACCGGCGCCGCACGCCGCTGCGCACGCCGTTCTACGGGCCCACCCGCCAGCGCGGCGTGGCGCTCATCATCGCGCTGATCCTGGTCGCGCTCGCCACCATTCTCGCCACCAAATTGAGTTTCGACGGATGGCTCGAGCGGCGGCGCACCATCGGCATCATCGCGACCGAGCAAGCCTATCTGTTCGGCACCGGCGCGGAGGCGCTGGCGGCCGAAGCCCTCAATGCCATCGGGCAAACCGGCGCTACGTCGCCAACCGGCTCCAGCGCGACCACCGCTGCCCCAATCGTGCCCGGTCAGAGCGCCCAGCAGGTGAATCTCACCCAGCCCTGGGCGCAGCCCACGCAGCCCCTGCCCATCACCTCGCCGGACGACCCGGAGGCGGAACCGATCGGCATCCTGCAGGCGGCCATTCAGGACATGCAGGGGCGGTTCAATCTCAACAATCTTGCCCACATGACCCAGGTCAACGGACAGTGGGTCGAGGATCCGGTGCCGCTCGCACAGTTCCAACGACTGCTCGCATCCGTCGGCCTCGAGCCCAAATGGGCCGGCATCGCGCGCGATTGGATCGATCCGGACGATCAGGCCGGGCAACCGGACGGCGCGGAGGACAGCGTCTACACCATGCAAAACCCGCCGTATCGGACCGGCAACTGGCCGATGATGAGTCCCGCGGAACTCATGAACTTGCCCGGTTTCGGCGCGGATCGCTATCGCAAGATCGCTCCCTACGTCACCGCCCTGCCTTCGGCCACGGTCAAGATCAATGTGTGCACGGCGCCGGCCGTGGTGATCGAGAGCTTGGCCGACAGCCTGAGCGGCGAGTACACCGATGAAGTGCTCGCGAACGGCCGCAAGAGCGGCTGTTTTCCGGACGTGGCGACGCTCACGGCCGTTCTCGGCAAGAATGCGGGTCAAACCGCGAGTCAATTCGCGGACACGAGCCAGTATTTCCGTCTCACTACCCGGGTCACGCTTGGCACTACGGAGTTCACCTTGTACAGTCTTTTGTGGCGAGGCACCGGCGGCAAGGTAACCCCTCTTCTGCGCTCATTCGGAACACTCTAGAACGACATGCCTCAAACGCTTCTTCTACGCTTACCCGCGCCCGGTCAGGAAGAGACCGAGTGGCTGAGCCTCGATGAGGCCGGATCGACGATCACGGCAAAGCAACGCGGGCCTTTGAGCCTCGCGGCGGTGCTTGCGCGCACGGCGAAGGTCGTTGCCCTCGCGCCCGCGACCCAGGTGCTCTTGGCCGAGCCCGATCTGCCGCCCGGGAGCGGCGTGAAGCTTGCCCGCGCCGTCCCCTTCGCCCTGGAGGAGCAGCTCACCGAGGACATCGATGAGTTGTGTTTCGCCATCGGGCACCGACAATCGAGCGGCCGTACGCCGGTCGCGGTGGTCTCGCGCAGCGTGCTTCAGGGCTGGTTGGCCCAGCTGACCGCGGCGGGCATCGAGCCGAACGCAATCTACGCCGATATTTCTCTGGTGCCCGACAATCCTGGACAGACCATCCTGTGGCTGGAGAAATCGCGCTTGGCCGTACGCCGCCCGGGCAGCTTGCCCATCGCGGTGGAGCTCACGCCGGTGGCGGAGGCGCTGGTGGTCGCCGGGGTCATCCCCGATCCACTCGCAGAGCCGCCCGAAGCAGCACTCGAGCCCAGGCCGCTCGAAAGCGCCGTTCTGTACGTCACCCGGGAGGACTGGGCGCTGGTCCGTGATGATTTCGAAGCCCTGGCGGATAAGTTCGCCTCGCTGAAAGTTCAGATCCTCACCGAGGGACCGTTGCCCTGGCTCGCGAGACATCTCGCCGCCGCTGATTCCGTCAATCTCCTGCAGGGCGAATTCGCCCGCACCACCGACTATGGCGCCCGTTGGCATCGTTGGCGCACAGCCGCGCTGCTTGCAGGCGGATTGCTGCTGGCCCACGTCGCCGCCGCCGGCCTCAAGATTCATCAGGCAAATCACGAAACCAAAGCCCTGGACGGTGAGATCGCGCAGATTTTCTCGCAGACGATGCCCACGGAAACGTTGCAGGATCCGAGGCGCCAGATGGAGGCGCGGCTCGATCGCATCCGGCACTCCGGACCCGGCCCGGAGTATTTTCTGCGCACGCTCGAGGCGCTCAGCGGCGCCGTCGCCACCACGCCGAAGACGACGATCGATGCGCTCAGCTACCGCGAGCAATCGCTCGACATGAAGGTCTCGGGACCGAGCCTTGCGGCGCTCTCGCAGCTGACGCAGCTGGTCGCCAAGCAAGGGCTCCTGGCAGAGATTCAGTCCTCGAAGCCGGTCGACACCGGCGTCGAGGCGCAGATGCAGATTCACTCGCCGGGCACGAAGAGCCACCGATGAATACCTACCTGGTCAAGTTGAAAACCTGGTATGCGAGCCTGCAGGAACGCGAACGGCGCATGGTGCTCATCGGATCCGTGGCGCTGGCATTTTTGATTCTGGTGGGAGGAATTTTGTTGCCGCTCCAGTCCGCCGTGTCCGCCGCCGAAAAGCGCGCCGAAACCCGGCGCGAAGATCTGGCGTGGATGCACGTGAACGCTCCGGAGCTTGCTTCCGGGGGCGCGGCTCTGGTCAACGATACCAACGAGGCGCCGGTCGTGGTCGTGGACCGGGTCGGCCGCGAAGCCGGACTTGGCACGGCGCTGCGCGGCACGCAGCCGAGCGGCACCGGAGTGCGCGTACAGCTCGAGGCGGCGCCCTTCGATACGCTGGTGACCTGGATCGCGACGCTCGAGCAGCGCTACGGCCTGTCGATCGACTCCATCACCGTCGATCGCGCGGCCCGCCCCGGAGTGGTGAATGCCAACATCACCTTCGCCGCGACGCGGCGCTAAGGCGCAATCGCCGGCCGCGCGGCCGGCCCAATCCCGCTCCCTCTGGCCCCGCCTCGCCCTGATCGGCGTGCTCGCAGTGATTGTCGTCGTCGTCTGTGTGCTGCCCGCCTCCATGATCACGCGGTTTCTTCCGCCGAGCGTGCAGGCCGAGGATTTCTCTGGCAGCGTCTGGCACGGTTCGGCCGGCCGCATCACCGTGAACGGGCGACCCGGCGGAGCGCTGGAATGGGAAGTTCATCCGCTGGCGCTCCTGCGGACGCACCTCGTGGTCGATCTTCACTGGGTCAAGGGCGGCTTCGTCCTGGACGGCTCGGCGGACTGCACCCGCGCACGACTCGCGGCATCGGGCGTCACGGGGGGCGGTCCCGTGCAGGATCTCCAGGACTTCGGTCTGGCCGCGGGCTGGCGCGGAACCGCGGGAGTGCGCATCACGGATCTGACTGCGGATCTTTCCGGGGCCGGGGCCCTGCTCACGTCGGCTACCGGAGACATCACGGTTTCCGACGTATCGTCCCAGCAGTTTGCCTCCGGCGCGAATCTTGGCGGTTACGATCTGCGCTTCAACGCGGCGCGCGAGCGCGATCCCACTCCCGCTTCCGGCGGCGCCGACTTAAGTGCCGCGTTGAACGATACCGGCGGACCGCTCGCCGTGAACGCCACCCTGCAACTCTCGATGAAGACGCGCAGCGGTATTTTTTCGGGCACCGTCAAGGAGCGCCAGGACATGCCGCCGGCGCTGCGCAGTCAGTTGGACAACCTTGCACAACTTCATGCCCGGGATGCCCAGGGCCGTTTGCCCGTCGACCTGGAATTCACGTTTTGACGGATGTGAACCGCGTCACTGCTTTGCTCAGCGGTACGTCTATCGTTGGCTCACCACCCCGAAACGAGGTTCGTTGAATGCTGTTGCTCGCCGCCATCGCGCATCTGGTACCCATCCGGGCGCTCGAGCCCGATCAAGGCCCGAGCCATGTCAATCCGGTTTTGGGGCATCTAGGTTTGACAATAATCGCCCTGGTCTACGTCCTCGTCGTCATGTGGCAGAACTGAGGGTGACACCCCGGCCGCAATTGCCATCAACGAATCACTCTATATCGCAGAGTACTTGACGATACAGCAGCGACGTCATAGATTCGCGGCATCCCCGGCCAAGATCCCGCAGGCACTGATGCAATCCGAAATTCCAATCCCGATCGAAAGGCACGCACTCGGCACGCTCACCTATATTCGCAGATCCATCGAGATGTCCGGCTCCCTGGCAGTGCCGGGAATGGCCGGGGTGGTCATGGGCAGCATCGGTTTACTCGCCGCGCTGGTCGCATCGACTCCTCAATGGGCACCGCTCTGGCCGTCGATCTGGATGTTCGCCGGTGCCACGGCGTTCCTGGTCGGCGGAGCACTCATGGCGCGCGAGACCGCCCTATCCGGGCATGCGCGGTATCTCGGTCCGGTACGCAAATTTTTGCTCTGCCTGTGCCCGACGCTTTTCGCGGGCGTATTGCTCACCGCGGTGTTGTGGCATGCGGGCATGATCGACCTTCTGCCGGGCACGTGGCTCCTCTTGTATGGTTGCGCGGTGCTCTCCGCAAGCACGGTGACCATCCCGAGCACGATGCGGCTCATCGCCATCATGGGCGCGCTCTTCGTGGTGCTCGGCTCGCTCGCCTTCCTGTTGCCCGTGCAAACGCATACGTTCATTCTGGGCATCGGCTTTGGAGCGCTGCACGTCGTGTTTGGCATTCTCGTCGGACGCCGCGGCCGTGCCTACTAGAGCGGTAACGGCAAAGCGCCAAGAAGCGCAGCATGGCCCCAGCCCGGCCAAGGGCTCGGGGAGACCGATGCCGGCTGCCTGCGCCACGGCCGCGAACGGTCAGTCGGGCTTTGACCGGCTGATCTATGAGCGCGTGCGGCTCGGAATCATGAGCGCGCTCGCCACCAATGAGGAACTCACCTTCAACGAGCTCAAGTCGCTGTTCAACGCGAGCGACGGCAATCTGGGGGCGCACGCGCGCAAGCTCGAGGAAGCGGGCTACGTCGCCTGCACCAAGTCCTTCGAGGCTCGACGCCCGAAGTCGATCTACAAAATCACGGCGGCCGGCCGCAAGGCGCTGTTGCGCTATCTCGAACACATCGAGGCCGTGATCAAGGCGACGCGGCGCGTCTGAACCCCTAGCATCATGCACGTCGCCATCATCATGGACGGAAACGGCCGTTGGGCCACCGAGCGCGGTCTGCCGCGCAGCGCGGGGCACGTCGAAGGCGCCAGAGCTGTGCGCAAGGTGGTCGAGGTCGCGGCGAGCTCGCAAGTCGACACCCTCACCATCTATGCTTTTTCCGCCGCCAACTGGGCCCGGCCCTCGACCGAGGTGGCGGCGCTGATGCGGCTATTCGGACAATACCTCTTTACCGAGACGCGCCGCTGTGTGGAACAATCCATCCGCCTCAACGTGATCGGACGCCGCGACCGGTTGAACGACAGCTTGCTGCGCTCCATCGACCAGAGCGAGCGCTTGAGCGCGGCCGGCACCGGCATGCACCTGCGCATCGCCGTCGATTATTCATCTCAGTACAGCATCGTCGAGGCGGCCCGGCGCGCCTCACGCGATGGCGATTTCACCTCGGAGGGCTTCAAGCGTTTGCTGCACGAGGTCGATCATTGCGCGTACCCCGCGGGTGATGTGGATTTGCTGATCCGCACCGGTTCCGAGCAGCGCTTGAGTGATTTTCTCCTGTGGGAATGCGCCTACGCCGAACTCTACTTCGCCAACTGCCTATGGCCTGACTTCGATGAGCGGCGATTCCGCCAGGCTCTGGAGGCGTTCGCCGGACGCGAACGGCGCTTCGGCGCGTTGGGCGGCGACAAGCGCTGAGATTCTCGACGCGCTAGAATCGGTCGATGACGAACGATACCCAGCGCGCACCGCAATGCGCGAGAATGCCTTTATTCGCCGCAACAGTGGCGCTTTCCTTGGTGCTGGGCGGCGCAGCCTCCGGGACTTCCGATCCGGGCGGCGATGCCCATCTCGAGACCACACTCGACAACGGCATGCGCGTGGTGATCGTGCGCAATTCGCTCGCCCCCGTCGTCACCGTGGAGATGAACTTCATGGTCGGCGGCAACGAGACTCCGGCGGGTTTCCCGGGTATGGCTCACGCCGAGGAGCACATGGCGTTTCGCGGCTGCGCCGGCATGAGCGCGGATCAAACGGCAGCGATTTACGCCGAGCTCGGCGGCCAAAATAACGCGGATACGCAACAGAACATCACTCAGTATTTCGCCACCGTGCCCGCGTCGGATCTGGATATCGCGCTCAAGGCACAGGCTGCCTGTTTGCAGGGAGTCGACGATTCGCCCGCCGAGTGGGCCGAGGAACGCGGTGCCATCGAACAGGAGGTCGCCCGCGATTTGTCCAATCCCACCTATAAGTTCATCAACCGGTTGAACCAGGACATGTTTGCCGGCACCCCTTACGCTCATGATCCGCTCGGTACGAAGGCGTCGTTCGACGCCACCACAGGCGAGATGCTGCAATCGTTCCATCGCACCTGGTATGCGCCGGGAAACGCCATTCTGATCATCGTGGGCGATGTCGATCCCTCCGACGCCATGGCGAAAGTGCGACAGATGTTCGGGGGCATTCCCAATCACGCCGTTCCGGCCCATCCTGCGGTGAACTTGAAGCCCGTGAAGTCCGAGACTTTCACGCTGGATAGTAATCTTCCCTATGTGCTCGGTTTTATCGCGTACCGATTTCCGGGAACGAGCTCGAAGGATTTCGCCGCCGCTCAAATTCTCGCGGACGTATTGAACAGCCAGCGGGCGGATCTGTATGGATTGGTGCCGGCCGGCAAGGCGCTGGCCGCGGAGTTTGGAGTAGCCGAGCCGTATGCCCAGGCGAGCGTCGGTTACGGGGTGGTCGCTCTGCCGGCGGGAGCCGACGCCGAGAGCGCCATCAAGGAAATGCGCGGCATCCTGGCGCGCTACGCCGAGACGGGAGTTCCGGAGGAACTGGTCGAGGCGGCGAAACGACATGAATTGGCGGACGACGAGTTCGAGCGCACGTCGATCCCAGGGCTCGCCAACGTGTGGTCGAACGCGCTCGCTGCCGAGGGCCGGGCGACGCCCGACGAGGACATCGAAGCTGTCAAACGGGTCACCGCCGCAGACGTGAATCGGGCGGCGAAAGCCTATCTCACCGATCAAAATTCGATCACCGCCGTGCTGAAGCCGGTGCCCACGGGTCAGCCGGTCGCGACCAAGGGCTTCGGTGGGGCGGAACAGGTGACCTCCGCTCCGTCAAAGCCGGTGCAGTTGCCGCCCTGGGCGGCTGCGGACTTGGCGCAGCTCAAGATTCCGGGCGATTACATCGAAGTTTCCGACATGAGACTTGCGAATGGCATCCGACTCATCGTCAAGACCGATCGGACCAGCCCGACCGTGTCGATATTGGGCGCCGTGCAGCATGATTTCGGTCTTCAGACACCGAGCGGGCAGGATGGCATTTCCGACGTGCTCAGTGCGCTTTTCTCGTACGGCAGCGAAACCCGCGACCGCCTGGTGTTCCACAAGGCGCTCGACGACATCGCCGCGAATGAAACGGCGGGGTATGAGTTCTCGTTGAGCGTGCTCACCGCCAATTTCTCGCGGGGCGTCGAGTTGCTTGCCGACAACGAGTTGCATCCGGCGCTCCCGGAGAAGGCGTTCGCCGTGGTCAAGCGGCAGACCGCCGAGTTCCTCGCCGGCAACATGAAGAGTCCGGAGTACCGCACCCTGCGTGCGCTCGATGTGGCGCTGCTGCCTGCCGGCGATCCGGTTTTGCGTCAAGCGACTCCGGCGACGGTCGCGAACGTCACCCTGGATGGAGTGCGCTCTTTTTACGCTGCCACCGTACGACCGGATCTGACCACGATCGTGGTGATCGGCGATGTGTCCGCGCAGGACGCAAAATCTGTCGTCGAGAAATGGTTCGGGGATTGGCGCGCAAACGGGCCTAAGCCGGCCACCACGCTTGCGCAGGTCGCCCCCAACGCGCCGTCATCGGTCTCCGTCGCGGACCCACAGGCGGTGCAGGATTCGGTATTCCTCGCCGAGCAGCTGAATCTGGACCGCTTTGCCGCGGATTACTATCCTCTGCAGCTGGGTAATCACGTGCTTGGGGGCGGTTTCTACGCGACGCGTCTCTATCACGATCTGCGCCAGGTTGCGGGGTACGTCTACACCGTCGACGTGCGCCTCGACGCCTCCAAAACCCGCGCGAACTACGCCGTCACCTATGGCTGCGAACCGAGGAATGTGTCCAAGGCCCGGGGACTGATCGAGCGCGATCTCGACCAGATGCGCACGCACGACGTGTCCGAGGAGGAGCTGCATCAGGCGAAGGCACTGATCCTCCGGCAGATACTGCTGAACGAGTCGAGCGAGGAAGCCGTGGCGCACGGGCTGCTCGGACGAGCCGAGATCGATTTGCCGCTCGATGAGCCGATCATCGCCTCGAAGAAGTATTACGCGATCACCGCGCCGGAGATTCGCGCTGCGTTTGAAAAGCACATACGCACCGGTGACTTGGTCCAGGTGGTGCGGGGTCCGGCGCCGCATTGAAGGGAGCGCCAACATCTGACAGGTAGATGAGCGTTCATCCACTGCACAAACAAGCTGCGGCAGCTGAATATCCCTTCAGCGAGGAGAATTTTCTATGACCATCAGCGACACCAAGAATCGGACCGATGCGGACGCAACCGGCGTCGAAGGCACCGGGTCCTCCGACGAAGCGATCGGGCGCCCTGGGAATTGGCGCGAGGGGCGCTACCAACAGCGAGGCGCGCCCATCGATCAGTCCGTGAACAAGCCCTCCGAGACGACCGCGGAGCCGCACGATACAGTCGGAACCCAAACTCCGCCGGCCACCGGAAGGGAAAATGCTGCAAGCCGGCAACCTCCCAAGGGACAAGCACCGGTCACCCGAAAAGACTACGAATGACGCAAGAGTAGCTATGTCGCCGGCGCTGCGCCCCCCGCCCGGCCGACGCACAGCGCTCAATCGGTCGACGAAAGATGCGTTGCTACGAAGCGTCCAATCTCCTTGAACACAGCCTCGACCTGGCGAGGCGTCGGTACACCACCTTGGGTATACGCGCAGATCACCACGGGTTCGTCGCGCATCGACCAGGCCATCGCGACATCGCCAAACGCGTCCTTGCCGTTGTTGCCGGTCTTGGCGCCGACCCGCCAGCCTTTCGGCAGACCGGCGCGCAAGCTGTCGTTTCCCGTCTTGCAGCCCCCAGTCGAGCCTGACCGCGGTCGACCTTATCTAGAACGCAGGCGGCGAGTGATGCCTTGAAGGTACTGCACATGACGAAGCGCTCATGAGCCCTCCAGGCGATTTTCGCACCGGTCCTGAGATTTTCCGCGTAAAGACCGATGTGTCCACCGCTGCCTCGTTCATAGTCCGTGACTGCAGTGATCGGAGCTTCTTGCGCCGGTGAGGGTGAAGCGAGCAGCGCCAGCGCGGCGCGCAAAACGTCTCTTCTGTCCACCGTCAATCGCTCGTATCCACCGGCGCACAATTCGTGCGTCCCTGCATCAGGCAATCCTGCAGGTCCGACATGGCTTTGAGCTTGTACACCAGCAGAAGACCGCCGAGCACCAACACCACGCAAACGATCAGCCCGACGATGGCCGCGCGGTGCGAATGCGCATCCTGCCGGCGGTGCGATTCCAGTTCCGACTCGTTTTCACTCACGCGAACGAAACTAGACGTTCCGGCAGCGCGGGTCAACCGAGGCTAACCTTCCGGGTCCCAGTCGCGCCACGCGCCGATCAACGGGAAATACAAACCCACGCGCACAGGCTCAGGTCCGAGCCTGCGCGCGAGAGCCGCATAGCGCTCGAGCTGGGGCCGGTAGCGCTCGACTTCGCGCTCCAGGAATTCCTTCAGGCCGCCCCCCGCGTGCCGGCTGGTCTTGTAATCGATGACCCAGCGCACGCCTTCCTCGTCCACGAAGCTTCGGTCAAAGACGGCGCGCACGATCTCGCCGCGCCAGTGACCCGACACCGCATGTTCTCGAAAATCGTCCCGATAGCCGTGCTTCAGGATCCAGCGCCCGCGCGGATCGCCGTACACGGCAATCAACGCCGCCACGACCCGTTCGGTTGCCTCCCGCAGGCGCTCCTGCGGGACTCCATTGAGTGCCAGCCAGCGCGTGAAGTGCGGCGCTCGCGCGCGTATGGCAGAGTCATCATGGGTCTCAATGTTCATTGACTGAAGCTCTGCATGGACGAGGGAGCCCACGCGCCGGGCAGTCTCGCCGACCCAATCGAATATCGGGGTTTCCTCGCGCATATCCGTGATCGACAGCACGGGCGCGATTCCCGGGAGCCCGCCGGGGGTTCTCTGTTGTTCCGGGGACCAATCGGCGGGGACCCGCTGCAGGGGTCCACCGCGCAGCGCCGGCGGCGCGTCGATGGCCGTGGCCGGACTCCCGGCATCGATGATGAACTGCTCGGACACGGCCGACCACAATACCGCCAACAAGCTCCCGGGATGCGGCGCACGTACGTCGGGTGGCTCGTCCGGATTCTCGCCGGGGGCGGCGTCGGGGTCCTCGCGCAATCCAACCTCCGCATATAAATGCAGCTCCGACTTTGCACGGGTGCAGGCTACGTACAACAGGCGTTGCGATTCGAGCGCGGCGGCATCTCTGGCCTGCGCCCGGAGGAATTCGAACAATCGATTGAGGCCGCTACCCACGGGCGGCCGCGCCGCCATCACCATGCCATCCCGCTGCGTGCGCGCGAACTGGTGAGCCAAGAGCAACTGACTGCCACTTTGCCTCGCATGTCGATTGAGTGCGGGCACGACCACCAGGTCGAACTCGAGGCCCTTGGCTTTATGGATGGTCATGATCTCGACGGGACACTCCGCACCGCCATCCGCATAGAGATCTGCAAACCGCCGCACCAGATCGGCGGAATCCGGAAGGCCCTGTTCGCCGAGATCGCGCAGGCGCGCGAACACGGTACCTACGTGGGCAAGCCCGCGTTCGTCCGCGGCGCAGGCCGCCCCCCCGAGCGCCAGCCAGGTGCGCTCGATCCACCTTGGCAGCTCCGTATGATTGCGGACTCGAAATGCATCCTCGAGTACGCCCCTGAGGCGTCTGCAACGCTCGGCACCATCGGCACTCAACTGGTCGAGCACGGCGGCGTCGCAGAGCGCATCCCACACGATCGGCCCGGCGCGCGCGATCAGCAGCAGATCCTGCAGGGTGATTCCGGCCCAGGGCGCGCGCAGGACGGCGAGCCAGGCGGTCCGGTCCCCGAGATGGCTGAGCGCACAGATCAGCATGACGAGATCCCGCACCACGGCACGGTCTTGCAAAGGCTCGATGTCGACGGCCCGGAATGCGATGCCGCGGACTCGCAGCGCGAGCGCGATGTCTCGGGCATGGCTGCGCGCACGCACCAAGATGGCGATTCGCCACTCGGGGCGCTCGGTTCTGCGCACCTCTACCAACTCGGCAACCGCCTTCGCTTCAGCGGCGGCGCTCATGAACCCGCACAAGGTAACCGCACGCACATTGTCGGGCGCTGCGACCTCGGAGGTGCTCGGCCGGAATGCAATGGCGCCGCGTTGCCGGTCATCGCTGCGCGGCATGATCCGCTCGAAGCAACCGTTGATCCATTGCACCAGAGCCGGGCTCGAGCGGAAATTGCTGGACAGACGCCGCAGGTCGAACTTCATTTCCCCGATGCCGATTTCGGCGAGCTCCAGGAAAGCCCGCACCTCCGCCTGACGGAAGCCGTAGATCGACTGCATCGGATCACCGACGCAGAAGACGCTGCGTCCGTCGCCGTGCTGCCAGCCGGACGTCAACATGCGCACCAGTTCGAGCTGTGCGCCCGAGGTATCCTGAAACTCGTCGAGCAGCAGATGCTGCAATCGATAGTCGAGCCGCAGGCCGAGGTCCGTCGGCGATTCGTCGGACCCGAGCGAGCGCAGCGCGGCGAGCGATACGGCCGGAAAGTCCACGGCCCCGCGCTCGCGAAACACATTCTCCAGCTCCGCGGCGGCCAGCACCAGTACTTGCGCCACATCGCGCACGCGCATCCAATCGTCGTCGCCGTACCGGGGCTCAGGCAACCCTTGAACGCCCTCGAGCGCACGCGCCGCACCGGGACGTCGGTCGAACTGAGCCAGTAAATCGTTCATGGGCTTCAATTCGGCACAATCCGGCGGAAACCCCTGCGTCTTATTGAAGCGTTTACGCAACCCGCCATCCCGGGTGAGGAACAATTCGGCAAAACTTCGCCAGCGCGCCAAGTCCGACGCCTCCGCGCAAAGCGGACCGCTCCGCTCAAGCCAAACCGACCACTCCGGCCGCTCCGGACCCAGCCGCCTCGCGGCATCCCGCATCAACGGCGGCAGGCTCGCCATCGCCTCGCCTCCCAGGCACTCCAGCGCAGCTTGCAGTCTGCGGGTGACCAGCAGTGCGAGGTCCTCGTCGAAGTGGGTTCTCACGCGATCGAGCTGTGCCGCATCGAGCGTGCTCGCCGCCCCCAAGTGGCCGGCCAACAGCGCCAGCCAGCGATCCCGGCCTGCAAGCATCTCTGCGATCAGCCCGACCAGTTGACGCCAGCGCTGATCGCCCACGGCGAGTGTGCGCTCGACTGCCGCGCCAAATGCGTCCGACTCTTCGTGCGCGAGGGCACGCCTGGCCGCCTCCTCGTACGATGGACGGGCATCGTCGAGCAAATTGAGCCGCCCGCCGGCGCCGGAGGCGATGGGCAATTGCGTGGCCAGCCACGCGTTGAAGGAATCGATGGTTTCGATACGCAGGCGCGAGGGCTGGCGCTCGACGTCGATCCGCAGCGACTGCAGATGATCCCGGGCGGCGACCGCCAATGTCCAGGTGTCCGCGTTAAACCCAGGCGGACATTCCGGCAGCGCGGCGTTGCCGAGCGCGCCGATTACACGCCGCCGCATCTCTTCGGCGGCCATCCGTGTGAAGGTCAACGCCAGGATGCGCTCCGGAGCATCGGCAATTGCGAGGAGCCGCAGGTAGCGCTGCGTCAACAAGGTGGTCTTGCCGCTGCCGGCTGGCGCCTGCACCAGCACCGAGCCCCGGTGGTTGACGGCATCTGCACGCGCGTCCGAGTCTCTTGGGGCAACGCGGTTCACGCATCCTCCACAGGCTCGTCGAGCGCGTCGGAAAGATCCAGCGTCGAGGGGACTCTGCACAATCCGTGCAAATGACAGGTGCGGCAGGCCGTCGGTAGCGGATCGACCACCGCGCGCCCATCGCGAAACTCACTTGCCAGCCTGTCGATCCTCTCCGACCAACGTTCCATCAGCTCCTCGAGGCTTCCCATCCCTTCGAGGCGACTGGCGCGCTTTCCCGGAAAGACCCCGCCGCGCTCCGCTTCCGCGATGAAAGTGCATTCGGCCGCGTTGATCTTGCCGTAAGCCACCGCCACCAGCGCCCGTCGGTGCAAGAGCGCATAGATGGGCAGCTGCGGGTTGTCGGGACGCTCACCCTGCCAGTCCCGGCTGGCCGCTCCGGTCTTGTAGTCGATCAACAGCCGCGAGCCGTCGGGCAGCTGGTCGATTCGGTCGATGCGTACGGAGAAGTCGAGCCCGGCATGCCGTACGGTTTCGCTTCCAGCCTCCAGCCGCTCGACCTCGAAGGGATCGCGCTGACCCTCGAGCTCGAGCCAACGCCCGATCAGCGTCAGCAATCGTTCCTGTTCCCGCTCACGCCAGCGCTCACCGGGGTTGCGGCGCGCGCACAGCCTGGCGATGGCGCGTCGGGCGCCCTGCGCGATCAGACTCGCAAGTTCCTGCGGACGCGCCAGGAACTCGGCGAGGCCGGCCGAGCCCCCGAGCTGCAACCAAATCTCGTGCAGCGATTCGTGCACGAGCTCGCCGCGCTCGCGCTCGTTGAAGCCCGGCACAGGGATTTCCAGCGCTTCGGCGCGAAGACGGGTCTCGGCGAGCCCACGAAAGGCGCATCGGGACTGCGCTTTGAGCGTCGATACCCCGCGCGTTTTCTCACCCTCGCCGAACGCCGGTGCCCAATCGTCGTTCAGGCGCTCGATGATCGGGGCGCGCTCGAGCTGTGCTCGCCAGTGCGGGTGGGAGCGCGCGGGCGCCACGCCAGCGACCACCGTACCGGGGGGCACCGCGAGGAACGTGTCGAGCAGTGGACTCGGCGCCGCGCGGCGTCCATCCTCCGTGTCGGCGCAGCTGAAGGCACAGCGGCTCGTGCGTGCGAGCCAGCGCCTCTGCAGATCTTCGGCGAATCGCAGCTGTGACTCCATCGACGCGGCGACCACTCCGTATTCCCGCTGCAAGCGGACCGGCAACAACGGCAGCGGTTCCAGCGGCGGCGGCCAACGCGTTTCGTCGCACGAGGCCGCCCAAAGCCCGTCGTACGCGAGCCACGGGTCCATCCATTGACCGCTCACCCAGATGGGCGGAACTCCGGTCTGCACCTGGAACTGAGTGTCCCGCGCGGCGCGCCGAAGAATGCTCTCCGCAGAGGTCCGCGACTGACTGCCGAAACTGACATCCCCCTGCGCGAGCGTCGCCAACAGCTCGCGAAATCGCTCGGCGGACTGATACTCGCTGCTCGACCACCGATGCCGGAAACTCCAGGGACCGCTCTCGAAGGAGGCGATCCAGACCGACAGCCATCGGCTCATGGGGTGGCTGCCCTTTAGCTCGCCGAGAGTTTGCAAGGCCCTCGTGATGCGCAACAGCGCCGGCGCCGGTCGCAGCTCTTCGACGCGCCCGACCTTCTCCGCCAGCCCCAGCCATTCGCTCAGCGACGCCTCGGCGGAAGCGCACGAGCGCACTGCAACGTCGAGGCACGCGGCAGCGCTTGCCTCGGACGAGGATTCGCTCAGCTCGGGCGCTCGCAACAGTGCGCTGAATTGGGCGAACGGGATCCGTCCGCTCGCCGCCGACAGCAGCTCCAGCGCCGATCGAACCGGTGCGAAGTCGGCAAGCGGCGTACCGCCGGCGACGGCATACGGAGCTGCCGCGCCAACCTCAGGCAGCGAGAACCGATGCAACGCCAACGCGGCATCGAAGGCGTCCACGAGTTCCGAGCGTCGCTGAGCGAGATCCGGCACGCAAATCCACGCACGAAAATCGTCGCGCATCGCGAGGTGCCCGCGCGCCCACTCCGCAATGGTCGCAAGCTCCGCTGCTGGGGACTCCACGCAAAGCATTTGCGGCACATGAATCTGTGGGCCGCCCGCCGCGCGAAGCGGCGCCAAAGGTGCGCCGGCATGGCGCTCGAGCCAGGCTCGCGCAACCGGACGCCACAGAGGACTCTCGATCCAAGCGACCTCCGCCGCGCTTTCGGCGTCGGGTATCGCATCCGTGTTTCCCCGCCCACCGACACCGCCGAGCAACTCGTCCGCGCCGAGACACTTGAGCTCACGGCAGCGATGCGCAAATCGAGCGCTCCACTCCACGAACATGGCGGCTTCCTCCCCTCCATCGGCGGCGATGGCGCTCATGGGGATGCCATACTCATGGGTGGCGCGGCGCGCCCTTCTCGCGGCGCGTGCCGCCCCCGACGGCTCGAGAAACCGCCCGGCGTCGCTGCCCAGGACCACATCGCGCCACAACTCCCGCTCCTCCACGTCGCCGAGGCAGCGCGGCAGGGCCGAGTCGGTAAGCTGCCGTCGAACGTATCGCTCCTTCAGCCAACCCCCAAAATCCCGTATCCGCGGAGTGCTC
>Ga0187887_10000703_pt1 | contig 32214 bp, 41 predicted proteins | sample June2016WEW_7_10_FD_132977 | JGI IMG/M metagenome (GOLD analysis project Ga0187887, IMG submission 132977) | Peatland microbial communities from SPRUCE experiment site at the Marcell Experimental Forest, Minnesota, USA - June2016WEW_7_10 | ecosystem: Environmental > Terrestrial > Soil >... | reverse complement strand
GCATGTCTATACCGTGCGCTTCGCAGCACGCGAGCTGTGGGGTGATCAAGCGAACCCGCACGATTACATGTACGCGGCTCTGTGGGAGGGCTATCTTGAATCCGCCTAGCCTCAAGGACCTGCCGCGCTTGCCGCTTGATGACGGCGGGCCCGTGTTTGCTGAACCTTGGCAGGCAACGGCGTTCGCACTCGCTGTCGGCCTATCCGCGGAGGGGCACTTTACTTGGAAGGAATGGGCCGCGACGCTCGCCGATGAGCTAAAGATAGCCGCAGAGCGCGGTGAACCGGACGATGGTTCGCGGTACTACCAACACTGGCTGGCTGCGCTTGAGCGGCTCGTAGTGACTAAGCGGCTGTCTGATCCAGCCACCCTCTTAGCGCGCAAAGAGGCTTGGGCGGAGGCGTATCGACATACCCCGCATGGCAAGCCGGTCGAGTTAGAGAACGAACGCTAATCTGGTCATGCAAGAGCGGTCGGTCGCGACCGTCGCGTAGGGGTCCGATGGCGGAAGTAGGCCGATTGCACGAGCGACGGGCGGCCTGCGGCCAAACCCGGACACTAAGGTCAGCGAAACGATTGACTGAAGGCCGATCCTCGCGGCCCGCGCTTCCGCGACCCTTGCTATTTTTGGGTAGGGCTGGGGTAAGGTTTTGATTGGACGTAGGGGACACCGTGAACACAAAAAGATTTCGCGCGTTTGCATCTTTCTGGATTGTTACGGGTATCGTCGTGGCCGCAGCAAGTATTGCAAAGGATAACCGCGACTTCGTTCGGATCAGGCCGGCGGACATTCATTGGGAGGATGTTCCGAATGGGCATGGAGTGCAGCAGGCGATACTGCTCGGGGATCCCGAAAAGTCCGGCATGTATGTGATTCGGGTCAGGTTTCCACCGTATGTCATGGATGTTCCCCACTGGCATCCGAACGCCCGCTATGTGACGGTACTGGAGGGAACGTGGTACACAGGCACCGGCGACACTTTCGACCTTTCTCGAGCGGTCCAGTTAAAGCCGGGTAGCGTGATGCTGCACCCCGCGAAAGCTTCGCACTGGGACGGCTCGGGCGGTGCTCAAGCCGTCATTGTTCAAATCATTGGCGAGGGTCCCGGTACGACAACCCAAGTCGACCCGAGCAAGCCATTCTGGATAGAAGTGGCGCACTAGGAGGTAATTGGACCGGCGTTCGCGGCCCGACGCCAGGGCGCACAGGTTCGGTCGATCCCAGTCAATCGCCGGTCCTTCCGCGGCACCGGGCCGCAGTCGGCCCCAGTTGTGTCAAGACTCCATCGGCAGGCGGCCTCTCACCCTGCCGAAGGGCGCGCCACGAAGCAGCCATTGGCGACGCACGGTCAGCTGACTTAGACTGAGGCACTCTGCTTTCTCGTAAATTGAATTTTTACCATGCCGAGCGCGGAAACTCTCAATCGATTCGTGGCACGAGTGGAAGCCAACGCTCATGTCGAGGCCGTCGAGGAGTTCTATACCGAGAACTCGTCGATGCGCGAGAACCAAGCCGAGCCTCGAGTCGGGCGTGATGCGCACATCGCGAACGAGCGTCGCTTCCTGTCACGCCTTAGGTCGCTTACATCGAAATGCGTCCGTCCGATCTTTGTGAACGGAGATTTGGTGGTCATCCGCTGGAACTTCACCTTCGAGTTGCACGACGGCACGCTCGTGGTGATGGATGAGCTCACGTATCAGCGTTGGGAGGGTGAGCGCATCGCCGAAGAGACATTCTTTTTTGACCCTGCGCAGCGCGTGCCGAAGCCGCGGTCCGGCGGAGGAGAAACACGCGCACGGATGCAAAGGCATGACTGCGTTGCGCATGTCCAGGGGAGGACGTGACGTAAAAGCGCCAATTCTGTACCGAATCTCTTCTGTTCTTCTGCTGCTATTGGCCGCCGGGCATACGGTAGGATTCCGCTGGAATAATCCGGAGCGGGGGGCGGACGCGGTTCTAGGGTCAATGCGCGCCGTCCACTTTGATGCTCAAGGGTTTACCCGCACTTATTGGGACTTCTTCAGCGCGTTCGGGTTTTTCTTCTCCGCCTCTCTTTTGTTTGCGGCGGCATTGGCGTGGCTCCTAAGCAGACTCTCGACAGAGACTCTGGCACGCGTGCGAAGCATCGCGTGGGCGCTCGCTATTTTCTTTGTGGCGGTCACAGCCTTAAGCTGGAGATACGCCTTCACTACCCCGATCATTTGGAAAAAGTTAGCGCGCCGGCATTCGGAGCGGCCGACGAAGAACAGCGCCTGCTGTCACAGGCGACCAGCCAGCTTACTTCCGGTACGAGCGCTAACCGTCCGTGAGGTCGGTACTCTGTCCGACTTCGATGATATAGCCGTCAGGATCGCGGATGTAGCAGCGGATCTCGCCGTACTTGGGTATCGGCGCCGTGATGAACTCGGCTCCTCGACTTTTCCATAATTCATAGCTCGCCTGAATATCCGCAACGCGGATATTCAGAAAGCTGCTGATCTTATCCGGGTCGGCGGGGACGCTGAGCGTTATCGTTGGCTTATCGGGTGTCGGCCCGCCCCCGACGTTGACAATGAGCCAGGTATTCGCGATCTGAATGTGCCCAGACGCACCCTTGCTGTCGCCTCTGCTCAGAATGCGGGCGCCGAAGACCTTTTCATAGAAGCCAGCCGATCGGTCGATGTCGGCGACGGTGATAAAATGTGTGACGGTGAACCCCTCGTGTGGGGGCATCTCATAGCTCTTTTGTTCGATTCGTACGCTGTTCATTGACACTCCAATCTTGATAAACAGATGCCTTCATGTGTCGCGCCGATTGGCCGTAAGTGAAGTCCGCGTTGCTTTGGCCAACTTCTATGAGGTAACCGTCAGGATCACGAATGTAGCAGCGCGTCTCGCCGTACTTGTCCTTTAGCGTTGTGATGAACTCGGTCCCTCGACTTCGCCATAGTTCATAGCACGCTTGAATATCCGCAACGCGGATATTCATATACGGTCTAACCCCCGGGAAATCTCTTGGGACCGATAGGTTGGCCACACCGCGTCAGCCGTCACCCTCGCTCTTCCCAGCCTGAGGGTCGTTTCGCGGGTCGTTGGCTGGGTTGACGTAGGCCAAGCCCAACGGCCCGATCGCACTGACCTGCGTAACGTACTCGCCCGATTTCGCCCAATGGAAATGCGGCTGACCGCCCGGCAGGACCAATACGCTTCCCGGCTCATGGGCGGTCAGCTTGGTCTCGTCGAACTGCTCTCCCAGTCCGATGTAAAAGACGCCCGAGATCACCGTGTAAATGCGATCCTCCGGATGCTTGTGCGGCAACATCTTGGTGCCGGTTGGCAACTTCACGCGAATCACATAGGGTCCGGGCTTTGCCGGATCGCCAACCAGGACCGCGAGTCGTGCGGCCGGTGGAAACGCCGGGAACGGCTTCCAAATCACGTCCTCGGAATGGATGGCGCGAAATTGTTCCTCGTCCGGTTGATGCTTCCGGGGTTGAGGAATGACCGGATTAGTTTCTGGTGTGTGCAACATAGCGTTTCCCCTTGGGTTCGGAACGAGGCTAATGGGACGACAACCGTCGAAACTGGAGTGCGGAATTCATCGGCCGGGAATGTGATGCACATTGCCTGCTGGTGCGCGCAATAGTAACCGGATACTGAAGATGTGCGATGCCGCGAACGCCGGCCATGTTGCGGCGCGCGACGATCGGGAGCGGCAGTTAACGTCCAACAACTAATGCTATCGACCCCCGTCCAAGATGTTATTCGAGAATCCTCGCTCGACGATACCGCGCTCTCACTCAACAGGCCGAGTGGCCCGGCTGACCGCTTCAGTGTGTCTGCTCGCCGATGAACGATTGTTAGGGTGTATAACGCGTGTAGATCAAATCGCTGGCTTTGGCAGGCTCGTGGCAGGGAAAGCAGGTTTTAAGCAGCGTCTCGCCAGCAGGTTTGCCATCTGCGTTGAAGTGCCCGAAACCCCAACCGCCCGTCGACGCGTATTTTTTCGAATTTTTCACCTCGAATTGTACGTTCGTGGCGCGGCCGGGGACGAAGGATTGTTGGTCGCCAAATACCTTGTTGTTCTCCTCCGACGGGACGTGACTGTAGTGCAAAGCAGCGATGATTGCGCCGTCGGGAAAGGGAAGCGTCCCTTCGCGGTACGCCTTGATGGCTATATCGTTGCCCAAAACGATGGCAAAACTGTGGAGGTTGCCTTCTTCGTGGGCCACCGAGACCACCTTCCAGTCTCGGTATCCGGCGGGAATTTGGGTCACGTAAACTGCAGCGGAATTCTCATCTGCCTGTCCGGACGTGGTGATCAGGTAGGCGATTACGCTAGTCAGCGTTGCAGCCGCGATCGCCAGGGCGCTTCTAGGTTTCATGCCGACACCTATATCGTTTTTTGGCGGGATGGCAACTTTAACACCGTTGCGTGACTCCCAGAAGTTCGCGGAACCCCCCGTTTCCGACCGCCAACTGCGTCAGTGAGCGCACCGAAACGGTCCCGACAACTGCCGTGCTTGATTACCGATTTCGCTCGAGCGGGAGGCGTCTGTTGATCGCCTGGAATGAAATCGCGAGGCAAGAACTAAAAATAACTACCAAAGCAGCGGGAAGGTTGTGGAACCCTGGTATTTTTATAAACGCGCTACCGGCAAGAAGCGCCAGTGCTGCGAGGCAGCTCAGCAACAGCAAACGACCCCACTTCAGTCGCAAATAGCTTTTGCACGCGTGGCACTGAATGTGCCAAAGCAAATTCTTGCGATCCTTCAGCGGAATAGAGGAAGAAGCAACAGCATCTGATTGCTTTGGCGTCAGCATCTTTGATCCTGGGCGGTCGATCTATGATCTACGATAGATAAGATGAACCGGACATCGCAGCGGCGTCAATCGCAGTGCTATGCGGTGAACGTAAAGCTGGTCCCCGTACCGCAGAGTACCAGCTTCTCCGGAATTTGCCGTTTAGCCAGATCAATGAAGTTCTGTCCACTACAATGCATCGGCATGACATGTTCGAGTTCGAATGTTTTGAGCTCCGCCATCACCTTTGCTAGATAGTCGTCAGGCGCCGGTGCCAGATGAAATCCGCCGACCAGCGCGTAGATCTTGTCTATGCCAGTCACTTCTTGTGCCCGCCTGAGGGTGTTAATAATGCCGGCGTGGCCACATGAGCTGATCACGACGAGCCCTCGATTCCCCAACCTGAAACAGGTGGCGTGCTCGTGCCAGTGCTGATCGGGCACCAGCCTTCCCGCGAGTTCCTCGGCGGTAAAATGGTGGTTCTTGTAGGCGTTGGCGTCACAGCCGAGCCCGTCCCGGACACCGTATTGCACCCAAGTATTTGGCAATACCTGCTCGATGCTGGTTCGGGGCACCGCGCCGGTGGTGAAGGCGTGGCCCTCCATGATGATCGGCACTTCTGACAGCACAGTCTCGATGTCGAGCGTCTTCAGTTTGCGTCGGTCCAACGGCGCGCCGAAGTTCGCGAAGCTGCCATCCGAGTTACGATTGAAGCGACTGCAAAAGTCATCCTCCCCGCCCGTATACAGGGGCAAGGCTTTACGCATTCGCGCTCGGTAGCCCTCGAGGAATCCTAGAAGGCCACCGACATGATCAAAATGCCCATGGCTGATGATAAGTGCGTCCACTCGGGCGACATCGATTTTCAGAAGCTCGAGGTTGTTCGCGTAGACGTCTGGCGTGAAGCCAAAGTCGAGCAGATAGCGGCGCGACTCCTGATCTTTGCGTGACTCGAGGTACAACGCCAAACCCCACTCGCTCTCCAGGGTCTTGCCTTCCGGCGCCGCGGGAAATCCGGTGCGCCGGACCACCAGCCCAGGCAATTCCGCGCCTCGTAGGAAGATATCATGCGCGTTGTCGGTGATCTCCCGGACTGTGAGTTCGTCAATCACCGGCGCGTCGATCCGGACGGGCACTGTAGTGGCGGCCCGGTTTGGCGGAATGCCGCCTATGAGCAATGATCCGCCAAGGACGGCTGAACCTTGCAGGAAGCGGCGGCGGTCAAGCCTGGATGGCATGAGCACTGACCTTGCGTTGCTAACCTATTCTATGCTGCCGTAAAGATCCCGGGCAAGCGTTCCAGGATAGTGTCCTAATTACAGGTTTCCAAGGTCAGAAAGAGGCATGTCCATGAGCCCTAACGCCCTCCGCGTTTATTTGTCCGTCGTACTCTGGACGTCTTTTCTATCAGGATGTGTCACAACGGGCACATCAGGCTTGGCGCAGACGGAGGTCTTGGCTGCGCTTGCAGAGATGGGGGCGGCTGCCAACGCCCACGACGTGGATCGGCATGTCGGATTTTATGCACATGATGCCTCGACCACGCTCATCTTCAATGGCGAGTCAGTCGTTGGTTGGGAGGCCATTCGCGCCAAGCAACGTGAGTGGTGGGGCGATGGAAAGACAGACGTCGTTTACACCGTGCAAGGGAAGCCGGAAGTCCGAATGTTGAAAGCAGACCTGGCGGTAACGACTCTTTTCATGAGGTCTCGTCGCACCGGGCCAAATGGTGAGGTGAAGGATGGCCGGTTTGCGGTATCGGCCTTGTGGCAAAGACGCGCTGAAGGTTGGCGAGTGATCTATTCCCACGAATCCACCACACACTGAACTTCGCCGAAGCGGTCGTTCGTGAGCGGCGTAGGTCGACAGCGGAAGCACAGCCGTTTTCAGGGCGACGGACTGCATTCGGCGAATTCGGGACATTCGACCGGCAGCAATGTGTGCCGGTAATCTGTCGATCACGGCGCGCGATAACCTGAACGGATATAGTTCCACAGCAGACACCTGAATTTTCCAAGGAGTGGCCGAATGATGGGCGTCTTCGAGGATGGCGATATGTCCGGCGGCAATCGGCCGGCGTGGCGGCGGGGGACATCGATGACGCGAGAGATCTGCGCCACAACAAGGCGTTGCTTCTTGGCCAGCAGCTTGTTTCTTCTCGCTCGGCACGCCGTGGGAGGCATGGGCACGATCCGGGAAGCCGCCTCGCACGACAATGCCGGCGTCGACTATGGTAAATCTGCTCTTCCCAGTGGGATTCGTTCGCGCCGGGTCGACACGAACAATCAGGTAGTACTCCACGCCCTGGAGGCCGGCTTCGAGCCCCGTGGAAAGTCATGCGTCGTTCTGCTGCACGGATTTCCAGAGCTTGGGTATACGTGGCGCAACCAAATGCTTCCGCTCGCCAAGGCGGGATATCACGTCATTGCGCCGGATGCGCGGGGCTATGGCCTTAGTGCTTCGCTGCCAGTGGCCTACAGCGACAGCCTGGTGCCATATTCCATGTTCAATCGCGTAAGCGACGTGCTTGGGCTCGTCCGCGCTTTGGGACACGAGAAGGTCGCCATGGTCGCCGGACATGACTGGGGAGGGCCCACCGCACAATGGTGCGCGCGATTGCGGCCGGACGTCTTTCGGTCCGTCGTTTCGATCAGCACCCCCTTCTTTCGTGAGCCGAGACTGCCTCTCAACACGGCAGCGCACCCGCCTGCAGCGGGAATCGAACACGATATCGACAAGGATCTCGCGGCCTTACCAAGGCCGCGTAAGCACTACGCCACTTATTGCGCTTCGCGTGAGGCCAATGAGGACATGTGGCACGCGCCGCAGGGCATCCATGCGCTGCTGCGCGAGCAATTCTATTTCAAAAGCGCCGACTGGGAAGGGAACAAGCCATTCCCACTGAAGGCACAGACGGCATCCGAGTTCGCCAAAATGCCAACGTACTACATCATGGATCTAAACAAGGGAATGGCAGAGACGATGGCTGAGCATCAACCTTCGTCAGACTATATTGCCGCGTGCCGATGGTTGACCGAGGCGGATCTCGACGTTTACACGGCGCAGTTCGCGAGGACCGGCTTTCAAGGAGGGCTCAACTATTATCGGGTCGACGCTGATGACGCGCTTTGGAACGAGCAACACAGCTTTGCGGGCAAAACGATTGATGTTCCTGCCTGCTATATCGCCGGCGCCAGGGATTGGGGCGTCTATCAGAGGCCGGGTGCGTTCGAGGCTATGAGTAAGGCCTGCACGCGGTTGAGGGGCGCGCATCTCGTCCCTAACGCCGGCCATTCACTCGTTGAGGAGAAACCGGATTTCGTCAACGAACTGCTCATCGATTTTCTGAGCAAAGCCGTTGCCTAGATCGACGGACGGTCTTGTCTCGATGTGGATGACTATGGATGACTTACTTGCGCCAATCAACGTTCGACCCGGACTCCGCAGCGTCGGACGTTGCGAGGGGGGGCTTCATCTTGAATAAGTTTTTTGTTGTCATACGAATCTGGTCTGTGTCGTTGGTGGTCTGCGCTGCAATTGTGGCTTTCTCATTCCTGCGCATGGATGTGCCGACCGCGCTGTATTTCTGGAACGTCGGTCATCTTCGCAGCCCTTTGAACGCGGCATTCGGAAGTGCCATCATTTTGTCCGCGGAGTCGGCGGTGATCTTGTTCATGGTTCTTGCTCGCTTGGTGAGAGGCCATATCTCGGCATTCGGAGAGACTTTGGCGATAGCCTGCCTGGTCTCGATGTGTGCCTACGTCGTTAACGACCACGTGCTCAAAGTATTTTTCGGAGTGCCAAATCCAGCGGATGTAGTGCACGGCGCCGGACATAACTTCAATTTCTGGATGGGATCCGACAATGGCAGCTTTCCGTCCGGCCACATGGTTTTGGCAGGAGCGTTTGCGGGCGTTTTCATGAGGCTCTATAAAGCCAGCGTCCGGATTTTTTCTGCGCTGCTGCTGATCGCCGCTGGTTTATTGCTCGTTGGCGACTGGCACTTTCTCAGCGATATAATCGCGGGAGCGTTTCTCGGCACGTCGGCAGGATTTCTGGCAGGGGAAGCATGGGCTGCCCATTCTGCGCGCTAGTTGCTTCAAGGAGCACCAGCATCCCGAACCAATGGCGTCGCAAATATTGCGCCCCGGAAGCTGCCGTCCGCGAGCGGCCACAGTGGGTCGTTACCGGAAGACTGGGGCGACTGCCGGCTGCATGCATCAAGCGGTCGCTTCGCCTGTGCCTAGTCGGTAGGATGCTGGGGCATGACGATTCGCGAATGTATCAAGCATCGGTTTCGGAACTTGGCGCGGACTTTGGCTCTTGCGTGCGCCGCGCCGCGCGGGGTCGCTTTGGCTGCCTTGTTCGGGAATAAGAAGATCACCCGATACCTGCAATGTCGCGTCAGTCTCAACTTTAGCCGTTTCTGGGAACAATATTGCAGGATTGGGCGCCGATTGACTTTGATCGGGTCGGCACGACGGTCCGCGGCATCGGTGTCGATCGCATTTTTGCTGAGTTCCTGCGTGCTGGGATCGAGAAGCAGCACACCCGCGGGGACCCCCCAGCTTAGCGGCGCCCTCCGCGAAGCCAACGGCCGCTATGAGGTGAACCGACCCCTCCTGGATTTCTACGACACGGTCTTGGTGTTGACCCGCGCCGGCGAGTCCGCGCCGCGCCTCGTAACCGTCGCCGAGGCCGCGGAAACGCTCGCGGGTTTCGACGTGGTGTTCTACGGCGAAGCCCACGGTCACGACGGCGTGCATCTCGAGCAAATGAGGCTGTTGCGCGAACTATACGAGCGCGATCCTCGCTGGGTCCTGTCATTGGAACAGTTCGAACGCGACGTTCAGCCCGTCCTGGACGACTACCTCGCCGGACGCATCGGCGAGGCGACGCTGATCGACAAGGGGCGGGCCTGGCCTAACTATGCGACGTCCTACCGGCCGCTGGTGGTCTTTGCCAAGGAGCATCATCTTCCGGTTGTCGCGGCGGAGGCACCGCGCTGGGCCGTCTCCTGCGTGGGGCAATGGGGGCCTGACATTCTCGGACAATTCACGCCGCTCGAGCGGACCTGGGTGGCCGCGGATCTGCACGTCACGCCGGGCGCGTATCGCGACAAATACATGAAGTTCCTGGGTGCCTCGCCCGCGCACGAGGGCGGAGCGGCGTCGGCCCCCGATGCTGCAGCGAATGCGCAGCGTAGCTTTTCAGCGCAGGTCCTGCGCGACGACACCATGGCCGAGTCGATTGCCGACGCGTTGCACAAGCATCCTGGCTACAAGGTGCTGCACCTAACGGGCAGCTTTCATTCGTCGCAGTTTTTGGGCACCGTCGAACGTCTGCGCCTGCGTGATCCTGCGCTCAAAATTGCGGTCATCGATCCGGTCGAAGTCGAGAAGCCCGATGCGCCGGGCTTCGCCGCCGATGCCGTGAGCGGCGGCACCGTCTTGCAGCTCATCTATCCGATTCCGGAAGACTACGTCGATGGCGAGGATCTGGGCGCGATGCAGGCCAAGATGGCGCACGCGCACGAGGCAAATCGTTGCAAATACGCGCTGCCGAAATCGCCTGACCCTGTACCCGAAAGACATTTACCAATGACTCCTCATGGTGCATCGGCCGCTGTCTGGAGAAGGCCAGGCGACGCTTCGTAAGCCCACGTCCGCCCAGTAGGTGCGGATCAGCCGCCAGAAGGCTTTGGTCTTCCCTAGCGGGATCTGGACGACGTGATTTCGCCGTTAAGAACTCGTATGCATTGCAGGGAGATGCCCAAGTCCTGCTCGTATCGACGGATGAGGCGGGCCTCGGTTTCAGTGACCAGTGACACTGCCGTGCCCTTCGCGCCGGCGCGCGCAGTGCGACCGACCCTATGCAGATAGGCCTTGCTCAACGTCGGTACGTCGAGATTGAAGACGTGGGTTACGCCGGGTAGGTCGAGCCCGCGGGCCGCGAGGTCGGATGCAATCATGATGCGGATGGCGCCGTTGCGAATTCCATCCATCGCCCGCTTCCGGTCCATCTTGGATAGCTCGGAATTCAAATCCGCAACAGCTAGTTGGTGATGGATTAACTTCGAGGCGACCACCTCCGCAACATCGTTGCGATGCACGAACACGATGGAGCGCGGCACATTGAGCGCGTGCAGGAGCTTGCGCAACATATCCGGCTTGTCCCGGCTTTCACAAACCAGATACAGATGCTCGATGTTCTCGTTGACCGCCGCCGCATCCGCGCGAAGCATCACGACATCCGGAGCCAGCGTTTCCAAGACCCGACGAGTCTGCTGTTCGATCGTCGCTGATGCGAAAATCAGCTGTCGAGCCGGCGCCGCCGCGCTGACGATTTGCTGGACCCAATTCAGACTTTCGTCGTTCAGCAGTCGGTCCGCCTCATCAATGACGACGGCGCGGATGTGCGCCGTCTTCAGCTTGCCCCGCTCCATTAGTTCCACGATGCGTCCGGGCGAGCCCACCACGACGTGCGGCTTGGCCTTGAGCTTCTCGATCTGCCGGTCGGTCGCCGTACCGCCGATGAGCAACACGGAGCGGATGGCGCATGCCGCGTTGAGCGCAAGTTCACAGGATTGACGATGGATCTGAATGGCCAATTCGTGAGTTGGCGCCACAATCACGACCTGAGTCGCGGCTTGCGCAGGATCTATGCGCGAAAAGAGGGGCAGCAGATAAGCCAGTGTTTTACCGGTACCCGTCTCCGCGCGCAAATACGCGTCCTTCCCGGCAGCGAGCGGTGGAATTGCGGCGATTTGAATGGGGCTGGGTTCGGATATCTGTTGCTTCACGAGCGCAGCTATGAGTTCCGGTGGCACCGACAGATCGGAAAACTTCATGAAATCGACTCGCTGCGGTAGCCAGCAACATGTTCTCATCGCACGGGATGATTGCTGGACGGGCGGTAATATTAACAGTTCCGGGAAGGGCATCCGGCGACTTCCGGTAAAACCCGCTCATTGGGATGCCGGAAATCGGTGACTCAGAGCGGCCAATCGCGATTCAGGATCCAGTCAAGGGCGCCGACTACACGTCCGCGCCATTTAGATGACTCTACAGGCGGCCGCTGTCGCCTCGTCCCCGGTATTCGGGGTTCCGCAAGGTTCAATGAGTAGAACGTGGACCTCCTCCAGATCAGCTCCGTGGGTGCCGACCTTTGGGCAGGCCGAAGGCGGCCACGGGTGGCCGGCTGGTTGGGGAGGGTCTGGTTCCGTCAGGCTAATGAGTCACGGCGATAGGCCCGTGATCGTCGCAATGATTCCCATGTGGATGATGCAAGTGGTCGTCTACCAGGTAGTCAACGTGATCACCGTGCGGAACGGCCTCATGTGAACAGCCGGGACCGTGTACATGCGCCTTGTCATGTCCGCCGCAGTGATGACCGGGCGTACATCGATCGGGATTTGTGGCGTTGACTTCAAGCACGTGATCGTCAACGTGATCTAGGTGCATATGATGCAAGTGGCCATCATGCAGATAATCCGTATGGCCGGCATGAGTGATAGCCACATGGCCGCAGGCGGCTTTGTGCTGGTGGTTGTGCCCTTGATGCTTGGTGCAGGTACTCATCGCGATGATCCTCCAGCAAGGGATGTGACCCGTCAAAGTATACTCGCGTCATTGGGTCCATGCAGTGTCGGCAGCCCAAGTATCCAACGATGGGATGCGCGCGTGCCAGCAATGGCTCACAGCGCGGCCGGCGACATAGCCGACCGCGGGGCTCACGTCTATTGCACCATGGTATCGGTTGACACGTGGAATTGACCCGCATGCCGTTTGCAGAAGCGCGTTTGCCGCCAATCACAAGCTACATGTTCACGGGCCACCCTTTCTCGGCGATGTCGCGTTGCAATGTGTTTACCGCGGACGCTGATTCCACTGGCGAGCAGGTGTCTTGCGTGAGGAGTGGTATCGATGGCCGGTCGACGCCGGAGGACCCTATGAGAGATCAAGAGATACATGCGGCACTCGGTCGGCATTGGATTGCGTCCGATGGGGAGCGAATCCGTGGTCGGCGCAATACAGCTCACACGCACCAAACCGGCCGGAACGGCCCCGTTCGATACCGCCTGAGGTACGATGCTTTGCAAGCCGCCGTGCGTGGCACGCAGTAAACTGTGCGCTCGGGCTCAGCTGAAACTTGAAATATGACGAAGAATGACCGTTGATGGGAGCCTGCCACCGCTCGTGTTTCGCCATCATTCAAGGGAATTGTGAAATGTCCGCGACATTGAAGTCGGCCGCGATGATCCCCAGGGTCAGCGCGGCCGGGTAGATCATGCTGTGGATATTCATTTCACTGTTTTTCCTTGGGTGCGCTTTTCGCGAAATCCGCGGCAGCTTCGTCCCTCGCCCTGGATACGATCTGCCGATGCCGGTTTCCAAGCCATATTTGGCCATCGTGCTGGCGTTGGCCGCGCTGTTTGCCTGGCCGACGCTTCACCGGTGGCATTTTCAGCGGTTCTTATCCGAGAAGGCCACCGAACTCGCCGACAACCATCGCGCCAAAGTACATTGCAATACCATGTTCGACACGATGCTGGACACGGAAATGCTTGCCGCGGGTCACGCCAATCCCCGTACCGGGGAAATCGGTATCCAAAAGCCGTGGTGCGACACCTTGATGTCTTATCTGGCTCATCCTGACCGCGCCACGGAGATGGAAATTGTGAGCCTGAATATATTTACCCACGAGAGCATGCACGTGCGTGGCGAGATGAATGAGGCACGCACCGAATGCGAGGCCGTGCAGCGAAACTACCGCGCCGCCAAGCTGCTCGGCGTCCCTGACGAGACGGCCAAGAAAAACGCGCTCGACTATTACCGCAACACCTACCAAATGCGAGGAAAAATAGGCGGTATGCAGGCCGAATATTATTCGAAGGAGTGTGCCCCGGACAAAGCCATGGACGAGCATTTGAGCGATTCGACTTGGGCGCAACCGTAGTTCGATGACGGCCAATACCGGCCCCGCCTCCTTCTTTGCGCTCGCGAGGCTCGATGACGCACAGTTCATGAGTTGGGGCTGGCGATTGCCGCTACGCGAACGAAACTGCGCCGTCTATCGCAAAAAGGCGCGAGCGGGCCGCGACGGGCTGGGACGCTCATGAGCTATAGCGGGCCCACACTGGTCTACAGATTCCGCGCCGACGCCGCCTATTACAGAACGACCATAAACAGGTATTACGGACAGCGCCGCTTCCTCCTCCGGTTACCCGTGCAGTACGGATTCATCGCACTGATCGCGCTCGGCATTTTTCTTTGGAACACGAGATCTCCTTCGCGAACCGTCATGGGGATCGCCGCGGTCGCCGTCGTCCTGCTGACGGCGGCGATGGTGGCGCTGACGAAGCTCAGCGTTCTCTACCGATTCAAACGCCGCCCAGATTTCGGAGCCGAAACAACGGTGACCGTATCGAAGCAGGGGATTGCTTCGAGCGGACACCATGCGCACGGAAACTGGGGATGGCAGGCTTACCCGCGCTCAGTCCGTTATCGCGATGGAATCCTGCTGCTGCGCCGTGGGGTGGTTCGTTGGCTGCCGGATGCTGCCCTTCAAGCGGGCACCCCGACGGACGCTACCGAGTTGGTAAAATCCAAGACGATATTAACGAACCTCGCTCCCACAATTCGGTCGCGCCTATGAAGAATAGTCCGCGCGGTTGCCCCAGCAGATCTCGGTCGTTCCATGAAGGTCTCACGCAGGGCAACGCCGTGAGGCCATCTTCAAGGCAGGCGGGCTTATCGGCAGTGCCCAAGATTACGAAGCCCGCGCCACCGGGAGGCGGCCTAAGCCTTTGCCTCCCGGTGGTGGTGCTGACGACCTGATGCGTTACTTCAGGATCAGCTGCTGCATGGTCGAAGATCCGAGCACGGTGCGGATCTTCGCGCGACCTGTCTGCGATTGACTGGCCGCCTGCACGGAACCTTCGATTTGCTTGGCGATGGCGTCTCCCTTGGCAATGGCACCATCCAGAGCCGCCCAATTCTTGAACGTGACCACCAGCAAAAGATCGGGATCCTCCGGAGTGCGCGGTTCAACCGACAGCACCTGGTAGCTAAGGACGTCTCCGGCTTTCTTGGCAAGCTCTTGCTCCTGCTTCCAGGTCGTGTCGATCCATTTCATATACTCGTCGAATTTACCGTCCACGGTGCGAATTCGGGCCACGTTAACCACGGGCCCTTCGGTGAAAGCGTGGTCATCGGCCAAAGCCGTCACACCGGTCAAGGCGAGGGCGGCGAAGGTCGCGCACGCCGCCAGGGTAGTTTTGATTGTCATACATGTCCTTTGTTTGAAGCTTGGTTGTTATTGGAAACGTTCGAATCACTCAGGCCAGACCTTCCAGTGTTCAACCTCCCGGCGGCCGATAGACGGCGCGAACTTTCTTCGCGATCGGCAGCGACTTCGCGACGTCAGCCCATGTATAGAGCGGAATGGTCTTATAGGATTCGAAAATCCCGCTGCTGATCGCCGGTGAGACCCCGCCGAGATACTCCGCGTGACCGGGCGCTTCGACGATCATCGCAAGCCCATACTCCTGTCCGAACATTCCGTAGAATCCGTGCAGCTTACCGCCGGCGGCCTCAATAGCCTGGCGTGCTACCGCCTCGCGGTCGCTGCCTGTTTCTATAATCGCTTTTAGCGCGGTTGACGAATACTTTGCCATCAGCATGTACATCGCCATGATTGATCCCCCTTGTGGTGGTGATTCGGCAGCGAGGCACTTTGGGCAACTTATCCGATGATCGTATGGCCCCGCTTCGATAGGGTGCGCCCTCCGACGAGTAAATGATACGTGCCGCCCGGATAACGACAGGGCGGAGGAGCCAAGGTAGGGCTATGTGCGATGTCGTACAGAGCGTACTGGCGCCGCGCGCAATCAGTAATAACTCCGTTCTTGATCTTCGGAACGCGCGCGCGCATCCTCAGGCGCTCGTTCAGGTTGTCACCCGAGCGCGCTGCAACAAAAATCCAAACTGCTACCAATCAAGGGGGATAACATGAAGAGGGTTCTCTCACTCATCGCGCTCGCCGCGGTGTGCTTCACGAGCCATGCCTTCGCCGCAGATCCGGTCGTGGGTACCTGGACGCTCAATGTCGCGAAATCGAAATTCAGCGCGGATGCGGTGCTGACGGCAGGGACCCGTGTCTATAGCGAAGCCGACGGGCTGTATACGCTCGACCAGAAGCTGACAGGCACGGATGGCAAGGAGATGTCGAACCGGGCGCAGTACCGCAACGGTAAGGAGGAGAAGCAGGCCACCGGTGGACCTGTAGATACGACGTTCGCGAAGAGGATCAATGCGCATACGTGGAACTTTGAGCTCAAGAAAGATGGCAAGGTCGTTGGCCGCGTCCATCGGGTGGTATCGGCCGACGGCAAAACGCTGACGGTACACAACACGGGGAGCCTACTGAGCGGCGCCAAGGGCGACGAGACGCTGGTATTCGACAGACAATAGGATCGGAAAAGGCCCGCGCGCACAGGGACGTGCGCACTCGGCGGCAGCCTTTCCTCGTTGTTCAGCGGCCGGCGCCCGGGTCTCCGGCAGAGAAAGAAGTTATGTCTGCGATCGAAGGGAAACTTAGGGCTATCGGGCTGCTCCTGCCGCCGCCGCCGCAACCGTCTCCGGGCGTCATTCTTCCCTTCCAGTTCGTGCGCGTCGTTGGGCGCCGAGCGCTCATCTCAGGGCACGGACCGCAAAATGCGGATGGATCTTTCGCTTTGCCGTTGGGAAAGCTTGGGCGCGAGCTGACGCTGCAGCAAGGTTACACCGCGGCACGTCTGACCGGTCTATCTATCCTAGGAAGCCTGCAACGCACGTTAGGCAACCTCGATCGCATTGCCGCATGGTCGCGCGTGTTCGGGATGGTCAACTCAGCTCCGGGCTTCAACCAGCAGCCGAGCGTGATCAACGGATTTTCCGATCTCATACTAGAACTGTTTGGACCCGTGGTTGGCGCGCACTGCCGTAGTGCCGTGGGTCTTGCAGAGCTTCCCTTCGATATCCCGGTCGAGATCGAAGGCGAAGTGGAACTCATCGGCGATGATCCAGCGACTTCAGTCGCGCACCGATGAATGGCAGCCCTGGCCGCGGCAGTCGTCATTCAGCCCTGCGGCGGCGTCTACTCCGGCAGCGTTACTCCAGAGCCGCCCATCTCCTTGGGGAAGTCTTTCATCTTCGGTAACCCGTCCTTGATGCTCAGCACCTTCTCTCCATAGGACACATGCAGAGCCGGCTTGAATGCGAGGGTCGGCAGAACCGCCGCGTAGATGTCAACGAGCTTCATCGGCGGATGATCCGAGAACACGTGGCCACCGCAGGTCTTGCACCACTTGCGGAAGCTATTCGCCGTCTTGTGGTACGTACCGATATGGTCGGCACCTTTCGTGACCTTCAGAGCGTCTGGCTTCCATAGCGTGAAGGCGTTCACCGGGCCGGCCGACCAGTGTCGGCAGGATTCGCAATGGCAGAACCCCATCGCGACGGGCTCACCGCTCACCGAGAATTCTACCGCGCCGCAGAAGCATTTCCCCTTGTGCTCGCTCATCGGAACCTCCCATACGGGCTGCTGAAAATTAGACCGTCACGACGACTTTGCCGATCTGCTGATTCGACTCGAGATAGCGATGCGCCTCGACGATGTCTTGTAGCGGGAAGCTGCGGGCGATCAACGGCTTCAAGCGTCCGGCGGCAAGGCCGTCGATGACGAAGCGCTTCCCGCGGTTCAGACTCTCCGGTTTCCCGACGATGGAAAACAGCGTATAGCCGCGAATCACCAAATTCTTCGAAAGTGCCGGGAACAGCGGAAACGGCGTCGGCTCCTCGGCCAGAGCGCCGTAAAGAAAAACGGTGCCGCCATCGCCCATCGCACCTGCCAAAGCCTCGACACCCCGGCCGGCGACCGGGTCGAATGCAAATCGTGCGCCCTTGCCGCCGGTTATGCGCAGGACTTCCTTTGCGATGTCCTGCTGCTGGGTCACAATCACATGTTGCGCTCCCGCCTTGAGCAAGGCGTCCCGTTTCGCGTCGGTACGAGTCGCCGCTATGGACACGGCTCCCAGGCCATTGACGATCTGGATTGCCGCAAGACCGACACTGCTGGATGCCGCCGTAATGACCACCGCCTCGCCCTTCGCAAGGCCGCCGATTTCGACCAGCGCCCCATAAGCCGTCAGATATTGCATCCATATCGCGGCAGCTTCTATCCAGGATAGATTCGCCGGATGCTTGACCACGGCGTGCGCCGGAACGATCGCGGCATCTCCGTACACACCGTACTGGTTCATGGAAAAGGCCGGGATCGTGCTCACCGCATCGCCCACTGCAAAGCCCGTTACGCCTTCCCCGAGTGCCTCGACCTCGCCGGCCGCTTCGTAGCCGAGCTTGGCGGGCAGGTTCGGATTCTCGAGGTACGCACCCGAGCGGAACATGGACTCGGCCCGATTCAAGCCCAGTGCCCGGACTCGAATTCGAATCTCTCCGGCCTTCGGCCGGCCGATGTCCAACTCATCAAGCTGAAGCACTTCCGGACCGCCGGTCCGGTGGAAGCGAACGATTCGAGACATGAGAATCTCCTTCAAAGCGGTCGGTACCTGGATCGAGATGTTAAACCCCGGAAGGGCGTTCGGAGAAATTCCAGAACGCACGGGCGCCGACGGGCAAAGCGCTGCAGCGCAGCGCCGAGCAGGTGCTGAAGTTCGGTTCCATCATTTGAATCCCGCCACACTTGTTACTCCCACTCTTCGATGGGCCGGATTTAATCTATCTCACGACCACCACCAACCCCTGAGGATGAACCTATGTGCCCAGCATGCATCGCAAGCGCAGCAGCACTGGTCGCCGGAGCCGGATCCACCGGAGGAATTCTGGCGGTGTGCATCGGCAAGTTCAGAAGATATCTCAGATCGAATCGTCGCCGTCTGTTTCGGATAGGAACCTCGCTATGAAAACGCCGCCGATTGTGTCGCAGCAGGAGTGGGAGGCTGCGCGCCAGCAACTCCTCGTGAAGGAGAAGGCCTTGACCCGCTCCCGTGACGCGCTGGCCGCCGAACGCCGGCGGATGCCTTGGCTGGCTGTCGACAAGAAGTACGAGTTCGACGGGCCCACGGGCAAGCTGAGCCTGCTCGAATTATTCGAAGGCCGCCGTCAATTGATCGTCTATCGCGCCTTCTTCGAACCCGGGGTGTTCGGCTGGCCCGAGCACGCCTGCCGCGGCTGCTCGCTGGGCGCCGATCAGGTCGCCCATCTTGCCCATTTGAACGCCCGCAACACCACGCTCGTGTACGCCTCGCGCGCCCCACAGACGGACATCGAGCGCCTGAAACTGCGAATGGGTTGGACGATGCCCTGGTACACCATCACAGACAGCTTCGACACCGACTTCGGCGTGAACGAGTGGCATGGCCACAACGCCTTCATCCGCGATGGCAACAAGGTGTTCCGCACCTATCTCATCAACGAGCGGGGCGACGAGGCCATGGGGACCACCTGGAGCTATCTCGATATCACGGCGCTTGGCCGTCAGGAGACTTGGGAGGATTCGCCAGAGGGGTACCCCCAAACACCGCCATACAAGTGGTGGAATTGGCACGACAACTACGATGCCGAGGCTTCACCGAATCCGAAGTGGGTCGAGGTGTCCGACGCCAAGGAAGCTACCTTTCTCAAGGGAGACGCAAAGACGCAAGCGCCCTAACAGAAGGCGACCAGGCCAAACGATCGCTGCCGTATTGCGCCGCCGAAACAACAAGGCGATCGAGGGGTGCAAAATTCAAGGATCGCGAGCATCGACGCCCATAAAATCCGGCCCCGAAGCGGCCGGTCGCGAATTTGCTATGCTTGATCCTAATGAATGAAGGAGCACTCAAAAAGGTAAATAGAGGCTTTTCCCTCCTGGAAATGCTCACCGTGGTGGCGATCATGAGCATTTTGGCGATGATCGCGATGCCAAATTATTTGAATCACAACGCTCGGCTCCAAGTCCAACAGGCATTCACCGACTTGGGATACTTGCGTACTGATATCAATACGGAGGTCTATTGCAATGGCTTTGCAGCGTTGCAAGGAACAGGGAATCCTCAGCATTTCAATTACAACAATACCTTCACCGGGGTTCCAGCATTGTGTTCGACGGGAAGCACCGCTGCATATTCATCAAGAGCGATTGGAACCTATGTCAAGACTTTCAGCATCGGCACCGGTAGCAGCGGAGAGGTGCTGATCGTCACCGGTCAATTATCAACCGCTGCGTACCCCGTGCTTCAAGTGGGAACTTGGACAATGACTGGAACTGTAGTTGGAGGCAACACGATCAACTGGACTTGCACATTCAGCATTCCAGCCTATTCACCGTACAACCCTGCTTGTTAGCCCCGGCTCACCGTTATCGCCGCCGCAGGTAGCACTGCACCCGACCCAGGGCTACTATTGGTGCATGGAACACGATCATGACCATGCCGATCACAGCGAACTGAGCGAGATCGAGCGGCGCGTTCGGGCGCTCGAGACTGTGCTGACCCAGAAGGGCTATATCGATCCGGCGGCGCTCGACGTGTTGATCGACACCTACCAGACGAAAATCGGCCCCCGCAATGGCGCTCGTGTCGTCGCGCGCGCGTGGGTGGACAGGAGCTATCGCGACCGGCTGCTGCGCGATGCCACCAGTGCCATCGCGGAGCTTGGCTACACAGGACGGCAAGGCGAGCACATGATCGCGGTGGAGAACACGCCCGGGCGGCACCACGTCGTGGTGTGCACGCTTTGCAGCTGCTACCCGTGGCCGGTGTTGGGACTGCCGCCGGTCTGGTACAAGAGCGCACCCTATCGGTCGCGCGTCGTCAGGGATCCGCGCGGCGTGCTGCTCGAGTTCGGCGTGAGGCTGCCCGCAGACACGGAGATCCGCGTCTGGGACTCGACCGCCGAAGTACGCTACCTCGTGATTCCCGAGCGTCCCGCAGGAACCGATGGCCTGGACGAAGAGGCCTTGAGCATTCTGGTGACCCGTGACTCGATGATCGGCACCGGCCTCGCGCGGTCGCCTGCGGAGCTATGACGTGCCCTACACGACTCACGCCGATCTGGGCGGCCAGCCAGGCTTTGGCCCGGTGGTGCACGAGGCGGAGGAGGGGCTGTTCCATGCCGCCTGGGAGTCGCGAGTTCTGGCACTGACTCTGGCAATGGGCGCGACCGGCTGCTGGAATATCGACATGTCTCGCGCCGCCCGCGAGACGCTGCCGGACTATCTCGATCTCAGCTACTACGAGATCTGGCTGAGTGGGCTCGAAGAGTTGCTCGTCGCGAAAGGTCTTGTGACGGCCGAAGAGCTCGCCGCCGGCCGTGCTCGGCACCCGCCCAAGCCGGTCAGCCGGATATTGACGGCGGATCAGGTTGTTGCACGGCTTGCACAAGGCTCGCCGACGGAGCGCGCGCCGACCGTCCCCGCGCGTTACCGGCCTGGCCAACGCGTCGTCACGCGCGCGACGCCGGTCGAGCACCATACGCGGCTGCCCGCCTATCTTCGGGGCAAGACCGGCAGCATCGAGCGCATCCTCGGCCCGCATGTGTTCGCCGATTCCCATGCCCAAGGCCTAGGCGAAGACCCCCAATGGCTCTACACGGTGGTGTTTGAGGCGCGGGAATTGTGGGGGAGCGAGGCCGCTCCGGGGCACCGCGTGTCCTTCGACGCCTGGCAACCCTATCTCGAGCCGGCGTGAACCCCGCCCGGTCGCCTCTCGACGCATTGCCCGGCCTGCCTCGCGATGCCGAAGGGCCGGTGTTCGAACAGCCGTGGCAAGCGCATGCCTTTGCAATGGCAGTGTCGCTCCACGAGCGCGGCGTGTTCACGTGGCCCGAATGGTCGAACGCGCTATCGCAGGAAATCCGCTCCGCCACGCATAGCGACGAGCCGAACCATGGCGAGACCTACTATCTTCACTGGCTGAAGGCTCTGGAAGCGCTGGTCGCCGCCAAGGGCGTCGCGTCGAATCGGGAGCTCAGTCGTCTCCAAGAGGCCTGGCGCCACGCCGCAGAGCGTACACCGCACGGAGCCCCCATCGTGCTGACCGACGAGGATCTCTAGGCGCGCCACCGTCATCATTTGCTTGGCGGAAAGCGGACGTTCAATATGTCCGCGAGTCGTCGAATCGAGGATCTCGATATGAAGGCATCTGTCTTCGTCGGTACTAGTCTTGATGGCTTCATCGCCCGACGCAATGGGGACTTCGACTTTCTCCCCGAGGGCGGCGGTGAGCCCCACGGCTACGATGAGTTCATGGCGAGCGTCGACGTGCTGGTCATCGGCAGAAATACCTTCGAGAAAGTGCTGACTTTCGAGACATGGCCGTACGGGACTAAGCGCGTTGTCGTTCTGAGTGGCCGCGCCATCGATCTCCCGAAGGTTACCGGCGCGAAAATTGAGCATATGTCCGGTGCTCCTGCGGAAATTACGGATCGCCTGGCCGCGAGCGGAGCCAGTCATGCCTATATCGATGGCGGCATCACCGTGCAGCGATTTCTACGCGCGGGCCTGATTCAGCGTCTAATCATTACGCGCGTGCCGGTGCTCATTGGCGAGGGCATCCCGCTGTTCGGGTTGCTTCCTCACGACGTACGGCTACATCATGTTCTTACCAAGACCTATTCAAGCGGGATGGTGAAGAGTGAATACGAGGTGTTGCGCTGACGAGTGAGCGGGCCGGATACCAACCATCACAACTGGTCGGACGCTCCCGGTGGCGGCAATTCTATCAAAGGCGTGTAAAACGCGTTCGCCCAGCGGGCGTTCTGCTTCTTAATCGGTCCTATCGGTAATGGATGAATGGAGACATTGTGAAAGGTGGAAATAGAGCGGATTGGATCAGCTGTTGCGCGGCATTGGGCCTTTTCATCGCCTCGACCGTCGCTGCGCCGGGGGCATCGAAGCTATATGTCACGAACAGCCGCGGCGATGACATCACGGTGATTGACGCGACGGCCCTCAAGGCGGTCCATGACATCAAAGTGGGAGAGAATGTTCATGGCCTGTGCTCGCCGGCCGCCGGCGACAGACTCTTCGCGACGGTCGAGTCCGACAAGAGCCTGAAGGTGATCGACACGAACACCGACAAAGTGCTCGACACGATCGCGCTCGCGGGCGAGCCGAATCAATGCGCCTCGACCCCGAACGGCCGCTATGTCGCCGTCCCCGAGTTCTACAGCGACACCATCGAAATCGTCGACCTCTCGCAAAAGCGAATCGTCGCGCAGCTCGGACTTCCGCACCCGCATAATTGCGTCGATGCGAACAACGATTCCGAAATATTCTGTTCATCCTTCGATATGCACGCCGTCTACAGAATCGACCTGAAAACGATGACCTATTCGGGCGAGATCGCTCTGGGAGGGGAGCCGCGGCCTTTTGTGATCACTCGGGACGGGCGTCTCTACGCCCAGCTTTCCATGCTTCACGGCTTTGTCGTCGCCAGTGTTTTGGAGCAGAAGACCGTCAGCCGTGTGCAGCTTCCGCCCGCACCGATCTCGACCTGTATCGCCGAAGCGGGTCCGTCCACTCCCTCGCATGGCTTGGCGCTGACGCCCGAGGATAAGGATCTTTGGGTCACCAGCCTCGCGGATGATCGCGTCTATGATTACGACGCGGCGACCATGAGGGTCTCGGCGACGGTTCACGTCGGGAAGTGTCCCTCCTGGATCGCGGCATCGCCGGATGGACGTTACATCGCGGTCAGCAACAGTTCGAGCGACGACGCATCGATCATCGACCGCAAGAGCCGACAGGAAATTGCACGACTGAAAGTAGGGCACGTCCCCAAGCGACTGCTCTTCGTGGACGTGAAATGACGGTGAGCGGCTCTCCTGCGCCGCTCCCTCCCGTGCGCCTGAACGCGAGCTGGGCGGGCAGTGGCTTCCCGCTCACCGAGCATCTGTTCGAAACACCGCGCCATGCCACCTTCTACCTCGCCTGCGGGGCCGCCGATGCACCGCTCATCGTTTTTGCGCATGGTTGGCCGGAGCTGTCGCATAGCTGGCGCCACCAGCTGCCGGTGTTCGCCGCGATGGGCTTCCGAGCCATCGCACCCGACATGCGCGGCTACGGCCGCTCGACCGTGCATGCGAAGCAGAGCGATTACTGCCTCGAGGAGATCACGGCCGACATGCTCGAGTTGCTGGACGGACTCGGTCGACGGACGGCGATCTGGGTCGGCCATGACTGGGGAAGCCCGGTGGTATGGGCCATCGCCTCGCACCATCCGGATCGATGCGAGGGTGTCGCCAGTCTCTGCGTCCCCTATCTGCCGAACGGCGTGAGCATGGCCTCGTATATCGATCGCTCCATCTATCCGGCGGACAAGTACCCGGCCGGCCAGTGGGACTATGTGCTCTTCTATCAGGAGCACTTCGACAAGGCCCGCGCCGATTTCGAGGCCAACGTCGATGCGACGGTGAAACTGCTGTTCCGAAAGGGGAATCCCGAGGGACAGGGCCAGCCCGCGTTCACCGCCTCGGTCAGAGCCAACGGCGGCTGGTTTCGCGGGGCATCGGCGGCGCCCGATATGCCGCGCGATCCGGCGGTGTTGAGCGAGCGCGACCTGCACACGTACACCGAGGCGCTGACGCGGAACGGGTTCTCCGGCCCGGACTCCTGGTACATGAACAACGAGGCCAATGCCGCTTACGGCCGGAAGTCGGTGAACGGGGGCAGGCTCGAGCTGCCGGTCCTGTTTCTGCACGCCGAATACGATTACACCTGCCGGACGGTGGGCGGTCCGCTGGCGGACCCCATGCGCGCGAGCTGCGCGGATCTCACCGAGATGATCGCGAAGACCGGGCACTGGATGGCCCAGGAAAATCCGGTCGTAGTGAACAAGGCACTGGCCGCCTGGATCAACGCGAAGCTGCCGGACGTTTGGCGGGGATGAGGGCGGCACTTCTGCCGCCGCTCTGGTTTCCCTGCCTTGCCTGCTCCGTGCCGCCCCGAGGCGTTTCGCCGATCTGCCCGCCGCTTTCGCGCAGCTGGAGAGGATTAACGGCGGCCGGCTCGGTGTTGCGGTCCTCGACACGGCCACCGGCGAAAGCTCGAGCTATCGCGCGGACGAGCGATTCCCCATGTGCAGCACATTCAAATTTCTGCTCGTTTCCGCCGTCCTGCAGCGCGCCGATCGCAGCCAAGAAACTCTAGACCGCACTGTTGCGATTCCCTCGAAGCCGCTGCTATTCAACTCTCCGCTCACTGAGCCGCACGCCGGGGGTACGATGACGGTCGGCGGACCTGAAATCCGTGCTGCTGGGAAATGTGCTTTCCGCGCGCTCCCGCAGGCAACTGACGCTCTGGATGGAAGCGAGCCTCACCGGCCTCGAGCGCCTGCGGGCGAAGCTGCCCGCGGGATGGCGCGCAGCCGACAAAACGGGAACAAATGGCGAGCATACGAGCAACGACATCGCCGTCCTCTGGCCGCCCGGCAGGCCGCCGATTATCGTTGCCGCCTACATCACTCAGTGCGCCGGCCCTGAGAGCAAGCGTGCCGCCATGCTCGCGAAGATCGGGGAACTCGTGGGGAAATTTTCCGATTGAGGAGAGACGCGATTCCCCTCCCTCCCCCCCGCATAACCGGTGGCTGCGCGCTTGGCGTCGTACCGCGCAGGCTCACTTTGTCAGTTTGAACACCACGGGCACGGTCACGACCGAGTCGACCGCCTTGCCGTCTGCTACACCCGGAATGAACTCCGTCGACTCGAAGAAACGCAATACGGCGCTGTCCATCATCTCGGAGCCGGAGGAGCCGACTATCACCATCTGGGTGACGCACCCGCCCGAGTTGATGCGCAGTCTCGCAAACACCGTGCCTTCCTCTCCAAGGCGTTTGCTTTGTAGGGGCCAGAGCTCATCCAATGAACGGGTGCTGCGCCCCAGCTTGGGTCGCGCTGCTCCGGTCGTCTCGTTGGTGGGTGCGGGGCAGGGCGTGGTTCTCCCAACCCAGTCGGAGTCGAGGATAATTTTTGTATTCTGATTCAGCAGCTTCCGCCGCTCTTGAACGTACGTGTCGTGAAGCGCACGCGCGAACTCGGCCCAACTAGGATCGGGCCTTCCGGCGAGGGCGCTCAGCAAGGCGGATTCGGCATTCTTTACAGCCGGCTCGTGCGGGGTCTCCGGCGGTAAGCCATTTCGCCTCAGAAATTCGCGCCAGATATCCCGGTCGTGGGTCAATCCCGGGTATTGCGCCCAGTACGCTTCCAGCCAATCCAATCGTTGCTTCTCGACATTCTCCAACCTCTTAGAATCTCCCGCCGCATAACCGGAGGGGAGGGCTGCGATGTCTTTCTTCATGGCAGCGATGAAGTCTTCGGAATCGTCGCCGAGGAGTCGACCACGAATGTCTGGTCCGACGACATTATCGACGAGTTGCCTGTGTGTCAGGGCTTCGTGCTCGAGCGCCTCGAACGCGCTATCGACCGGCGATGGGGCCGGCTTGTCGGTTAGGACATCCCCGCCGATCCCCGGTTCGAGCACGCGAGTGGCGCCGGCGACGGTGGCGATCGATTGCGCGGACTGAAGCAAGTCCGGTTTGCCGACCATGTCCAATGTCACGCCATACGCCAGACCGTCCGATACCGAGCCCGGCGTCTTGCCGGGCACGTCGAGCACGATCGTCGCGGTGAGGGTCTCCGCGGATTCTCTGCTCAGAGTCCCATCATAAGGCGTGCGGTGCGCGTGAATGCTGTCGAATCGGTTCCGCAGATCGAGCGTTGCGGTGGACGGCGGCCGCGCGCGGCGCCAGATGCCCATCGCAGCATCCCTGCGATCATCTTTGTACCACCAGATTTCCTGGACGTCCCATACGGTGCGGGGGCCATCTCGGAAAAAGCCCATGGTCAACGTCATCGGGCTCTTGTCAGTGAGCGAAAGCACATCGGGTGGAACACTTGACGCGAATCGGCGCGTCTGCAATCTCCATGTTGGCAACCGGTCGAGCTTCACGGAGGCGAGGGCGTCCGACAACAATTGGCTCCGGCGCAACGCCGCTTGCCATTGTTCTAAGGTACCGTGATAGGAGACATCGAGTTGGGTGGCCAGGAGCCGTACCACTTGCTTGCCTTCGTGCAGCGCGCCCGACGGGGTGAACAATAGGATCGCACTGTACCCATCGGGTGTAGGCAGCAACATTCCCACCAGATAAGCGTCCATGAATGGCACCGCCCAAGTGCGTTCCTGCCATTTGCGACCGTAGGGATCGGCAAAGATCGAATCGGATTGGGCTCTTCCGACCGATATCACTCTCACGTGATCGGAGCCTACTGGACGCTGCAGATTCAATCCCTTGAGGGCCAGATCCATGAAAGCCTTCGAGTCGGCGTAAAATGCGTCATCGGACGCGGCGGCGGAGCGCACCAAGTGCACCAGTTTCGCCCCCGCCTCATTGGTGATGCTGACGTAACCGTCGGCCGGCAGCTCAGTCCTGTCGTAGTGCAGTGCTGAGGCGGTCCACGTCCCATCCGGCTGCTGAACGATCAGCCGCGGCTCAACGCCGTCTTCGGCCGGCTCGAACAGCAATTCGTCCGCGCCCGGGCCCTTTGGAAATGCCGTGTCCGCGTACGTTTGCAGGAGTTGAGCCCGCGAATCATCACTGTGCTGCTCTGTCAGCTTCTGAAATGCTTCGACGAATCTCGCCCAGGGTAGCGGAAGCGTGAACTCGTCCCGGTACGCGTAGGTGGTAGTGCCATGCATATACGGAAGCCCGACGAGCATTTTTTGGTCAAACCGCGCTTTGAATTCTTCGCCGTCCAGAACTCGATCGATAGGCAGGGAGTAGTTCAAATTTTCGTTTGGCGATTTGCCGATCACGATGCCGAGGACTCTGCCCTCGGCATCGCAAAGCGGGCCGCCGCTGTTGCCCGGCGACGCGGCCGCCGAGAAGCGGATCCACTTCCATCGACCGTCCTGTTCTTCAGCGGTTCGCGAGGTCAGCAGACCGTCGCGGATCACGATGCCTTCGCCCAAGGCATTCCCCACGGCCAACACCACCTCGTCGATCTTCGGATCGCGATTGACCGCAAATCCAGCCGGGTTCGGATCGTCGCGCAGTGAAAAGACCACAAAATCTTCATGCATGGAGAATTTGAGAATGCGGTCGATCGGGAAAACCGTTCCGTCGGAGCGGCGAAGCTGCGGCGGGCCGAATTGGCTGCCGATGGTCGCCTCGATGACATGCGCAGCCGTGACGTAAGTATTGTGCCCGAGCGCGAAGGCGGTCCCTACGGAACGATACGCGTCGGTCCGCTCGATAAAAGGCAGTAAATCGAGCGGAAGCGGCTTTTCGTAGCTGACCGAATCATCGGCGGGCTTTTTCACGACGACTTCGAATGTGCTATCACGAATCGCCCGCTGCATTTCCGGGGTGACGGCCGCATGCGCAGTCGTCGCCAGGCCAAAAATCATGCACGCGAAAACCGGGCGCGACCACCTTGCCAAATCCATCCCAAACGCTCCCTTATCCCTTAACGCCCCGGTCCACGTCTTCTCCGCCGGCAATGTACGACAATTTAACCGGCAAGCGCTCCATCGGCAAATCGCGGCGAACCGTCGCGACCATGAAATGAGAAATCTTATGTCTAACGGCGGAACTGGGAATATGCTTTGACATCGACGAGGGCAAATGGAGCGATTCGCATGTCACTCACCTCATTCGAGTTAGGAAAGCTCAAGATTGCTGGGCACGTTCGGGAGGAACTGGATCGCGCCGGTATCGCAACCCAGGCGATCCACTGTAAATCCGGCGGCATCCAAACTCCACCCGGCATCGCCAGGCTCACGGTGCTCGTGGATGGAGCTTCGGCAACTCTGGATTTGACCGCGAGCGAGGTCGAGGACTGTGAGATGATCGTAACGGGGGAGACCTGGTACAAAATAGCCGCGTTTATTTCCCGGCTGGCCCGATGATGTAAGGCACAGGGGAACTCGTATGCAGCGCCGCCGCCTCTAATGCGCAGGCGCGCCGGGCGGGTGCCTTTCTCCCGCAATCGTGGCGCATAGGCTCCAGAGCGCGAGCACCCCGACGAGAATACCGAGGATCAGGCTATTCTTTATCGCGCCGACGTTCGCCGCGTAGTCCAACACCCACGGAGAGGCGATGGTCCACAGCGCTAGAACAAGGTTGACTCCGCTCAATCCGATGCTGTTCTGCAACGAGGCGAGCCGAATAGCGCCAAACAGCGCGATCAACGCCCCGACGACCACGCTGTTCACTACGGTGGCTCTTTCGCTGTAATCGAACACCCAGGGCGACAGGAGCAGCCAAATGCCGAGCAGGATATTGATGCCGCTCGCGGCGCGAGCCTGAACGCTGTAGTCACGTGTTAGCAATGACATCACGCACCTCTCCTCAAAATCTAGTCAACCAAGCACTCTTCAGTGGACGACTGATCTCCTCGCAGAATTCCGTTCAATCGCGGATTGGGCCTCTTCCCTAACCCGTCGCCTGCACGACCTTGCAAGACCGCCCGGCTTGCTTGACGCTCGCACAGGCAGCATTTGCGTCGGTTTCACTCATCGGTGCCGACGTGATCCGATAGTCATGCCTGGTCGCATCAGGCTCGAGCACGAGCACTTGCGGGAAATTGCTGCCGAAGCGCTTTGTCAACGCGTCGCGTTCGCGATCCGCCTGCTTCTCGCTGTGCGCAGTCCCCAGCTCGGCCCGATAACCGGCGAGCACCTTGAGCTTCTCGCGGGCCCGATCCGCTTCCATCCCGGTGGGATATTTTTGTAAAAACTCCTGGAGCGACTGCGCCGTTTCGTGGGTCTGCGCGTTCTGCCAGGCAAGAGAGCGTTCGCGCGAAGCAATTTCCTCGTGCGCCGCCGCCGCATGCGCCCCCTCCGGCTCGGCCGATAAATACTGGCGGTACCCGTCGGTGGTCGAGGTGAGTTGCGCGGTCGCCCACGCCTGCTCGTCCTGCAGCTGCGTAATACGGCTTCTCGCATCCGCCGCATGCGCATCGTTCGGGTACTTTGACAAAAATGTCTGGTAGGCCGCGATGGTATTGAGTGTGCTCGCCTGCGACCATTCGTATTTGGCGGATCCGCAGGCGGTAAGTACTGCGGCGCAGCAGAGAATCGCGGGGATGCCGAAGTGTCGAGTGATCATAAATGCTCCTGATGTACCGTTAGCACTAAGATCCGACCATTAATTATGATACATAATGTATCGGAAAAATCTAGCGGACGAAAGCGGAGCGCGTCTTTGAGCTCACGCGACGTATCACCGAGGGATTCCGTGCGGCGTGGCGCCACGCGCGGCAGGCCTAAAGACAGCCGCATTGACGAGGATGTGGTGCTCGCCGTGCTGAATTCGCTAAGAACCAAGGGTTACCGGCACGTCACCATCGAAAGAATCGCCAAGACGGTGAAGCGCGCCCGTACCAGCCTTTACCGCCGCTGGCCGAGCAAACGACATCTCGTCGCGTATGCGGTAGTCACTACGTTGGACGGGGAACCCGCGCCGGATAGTGGGTCGCTTCGGTATGATTTGATCTGCGCGGTGGAGACCCTGCGGCGGGCCTTTTCTGGGCCGCTGGGTCAGGCGCTGCCGGGGCTCCTCGCCGACATGGCACATGATCCTGAGCTTGCAAGAATCATTCGCGAAGAGGTGCTCACTCGAAGACGCACTTCGATACGAGGGGCGATCTTGCGGGGTATTGGCCGAGGCGAAATTCGAAGCGACGTACCTACCGAAGTATTGATCGACCTGTTGACGGCGCCCTGCTACTTTCGAGTACTGTTCGCTCACGCCCGTATCACCCGCAGGTTCATAGAGACCGTCGTCGATTGTGCCCTGCGAGCCGCTGGCTTTGGATCAACCGGACGCTCAACGCGCCGGCGTCGCGAAACTTCTCGATCCTAGTTGCTGCGACGCTCTCGCGTATTCCCCGAATCGGTATAGCCGGGGAATCCGGGACGCGGATTTGACCTCAAGTATGCTTGAGGTTCTAGACTCCTCTGGCCCGCAATTGAACCGTTTCCGGGATGCGATGGATACCGGATGTCTCTACGATCTGGAGTTTCGTGCGCACTGAAGGTCGCCCTCGCTACTACCTCGCCTTGCTGCTGATCAGCAATGTCTGCGCCAGCGCATCCTGGGGCATTCTTACTCCGACGATTATCACAAATTGTCTCAATCGCGGCAGCAGTACACTCGTTATCGGAATCCTAACGAGCATCTGGGCACTGCCGTTTCTGATTGCAGCACCCATCTACGCGCGCATCGTGGGACGGGTGAGCGCCAAGCCCGCTCTCCTGGTGGGAATGTCGGCCGACGTGCTCTGTGTGTGGTTGTTTCCTCTGCTGCCGTACGACTGGGCATGGGTCGTTCTGCAGATCATCAGCGGTGCAACACTCGGACACTTTTCGCTGATCACCGAGGCGTGGCTCAACCTGTTCTCGTCCGAACGGTCGCGTGCCCAGGTCACCTCGTTGTATGGGATTTTGCCCGCGATTGGGTATGCACTGGGCGCAGGCATCTACGCACTCGTCGGATATCAGGGCTACGCCCCATATCTCGCCGCTTCGGCCGCCATGGCCATCGGGATTCTGCCGATCCTCATGATGCCCAAAGAGGCGGCCGACATCGTGCTCGGAGGAGAGGAGCGGCTGCGGCACGCATTCGGACGGGCGCCCTTGCTGCTCACCATCGCCCTTCTCGCCGGCGTTCTCGAGATGGTCCCCTGGAGTCTCATGCAGGTTTACGCCATCGACAACAAGTGGTCCGTTCGCGCTGCCGCTTTTGCTTTGCCGGTCTTCTACTGGGGCCAGGTATTGCTCACCTACCCTATCGGTTGGATCGCGGATCGCAGACCGATACGAAACGTATTGCTGGGCACGAGCGCAGGAGCAGTTCTGTGCATGGCGTCCCTGGCGCTGCTGGCGCGTTCACCAGCGCTTTGGGTGGTGGTGTTCCTGTCCGGCGGCATCGCCACTGCTACCTACACCTTGGGTCTGGCAATTCTTGGACAGCGATTCGACGCCCGGACTCTTGTAAGCGCGAACGCAGCCTTCATTGCCTGTTACGGCGCCGGCACGATTCTAGGTCCTCCCGCCGTGGGTGCGCTGATGGATCGTCTTGGACCGAACGCTCTCCCGACTGCGCTCGGCAGCGTCAGCGCCTGCATCTTCCTCTGTGCCTCTGCGGCGCGGCTCGAATGGCAGCGGCGCGAGACGGCACGTGCGGAGCTTTAGCGCATGCGACGCACGCTATTTCGATGGGCGAGATTCCAAGTCCTTTCCACCCTCATGTTGCCGCTGCGTGTGTGCGATCTCGGCATTCATGCAACGGATCCTATTCTCGCAGCTTTGCCATTTACCGTGGCTGCACTCCCGGACTCTGCATCCGAACTCGCATTGCGCGAGATTGGGCGGCACGTCCGCAATCACG
>Ga0187887_10000701_pt1 | contig 32231 bp, 25 predicted proteins | sample June2016WEW_7_10_FD_132977 | JGI IMG/M metagenome (GOLD analysis project Ga0187887, IMG submission 132977) | Peatland microbial communities from SPRUCE experiment site at the Marcell Experimental Forest, Minnesota, USA - June2016WEW_7_10 | ecosystem: Environmental > Terrestrial > Soil >... | reverse complement strand
TAGGCGAGTGTGCTTTGCTATGCAATCCTATTTACACCTGGGAGGCGCGCCCGCCCCCCTCCCAAAAAACTATGCGGCATTGGGCTCGCAGCCTGCGCGGGCCTCGCAGGCCCGCTCTTCGGCGAGCTAGCTCGCCCCGGCAGGGCTAAAGCCCGGCGGCGGCGCATGGCGCCGCCCCACATGCGCTGCCTACTTGCCGGCGGGCTTCCATTTTTCAAGAAACGCGCGGACGTCTTCTGGGCCGATCTTCACGGTGGATTCGAATTCGCCGCCTTTTTGGGCGACGACGACCGTTCCGTCCGGCGCCAGAACACCCAGGCTCGGAATTCCGTGGTCCAGGGCCACGCCCAGGCGCGCCGCCACATCGTGGTTATCCTTCCCCTCGTCGCCGGTGTTGATGTGCACGACCACATAATTCGCTTCCACCAGCGGTGCGAATTCCTTCGAATGGAAGGTGGTATCCAACACGTGGCAGTCGTAACACCAGTTCGCGCCGAAGACCACCAGCACGCGCTTATGTTCTGTCGCCGCTACGGCCAACGCCGCCTTCAACTCCGCTTCGGCTTCCCGAGGATCGGGATACAAGTCCGGATTTGGCGTGGCCGGCTGCGGCAGCCGCCGTACGGCTTCGGGGGAGAAGCCGCTGCGCCGCGAAGCTATGATGCGCCAGCCGTCCGGCTGTTGGGCCCAGAGTTGCACCATGGAGGCGACCACCGGCTGGCTGCCACCCTTGCCGTCGGGCTTCACGGCTTGGATGCGCAAGAGGAGTCGCGTTTGACCCCGGGGTGCCGCGATGTCCAACACCTTGGGATTGAACTCAGTGACGCCCGCGGATTTCAGACCCGCCCAAAATTGCAGCTCTTCGTCAAGGTTGGCGACTTTCTTGTTGCCTATTTGCGCCACCGCGGGAGGATTAGCGCTGTAAAGCCGGGCGAGCGCCGCTTGGTCGCCCGCCTGCGCTGCCGTTTTCCATTCATCGAGAGGGGCGAATGCGGCGGCATGTTGTCCACCGCGCGCTATGCCTCCCACTAGAAACAGCGCACTCGCAACTACTGGAATGACTTTCATAACCGGATTACCGAGTCAGCACGAAACCGTGCCATGCGAACGCGGTAGCTGTGTTGACCGCGAAATATCCTGTGAAGGGCGCGAGTTCGCCGCCGGGCATGCGAATAAACCCGCCCCATTGATATATCCGGCTGCCCCGGCTGCGTTGATGGAATAATGGCTCCGTCGGCCGTGCGCACGAAGCCGAATGCTCCCTTTCGTTGTCGTACCGCTCTGCAATCACGCTAAGCCCGAGTCCGGGGGGTCGAAGGTAACGTGTTTGTCACCGATCATTGGATGCGCCCCTCCCGGTTCCAAGTTTAGCTTAATTCCGCGGGTGGCGCGCCGGCAAAGTCACAGGCTACCAGGTACTCTGGGCTCGACTGGCCGCAGCCGCCTAAAAGCCGGCACTGGATCGGCCCTCGTGGCGCACGCTCTCAGCGTGCCGTGTCGGCACTCCTGCCGACACAGGCGAGCGAAGCTCGCCCCTGGACTTTGGCCTTTTGGGGCAAGCGAGCTACGCTCGCCTGTGTCGGCAGGAGTGCCGACACGGCACGCACGAGTGCGTGCGCCACGAGGGCACCCAACTGGAAGAGGCGAGCTATGCTCGCCCTCGCCCAAGCCGGCTAAAAGCCGGCTGCGGGTATAATTGCCCGCCCTCCAATCCATGCCGAATCGAGTCTCATTGGAAAACTACCCGGCATTCGACAATTCCACCCGCGGCCGGCTTCAGCCGGACTTGCCCGCCCCCCAAGCCGCACTTCCCTTGGATTTTTTGAAAGGAATAACCGAGTGGCGCAATTCCTCTGTGACAGCTTTTGTGGGAACCCACGGGCTGTTTGGACGGTCCAAGTCCACGAGCGATAGATCACAGTCACGGAGACACATCATGAAAGCGTGTTTTTTGCTTTTGGCGGCGCTCGGCGGCATAGTCTGCCTGACGATGCTGCAATCCTTCCAGGGAACGGTGGCGGATGGCGAATCGCCCGTTCTGACTTACTCGCACGGGACCGTGCGGGTGTCTCTTCCATATCGTGCGCCGCGCGCCGGCACGGGGCAACTTACCGTGGACGTATTGGATCCCGACGACCATGTGCTGGGGCGCGCGGAGCGGAGCGTCGCGGCGGATGCGGGGAAGGGGCATTGGCAGCAGGAGCTCAAGCTGACGAAGCCGATGGCAATTGACGAGTTGGCCTGGCAGCGCCTGCGCTACCACTTTGCGTATGATGGCCAGGCCGCGGGCGGCGGGATCGAGGGCACCGAATCCATCTCCCACATCCTGCGCATGCCGGTGGTCCACATCCTGGGCCAGCAATCCTATTTAAGCGGGGGCCAGGCGGCGGTGCGCGTGATCGTCACCGATTCCAAGAATGAGCCGATCGCGGGGCCCAGCTCCGTGCGCATCGAATTGACGCCCGAAGGCCGGAAGGTGCGTCCGCTTTTCACGGGCCGACTGAACGCGCGTGGCACCACGGAAGCGCAGTTCCGGTTTCCAGCCGGGTTAGTGGGCAGTTATCCGTTGCATTACGTGGCGGACACGCCCATCGGCGAGGCGGAGTTCACCGGGCAGGTGCGGCTGGAGGACAAAGTCTCGATTCTGCTGACCACCGAGAAGCCCATTTATCAACCCGGCCAGACCATCCACGTGCGGGCTCTGGCGCTGGATCGCGCGCATCATGAGGCGTCGGGCGGACGCAAGCTGACCTTCACCGTGGAGGATTCGCGCGGCAACAAGGTATTCAAGAAAGCCACCCAGACGGATCAGTTCGGCATCGCGTCGGCGGAGTTCGAATTGGCGGACGAGGTGAATCTGGGGACATATCATTTGCGCGCCGCGATGGGCGAGGAGGGCGATGCGAGCAACGCCGCGGAGCTGGCTTTGAACGTCGCGCGATACGTGCTGCCTAAGTTCAAAGTCGCCATCGATTTCGACGCCAAGGACAAACTTACGAAGCACGGCTACCGGCCGGGCGACCATGTGACTGGCACGGTGCGGGCCAACTACTTCTTCGGCAAGCCGGTGGATGGGGCGCAGGTCGAAGTCAAGGCGTCCGGCATGGACGTGACTGAGTTTCATGCGGTATCGGAGCAAGGCAAGACAAAGGCGGGAGGCGACTACCGGTTCGACCTGAGGCTGCCGGATTACTTCGCGGGGCGGCCGCTAAGTCAAGGCGCCGCCGTTGTGCCGATCGAGGCCACGGTGAAAGACGCGGCGGGCCATGCCGAGACGCGCGGCGAGCCAATCACGGTCAGCGAATCGCCTTTGATCGTCACGGCGGTTCCGGAGGGCGGCACCCTGGTTCCGCATCTGGAGAACCAGATCTTCGTGGTGACCGCTTATCCCGATGGGACGCCGGCCGTGGCCACCGTCAAGGTGCATGCGAGCGGCAATGCGGATCAGCGCGCCACGACCGACGAAGGCGGCGTGGCGGTGATCAAACTGCGGGCCGGCGACGGGCAACAATCCGTGCAGGTAGAGGCGGCCGATAAGGAGGGAAACCGTACGGCGCGCACACTGTGGCTACAAGCCCGCGACGGGTTGGACCAGGTTCTGCTGCGCACCGAACACGCCGTGTATCGCGCCGGCGACCGTATTGCGCTGCAGGTCTTTTCGAGCAAGAAGCGCGGTACGGCTTACGTGGATGTGGTGAAGGAAGGCCAAACCGTGCTGACGCGCGATCTGGAGATGGTGGAAGGGCAGGCGGAATTGACACTGACCGCGACACCGGATTTGGCGGGCACGGTCGATATTCACGCGTACCTGTTCGGGCAGGACGCGCGGCCGGTGGGCGACCATCGGCTGGTGTTCGTGCAGCCGGCGGATGAGTTAAAGATCGACGCCGAGGTGGGACCGGCCGCGGCCGGTCAAGCCTATAAGCCGGGCGATGAGGCGCGCATACGTTTCCACGTGACGAACGGGCGGGGCGAAGGCGTGCAGGCCGCGCTGGGCGTGCAAGTGGTGGACGAGGCCGTGTTCGCGCTGGCCGAAAAGCAGCCCGGGATGGCGAAGGTGTTTTTCTACCTGGAACAGGAGGCTATGAAGCCACGGTATGAGATTCACTCGCTGGGCATGCCGGAGATCGTGGAGCCGGTTCCCGTGGCGCGGGCGGCGCAACGCGACCGGGCCGCGCGCGCGCTGTTCTCGGCGACCGAGATGGTGAACGGCAACAAGTTCGAGACCGAGTTTGGGCGGACCGTTCCTTTGACGAAGTACGCGGAGTATTTCGAACGTTACCAGACGCATTACCGCGCGCAGCTAGCCCGGCTTGCGGATCGGTTCTCGCAGGATTGTGGGGCGGACCTCCAGGTCTGCGCGGGTTCTCCGGAACCCGCTCTAAGGGACGCACTACGCGACGCATGGGGCGGCAGCCTGCGCGTGGAGCGCGTCGATTGGTATCGCCAAAAGACATACTACCTGGTGCGCAGCGCGGGTCCGGACAAGCAATTCGACACCGCCGACGATTTGTCGGGTTATCTGGAAGTTCGCGGACGGAAGGGAGTGGGCGGTTCCAGTTCTGGGCCTAGCCGGATCGATCTAAGTGTGGAACACGACCGCGGCCCTTTCAACGGATTGGCGGAGATCGCCGGATCGGTGGTGGACCAGCAGGGCGGTGCGCTGGAAGGCGTCGCCGTAACGGCGCACGGTCTCTCGAACGGAGTTACGCGCAGCACCTGGGTAAGCGCCAACGGACAGTTCAGCCTGGCGGGTATTCCGGAAGGTGAGTACGATGTGAAGGTATCCAGCGGGGCGAAGGGTGTTTCGCGGAGAGTCACTCTGCAGGTGCGCGACCGTGGGGTGCTTTCCGTGATGCTGCGCCAGGAAGGCCACGGCAGCGTGGTCGTGGCCGACGTGCGATTTGGCCCCGGCCGGGGCGGCGTAATCGGGGGGATGGCACGCCGTTTTCAGGCCGCGGACGGCATCGCTATGGGTGACGTCGCCGGGGCTGGTGGCGGCGGCTTGGCAATGCCTCCGATGCCAGCTATGATGGCGGCGCCCATGCCGGCGGCCAGGGTCAAAGCAGGGATGGCGACCGGCGCGGGCAGCTTTAGGCCAATCAGCACGCTGACGGTTGCCAAGACAGAGCCCGCCGCGCCCGCCGCGCACGTGCGGTCATACTTCCCGGAGGCGCTGTATATTAATCCCGAAATTATTACGGACCAGAAGGGCGAAGCCAGCATCGCGATTCCGCTAGCGGACTCCATCACCACGTGGCGCATGGCGATGCTGGCCTCCACCCCGCACGGTGCTCTCGGCAGCGGCGTATCGAGCCTGAAAGTGTTCCAGGATTTCTTCGTGGACCTGGATCTGCCAGTTACACTGACGCAAGGCGACCGCGTGTCGATTCCAGTAGCCGTCTATAACTACTCCGCGGCGCGCGGCGATGTGCGGCTGGAGTTGAAAAAGGAAGACTGGTTTACGCTCGCTGACGACAACGCCGACAAGAATGTGGCGGTGGAATCCGGACGCGTGGGCGCGTCGCAGTTCACGGTGCAGGCGCAACGCATCGGGAAATTCAAGCTGACGCTGACTGCGAAAATGAGCGGCGGAAACAACCCCGCCGATATCGTGGTGCGGGAAATCGAAGTCGTCCCCAACGGCCGCGAGCAGAACGTGGTGTTCAACGGGCGTCTGGAAACAGCGGTGCAGCACGAAGTGACTTTCCCGCCGATGTCCATCGCGGATGCCAGCAAGATCTTCGTGCGGTTGTATCCGGGTCCGCTCAGCCAGGTAGTGGAAGGCATGGATGCCATCCTGCGCATGCCTTTTGGCTGCTTCGAGCAGACATCGTCCGCCACTTACCCCAACGTACTGGCGCTCGATTACATGAAGCGCACCAAGAAACTGACTCCCGAGGTACACGCCAAAGCCGAGGGTTTCATCGCCAACGGGTACCAGCGGCTGCTGACCTTCGAGGTTCCCGGGGGCGGATTCTCGTGGTTCGGCAACGCGCCCGCCAACAAGATCCTGACCGCTTACGGATTGATGGAGTTCTCCGATATGTCGCAGGTGCACGACGTGGATCCGAGACTGATCGAGCGCACCCAGCAGTGGCTGGCCGGCCAGCAGCAGGCCGATGGGAGCTGGAAGCCGGACGCCAACTTCATCAATGAAGGCGCCACTAACCGCTATAACAGCGACGTGCTACGGATCACGGCTTACCTGGGCTGGTCTTTGCAGAATACCGGTTACAAGGGTCCGGCGGCCGACAAGGCCAAGGAATACATAGCCGCGCACCTCAATGGCAAGGTGGACGCGTATACCATGGCTGTGGCGGCTAACTTCGCGGCTGAGTTCGGGAAAGACCGCGAGTTTACGCGCCAGGCGATGCGCCTGTTACTCGATGCGCGCACCGAGAAGGACGAGCAAGCCTGGTGGACGGCCGAAGAGACCGGCGTTTACGGCAGGGGCGCGAGCGCCGCGGTGGAGACTACCGGGCTCGCCGTGCAAGCGCTGTTGAAGTGGGGCGAGGCTTCCGAAACGGCCAGCAAGGCGCTGCGCTATATCGCGGCCAAGAAGGACGCGGCGGGCACTTGGGGCACGACCCAGGCCACCATTATGGCGCTGCGCGCGCTGCTGCTTTCAACGGAAAAAGGCGCGGCGGATGTGCGGGGCGCGGTGGAGCTTTCGCTGAACGGCAAGGTGGTGAAGAAGTTGGCGCTGACGCCGGAGAACAACGATCTGCTGCACCAGTTCGCGTTCCCCGGTTGTGGCGGTGGGGTGGCGCCATGCGCCGTCACGGTAGCATTGCATTTCGAAGGCAAAGGCGGGCTGGCGTACCAGGTGGTGGGGCAATACTTCGTGCCGTGGGGCGAGAAGCCGGCGGACGAGCCGCTCTCCATCGACGTGGCATACGACCGCACACACCTGGCGCAGGACGACATCGCGACGGCCACCGCCACGATAAAGAGCAACCTGCACAAAGCGGCGAACATGGTGATGGTGGACCTGGGAATTCCGCCGGGATTCGACTTGCTCAGCGAAGACTTGCAGAGTTATGAGGAGAAGAGCCGGGAGCGCAAGAGCGGACGGATGGAGAAGTTCAGCCTGACGGCTACGCAAGCCATTCTGTATTTCGATTCAATCGGCGCGGGCGACACCGTGACGCTGAAGTTTCGATTGCGCGCCAAGTATCCGATTCGGGCGCGGACGTTCCAGTCGCGGGTTTATGAGTATTACGATCCAGCGGTAAGCGGGGTGGCGCGGCCGGTGGCGTTGGAAGTGAGCAAGCGATAGCGGCGGCGCATGGCCCCCGCCGAAGGGCGGGCCTGCGAGGCCCGCGCAGGCTGCGAGCCTGCCCCACAGGTGACCTCAAGCCCGCACAATCCCCTGCCGCACCGCGTACCTTACCAGGCTGGCGGTCTCATGCAGACCCAGCTTCTCCATGATGCGGCTGCGGTGCGAATCCGCGGTCTTGTAGCTGATGCCCAACAGCGCGGCGATCTCCTTGGTGGAATGCCCCTCGGCCACCAGCGCCAACACCTGCACCTCCCGCGCGGTCAACGGGCTGACCGCCGTGGTCCGGCCGGGCGCCGGGATTTCCACGCACGAGCCCAGGTAGCCGGCGAATGTACCGTTTTGGTCGAACTGTGCCGCCCCGGCGTCCCGAATCCAGCAGTATTGCCCATCGGCCCGCTGCAGGCGGTACTCCATGTCGAACGGCTGACGCGCGTCCAACGCCCGCCGGTAGGTAGCCAGGCAGCGTTGCCGGTCGTCAGGGTGAACGCCTTCCACCCAGCCGTCGCCTACCTCCTGCGCCATCGTCCGGCCGCGGAACTCAAGCCAGCAACGATTGAAGAACGTACATTGCCCGTCGCTGGCCGCCGACCAAAACATGAAGGGCGCCTGGTCTACCAGGAGGCGGAAACGGTCGTCCACCGGTTCCGTGCATTCTAGAGTCGCGTAGCTCGACTGGGCCATATTCTTAATGAAATACTAACGCTTTCCGGCGGCCAGGTAAATAATGGTAGTACTATTCCCTACGGTGAATCCCTGCTCAAGGCTGGTACCGTTTGCGGCTTGCCGACACATATCGCCGAGTGTTACCATGGTGGAGACACTGTGCCAGCGTTGCCTGTATCCTCTCGATTGTGCACGTCGAATCTCGCCAAGATCTGGAAAATAAAGGAGTAAACCCTAAACTAATGGCTTCCAACAACTATTCCCAAGGCGCTCAGGTGGAACACGACAAATTCGGCTTGGGAACCGTGCTCACAAGTACTGAGGAGCGCATTGTGATCAAATTTGACGATCACGGCGAAAAAAAGTTCGTCACCCCCATGGTGATGGGGCAGTTGAAAAAGAGCGACCGGCAACCCCCGGCCGAAAAACGCGCTTCCCGCGCACGGAAACCCAAGGCCGCAGCGGCTCCGGCACCTGTACACTAGAGACGCCCAAAGGAATCGATTTTGAACGCCCGAGCAAGACGATTATTCGAAGAAGCCCGCAAGAAGAATCCCGATCTGAAGATGCCCTCCGAGACCGCTCCCGACGCGGAACTGTCCGAGGACGACCTAGCCCTCATCAAGCAAGGAGTTGGCGACAAGAGCAGCCGTTCCGGTGGCCAGGGAGCCGCGGAAGGTGGAACAGGGGATGGCCCGCGCGAACAGATTGGTTCGGTGGTCACCTATTTCGAAGCCAAGGGTTTCGGCTTCCTGCGTCCCGACGATGGCGGACGGGACGTCTTCTTCCATGTCTCGCGTTTGGCAGAAGGCGATCCCACCACGCTCAAACCGGGTACCCGCCTGCTCTACGAACTTGGTATGGACCGCACTGGCAAGCTGGCCGCCAGCAGCGTACGCATCGCCCCTCCGGCCGCCGCCGCAGAGTAGCGCCTAAATCGTATCGGCTAAGTTGTTTGTTTTCTTGTTTGGTTTTAAAGACCCAACCCTTTCGGGCGCCGGGGAGGTTGCTTCAGGGGTCTTTTATTTAGAGGTTAGTCTCGCTTTGGTGGGAGTTGCCTCCCCGGCTTAATTCCAATATTAGAATATCCGACCTAGAAAAGCAATAGTTTTTTATACTTTTTGGTAGGCTATGGCCGGCCGCGTGATAAAAAGTACCTAACGGCTATGGAATCACGTAGCGTCCGCCTTCGGCGCTTCTGCAGCCTTCACCTCCACACCGGCCAGATCCTCCAGCACCTTAATCGTCGCGCAAATGTCTTCCTCGCCATGCCCTTTGGCGATGGCCGCTTGAAACATCTGGTGCGTGAGCGCGGTGAGCGGCACCGGCACGCAAAGCTCGTTGGCGGAATCCAGCATCAGGCCGATGTCTTTATGCATCCACTTCACCGAGAAGGCCGGTGCGAAGGCGCGACGCAGAACCAACGGAGCTTTGGCTGATACCAATCCCGACTTGGCGGCGCTGTTGTCCAGGATGTCCAGCATCAGCGCCGGGTCTACGCCGGCTTTGGCCGCCAGCACCATTCCTTCGTTAAAGCCCTGCAGAAGATTCGACAGGATCAGGTTCTGCGATAGTTTGGCGTGCAGGCCCAGGCCGGGTCCCCCGCAGTGGTAGAAGCGTTTGCCCATCACTTCCAGAAACGGGCGGACGCGCTCCAGCACCTCGGGACTGCCGCCGATCATGAACGTAAGCGTGCCTCCCTCGGCGCCGGCCTTGGAGCCGGTGCAAGGGGCGTCGAGAAAATCCACACCCTTAGCGGCCAGCGCCTTGCCGATTTCCCGGCTGGTGGTGGGCGCAATAGTGCTGGCATCGGCCACTATCGTGCCGCGGCGCGCGCCTTCGACGATGCCGTCCTTGCCCAGAATTGCCTCCCGCGACATGGCTGTGTTGCCCACGATCAGGAAGATGAAGTCAGCGTTTTCCGCGACTTCCTTCGGTGTGGCGCAGAACCGGCCCTTCTCCGCCGCGGCCAGTTCCCGCGCCTTGGCCGCGCTGTGCGTCCAGAGCGCCACCTCGTGACCCGCGCGCAGAAGGTTCCGGGCCATCGGGTAGCCCATGATTCCAAGTCCTAGAAATCCTAATTTAGCCATGTCCGAATTGTAAGCCGAGTGCGGCATGTGCGACAATTTGCGTTCGATGAAACCCGCCGTATTGGTTACCAAACGCATATTTCCCGAGGCCATCGCCTACCTGAAAGAGCATGCCGAGTTGGACTACGCCGAGTCCGACGACGGCATGAGCGCCGCGGAACTCGCCGCGCGCATCCGCGGCAAACAGGCCGTGGTGAGCCAGCTCACGGACAAGTTCACGCCGGAAGTATTGGCGACCCTGGATGGAATCAAGGTGATCGCCAACGTGGCCGTGGGCTACGACAATATCGACGTGCCGGCCGCCACGCGCCACGGCATCCTGGTGACGCACACGCCCGACGTGCTCACCGATACGACAGCCGATTTCGCCTTCACGCTGCTGATGGCCGCCGCGCGGCGCGTGGTGGAGGGCCATCATTATGTGCACTCCGGCCAGTGGACCAAGTGGCGCGTGGACCTGCTGGTGGGGCAGGACGTGCATCACCGCACGCTGGGGATTTTTGGCATGGGGCGCATCGGGCAGGCGGTGGCGCGGCGGGCGCGGGGCTTCTCGATGCGGGTCATTTATTACGATTCCCGACGCGCGCCCGGCGCGGTCGAGCAAGAGCTGGGTCTGGAGTTGGTGACCGCCGATCAGTTGCTGCGCGAAGCGGATTTCGTGAGCCTGCACGTGCCGCTGATGCCTGAGACGCGGCACCTGATCGGCGCGCGCGAGCTGCGCATGATGAAGCCCACGGCGATCCTGGTGAACACGTCGCGCGGACCGGTAGTGGACGAGCCGGCGCTGGCGGAGGCGCTGGAACAGCGCGTGATCGCAGGCGCAGGCATCGACGTGTATGAGAACGAGCCGCGCGTTTATCCGCTGCTATTGAAGCTGGAAAACGTGGTGCTGGCGCCGCACATCGCCAGCGCCTCGGTGGATACGCGGATCAAGATGTCCATGATGGCGGCGGAGAATGCGGTGGCGGCGATCGAGGGGCGGCGTCCGCCGAATCTGCTGAATCCGGACGCGTGGCTGGAGGGCGGGCTTTAGCCCGCGCGGGGCTTCAACCCCGCTTACTTCCCAAACATTTACTTCGCCGCGATGCGGAAATCGTCGAAGTAGGTGACGCCGTCCGCCCTGGTCCACAGCCCCACCTTACCGGGCTGGCGGAAGGTGGAATCCAGCACCTCGAACAAGCGCCGGTGATTGAAATAGACGCTGAACAGCGGACCGCGGAATTGTACCTTGAGCACGCTCCACTGATTGACCGGCACGGGGTGTTTCACGCCGTAGCTTTTCGGCGGCGCGCCGCGCGACGCCAGCGGCGTGCGCTTTCCGTCCTCCACCTTGAACAGCATGATGCTGTTTTCCAGCGCGTTGGCGCGCACCACGTAGTAGTTATCCGGATCGCGGTAACGGAACACCAGGCCTCCGGCGCGTTCCTCCTTGCCGGCCACCGGCTTCACCTTCACGCTCAAGTCGCCATCCTTCACTTCCATCTTGTTCAGAATGGCGAGCGGGCACGGGCCGCCGGCCGCATTGCCGGAGGTTTCCGCGAGCACATAAGGAGGGCTGGGGGCGCTGGGGTCTTTCAAGATTTCCCAGTTGGGAGGCACGCCGGCATTCGGCGTTACGGTCCATCCCGGCGGAGCCGAGCCCAGCTTCGCGGAATCGAAGTTGATGGTCTGCGTGACCGTGCCCCAGAGCGCGAAGGACATCAGCCAACCAAGAGTCCTCATACCTAGGCGCGCCTCACCCCGGCGCTGCTACCTTCTTTGTAACACCCGGCGCCGCCTCGCCACAACTTTCCGGCCGTGCTACATTCGGAGCCGTGCGACTTTTGCTAATCGACGACGACACCGAACTCTGCTCCCTGCTGGCCGAGCTTCTCAAAGCCGAAGGCTTCGCCATGGAATCCGCGCACGAGGGACGCCACGGTCTGGAGCGCGCGCTGCACGGCGGTTTCAACCTCGTGATTCTGGACGTCATGCTGCCCGGCCTGGACGGCTTCGAGATCCTGCGGCGGCTGCGCATGGAAAGCCGCGTTCCGGTGCTGATGCTGACGGCGCGCGGCGACGACGTGGACCGCATCGTCGGCCTGGAACTGGGCGCCGACGATTACCTGCCCAAACCGTTCAACCCGCGCGAACTGGTGGCCCGCGTACGCGCCATTCTGCGCCGCTACGAGCCGCGCACCTCCACCGCCGCGCGCGTGGAAGTGAATGGCGTGATACTCGACCCCGCCACCCGCCGGGTGACGGTAGACGGACAGGAGGTGGATCTCACCACCTTTGAATTCGACATCCTGGACGTCCTCATGCGCGCGGCCGGGCGGGTGCTCTCGCGCGACGACCTGATGGAGAACCTCTACAACCGCAAAGCCACTTCGTTCGACCGCTCTATCGACATGCACATCAGTCACATCCGGCGCAAACTGGAAACCCAGCGCCCGTTTATCAAAACCATCCGCAGCGTCGGCTACCAATTCTTGCGGTCGCCCAATGACGAGGCGCCGGAATGATCCGCCGTTGTGGGGCAGGCTCGCAGCCTGCGCGGGCCTCGCAGGCCCGCTCTTCGGCGAGCGAAGCTCGCAAACCGGCGAGCTTTGCTCGCCTCCACAGGCTAAAGCCTATGCCACCAAGCCCTGCAAGAAAGCCAGCCAGAGCTTCGCGGCAGGCGGCCTACGAGGCCGCCGCAGGCTGCGAGCCTGCCCCACCAAAAGGCCAATCTCCGGCGGCGAGCGCAGCTCGCCCTCCAATCGCAGACGAGGCGCCCGAATGAATTCGCTATTCGTCAAAATCCTGCTGTGGTTCTGGGCCACGCTGGTGATCAACACCATCGGAACGGCTTTCATCTCGGGGCTCTCGGGACCGCGTCCCTATCTGGTCTCGCGGCTGGTGGCGTTCCAGCTTGAGGAGGCGCGCGCCGCTTACGAGGCCGGCGGACAGCCTGGCCTCGAACGGTTCATGCGCCGCTTCCGCGCCGTGTTCGCGGGCGAGGGCATCCTGACCGGTGCGTCCGGGCACGACTTACTCACCGGCGCCGATGAATCCAGCCTGCTCGACAAGTCCCGCGAAGAGTCGTTCTTTCCCGCCCTGGGCTTGCGCGGCGCGTCGGTCGCGCGCCACTCGGCCGACGGCAAATATTGGTTCATTTTCGAGATCCCGCACCGGCGGCTGGCCTCCTGGTTCCTGCTGCCGCAGCATTGGTGGATGATGGCGGGCGGCGTTTTCCTGTGCTACCTGCTGGCGTATTATCTGACTTACCCCGTGCGCAAACTGCAGCGCGCCGTGGAGCGCTTCGGCCGCGGCGATCTTACGGCGCGCTCCGCCACCCGCCGCCACGACGAGTTGGGCGAGTTAGGACGCACGTTTGACCGCATGGCGGACCGCATCCAGACGCTGGTGGCTGCCGAGCGCCGCCTGCTGCTGGATATCTCGCACGAGCTGCGCTCGCCGCTGGCGCGCTTGCGGGTGGCCGTGGAACTGGCGCGCTCCGGGCAGAACCAAGAGCGGCACCTGGACCGCATCGACAAGGAAGCCGAGCGGCTCAATTCGCTGGTGGGCGGCCTGCTGCAGGTCACGCGCGCCGAGGGCGACCCGGATTCGCTGCGCCGCGAGCCGGTGCGCCTCGAGGGATTGCTGGAGCAACTGGTGGCCGACTCGGCCCTGGAGGCGGAATCGCGCGGAAGCGAGGTGCGCCTGGAGCGCGCGCCGCCGGCGACGGTGCAGGGCGATCCCGAATTATTGCGGCGAGCCATCGAGAACGTGATTCGCAACGCCATCCGCCACGCGCCGGAAGGCACCGCGGTGGAAGCCAGTCTGGAAGCCGCCAACGGCCGCGCCACGGTGCGCATTCGCGACTACGGGACAGGCGTGCCGGAGGAAGCGCTGCCGCGCATTTTCGATGCGTTCTATCGCGTGGAGACGGATCGCGACCGGGCCAGCGGCGGCGCGGGACTGGGGCTGTCGATTGCGCGGCGGGCGGTGGAGTTGCATAAGGGGACCATTCGCGCGCGGAATGCAGGGCCGGGGTTGGAGGTGGAGATTGATTTTCCGGGGTAGGCCTTAGCACCGGACATATGCGCATCGCTGCGATGGGGGACGACTAACCTAACGATCAATTAACCATGCAACCTGGCACGGGCAGCCGGCCTCGCGAGAAAGCGGGTCACGAGAGGATCCGCTAAACAAATGCGATGGCCAAGGCGCCTGCCGCCCACGGAAACGAAAAAAGACGCGGATAGCGCTACGCTGGGCGGACCCGTCAGGCGCCGCCGCTCGATTTGGTTCGTCGGCTCAGGGTATTCGCTGTCATGTCCGCGGCCGTTCCCGAACTGCCCCGCTGCGATTTGCGGCCTCAGTGGGTGTACACCCCGCAATTGTTGTTGGACAGTTGCAGAACCGAAAAGAGATCCCGTACACGCTAGCGTAGAGCCTAGGTGCTTCTTCGGGCGCGTTTCACAGGTGAATTTGTGACCGGTGGCTTGCTCGCGTCCCACCCGATCACGGGATGGGCAGTCCCTTTCCAACCACTGGATAGGGCGTTGCTCCGTCGCGATGCAGACCCAGCGACAGAATCGCTGGAACGGGTGCTTCCTCAAACTGGAGCGATCCCTCCGGCGACTTCGCGCTCGCCGCCGTTCGCCATCTGGCGCAGAGCGCGGCGATGCCAAGGATTGCCAGCATCGTGGCCAAACCCGCGGGGTTACCGAGAGCTCGCTATTCGACCTCGGCGCCCTTGCCGACCACAACCATAACCCCCACAAAACTCAAAAACGCCATGTGGGCGTAGGACCTTCCCGGCAGATAGGAGCAAGTGAAGGGAATCTTGTGGAAGTTGGCCAGGCACAGCTCCGCGAGGATCGCGCCCGGCAGCCCGAGGACCGCGAGATGCCCCGCAGCCGGCTCGCTACCATGCAGGCCGCCGCTCCGCGAATCACGGCGGCCCATCATCACGATGCTGGCCACCAGCATCGGTCCGTTCTCGTGCCGCCACAACGGGTCGATTCCGTAGGCCTGTTGCCGCAGCTCCGGGGCTTTGGCGAAGAAAATCGCGGCGGCGTGAAGAACGAAGAGGGCCAGTTCCGGGTAACCGAACATTCGAGTGAATTGAATTCCTTCCGCAGGTCCGGTACGCGCGGAGAGGGCCGCACCAGGGCGATTCTGCTTCAGTAGTGGTATCGAGCCTGGAGGAAATCAATGGCTTCGTCCGTGACACGGTACACCAACCGGTGTTCCTGGCTAACACGACGCGACCAGCAGCCTGCCAGCACATATCGAAGAGGCTCAGGCTTTCCGAGCCCCTGGAATGGATCCCGCATCACCGCCTCGACGAGATCCAGCACTCTAATTGCAGTGCTGCGTTCCGTTTTGACCCAAAAACGGAGGTCCTCCCGGAACTCAGGTTGAAAGACAGCGACTCGCTTAGGATCTCGCTTCACCTAGCATCTCTCGACGGAGTCCCGCGGCGGTCCCAGGCTTAGTCCGCCGTTGCTCCGCTCGTCGTAATGCCGATTGGAGACGGCGTGCATTGCGCGGCGACCGTAACAGGTGTGCAGTTTCCATGAGACCGGCGAGTTCGGTGGCCGGAAGAAGGGCGACGTCGCGCGCTCCCCGCCGCCGAACGATCACGGTTTCCTGCTGGTCCACCACTTGATCGAGAACGCTGGCCAGATTTTGACGGAGGCTGGTGTACGTGGTTTCACTCGGCATGAGGCACCCAATTGGTATTGTACAGCATTCCTGTACGGAAGCGGCGATCAGGGCGTTCGCTTCCAGGATCGCTCTGCACACTTCCCCCTCATCGAACCCCAGCGGGAGTGCAGGGGTCGTGGTCCGACGCCCTTGTGTCCGGCCGCGAGGACCGAGCGCGGAATCGACCGATCGGCACCGATCGAATCGTCGGGGAGCGTATTGACCGCTTCGACCTTTCCGTGCTCTAATCTAGGCAACAAAACCGTCTCGCGATCTCGATGCCGGATGTGTTCCCAAACCTGAAGTGGAAAGTGCGCTACGGGAGAGTTCAATGCAGAAGAAGACGCTCAGTTTCCTTCCTTTAGTATTCCTCGTGCATATTATCGGCGCAACCTGCCTGGTACGAGCGCAGGCGGAGAAAGCTCCCTATCCAGTCATGGCTCGGCTCGATCGGTATTTGGCGCCGGACGAGAATTTCGAAATCGCGCTGGCTCGCAGTGCCGCTCCAGCATCCATTTCGGACGCCGCCGAAGTGATGGTGCTGGGACGGGCGGGATACGCAACCGCAGTGAAGGGCAGGAATGGCTTTCTCTGTATCGTGGAGCGATCATGGGGCGCCGCCACCGGCGATCCGGATTTCTGGAACCCCAAAGTGCGCGCCCCCATTTGCTACAATCCGCCAGCGGCAAGGACCCTTGTGCCCATCTTCTTGATGAAAACCAAACTGGTGCTGGCAGGAAAATCGAAGACGGAGATCGTTCAGGCGACCGCCTCTGCACTGGACAAGAAGGAACTGCCCGCGCTGGAGCCTGGAGCGATGTGCTACATGATGTCGAAACAGCAGTACTTAAGCGACCGCGACATGAGCTGGCATCCCCATCTGATGTTTTTTGTGGCGGGCAACGCGGCGAAAAGCTGGGGAGCCAATCTGCCGGGCTCGCCAGTTTTGGCGGCGGACGACCCTGAAGAACGGGTGACTATTTTCCTCGTCTGGGTCGGCAAATGGTCCGATGGGACACCGGCTCCGCAGGCTATGCACTGACCTGGGATTTCAAAGAATGAGCATATGGATGAGGCGGCCTCAAGCGCGTTTCTCAGGACTGAAGGTGCGGAAGCGCGGGAACGTTCCGTCTGTCAGCGCCGAAGGCGTCCGGCTGTGGGGACAAGTGCGTGCGACCTGCCCGAAACTGGGACCAGCGCAAGAAACGCTCGTCCTGGTTTAGCTTGGCGCTTATGGGCCAGCAGCCCAGCCGATGCGCGACACCGCGGCGGCGATGGCCTCGCCTACCGCGCTCTCTGGGGCGGCGTGCGGCACGGGCAGGCCCTCGGCTTCCGCCGCCGACGCCAGGGCGCGACGCGACAGGCGCTCTTCGGCGGCATGCAGCAGCGGGTGCGAGCCCAGGATGCGGTCCAGCGGCGGCAGCGGCTTGGCGTTGCCCCAGGGGACTTCCTCGACGAACAGCTTGGCAGCGACGGCAATCGACGCGCCGCATCGCGTACAGCACGGAAGACCAGAGCCCCCCAGAAAGGGATGAAGTCGCAGCGCCTTTCGGCGAGTTGATCACAATCGGGCGCCGGCTGTTCACACTACCTGCGTGCATGCGGCCGGTCACTTGTGCCATGATTCGTTTATCGTGCTCCAACATGGCTTCACTCCGATTGCTCGTCGCGTGGTCGAAACGACGGTCGGAGGGAAGTTCCGTCCTGTTGGTCCAGGCGCGCATCGAGTTAGAGCAATCTTGATACTTCTCCTCCTGGCGTACCAAGCCGCCCACGGTCAGGATTGGCCCCAATTCCTGGGACCGGGACGAAACGGCGTTTATGCCGGCCAGTTGCCGCCAGCGTGGCCGAAACCAGGGATCGAAGTGCTGTGGAAGGTGGACGTGGGCCAGGGTTTTAGCGCCCCTGTCGTGGCGCGCGGGCGGGTCATTCTATTCCATCGGCGCGAAAAGCAGGCGATCGTGGAGTCGCTGGAGGCGGACACAGGAAAGCGCATCTGGTCGGCCGGGTACACGACCGATTATCGCGACGATTTTGGCTTCGATGAGGGGCCGCGCGCAGCGCCGGCCGTCGCGGGCGAAAGAATTTACACGTTCGGGGCGGAGGGCGTTTTGCAAGCTCTGGATTTCTCCACCGGCAAGCGCCTCTGGAGCGTGGATACGCGGCAGAAATTCGATGCGCCGAAAGGCTTCTTCGGAGCCGCCTGTTCGCCGCTGGTGGATGACGGCCGCGTGCTCATGAATATCGGCGGCCCAAATGGCGCAGGTATTGGGGCGTTCGATGCGGCCACCGGCAAAGTACTCTGGACGGCCACCAACGACGAGGCCGGCTACTCTGCGCCCGTGGTGGCCACCATCGGCGGAGCGCGCCACGCGTTGTTTTGGACGCGGGCCGGTCTGGTGGACGTCGATCCTGCAACCGGGAAAGTCCGGTTCCAGTTCCCGCGGCGCTCGCGCAGCCACGCTTCGGTGAACGCGGCGGCGCCTCTGGTGGTCGGCGACTTGGTGTTTCTTTCCGCCAGTTATGGTACCGGCGCAACATTGTTACAAATCGATGGCGCGTCGGTGAAGCAGCTTTGGGATTCCGATGAGGCGCTCTCGAACCATTATGCAAGCAGCGTGTACCATGATGGTTACGTCTACGGCTATCACGGCCGCCAGGAATTCGGCCAGAGCTTGCGGGCGATCGAGCTGAAAACCGGAAAGGTGCAGTGGAACTTCGAGCACTTCGGTGCGGGCACGGTCACTCTGGCCGGTGACAAGCTTTTGTTAATGCGGGAAGACGGCGAACTGATCGTGGCGCTGGCGACGCCAAAGGAGTTCCGGCCGATTTCACGCGCCCAACTTTTGCCCGCCACGGTGCGGTCCTATCCAGCCCTCGCCAATGGAAAACTGTACGTGCGGAATGAGCGGACGCTGGCGTGCTTCGATCTGAGGTAGTGTCCGAGGGCCGCCGTGCACGCGCGGGAAATCCGGAAACTGGTGGAGCAAGAGCATTTCGACAAGGCGAATCGGCTGGGCGGGGTCGCTGCCCGGACTATCCCCCCTTCCGGATTTTGGCTCATTCGCGATCTGCGGCTCCGGAGCGTTTCCAAAGACTCTCCTTACAAAGGGCGTGACGCCGTTCGCGACGCGGATCGAATGGTCCGGCGTTCACCCAATCCTGTAACCGGCGAAGATCTTGGACCTTCGGCAATGGCGTCCTTCCCGAAGATCGCCCGGGATCAGATCGGCCTCGGCCACCAGAATAAAGGTGGTTCAGTTGCACCGGAGGGCGGCCAATCGTGGCCGCAGCCGCCTTTCAGGCGGCTCTTTTTCTACGGCCTGCCGTCAAGGCAGGATTGCCCAATAGCCTTTACTTTTCTCAGTCCGGAGCATCCGCATTAATTGTGCGGCAGGACTGCAGTCCTGCGGCCGGCGTCCACGCCGGCCTCTTTGCGATCGGATCAGGCTCATTTCGTTGCGGGGAAGAGCGGGTCCTGGAGGACCCGCGCAGACCTGGGTGTCTGCCCCACATGGTGCACCAGCCTGGTGCACCTGCATCCGGAAACGCAAAGGGCGAGCGTCACTCGCCTCCACAGGCTGAAGCCTATGTTACCAGGCCCAGCGAGTTGCTAAGCTGGTGCCAGAATGCTCGAGTGGTCCCCCACGTCCTGGACAAGCAAGCCCGCCGAACAGCAGCCGCAATACCCTCGCGCGGACGAAGTCGCGCGCGTGGTCGACGAAATCTCCAAACTGCCGCCCCTGGTCACCTCCTGGGAAATCCACGCGCTGCGCGCCCAGTTGGCCGAAGCCGCGCGCGGCCAGCGCTTCCTGCTGCAGGGCGGCGACTGCGCCGAACGCTACGATCATTGCGACTCCGGCACCATCGCCAACAAGCTCAAAATCCTGCTGCAGATGAGTTTAGTGCTGGCGCTGGGCGGCCAGCGGCGCGTGATCCGTGTCGGCCGCTTCGCCGGCCAGTATGCCAAGCCGCGCTCCGATGAATTCGAAACGCGCCACGGCGTCACCTTGCCGAGCTATCGCGGCGATCTGATCAACGACCCCGAGTTCACCGCGTCCGCCCGCACCCCGAACCCGCAGTTAATGCTGCGCGGATACGAACGCGCCGGGCTCACGCTCAACTTCATCCGCGCCCTGGTAAGCCGCGGTTTCGTGGACCCCGCCCGCCTGGATTATTGGAACCTGGACTGGGTCAGGGATTCCCCTATGGCGGATGAATACCGGCGCATCGCGCACCAGATCGGCGAGTCCATCAGGTTCATGGAAAGCCTGATGGGTGTGCATCCGGGCGAGTTGCAATGGATCGATTTCTTCACCAGTCACGAGGGTCTGCATCTGCTGTACGAGCAGGCGCAGACCCGCCGCGTGCCCCGCCAGGAAGGCTGGTTCGACCTGTCCACGCATTTCCCGTGGATCGGCATGCGCACGGCCGATCCGCGCGGCGCGCACGTGGAGTTCTTCCGCGGCATCCGCAATCCGATCGGCGTCAAGGTCGGGCCGGGCATGCAGCCGGGCACGCTGCAAGAGATCGTCGAAATCCTGCACCCGGACGACGAACCGGGACGCCTCACGCTGATTCATCGCTTCGGCGCCGATTGCATCGGCAAGTTTCTGCCGCCGCTGATCGAAGCCGCGCATGCGACGGGCAGGACGGTGCTGTGGTGCTGCGATCCCATGCACGGCAATACGCGCACAACGGCGGATGGCATCAAGACTCGCAACTTCGAGGAGATCCTGAGCGAAATGGACCAGGCGTTCGACATTCATGCGGCGTGCGGAAACCGCCTGGGCGGCATTCACATCGAGGTAACCGGCGAGAACGTGACGGAGTGCATCGGCGGTGCGCGCGGAGTGCGCGAGGCCGACCTGAAACTGGCCTATAAATCCGGCCTGGATCCCAGGCTCAATTACGAGCAGGCGCTGGAGATGGCGTTGTTCATTTCGCGGAAGATGAGCGGCGGCAGCGCATGGCGCGGCCCCACTTCAGGCCACTAAGTGGATGCGGTTGCGGCCTTCGCCTTTGGCGCAGTACAACGCCTTGTCGGCGGTGTGCAGCAGCGCCTTGGCGGATCTTTCTCCGTTGTACTGGACCACGCCGAAGCTCGCGGTTACCGAGAATGCGCGGCCATCGGGCGAGTGGTATTCCATGCCTTCCCAACGTCCCCGCAACCGCTCCATGAGCGGTCCGGCGCTATCCCCGCCGGTATTCGGCAGGACCACACAGAATTCGTCGCCGCCCATGCGCCCGGCGATGTCGCCCTTGCGGATGCCGGCGCGCACCAGCTTGCCGAATGACGCCAGGATTTCGTCGCCCGCCGCATGCCCGTGCGTGTCGTTGATGGACTTGAAGCGGTCGATATCGCAGACGCACACCGATAGGGGCTGGCCGCTGCGCACGGCATGCGCAATGGCATAGTCAAGCTGGACCATGAGGCTGTGACGGCTCGATAGACCGGTCAACCCGTCGTGCGCGATGCGGTAATTCGCCTTGCGGAAAGCCGCCTCCACCGACGATAGATCTTGCAAGACGACGGCCAGCGAGACGCACAGCAGAAACAGGGCGGCGCCACAGCTTAGAACCACGGTCCATTGCAGGCGGCGGCTGCTGGACTCCTGCTGGGCAAAGCGCGATGCCAGAATTTCCTGTTCCTCATGCTCCATCTCCTGAATGCCCTGCCGGATTTCGTCCATGTATTGCGGGCCTTTGTCGAAGGTGAGGATGCGGCGGGCGGCGCCGAAGCCCTGGTCGTGACCGATCTTGAGCAGCGCGTCCAGCAGGTCGAGGCGGTGCAGAACCAAGGGCTCCAGTCTGTCGATGCGGGCTTGTTGGCGCGGGTTATCGGCGCTAAGCTTCCGCACCGCCTGCAGCCGGCCGCGGATTTCGGTCAAGCCGGCGGAGTAAGGAACCAAGTAGGATTCCTGGTCCGTCAGGAGGAACCCGCGCAGCTCCGTTTCGGCCTCGGTGACACCTGTGGCGGTGGCTTCGAGCTGTGTGAGGACGTCGTGGGTGTGCGCCACCCAGCGGGCGTTATCCACCAATTTCGTGGAGGCGCGATAGACCGCCACGCTGATGCCGATCAGGCACACCGCCAGCCCCGCGGCAGCGGCTTTGATTTCGTAGCTTGCGACCAAACGCTTAAGCATCGCACATCGGACGGCAAGATTTCCAGACCTCTCTTGGTTAACCGGTTGGCGCGCGAGGTGCAGCCGCGCAGCGCGCCAGGCCGGCAGGTAGCTGGCCGCGATGGTGACCGCCGCCAGCAAAGCCGCGGCCATTCCCAAGGTGGGCGCCGCCCTGTCCGCTTTCGCGAAATCCGCGTTCACGGCGGGACAGTCGAGCGGGGGACCTCACCAAGGGCAGAAACCAAAGCGTTGGGGGGCGGGATTTATCCCACGCGGGGCTTTAGCCCCGCGACTGGAGTTTCTGCATTTGCTGGATCTGGAGTTGGAGGGCGGGCTTTAGCCGGCGCGGGGCTTCAGCCCCGCCGGTAGCACAGGCTTCAGCCAGGCTTCAGCCTGTGTAAGGCGAGCTTCGCTCGCCGCAGAGCGGGCCTGCGAGGCCCGCGCAGGCTGCGAGCCTGCCCCACAGTCGAATTGCCGTATCATCGATGTATGATGCGTATTGCTTCGGTCGCCGTACTGGCCCTAGGACTCGGTTTCGTGCCCAAGGCCTTCGGTCAGAACGATTGGACCAACTTTGCGAAGAGTGCGCATCACGTGGCCGCGTCCACTATCGCGTCCCAGGCATTGACCGGCATACTCTGGCAGACACCGGTGGACCTCTACCCCCCCGAATCCGGCAATATCCCACATGTCTCGCCGGACGGGGCCGAAGAACTGCTGATTCACTACGGCACGCCTTTGATTACGGCCGCCAATACAGTCATCGTCCCGTTGAAGACCGAGACCACCGGGGATTTTCGCGTGGAGGCGCATACCGCGGCCGACGGAAGCCTGGTGTGGAGTTTGGCGACGGACTACATTCTGCCCCCGTTGGATGGCTGGACGCCGGTATTCGGCCCCGCCCTCACCGCGAAGCGGCTTTACTTTCCAGCCGCGGGCGGCACCGTCTTTTATCGCGATTCCCCCGACGCGGTCACCGCGGACGAGGGCCGCCTCGCCTTCTACGGGTTGTCGAACTACCAGGCCGATCCGACCGGCTTCGACAGTACCGTTTTCATCAACACGCCGCTGACTACCGATGAGAGCGGCGATGTCTACTTCGGGTTCCTGGTGAATGGCGCCAGCCCCTTAGCCGGCTTGACCAGCGGGATCGCGCGACTCGGCGCCGACGGGCAGGCGGCCTGGATCGCAGTAGCCACCGCGGCCTCGGACCCGACCATGACGGAGGTCTCCTATAACTGTGCCCCGGCCCTCAGTTGGGACGGCGCGACACTCTATATCGCCGTGAGCAACGGCAGCGCCGGTTATCTGGTGGCGCTGGACAGCGCCACGCTGGCGCCTGTGGCGCGGGTCTACCTTATGGATCCCGAATCCGGGCTGGACGCCTGGGTTTCCACGAACTCCTCGGCGTCCCCCACCACCGGGCGGGATGGAGACGTGTATTACGGAGTGCTCGAGAACCCGTTTCCGGAAAACAACGACCGCGGATGGCTGCTGCACTTCAACGCCGACCTTTCGCAGACCAAGACTCCCGGCGCATTCGGGTGGGACGAGACGGCTTCGCTGGTCCCTGCGTCGATGGTTCCGTCGTACACCGGCACATCCAGCTATCTGTTGATGACGAAGTACAACAACTATGCGGACATCGGCACCGGGAACGGGGAGAACAGAATTGCGGTTCTGGATCCGAATGCCACGGAGACGGACCCCATTACCGGTGTGACCGTGATGAACGAGGTGCTCACCATCCTGGGCCCCACCCCCAACCCTCCTTATCCGGGCGTGAAGGAGTGGTGCATCAACTCCGCCGCCGTGGATATCCCCGGCAAGTCCGTCCTGGCGAATAGCGAGGACGGCAATCTGTACCGCTGGGATCTTACGACCAATACCCTAAGCCAGACGGTGGCCCTCACGGCTGGCATCGGCGAAGCTTACACACCCACTGTGATCGGCGTGGACGGCACGGTTTACGCCATCAACGACGCCATTATGTTCGCGACTGGGAACTAAGTATGCGGCGGGGCAGCGCCTGGCGTTGCCCCACACCGTTACCCCGCCAGACGGTCGGCCTGGATCAAATGCGAGAGTGCGGCGATGTCGTCTTCCATGGGCCGGTCGCGATCCAGGAACGCCGCCACTTGCCGTACGGCGTCGTAGACGCGGCGGCCTCCCTGCCCCAGCCGCGCCGGACCGCCGCGCAAGTCCACCGCCTGGGCCGCGGCCAGCAGCACCATGGCGACCGCGTTGCGCAGACACTCAATGGCTTCGGCCGCGGTGACGGCGGAATGCATGCCGAGGCTCACGACATCCTGATTATATTGCTCCGTCGGCAGGGAGTGGATGGAACTGGGGCCGGCCATCTGGCGAATCGCGCAGGTGAGGCTGGTGATGCTCAACTGCATGCCTTTGAATCCGGAATTGACGCCTGGGTCGGGTACCAGGTTGGCGGGCAGGCCGCCGTTGAACTTATCGTCCACCAGAACGGCGAACAGGGCATTGGCCCAGTTGGCTTCAATCGCGAAATCCAGCTTGAACGTGTCCAACAGGCGGGAGATGTGGCCGCCATAGAAGTTGCCGGCGCGGTAGAGATTGCCGGTCTCCGGATCGATCAGCGGATTGTCGTTGGCCGAGTTGATTTCCCGTTCGACGGTGGCGCGCGCCGCATCCAGCGCTTCCCAGGCGGGGCCCAGACCCTGCGGCACGCAGCGCAGCGAGTAGCATTTCTGAATGTAAGATTCAGTGACGAATCCGCTGCCTTCGAGGAGGCCGAGGACGTGCGCCGCCACGGCGATCTGGCCCGGGTGGCCCTTGCTCTCGTGCACCCAAGGCCGATAGGGCTCCGATGGCGCCTCAAGCGCCTCAATCGCCAGCGCCACCGCGCCCAGCAGAGCCCGCAGCACGCGCCACGCATCCACCCAGAGCAGCGCGGCGAAAGCGGTCATACCGGTCGTGCCGTTGATCAGCGCCAGGCCCTCCTTGGGCGCGAACCGCACCGTGTCGAGACCGGCGGCACGCAAGGCTTCCGCGGCGGAGATGCGGCGGCCCTGGTAGTCGACCTGCCCCATACCTAACAGCGCGCGCGCGATATACGCGGAAGGCATCAGATCGCCCGAGGCGCCCACCGATCCATAACGCGGAACCACCGGAACGATGCCGCGATTCAGTAACTCCTCCAGGGCCGAGACGAGTTCCCAGCGCACGCCGGAGGAGCCTCGCGAAAACGTCGCAAGCCTCAGCAGCATGGCCGCGCGCACCACGTCTTGCGCCAAGGGCGCGCCGGTGCCGCAGGAAAGGTGGCTCATCAGGTTGTGCTGAAAGCGTTCGGTTTGCTCGGCGTCCAGCGAGAATTTGATGTTGCCGCCCACGCCGGTGTTGACGCCGTAAATGCGGTCGCCCGCGGCCAGGCGTTCTTCCAGTTTCACGCGGCCGTGCAGGATACGGGCGCGCGCCGGCTCGGCAAACTCCACGCGCGCCTGGCTGCGGGCTACATCTTCCACATCTTCGATAGAGATCGGGCGAACGCCCAGAACAAGACTGTTTGGCATGATTATATAGATTCGACGGCAGGCGCTATTATTCGATTGCAAAACTCTGGCGGGCCTCGAAGGTCTGGTTGCCTACGCCGTCATGTGCGGTAATCGACACGGCATACTCACCGGGCCGCGTGTCGGACTTGGTGGCCAGGCTAAAGACGGCGGGCACGTAGCGTTTGGGATAGAACGACTGGCTGTGATCGGCGCCCGCCTGCGGCTGGGAGTACACGACTTTGCCGCCAGGCGCCAGTACGGCCACGTCGTAGCCGACATCGAGGGCGTTGCCGTCGCCGAATTTATAGCCGATAATGTCGAAGCGTGCCCAGACGGCCTCGCCGCGCCGGTAAACGGGCTTCGGCAGGGCTTCCCGATCGTTCTCCCCGTGGTAGAAGCGGATATTGCGGATGACCAGCGTGTCGCTCGGATCGACGCGGCGCCCGCGGACTTCGAAGGGGACATCTTGCGTAGCCGTGGTTTTGCCGACGATATCGGCCACGGAAATGGCGATTTTGTAGGTGCCCGATTCGGCCAGCGGCGGGATCTCGATTTCATGGCGGACCGTGGGTTTCCAGTTCTTGTCCTCCGGGGCGAGAGTTTCTTCGATTTCCGCCGCCACCGGTTCCATGAGGCGCACACCGTGCGGATCGAAAGCCTCCAGCTTGTAAGTGAGGTGGACACGGTCGCCGGAAGAGGCGGTAAAGCCGTCCACCTGGAAGCTGAAGAACATGGTTTCGCCCGGATCGTGCACGAAGCTGCCGGGCACGGCGGCGCCGCCATCGCGATCGGAGACAGTAGGCCGCACCACGGCCAAGGGGACGGTGGCCCCCCAGAGAGCGGCGGCCGCTATCCATAACCCACAACCTGCAACCTTGCTCGCGGTAAGCATACCTTATTGTCCCTTATTAATATCCTTTACTGCTGAGTGGGCATGTCGGGAACATCCGAGGCGAAGTTGAGCGGGATATCGATATCGCGGGTCTGCTGGCTGTTCTCATCGGCTACGCGCAAGCGATAGTGCTTGGGCGGCACGTCGAAGACCACATTGCCTTGCAGTGTTTCGGCCGGCTTCACGCGGCGCAGGTAACCGGTCCACTCGGGGACCTGGTCGCCGTTGGGGAGCTCGGTGTAGGTCTGGCCGGCATCGTCCACCAGGGTCAGCGCGGGGACCATGAGGTCGGTGGAGCCGCCGTTCACCACACTGAGGCGGACCAGGAAGAAGCGGTCTTTGGGCACGCGGCTATCGGAGTCCCGCCCCAGTTGAGCTTTCCACTGATCTTCGAAGACGTTGTAAACCAGCGAGCCTACGGTGACGCGCTCGCCCATGCGGTGGAGCCGGGCTTCGGGCGGCACGGCGGGAGTACACGCGGGCGAGATCAGGCAAGCCGCCAGGCCGGCGAGGGTGGCGCCTCGCAGATAGGACTGCAAAGTGTGCATAGAGGAATCTTGCGATGCGGAGCGACCGGCTGTCAAGGAGCGGAAGTCGGGCGGGACGGGTCAATTGCGCGGACGTTCTTTCAGCATCTTCTCGAACTTGCGTTTCTGTTCGTCGTTCAAGATATTGAAAATGCGGGCTTTGCCATCCGACAGGACGGTCTGGTAATACTTCGCGAAATCGTCCAAAATGCTGGACATCTGGGCCGCTTGGTCGGGCGTCAGATCGAGCTGTCTGGTCACGCTTTTCAGGTATTCGGCCTTGGAGCTATTGTCCCAAAACGGATGCGGATGCAGGATGCTATGCGCGCCCAGGTTCATGGCCACGGCTCCGGCCACCGCTCCGCACAGGAACACCAACAACAACACGCCTGCGCCAGCGAACTTGGGGGACTCCCAGAATTGGATCGCCGTGGGCCTTGCCAGCAGATTATGGCTCATAGTTCGCCAGCGTCGCCAGCATCTGATCCGCGTTCGGAGAGCCTGCGGCGTCGGCCATCACGGCCTCTGGGGTGGTCGGATTAGGCGCGTAAGCTTGCTCGCGCGACACCAGGACGGTGCCCAGCACCGCCAGCGTCAACAAGGAGGCGAACACCACACGGCGTCCAAATGCGAAATCCCCAAAGACGCTCCAGAACGACGGCGTGGGCTGTTCCGCGACCGTTTGCATGAGTTGCGCCACGAAACTGGGCGGAGGGTCCATCGCGCCGGCAGGCTTCAACGAACGAAGCAGCCCGGAACACTCCCGGATTTCGTCAACATCCCGGCGGCACTCGCTGCAAATTTCCAGGTGGGCCTGGAAGCGGTCGAGAGCGCGCGGCGGCAATTGGCCGCTCAAGTACTCCTCAAGATCGTCGATGATTACCGCGTGCATAGCCTTCTTCCCTTACAATAGCGAACTTCTCATTCTTGCCCCCGCGGATCTTTTCATGCCTGCCCGCTTCAGGGGAAACAAAACCAAACCAAACCGGCTGAAGCCTGTTCTACGTGGTCTACCCGGCGACCAAGCCGGGAGATCTATCCAGACGCTGCGCCGCCTTCACTAGTTTCTGGCGAGCCCGGAACAATTTCACCTTGATGGTGTTCTCGTTCATCCCCGTCATGGCCGCCAGTTCCTCCACCGAATGTCCTTCAACCTCCTTCATCATCAATAACATACGTTCCTCTTCCGATACCCGGCTGAGGAGTTTCAGAACATAATCCCGGCGCGCCAGATTCACGTCCGCCGCCGGCTGGCGATCAATGGCGGGATCGGCGTTCTCCACGCGGCGCACTTCGTCTTCGCTCAAATCGCTTTCGTATACCAGCTTCCGCACTTTCTTCTTGCGCAAGTAGTCGAAGCATTCGTTCACCGTGATCTTATAGATCCAGGTAATCAGGGAGCTGCGGAAGTCGAAATTCCGGATAGATACGTAAACCTTGGCAAACACTTGCTGCGCAATATCTTCCACGTCGTTGCGCTGGCGCACGATGCCGTGAATGATGGAGAATACCTTGGATTGATACTTCTCCACGATTTCGCGGAAAGCCGCCTCTTCGCCCGACTGCGCGCGGCGGACCAATGCCCCTTCCTGGGTGTTGAGGTAATCCACTCGAGTTTTCGTCGCAATCCCGGTACCGAAGACGGGGAGGGGCAATGCGCCGCTCAGTGTACCCATACAACGATTCCGACGCGGATCGTTGATCCGCGGTTTCAAGTTCCCACCCCAAAAATAGCAGATTCCCGCAACTTAAGAGCCTGTGGCACATCCATTTAGTTGGCGGTTCCGATCCGGGTCGGGTATAATGGCAGGCGTAGCGGGACAAGTTTTCAACGAGGAGTTAGGACTTCTATGGTGCAATTGACGGAGAAGGCAGTCGGCAAGGTGCGGGAGATTTTGGATTCGCAGGAACCCAAGCCGGCCGGGCTGCGCATCGCGGTGGTGGGCGGGGGATGCTCTGGCTTCAGCTATTCGATGGCTTTCGAGAATCAGCCCAACATGCTGGACAAGACCTACAGTTTTGGGGGCCTGAAGGTTTTCGTGGACCAGGCCAGCCTGCTGTACCTGGACGGGGCTGAAGTGGACTACGTGGAGACGCTGGAAGGCTCCGGGTTCAAGTTCAGCAATCCGCAAGTGAAGTCGACGTGCGGCTGCGGCAGCTCGTTTAGCGTGTAGGAAGAAGAAGCTATCAGCTTTCAGCTTTCAGATCTCGGGACAACGGCCGGGGGTGGAACTGAATGCTGGCTGAAAACTTCTTTAAACCAGCGCCGAGAGCTTTTCCGCAACGCTCCTCAGGGCTTCGGATTGGGCGCACAGTTGCTTGCCTGCGGCAGCGTTCTCTTCGGCATTCGCAGCGGTGGTTTGGGTCACTTGGTCGATTTGGACCAGCGCGCGTGCGATCTGCTCGATGCCTTTGGACTGCTCCTGCCCGCCGGTATTGACTTGACCGATCAATCCTTTCACTTGGGCAGCGCTTTCCGTGATGGCGCGGATGGCCTCGGCGACCTGATCCAACTTGGCGGTGCCTTCGCGTGACCGCGTAATCGATTCCTCAATCAATGTGGCAGTGTCCTGGGCGGCTTGGGCGGAGCGTTGCGCCAGGTTGCGGACCTCATCGGCCACGACCGCGAAACCCATGCCCGCTTCGCCGGCGCGCGCGGCTTCCACCGCGGCATTCAACGCCAGGATATTGGTTTGAAACGCAATTTCATCGATCACTTCGATGATCTGTGAGATCTTGGCGCTGGAGACGTTGATGGCGCGCATGGACTCGATCATCTGTCCCAGACTTTGGTTCGCCTCGCCGACCTGCTGGTTGACCTGCTCGGTGGCCCGCGACGCGGTTTGGCAATGCCCGGCATTGCTGCGTGTCGTCGAGTGCACCTGCTCCGTGGAGGCCGAGGTTTCCTCTAATGAGGCGGCTTGCTCGCTGGCGCCCTGGGCGAGAGACTGGCTGCTGGCGTCAAGCTGGCGAGCAGCATCGGTCACTTGGCCGCTCATGGCCGCCATATCACCGGCGAATTGGCGCAAGACTCGATTTACCCCGCGCACGATCCACTGCACTGCGCACCCCGCCAGGAGGCATAGGGCGATAAGAACGTACGCAACCACGCGGCTGCCGGATACGCGCGCCTGAGAGTCCCGGCCGGACGCGTCCAAGAGTTCCTGCTGCTGGACCGCAAGCAAATTGGCGGCCTTATCCATGGTCTCAATCAGAGGATAGATCTTATCCAGCATGATCTCATGGGCCGCCGTGTAATCGTGTCCGGCCATGAGTTTCAGGTACTCCTGGTAAAGCGCCAGCCATGCCGCGACTCCGGCTTCCATGGTCTGCACAGCTTGCTTCCCCGAGGCGCCGGCGACCAAAGGGCGCAACTGCGCCACCAGCGCTCCCAGCCGGGTAGCCACGGCTTCGAACTGTTGTCTCTGGGTGTCTACGCTGTCCTGGGTGTGGCAAGTGCCGCACGTGGACGTGGCGCTGCCCTGGCGCGTATCCAGCCGGCCGATGATGGTGTTGGTCAGCGAGATCTCCACCTTACCCGCGTCGGCGCGCATCTCCTGGAAACCGGCCTGTAGTTCTCCAACCAGCCGCAGCTTTTTCGCCGTCCCGTTGATGGCTGCATCCAAGGCGGTGCCCAGCCCCCCGATAGCGGTGAGGGAGGAATAGCTTAATCCCAGCACCAAAGCCAGCACCGTAGCGAAGGCCAGCAGCAGTCTTACACTGATTTTCTTGGTCGCGTTCATCGCTCTGCACCTAAGATCGGCGGGATGGCGGCGAAGTTTAGGCTTCGCTCGCCGAACAGCGGGCCTGCCAGGCCCGCGCAGGCTGCGAGCCTGCCCCACGGGGTTTACGGCTTGATTTCGTAGTCCGGCCAGCAATCCTCGGTGGGCTGCCAGGGGTCGGCCCGCCGATCTTCCCACTGCTCTCCGAAAATGCGGATCTCCGCGCCACCCGCCCCTTGCGTGGGATTGAACTTGGGATCGAGAATCCGGGCGATCTGGTCGCGGGCGCCCTCCAAATGGACCCGCGTAGTGCGATCCGTGGTGCGGGCCAGCGTGGCTGTAATCGACGTATTCAAGGCGCGCAGCTCGGCGCGGTAGAACGGCTTTTCGTCTCCGCTTGAGGCGAAGATCGCCACGGGGAAGCCGGCGGGCAACCCGGCGGGGAGCGTCGCAGCGGGTCCGTTGATCTTGGTATTTGCCAAGTCAAGATAGCTGCGCTGCAATTGCCGCCGGTAGGCGTCGATAGGCGCCGGCGGGCTTTCGATCTCGCGCCAGACGCCGTGCCGCACGGCGGCCAGGAAATCGGCGGGCTTGTAGGCCGCGGAGCCATCCAGCGCATCCTGCTCGATGAGCCGCGCGAAGCGCGCGCCGCTCAACAGATTAGCCATCACGGAGCGCTGCGCGTTGCCTACCCGGCTGATCGCGCCGAGAGGCTCGATGCGGCGCAAAATATCCTTATCGATGGCCCATTTGGGCGTGGCGAAGGCGTTGTCGTTGAGGAACGCCACCGCGGCTGCCTGGCGCGCGCCGGCCACCGGAGTGAAGATCACGCCCTCCTGCCCGATGTTTTTCTGTTGGGACTCGAGCCCGCCCACCAGCGCGGCGACATGATTCATCTCCAGGGTCCATTGGCCGAGCATGCGACCATACAGCTCGGACAAATCTTCGTAGGGATCGCCCTTCTGGGTGGTGGTAGCGGTGAGCATCATGCGCGCCACGCGCTGCAGGTTCTTGACCCCCAGCGCGGTGGATTTCAGCGCATCGGCATCCCCTACGGCTTCGGTCAGTTCGCCCGGATCGGAACCGGCCGCGCCCGGCGTAGAGAAGCGGAACCAGGGTGTCCGATCCTGTTCGCGCGCCCATTCGTCGAGCGTGGGCTTTTCGTCATCGGCAGTTTGGGCAGCCGCGATCGGCGCATAACCCCATCGCGTGGCCCAGACATCGTATGGTCCCACGGTGGGCACCAGATCGGCCACATCGATACCATCCTCGGGTTGCGCCACATAGTTGAAGCGCGAGTAATCCATGATGGACGGCGTGTGGCCCATTTTCTTGACCCACTCTTTGTCGCGCACCTTCTCCTGCGGATAGAGGGAACTGGCTTTCATATTGTGCTGGAAGCCGAGGGTATGGCCGACTTCGTGCGCGCAGACGAATTGGATGAGGCGGCCCATGAGATCGTCGGGGAGGGGCAGCTTCTGCGCGCGCGGATCGAGGGGGCCGACTTGCAGGAAATACCAATCGCGCTGCAGGTTCATTACGTTGTGATAGAACTGGATGTCCGCGTTCAGGATCTCGCCGGTGCGCGGATCGGAGACGTGCGGCCCCACGGCATTTTCGATGGTGGAAGGCAGCCAGCGGATCACCGAGTAGCGCACATCCTCGGGGCTGAAGTTGGGGTCCTCCGCGGCGGTGGGAGCGGGTTTGGCGACGATCGCATT
>Ga0187887_10000699_pt1 | contig 32273 bp, 16 predicted proteins | sample June2016WEW_7_10_FD_132977 | JGI IMG/M metagenome (GOLD analysis project Ga0187887, IMG submission 132977) | Peatland microbial communities from SPRUCE experiment site at the Marcell Experimental Forest, Minnesota, USA - June2016WEW_7_10 | ecosystem: Environmental > Terrestrial > Soil >... | reverse complement strand
TCGTCGTAGGACATCAGCGCGTACCCGTATTCGTTGTCGATCTGCCAGCCCACCACGTTCGGGTTGTGGCCAAAACGCAGAGCCATCTGCGTCGCGATCTGCCTGCAGAATTCCCGATAGCGCGGCGACGAGACAGAAGCTTGCGCGCGATTGCCGTGCGTCTCCCGGATCCCGTTCGATTCCACGCGCAAGACGTCTGGATATTTCTGCGTCATCCACGCTGGAGGAGTCGCCGTCGGCGTTCCCAGCACCACCGCGATGTGATGTTTTGCGGCGGCAGCAATCGCGCGCTCCAGCCAGTCAAAATCGTATTTCCCCTCCGACGGCTCCATGCGGCTCCAGGCAAATTCACCCACTCGGGTAAATGTGATGCGCGCGGCCTCCATCAATCGCAAATCCTCTTCCCAGCGCGATTCCGGCCATTGCTCCGGATACCACGCCGCCCCCAGCAGCAGCGCGTTGTGCCGAGGTGCCAGGGCCGCTGGGTCATTCTGCGGAACGGAATGCGCCGCGAGCAAAACGGGAAACACTGCGAGCGGCATAGCGATCGCGAGCAGCGCGAAACTTCGCGTAATCGAACGGAACCTCACGTAGACATCCTCTCTGTTCTGGTGCATGCGTGTTGCTCGAAATCGCGCGTGCAGAAAATGTTTAAGGTGTGACAGTAATGCTTTTTCCCGAATATTCTACGACCTTATCCGCTTGCGCCGTCGGTTCGATTCCCGCCCCGTGGTCGTCGCGCACCACAACGACATGAAATGCCCGCGTTTCCAGCATTCCTGGAAATTTTCCCTCGCGCTCGCCGATCGTCAGCGTGCGATTGGCATCGTCCCACTGCAGCGAAATCGTCGCGTGCACGCCTTTTTCGTAGTCGTAGTTGTCGTTCTCATCTTCATAAAGCGTGAAGTTTCCATCCGCACCCCTGTAAATCCGCAGTTCGATCGGGTCCGCGGGTTTTTGCGTCGTGTATTCCTCGTCCGGTCCCATCGGCACGATGGATCCGGCGCGCACGTAGAGCGGCATGCGCTCCAGCGGCGCGGCGGCATCAATCGCGCCACCTTCCGTCGTGCGCCCCGTCCAGAAGTCGAACCACTTCGCTTTCGGAAGATAGAGATGCCGCGTCGTCGCTCCCGGTTCCGTCACCGGATTCACCAGAATCGCCGGCCCAAAAAAGAATTGGTCACCGATATTCTGCGCGCGCACGTCGGTGCGGAAATCCATCGCCAGCGGACGCATCGGCGTGTAGCCCTCACTGGTGGTCTTCCACGCGACAGAATAGATGTAAGGCATCAGCCGGTAACGCAGGCGGTCGTAGCTGGTCAAAATCGTTTGCGCTTCCGGCCCGTAAGACCACAGTTCGTTCGTATCCGGCGCGCGCGTTCCGTGCAAACGGAAAATCGGGCAAAAAGTTCCGTATTCGAACCAGCGGATGAAAAGTTCGCGGTAGGCCGGATCGTCCGGATGCCCCAGGATGAAGCCGCCGATGTCCGTCGTCCAATAAGGTATGCCGGAAAGTTCGAAATTAAGCCCGGCGGGGATCTGGCGTGCGAAACTCACCCAATTTGATTCCACGTCGCCCGACCATGCCGTCACGGCATTGCGCTGAATACCTGCGAACGCGGATCGCGAAAGAATAAAAACGCGCTTCTGGTCCGACGCAGCGCGCTGCCCCTCGTAAACAGCCATCGTGGTCATCAGCGGGTACATGGCCGCGTAGCGCGCGCCGTTGCCAAGCGCAACTTTGTTCGTCACCAGGATGCTGGTTTCGCGATGCTCCGTCTCTGGTTCATCCGTATCGAGCCACCACGCGTCCGCGCCAATCTGAAAAAGGCTCTTATCAATCAACTCCCAATAATATTTGCGCGCCTCAGGATTAAACGCGTCGTACAGCGCGTTTCCCAGCGGATGGAATCCTCCCACGATGGTGCGGTCAATAAAATACCCGCGCTTATCCATATCCTCATACACCGGTGAACCGGGATCGAACGAAGGCCAGAAAGAAAACATGATGTGGAAGTGATTTTGGTGAAGGTCTTCTATCATGGCCTTCGGATCGGCATAGTTCTTGTTGAACACCGGCTCGCCCATCTTGTTCCACCAGAACCAGTCCTGCACGATGTTGTCCACTGGAATGTGCAGCTCGCGATATTTGTCGGCGATCCCCAGCAATTCCTCCTGCGACTGGTAGCGGTTCTTGCACTGCCAGAATCCATACGCCCACTTTCCGAACAGCGGCGCGGTCCCAGTCAATTCCCGGTAGCTGCTGATAATCTTGTCGAAATCAGGTCCGTAGAGAAAATAGTAGTCCACGGTGTCGGCCGATTCCGAGCTCAGAAACAGTGCGTGCACGAAGCGATTGTTGAAACGGCTGCGCGAAGTGTTGTTCCAGAAAATTCCATAGCCGTTGCTCGAAAGAAACATCGGCACGGAAATATTGGTGTTGTCCTGCGACAGATCCACCGCTTCACCGTGATAGTTCCACACGCCCGCTTGGTGCTGTCCCAACCCGTAGAAAGCTTCAGTGCTGTCCCAAAGGTCTGAAAAAAGTTCAGCGTGATAGGTTTTCTCGCCATTCACTTCTACGGGATTGAGTGTCCTGGTGCCGTCTTTAAAAAGTTTTTTGCCGGTTGCGTCGTCGTAAAGAATCGAGCCATCCGCGCGTGCCACAACGATCTTCATGCGTGGCGTCTCGATCGTCACGTCCTTGTCCGTTGCCTGCATGGTCCACTGCGCGGAAACCCAGGAAGTTTTAGTCACAACGTATTGCGGAGTGTTCGGAAACGACGCCGCCGGCGAATAAAGAACGTGGATGATCGAATCTGAGCACACCTGAATTCGTAAAGTGCCACTGTGCATCGTAAAGTCCACGCCGTCCGCCTGCTTCTGCACGCTACTGACCGGATTCAACGGAATCCACTGCGCCCCGGCGTTGCGCGCCAGCAGCAGCGTCAGCAAAATTATTGCGCCCCACGCCGGCCAAACTAGTCTCCGCATCGTGCTTATCCTTTCACCACTTCGCGTACCTGCAATGGAGCAGGCGCGGATGGAGATCGAGTAGTCAAGAAGCACCGTATTAAATCGGATACGGTAACGATAACGCCCCGCGCGACTTTGGCATTTCGACTTCCCGCTGTCAACGAATTTTTAACATCATCTTGCGCATCGTTCCGAATCTGCTGCCGCTGCGCGCCCGCGCCGCCGGATCTGGTCGGTGACCTCCGCGCGCTTACCACCATCCGCCCGAACCGCAACTGGTCCGCCATCGGACACTAGCATGTGAGCGCCCCCGGTGCCCGCGATTACGAACACCACAAACCCAAGGGAACACACGATCTGGTCGCAAACGATTTCGATGCTTCGGGAAAGCTGAACGCCCCTGCGGCTGAACTTCGCAGCGCGAGAGTGTTCCCCTCCTGCGAAGCGCCGTTCGATACGAGCGGTCGTTTTCGAAGTACCGCCCGCGGATTATCCACCAAGAGAAGGCTGACATTCTCGCACCGGACTATTGCTATTGTGGCTCAAGCTGGAGTAAACCTTGCGGTCAGAAACCAATCGCGGTGTTCGATGAACGCGCTGACGTCGTAGTCGCATTCATAACGCGCGGCTAGATAAGCGCGCCGAAACAAATGCCACGACGCGGTGGAGTATGGCTGGATGGAGGCTGAAGTTTTGAATTCGCGCTTACATGTCCAGAATCTGTCCCGATCGCGAGATCGCGCGCCCGTAAGTTCCAGCGTGCTCTCCGCGATTCAAGGGTAATTCGACTTATGGCCATTCGGATGAAGGACATCGCGCAGGACCTGGGAGTTTCGGTCATCACCGTCTCCAAGGCTCTGCGGAATCATCGCGACATCAGCGCGGCCACCAAAGCCCGCGTGCTGAAACGAGTCGAAGAACTCAACTATCGTCCAAATTACGCCGCCCGCGCACTCGTCACCGGTCGCTCGCACAGCATCGGCCTGATCGTTCCCGAACTTGTAAATTCCTTTTTTTCCGAAGTGGCCAAGGGCCTCGCGCGGGTACTACGTAAAAGTGGCTTCAGTCTGCTGATTTCTTCTGCCGAGGCCGATCCGGAAGTCGAAAAATCCGCGATTGACCAGCTCCTCGCCCGGCGCGTGGATGCGCTGCTGATCGCCTCTAGTCAATGGACTGTCGAGGCTTTCCGGCGCGTCGAAGAGGCCGGCGTTCCATACATTCTGCTGGATCGCAGTTTTGTGGGCCTGCCCGCGAATTTCGTCGGCGTGGATGATGTCCGGGTCGGCGCTATCGCTACGGAGCATCTGATTGAAATCGGATGCCGCACCATCGCGCACATCAGCGGTCGCCGCATCAGCACAGCTTCAGGACGCCTATCGGGTTACAAACAGACGCTCGCCGCGCACGGCCTCCCCTGCAATCCGGAGTACATTATTCTCGACGATCGCCTGGAAGAATCCACGCACGTCGAGGGCTATCAAGCCGCCGTAAAACTGCTGAAACTGAATCCACGCCCAGACGCCATTTTTTGCTTTAACGATGCGATCGCGATAGGAGCGATGGCGGCCATTCTCGACGCCGGCCTACGTATACCAGACGACGTCGCTTTGGTGGGATGCTCGAATCTTCCCTACGACAATTTTCTGCGCGTGCCGCTCACCAGCGTGGATCAGCAGAGCGTCGCCATCGGCCAGCGCGCCGCGAGGCTGGCGATCAGGCTCATCACCTCGGATCGCACCCTCCCGCCGAAAACAATTCTGCTCGATCCTACCCTCGTGATCAGAGATTCCACGAAGAAACATCCGCCCGCTCAAAGCTGAACTCAGCCGGAATTCGGTAATCGCATAGCATTTCCGTCATCGGTTCGAAATCGCGCCCCGCGGTCGAGCGTCCCAGTACCCGTAATAAGCACGCGAACTCCGCATTCAAAAAATGAATGCCGCACATAAAAATATCTTGACAGCGACAGCGGCGCGGAGTAAAAGTGCGCACAGACACTGCAAGCGGTTACGGTAACGATACAGTAGGCCGGAACCGATTCTTGCTTGGGGTGAGCATAGTTTCGACCTTTTTCTGCCAGAACATTGCGTGTGGCGCGATGTCGCTTTCCCCCAGAGGAAGCTTTGACGCCGTTTCGGTAGGCCCCTGTGCGGGCTTGGGAGGCAACATGAGGAATACTGGGTGTGTCCGGGGAAACGTTTCCAACGCGGGCGGATCACTTTTCCGCCGGCTTGCCGCCAACGCGGCGCTACTGTTCGCGGCCCTGTTGCTATTCCTCCCGGCGGCCCACGCCCAACTTTCCGGCTCGCTATCCGGCACCGTCACCGATCCCAGCGGAAGCGTGGTCCCAAACGCGAAAGTCACGTTGACGAACCAAGCGTCTCAAGAACAGCGCGAAATCACCTCGAATAAAGACGGCTACTTTGCGTTCGCCGCCGTCCTTCCTGGAACGTACACGGTGAAAGTGGAAGTACCCAGCTTCAAGGCGTGGCAGCAGGCCGACATCATCATGCATCCCGGCGACACTCGAAACCTAAACGACATTCACCTAGAAGTTGGAACCGCAACCCAAACCGTAGAGGTTGTGGCTTCCGCTACTTCAATCGCGCCAGTGGATTCCGGTGCACGCGAATCGTTGCTCTCTCAAACCGAGATCAATGACATTCCGCTGGTCAGCCGCAACCTCTCTGAGATGCTGAAGATTCTTCCAGGAGTGACGACGGTCGCAAACGGAATTTCCGGCGGAAGTCAGTTCGCGGGCAATTTCCTGAGCCTCGGCTTGACCGGCAGCACGATCGGAGTGGGCCTGAGCATCAACGGTGCCGCATATCGCGGCGGAACCGGTTACACCTTGGACGGAGCCGACATCCTCGATCCGGGCTGCAACTGCTGGTCAACCGCCCTGGTTGACCCGGACATGACTCAGGAAGTCCAAGTGCAGACCTCGAATTTCGGCGCCGACGTTCAGCAAGGACCGGAAGTGGTGAACGTCGTCGGCAAGTCTGGCACCAGGGAATATCACGGCCAAGCTTATTTGTATGCGCGCAACGATGTCCTGAACGCCAACGATTGGGTGGACAATCACAACGGAAACAAGCGAGGTTCAGCTTACTACTATTATCCCGGCGCGAGTTTTGGCGGCCCGGTACCATTCACCAAGAAAAAGGTATTCTTCTGGTTTGGCTACGAGCACGCTTATCAGAACACCGGCAGCTCCACCTCCCTCAAATCGTACATTCCCGCGGCCGGCATGTTGCAGGGGAACTTCACCTCATCGGGAGCTGGCGTTTCGGCCCTGTGTCCTAATCTGGATGCAAACGGAAATGACACAAGCACAACACCCATCACCGGCCAAGCTTGCTCCAGCATCAACGGTATGGTCCTGCCAAACGGAACGAAGGTAACCAACGGAATCATCCCCGCGGGATTCCTGGATCCGGGCGCGACCGCGCTCGAAAAGATTTGGCCGAGTGCGAACGTCAGCCCAGCAGCCAATGGCGGATACAATTACTTTCAGACGTTCGCCACGAACAACAACCTGTACTGGTTTCGTCCCCGCGTGGACTACGACCTGAACGACAGCAATAAATTTTTCGTTTCCTTTCAGTACGGAAGAAACTCCACTCCCGCAGGTGGCACCGGGGCACACATTTGGTACACACCTAGTAACTCAATTCCTTTCCCGGGCGGCGGTGTCCAGACTCTGCAGACGACCAAGCTCGCCACCGGTCATTTCGTGCATGTTTTCAACTCCACAACGACGAACGAATTCATCGCCACTTGGAGCTGGGATAACAATCCGAACACTGCTGACCTGACTCCAGTAAGTAGGACGACAACCGGGTATCCCGCCGCGTACGGCACGGTATTCAAGAACCCGGCTATCACGATGATTCCCTCGATCAACAGCCCTGCGAACGAGAACGGCTCGGGTTTCACTTTTCCAGATTTTTCACAGCCAGACTTTTTTGATCCCGGCCTCGGCGGGTCTTGGCTTGCAAAAAAGCAATCGCCGTCATTCGCAGACAATGTCACCAAGGTCTTTGGCTCGCAAACTATCAAGTTTGGTGCCTACTATCAAAACGTCGGCAATCTCCAAGGCGGCTTCAACTATCCAAACGGCGTTCTTACCTTCGGCGGACAAAATCCCGACTTTTTCAATCCTACAGGCCCGGCCATCGGTTCCTCGATCAACCCGCTGGCTGATTTTGTGACCGGCATCGCCTCCAATTATCAGGAAGCCAACGGCGAGCCCTACCAGGATATGGCTTACCGCATTATTTCCGGATACTTTGACGACTCCTATAAGGTAACTAGAAGGCTCACCATACAATTCGGCCTCCGAATCGATCATATCGGCCATTGGTACGATCGGCAGGGGACTGGCATGGCTGCCTTTTTCCCGAATCTTGTTTTGGTCGATGAAGCCAACGGCAGGCCAAATCCCGGTGTGCGGTACCACGGCATTGACCCTGGCGTAGCTATCAGCGGATCTCCCAGCCGTTTCGCCTTCCTCTCTCCGCGGTTCGGCGTCGCCTACGACGTGTTCGGTGACGGCAAGACGGTGGTTCGCGGCGGTTGGGGAGCGTATCGCTGGAACGATCAGGTCAACGATTTTCAGGGTGCGCTTGAGACTTCGCAAAACCTGCTAACCTACAACCTTCCGCACGGCAGCAACGTGCTTCTTAGCGAACTTGGGAATTTGCCCGCTCCGGTGTCTGGTCTTTCCACACCCGGCGCCATTAACGGCAGTATCTACGCGACGGATCCCAATGATTACAACGTGCCGGTCACTTACAGCTACAACCTTACGATTTCTCACGAACTGCCGTGGCGGTCTCTATTCGAGATTGCCTATGTGGGAAATGACACCGAGGACATCCTTCTCGGAGGCCAGAATGGCATCGGAAACCTCGGCGGCGGTGGCGCCGGAAGCATTATTGACCGCAACAAAATGCCATTGGGCGCTTTGTTCCAACCGGATCCTGTCACCGGCTTGGTCGCCACCGATCCCGAAAATCCCAGTAAGACCTGCCTGGGTGCCGTTTGCAATCAGTACTCCGACTATTATCCCTATCGCTTGGAATATGGCACGAATAGCGTCGTCGTGCCCGAACACAACGGCTACGCGAACTACAACGCGCTGCAATTGATGTGGGCAAAATCGGCAGGTCACCTCAACTTCAACGTTAATTACACCTGGTCCAAATCATTGGGCACCGGTCTCGGCAGTAACCCATACTCGGTGGCAGGCAACTACGGGCCACTGGGTATTGACCGCTCCCACGTACTAAACACTTCGTACGTTTACAATCTCCCCGATTTCTACCACGGGGAATCGAAGTTCGTTCACGGCGCCACCGCGGGCTGGATGATTGCTGGAACAACAACTTGGCAATCCGGCGGAAATATCCAGGCGAACTACAGCGCCAATCTTGGCTTCAACATGAAGTACGTTTGCGGTCCGGCGGATCCGCCAAGCTGTGCGACCGCCCTCGCCGCCTACGGCTCAACCACGATAGGCAACGCGACCTATTTTGGAACCACCGCTGCCATGGACATCATGCCCGACGTCAGCTGTAATCCACTATCAGGCTTAGCTTCCAACCAGGTGGCCAAGCTCTCCTGTTTCTCGGCTCCCGCAGTTGGCAGCAATGGCCCGCGAGATCTGCCGTACATCAAGCTCGGCGCGTTCTGGGGCAGCGACCTTTCCATCGCTAAGACGTTCCACGTGACCGAACGGCAGTCGCTCGAGATCCGTGCGTCTGCCAACAATTGGCTCAACCACCCGCTGCTGTCCTTCAGTGGCAATGGTCAGTTACAGTTGAATTACACCAAGGACTTCGTCACCGGTGCGGTTTCGACTGCGCCCGGCTCGTCTACCCCGACTAATTGGGGCGTTATGGATACGAAGGTCGGCGGCGGTAACCAGAGAATCATGGAGTTGTCAGCCAAGTACTCGTTCTAGTTGCAGCGCGGCGTCGAGGGGGCCGATTGATCCCCTGCCCTCTCGACCGTCCCTAGAGTCTCTCGCATGGACGTCCAGCTCCCACCCAGCTAGGCGACTAAGAGTAGACGGATCGAGTACTCGTGGGGTGGCTGCAAAGCCACCCCACGATTTTTTTGCACATGCCGCGAACAAATCCTGCGGCGGTGCCAGCGCCGCTGTTGCGGAATTCGTTGCGTTAGTGCAGCATGATGTTGTTCCGCAAGTTATTCGCCATGCGATATCTCATCGCGCTCCTCGTCTTGTGTACATCCTGCGGCGCTCCAGGATCGTTCGCCCAGGGAATGAGCGGTTCCAGTCACGTCATCAACGGCTTCGTGCGCGAAGAAGGAAGTAATGCACTCGTGCAGGGCGCGACGTTGGAAATATTCGCCTCCGGCAGCCGCGTGAAGCCGTCCGTCATGTCGGGCACCAATGGCGAATTCCAATTCCACGAACTGCATGCTGGGGATTATTCAATCGTGGCCACAAAATCCGGTTACGAGACGGCCACGCTGAGCGTAGCGGTGCTGCTGGGTAGTTCGCCTTCCGTTACGATTTCGCTTCGCAAGTCTGATTCGTCCCAGCCTGCGGCGTCCACCAAGACGATTTCGGTGCATCAGTTGAGCGTCCCCGAAAAGGCTCGGGAAGCCTTCAACAATGGGCAAAGGCTGCTGCAAAAAGATGAGCAGCCAGTGAAGGCCATCATGGAATATCAACGCGCCATTCAACTTTATCCTTCCTACTTCGAGGCCTACACGGAAATCGCCGTCGCGGACTATCGCCTGAACAAATTTCAGGACTCCGAAGCCGCCTTGCAGAAAGCGGTTGATTTGAGCGCGAACAAGTATCTCGACGCGCTTGTCTTGCTCGCCGAACTCTATAATGACCAACGTCGCTTCCACGAAGCCGAGCCGCTCGCCCGGCAGGCGGTCGCGCTCGAAGAGTCCTCCTGGCATGCGCACTTCGCACTCGCCCGCGCGCTCGTCGGGCTGCAGCGTGGCGAAGAGGCGGAGGCCAGCGCATCCAGATCGCGAGACTTGAAACCTGACAATTCGCAAGTCTATCTGCTGCTCGCGAACGCCCACATGCTCCAGCATCATTATTTTGCCGTGGTGCAGGATTTCGATGCGTACCTGAAGGTCGAGCCGCAAGGTCCGCAAAGCGAAAATATCCGCGAGCGGCGTGACCGCATGCAGAAGGAACTCGAAGACGCGCCACCACAGCAGCCCAACCCTAGCGTGCAACCATGACCTTGAATCTGATGCACTCAAAACTCCTGTGCTCCGTAATTGTCGCCGCGTCCCTCGCCGGAATTCCTGCGGCGGTCGCGCCCACCCCGCGATTTGAAGACGTCGCCAGGCAAGCCGGCCTCACGGTTGTCCACATCTCCACGCCCGAAAAAAAATACATCATGGAAACCATGAGCGGCGGCGTCGGCTTCATTGATTGCGATAACGACGGAAAGCTCGACATCGTCATCGCCAACGGCTCCACCGTGGACCGCTATCGCCAAGGTGGTGATCCGATGGTTACGCTCTACCACCAGGATGGAAATCTAAAATTCAGTGACATCACCAAGTCCGCCGGCTTGACGCGCAAAGGCTGGGGCATGGGCGTCGCTGTCGCCGATTACGACAACGATGGCCTGCAGGATCTCTTCGTCTCCGGCTACGGCGGCAACGCGCTCTACCGCAACCTGGGGAATTGCAAATTCGAGGACGTCACCGAAAAATCCGGCCTGCGCGGCGGAGGCTTCAGCACCGGTGCCGCGTGGGCCGATTACGATCGCGACGGCCGCGTGGATCTGTTCGTGCCTGGATACGTGCACGTGGACATGAACAATCTTCCGGAATTTGGCAGCAAGCAGGATTCCTGCCGGGTCATGTCCGTGAAAGTGCAATGCGGCCCCATCGGTCTGCCCGGTGAACCGGATTATTTATTCCGCAATCACGGCGACGGCACCTTCGAAGACGTCTCCAAAAAAGCCGGCGTGGACGATGCCGTCCACGCCTACGGAATGCAGGGAATCTGGTTTGATTACGACAACGATGGCTGGCCCGATTTGTACGTGGCGAACGATATCGTCCCAAAATATCTGTACCACAATAACCACGACGGCACTTTTGAAGATGTCAGCCTGATTTCCGGTGCCGCCGTGGATGTGAGCGGCAAAGCGCAAAGCACCATGGGCGTCAGCACCGCCGATTTCGATCACAGCGGCCGCCTCGGCATCTACATCACCAACTTCAACGCCATGTCCAACACTCTCTATTGGAATCAGGATGAGAAAGGTTTCACCGATATTTCCTTTCCCTCGGGCCTGGGCCCCGCCAGCATGCCGTACGTCGCCTGGGGCACGGCGTTCCTCGATATGGACAACGACGGCTGGGTAGATCTCCTAGTTGCGAATGGCCAAGTGTATCCGCAAGCCGATCTGATTCCTGGAATCACGCCATACCGCCAGCCGCTGATGCTCTTCCGCAACAAAAGTGATCGCACATTCGAAGATGTCAGCAAGATCGCCGGTCTCGATAAATTGCGCGCTGCTTCCTGGCGCGGCGCAGCAGTCGGTGATGTGAATAACGACGGCAAGATGGACATCTTAGCGATGGACGTGGACGGCCCACCCGTCTTGCTCATCAATCGCACCGAGTCCAACGATCATGCCGCAACATTTCGTCTGATTGGCACGAAGAGCAATAAAGCCGCCATCGGCGCCCGTGTCACCGTAACGGCTGGCGATCTGGTTCAAATGAGTGAAGTTCAGAGCGGCTCGAGCTATCTTTCGCAAAATGATCTGCGCCTCCACTTCGGATTGGCAGATCACACCACGATGGACAAAGTGGAAGTTTTCTGGCCGAGCGGCGCGCGCGAAAGTTTCGAGAACTTTCCCGCTGGCTACATTTACACCATCGTCGAAGGAGGCGGAGTGCAACAAAAGCTCCCGTTCAATGTGGAAATAAATCCGAAGCCTTAAGTATTGCCCGGTGGTGTTCGGTGAGAATGGCAGAATCGGAGAATCATCGGCTTGCCAAATCGTTCTAGATCGAAACTTCACGTTCTGCTGTGCGGTGTTGCGCTGTCGGCCGGTGCATGGTTCGTGTCCACTTTCGCAGTCTGGGCACAGCAATCAGATTTGGGAAACATTCCTATGGCCACGCAAGACCGCATAACACTTTCCGCGTGGTGGCCCACAAAAGGCGCAGCCCCCCGCCAGGAATACATCGGTCCAGCCGCGTGTGCCACGTGTCACACCGTCAAATCGGCGTTGCAGCAGACCACGCCCATGGCCCACGCATCCATCGACGCCGCCAACTCGGGAATTTTGCGCTCGCACCAGCGCCTGAATTTTCAGGCCGGTCCCTATGGCTACGAAATCGCGACGAACACCGGCGGCAGTGTCTATTCCGTTCACGAGGCCGCAAAATCCGTTACCGTGCCACTGGGATGGGCCTTCGGCTACGGCGAAGTCGGTCAAACCTATGTCTATCAGCAAAACGGCTCGTTCTTCGAAAGCCGTCTCAGTTACTACCGCGAGCTGCAAGGCCTCGACCTCACCACGGGCCATTCACGTTCCACTCCGGCCACTCTCGCAGAAGCCGCCGGCCGCCAGCTCGATCCCGAAGAAACTCAGCATTGCTTCGGCTGCCATTCCACTGCCTCCACCACCAACAATCGCTTCGACCTCGGCCATCTGATTCCCGGCGTCAGTTGCGAAGCCTGTCACGGCCCCGGCGCGCAGCACGCCGCGGCAATGCAAGCCGAGGATTTCGAGCAGGGCAAAAAATTAATTTTCAATCCTCGCGGGCTCAGTCCGGTCCAATCAGTCGAGTTCTGCGGCGCCTGTCACCGCACAAAGTGGGACGTCGCCATGGCCGGAATCACCGGTTCCGTCACCGTGCGCTTCCAGCCCTACCGGCTGGAGACGAGCAAGTGCTGGGGCGAAAGCGGCGATGCGCGATTGACCTGTTTCTCCTGCCACGATCCGCACAAGCCTCTCGTGCACGATCTGGGTTCGTATGATGACCGCTGCCTGAAATGTCACGTCACCAGCACCCACGCTCAATCCGCGCAACTCGATCACCCCGCGCACGCTTGCCCTGTGAGCGACAAGAACTGCGTCACCTGCCACATGACCAAATACGACCTTCCCGAGATGCATTCGAAATTCACCGATCATCGCATTCGCATCGTCAGAAAGGGCGAGCCGTTCCCCGGCTGAGGCATGGCTCGGACCGCTTGCTATAATTTCAATGTGATCACGCACCAAATTCTCGGCGCTCAAGTCTTCGAACGGTTTCCGTCTCGGAATTCTCAGCCCAATCTTGCCCACAAACACGTTACTATCTGGCGCGTGCTATACAGCACAGCTCTGCTCTGCCTCGTGAGCGGCGTTCCGTTGCGTGCGCAGAATCAAAATCGAAATCAGAATCAAAATCGCGAATCCGCCCCGCAGCCAGAATCCGCTCTCCAGGAACACTACGATGCCGCACAGAATTTTCAGGCCGCCGGGAATCTCGCCCTGGCCGCGCTGCACTACAAAACTTTCCTCGCCCAAGCGTTGAGCACCTTGGCCACTCATCGCGCAAAAGCAGGCGATTTCGCCAGAGCCAACGCGCTTTTCGACGAAGCTCTCAACGACGATCCCGATGATGCCGCTGTGAAAGTGCAATACGCGCAGGTGTGCCAGGAAGCAGGAGACATCGATAAAGCCAAATCACTAGCGCAGGAAGCTGTAGACGCAGAGCCACGAAATGACGCAGGCAATCGCGTGCTCGGCCAAATCCTCCTGCAGTTGGACGAAAACAAAGCGGCGATACAGCATCTGGAAACCGCCGTGGCTCTGCAACCGGATTTCGCGAACGGCTCGGCTCTTGCCGCCGCCTACTTGAAACTGAAAGACGAAGACCACGCAGCCCAAATATTCGCCGAAATGCTCGCATCCTTCGGCGACAATTCAGAAATCCATCTGCAATTCGGAACCGCCTACGCTAACGCCGGTTTCCCTGAAAAAGCCGTCCCGGAATTTCAGAAAGCCATCGCGGAAAATCCCAAACTGCCCGGCGCGCATTATTCTCTCGGCGCCGCATATCTCTTGGGCATCGGCCCGCAAGCCTACGACCAGGCAGTCGCCGAGTTTCAGCAAGAACTCAAAATCAGCCCGCAGGATTACAATTCGCACCTGGAGCTAGGCGTCATTTATTTGAGCCAGCACAAATTGCCAGAAGCAGAAGTCGAACTCACTCGAGCCGTTGCCCTCGACCCGCAGAATCCCGATCCGCAGCTTTCGCTGGGCCAACTCTACGATCAGACCAATCGTCCCACCGAAGCTGAAGCCGCATACCGCAAATCAATTGGGTTGACCAAAGATGCTTCGCGGAATCATTTCCAGATTGAACGCGCTCATTACCTCCTCGCACGCACGCTCCTGCAATCCGGCCGCCAGGACGAAGCCAAAAAAGAAATGGCGTTCTCCAATCAGCTGTTAAAGCAAAGCGTCCTCGAAAAACAAGGCCAGTCCTATCCGATCCAGTCAAACGAAGTCCCAGCTCTCAGCACAGCCAAGGGCGCCGAACCAGCGCCGTCGCTGGATCCGGAAGCGATGAAAGAAGTGGAATCATTCGAGAAACGCATGGCCCCGCCCATCGCCGATAGCTACAACAATCTGGGCGCAATCGCGGCCGGCGGAAATGATTTCGCCTCAGCTCTCGCGTATTTTCAGAAAGCCGCGCAGTGGAATCCCTCTCTCGAAGGCCTTGATTACAATTGGGGTCGCGCCGCTTTTTCCGGCCATCAATACGACCAGGCCATTACCGTGCTCAATCGCTATCTGCAAAGCCACCCGCAGGACGCCGGCGCACGTTCCACCCTCGCGCTCAGCTTTTTTCTTTTACAGCATTATCAGGACGCTCTGAAGTCATTCGAGTCAATGGATCCATCGCAAGTCAACGCCGTCCCCGTTCTCGCGTACGCTTACGCCGTCTCCCTCACCAAGTCCGGCGACTACAACGCAGGAATCAGGCTTTTGCAGGCCCTGGAGCTCGCTCATCCCGACGACGCCAATATCCACAAAGCCCTCGGCGAAGCGTTCGGCGCGCACGGCAATTATGCGAAAGCAGCGGAAGAATTGCGCACCGCGATCAGCGAAAATCCAGCTGACAAAGAGGCAGAACGCGATTTGAAGTCCTTCGAAGCAGCGCAGAAGGGAAATCCCTCAACAGACGGCAACCCAAAACCGAACTAGCGTTCGGGACGCAGCGAATCCGGCCGATGCACGGATTCCGCGTCGCCCCGGATCTTGCGATGCCCGTTTTTCCCAGCGCCCGGTTCGAACGATTGCCCCTGCAGGAAAAATTCCAAATTCCCGCGCATTACCAGGTGCGGCGAAAAAGTCACTTGGTTCGACGAGCACGCGCCTTCCGTCAAGCATTCGTGCAGCACGCGATAAGCCATCCGTCCCTGCGTGCGCGGCCGCTGATAAATCGTCGCCGCCACCGAACCCTTCTTGATCTCTTCCACCAGTGCCGGAAATAAGTCGGTCGTGATGATCGTCAATTGCTCCAGCATGCCCGCGTCCCGCGCCGCTTGCAGCACCGGAATCGAAGCCTCGGTGGTGATGTACATCCCCGCCAGATCCGGGCACGCCGCGAAAAGCTTCCGGCTCTTGTCGTAAGTCTCTGTGTCAATGTCATGATCTTCCACCGCATCTTCCAAACGCATCGCGGGATAAAATTTCTGCAGCGTGGATCGAAACGCGTTGAATTTCTCCGCGTGCTCAGTGATCACCGCGTCGCTCATCGTCACCGCCACGCGGCCTTTACCCTGCAAAAATTTCCCCAGCAAATCGGCAGCGAGCGATCCGCTCGCCAGCGTATCAATCGATACCACTGCCGTCCGTCGCGTGTTCGGCGCATCCGTCACCACGCAAATCACCGGCACCTTCGACCGCGCCGCGCGCCCTATCCATTTCTTCATATTCGCCGGCCGGCTCGGAAACGTGATGATCCCGTCCGCCTCCGCGCTCAGCGCCGCTTCGAACGCCTCTTCATCTCCCTCGCCAAGGCTCGGATAGGTGCGGAACTCCACCTCCACGCCTTCCATATCCCGGGACTTGGCTTCCTCTTCGACCCCCGCGCGCACTTCGTCCCAGAACGAGGTTGTCCCCTTCAAAGTATTTATCGAGACCCGTAATTTTCGCTTTTGCGATAAATAGCGTGCCGCCAGATTCGGCCGATAGCCCAGCGCCTTCGCCGTTTGTAAAACCTTTTTTCGCGTCTCCGGGCTGACGCCGACGTAGCCGTGTAAAGCTCGATGCACGGTTCCAGTCGAGATATCGAGCGCCTTTGCGACGTCGTAAACAGTAGCCCTCTTTTCCATGCAACTCCCAATAATACAGCAGCTTACAGCAACTATTGTATAACTAAAAAGGCTCAAGAGGGAGACTGATTCTCCCCACGCCCGTATCCCGGGCTGCCCCATCTTCGGCTCTGAGACTGTCATGAAACCGAAAAGCGCGCAGGAGTCAGTGTACTGCGGAGAGCGAATGGTTCGGCGGCCAATTTGGGTACCAGGGCCGGCGATAGTATTCCTTAAAATGATCCGATCAGACTTTCTTGTGCCGCACCTTCATGCAGCACTGCCACGATCGCACGCGCGGCTTCACTCGACGTTTACCGCTCTCTTCAGTTTAAGGTCCGCTGAAGAACTCCCAATCATTATGCTGACTTGGTCTGGTTCCAAATCCCAAGCGCCCTTCTCGACGTTCCAGTAGACCAAATCGCTTCCCTTTAGCGCAAACTGCACTGTCGTCTTCTCACCTGGTCGCAGCGTAATCCTCTTGAAGCCTTTCAGCTCCTCCGTCGGCCGTGCGACCTTGGAATCGGTATGCGCCACATACATCTGTACTACCTCATCTCCAACCCGCGATCCTGAATTGCGAACGTCCACGCTTATCGTGATTTGGCCATGCTCACCGATGCTGTCCCCGCTGGTCATCAGATTCGAAAATTCGAACGACGTGTAACTCAGCCCGTATCCGAAGGGATACAGAGGAGCACCCTTAGAGTACATGTAGGTATGGCCATGACGAATATCGTAATCCATCATCGGAGGGAGTTGATCGAGTGACGTCGGCCACGTGGTCACCAGCCTTCCTCCCGGATCAAAATCACCGAATAGCACGTCCGCCAATGCAGTACCTTCTTCTTGACTGTTATGCGTCATGTGCACGATCGCGGGAATATGTTCCTCGGTCCACCCGATCGCGAACGGAAAACTGGCGATCAGCACGACCACCGTGTGCCGGTTCACGGCGTACACCTGCTTGACCAGTTCCTCTTGTTCCAGCGAGATGGATTTGCGGTCAATGCCTTCTTTGCCGTCGCTCGGCAAAGTACATTTGGCCCACCCCGCATTGCAAGTGGGATGGTTGCCGACCACAACGATAGCGACATCCGCGTTCCGCGCTAACCGGACCGCCGTGTCGTCCGAATTGTCTCGCGCAAAGCCGACTTGCACACCACTGCCGAGCTTGTTCTTGATCCCGTCGAGAGCGCTCACTGCGTACGGCGGTGTGCCGCTATACCAATCCAGCGCCACCTGATCCGCGTACGGCCCAACCACGGCAACAGATCTCAATTTTGCTTTATCCAACGGCAGCAGGTTCTGCGTGTTCTTCAACAATACAATCGATTCTTGGGTCGCTTTCCGCGCGAGCGCCTTGTGCTCCGCGTTATCCCACGCAGGCAGTTCGCCCTTGATCTTGGTGTACGGCACCAGATCCGGCGGGTCGAGCAGACCCAGTCGAATCATCACGCGATACACCCCGCGCAAGTTATCGTCAATCTCCGCGAGGTTCACCAGCTTTTTCTCAAGTGCCGCGTGCACTCCGTCGCTATAACGGTCAAGAAACTGATTGATCCCCGCATGTATTGCGCCGGCGGAGGCCTCATTGATGTCTGGGAAATACTTGTGCAGTGTCACCATGTTCGTCAGCGCACCAGCATCCGTGCATATAATTCCGGCGAATCCCCACTCGCGCATGGTTATGTCTTTCAGGATCGGCTGTACCGTCATCGGTATGCCGTTGTGCGCGTTATATGCCGTCATGTATGCCTGCGAACCACCCTCCATAACGCCCATGCGGAAAGGAACGGAGTAGTCTTCGCGGAGCAGTCGCTCATCGAAATTGGACGACGATCCTCCCCTTCCGTCCTCATTACTATTCGCCAGGAAGTGCTTCATCAACGAAGCTGTCAGCCAGTATTTAGGATTGTCCCCCTGCAGGCCTTCGATGAATGCGGTCGCCATTGAGCCCGTAAGGTAGGGATCTTCGCCGTACGACTCTTCGCTTCGACCCCATCGAGGATCCCGGGCGAGATCCGCATTCGGCGCGCGCATCACAATTCCCGCTCGACGGTGTTTCTCTCCGCGCCCATTCACCGTGACCTGAATATCGGTGTTAAAGATGTATCGTGCTTCATAACCTTCCACCGCGGCGACCTGGCGAATCAGATCTGGATCCCACGTTTCGCCCAGGCCCACCGCCTGCGGAAACTGCGTCGTGGGAAGCGGCTGCAGCTGATGCCCCTCCCATCCCCCAGGGCCGCCCAACGCCACTCCGTGCAGGCCTTCGAGATGTGGCGAGCCCACGATACCCAGGCGCGGCACGCTGGGGTCCGTGCTAAGGGCCGCGATTTTCTCCTCCGCAGTCATCAGCGAAAGGATATTGTTCACCCGCGATTCGATTGTCAGGTCGGGATTTTGAAATGGGTACTGGTATTGTTCTTCACGCATCGTTCCCGCAGTGAGTAGTAGTAGCAAAATTGCCGGGAAGCATTTCGCAGTCATGTCACTCTCGATTTTCGGATGTGCCGGCGATGTTGACAGCCCGATGAACTGCTGATTTTACTCCATAAATTACGCGCTTTATCAGTCAAGGGTGTATGGCTGTCGACAAATTGAAGGGCCACTGCCCGGAGGCTGTTACCGCGGGCATCCAGTTGCGCCAGTAAAAATTCGGCCCGGATGCTTTCCTGGGGGCCGTTCGATCTGTGGGTATAGTTGCGACGCTGTCAGCGGTGACGAGCGTCCGTCGAGGAGTATGGGCACAGCTCGAGAGTGGATCGAACTCTTTGTCGCGGCCGCGTTCTCTTCTGCTGCGAGCGTATGACGTTGGCTTTGAATTCCGCTGTGTGCTGTTTGTGTCGATTCTTGGTTCCCATGAGGCTCATCGTATCTCCTTTGGCAGGGTGTCACGTCAGGCGGAAATTTCCATCTTATGCGGCGGTCCGATTTGTGGGGAGCGTTCAACACTTTTGCCTCACAGAAGGGTTAGGATTTACTGTGCACACTTGCTCAGAAATGATGCTGTGTACGAAGTGTGCACAAATCGATCATTATTAATCGGTTGGACTTAACTTTGAGCGAAAGCAGATTCCTCGATTTGTTGGAAACGTTAGTAGCTGCTAGTAATGGATGGAGAGGATGGAAGCAAGTCCGATGCTTTGGAAGCATCGGCGCTGAGCAGGCGCGTCCCCTGTGCCAAAACTGTGCCAGAATCCGATGTTTTCGTGCCATTGGGGTTAGCTTTGAGCGAAAAGCAGATTCCCCAAATTACTGAAAACACAGAGAAGTCAAAGTAGAGAATGGAGCTGTTGGAGTCGGATGGTCCGCGCCCAAGGCAGGCGCGCCGTCATAAAAACGTAATACTAATGGAGGTGAATGGCGGCAAAATGCGAATGAAAGGTGAATAAAGAAGGAGAAAGTGATTCATCAGGTCTAGTCGCAACTTGCTGATTTTCTTCGATTAGGGCCAACTCCGGCAAGTTCTGATGAAGTTGGTTGTTCGGCTGTTAACCGAATGCTCTCGGCAGGCGGAGATGCGCATGCCTAGTGAGCACGGGCGCTGTCGCAAGGGACCGTCAGTTCAAATCAAGCCCGCACGTAGAACTCGGAATCATGTAATTTGCCGGTTGCTTTAATTGGTTTGTAGGGAAGCCGGCGAATCTCGCAGGGCGAGTTAGGATACGGAACCGCCGGTTGTAGCTCTCTTCCACCACGGTTCGCATTTTCAGGCCAAGGCCTCATCGGTCACACAGCACAACGGAATGCAGCCAATGCGCTACTCCGTGTGGGCATTCAGGATGACGAACCAGAAAAATGACAAAGTCTCAGGCACTTTCCAGATTAACGACTTTTCATCGAAGGGAGCAGCGTGCTGCGGTTTCAGTAGAAACCAAGATTTCGACAAACACCATCACTTCCCCCTCTCCCGACCTTCGCCATTAACTATGCTAACGCGTTGCCGACTTCGCGTGCCACGTACACCGAAATCCCCGGCGTGGGCCACGACTTCGCGCGATACAAAACGCCGGCGGATTTCATGAACCGCCCGCGCGACACGAAAGCGCCGTATAGTCAGGAGTTTTTGAGTGTAGTTCTGGATTGGCTAGCCAGGCAGTCGCGCGGTTAGCAGCGTACCGCGCGGCGGACTAAAGTTTTTTGCGGTAGTGTACGCACCGGTCGACTTCGTGGTACCCGAGCGCTTCGTGCACGCGCTGCGACACGTTGTTGTCGATCTGCGCGTCGGACGCCATCTCGCCGCACCCTTGCGTGCGTGCCCAATCCTCCGCCGCGCGCATCAACGCCGCGCCCACGCCGCTCTTCCGCAGCTCCGAGCGGACAAACCACCCTTCCGCGTATCCCACCGGTCGAGCCGTATCGCAGGACTCCGCGTGCGATCGCAACCCGACTTCCACAAATCCCGCGAGCGCACCGCTCTCCACATCCGCCGCCACAAGAATTGCCACCGGCAAGGTCCCGCTCATTCCGCTGGCCAACTTTTCGCGAAGCTCCGCGGCGTGCTCCTGCAATGAGCCATCCGGCCACAGGAGCGCGCACAACTCCGCGACCGCCTCGCAATCACCCGCCGTCGCCCGACGAATCACTACAGCCGCCATCGTACACTCGCTCGCCAGAGGAACGCAGAGCTACTCGCAACGCAGCGCGACCATCGGATCGACACGCATGGCCCGCCGCGCCGGAATCAGGCACGCCGCAAGCGCCACGAACGCGAGGCCCAACGCCACGAGCGCAAACGTCGCCGGATCCTTCGGCTGCGTCCCAAACAGCTGCGACGCGAGGAATTTCGTCAGCCAGAGCGACGCCACGAAGCCGATAAGAATTCCAGCAAGCACGAGCCGCATGCCCTGACCCACCACGAGGCGCACGATGTCGCGCGGCGCCGCCCCGAGCGCCACGCGAATTCCCATTTCGCGCATCCGGTGCGACACCGAATACGCCATCACGCCATAGATCCCGATCGCCGCGAGCAGCAGCGCAAACGCCGCGAACGCTCCGACCAACGCCGTCAACAGGCGCGGCTGGCCCACGGAGTCCGACACGAGATGATCGAGCGATTGCACGCCGGAAACCGCCAGGTCAGGATCGATCAACTGAATTTGTTTGCGCACCGCGCCCACGAGCGGCTGCGGGGCCGAATTCGACCGCACCACGAACGTCATCGCCATCCACGGCGCCTGCAGATGCGGCCGGTACATCTCCTCGAATTTCGGCGCGCTCAGCGAAGTGATTTTCGCGTCCGCCACCACGCCGACGATCTCGAGTGGAATCCGGTCGCGCGAATTTTGCAGCGTCTTCCCGATCGGATCCTGATCGGCGAAGTATTTCTCCGCCACGGTCTGGTTGATGATCGCCACCTGCGGGGCGCCATCGATGTCCGCGTTGGTAAAAACGCGGCCGCGCAACAGCGGAATCCCCATCGCCGCAAAGTAGCCCTCGCTGATCTGCTTCATCGATATCAGCGGGTCTTTTCCGATGCCCTGGCACACCTGCCCCTCGGGGCAGAAAAATACATATCGCGCCGCACCGGTCATCGGCATGTAGCTCACCACGCCCGCTGACTCCACCGACGGTATCGTCTTGATCTTTTCGAGCGCTTGCCGGAAAAATTCCGCGCGCTGCGGCAGCGTGGCGTACTTTGTCGTCGGCAGGCTCACCGGAAACGTCATTACGCCGTGCGAATCGAATCCCGGATTCACGTGCACCAGATTCACGAAACTGCGGATCAGAAGGCCCGCGCCGGTGACGAGCAGTAGCGCCACGGCCACCTCGGCGATCACCATCGCCTGCCGCGCGCGGGCCGATCCGCCGGACGCCGTGCCGCGCCCTTCCTTCAGCGAGCCGTGCAAATCGCGATCCGCCACTTGCACCGCGGGCACCAGCCCAAACACCACGCCCGTCACCACGCACAGCACGAACGACGCGAGCAGCACGAGTCCGTTAAGGTGAACTTCGTCGAGCCGCGGCACCTGATTCCCGGCGCCGGCGCGCAACAAAGGCATCGTCACCGACGCGATCACCACTCCGATCGCACCACCCGCAAACGCCAGCACCAGACCTTCGGTCAAGAGCTGTCGCGTCAATCGCGCCCGCGTCGCGCCGAGCGATTGCCGGATCGACATTTCCTTTTCGCGCGCCGTTGCTCGCGTCAGCAGCAGGCTTGCCACGTTCGCGCACGCAATCAACAGTACGAAGCCAACTGCGCCGAGCAGCACGAACAGCGACGGCCGCACTCCGCCCACCAAGTTGTCCGTCAGCGACGTCATGTCCAAGCTGTGTTTCGCGGCGTCTGCGTTTCCGGGAAACGACTTGGCGTACGTCTCGCTGATCCCATCCGCTTCCGCTTGCGCCTGCGCCATCGTATGTCCAGGATTGAGCCGCGCAATCAGAAACAGAAAGCCCGCACCCATGCGCAGTTGCTCCGGCCGCAAACCCATGATTTCGAACACGCGCGGCACCCACACGTCCGGTTGCGGCTGTTGGAACGGAAATTCAAACGAACGCGGCAGTACGCCCACGATCGTCGTAGGCTTCCCGTCGAGCGACAGCGACTTCCCCAGCACGTGGGGATCGGAGTTGAACTGGCTTCTCCAAAACGCATTGGAGAGAATCGCCACATCGGCGCCGCCCACCTGGTCCTCAGCCGTAAGAAAATCGCGACCCATCGCCGGCGCTACGCGCAGCGCGCGGAAAAAATCGGCGTTCACGCGGTTCACGTTGATGTCTTCCGGCTCGCCCCGTCCGGTCATGTTCATCGTAGTCTGGTAGAACGCGCCCACACTCTCGAGCGCCTTGGTTTGTTGCTCGAGCGCTTGCAGCTTCGTGAACGACACCGGCGTTCCCGTCGTCCCAGCTTCTCGATTGCCGGCCACGATACTGACTAAGCTTGCGGGGTTCTTGTACGGCAGCGGATTCAGTAGCACCGAGTCGATCAGCGAAAAGATCGCGGTGTTCGCTCCGATGCCCAGAGCGAGCGTCAGAACCGCGACGATCGTAAATCCCGGCTCTTTTGCGAGCGTTCGTACCGCGTACCGCAAATCCTGCCAAAGTGCTTCCATCGTCGCCCTTGTCCGGCCCGGCAGTCGCCGCGCCAGTTTGTTACGCTGGTTGACGTTACAAGGCGCCAAACGTAACCCGTCCAATCTCAAATACTTGTAAAATCAGCGGCCTAGCCGCCGCCCGGAGCCTCGTGTAAGCGTGCGCCCTTCTCTTGTCGGGGATCTATGCGAGAGGTGCGAAGGTATCTCATTAAGACAGGAAACGGTGTGAACCTCGTCAATTCGGATCGTCAAACTCGCAGCCATCGAAGCATACAAATCTGATGACGACGCCCTAGTAGCGCGAAACCGTCTGATTCTACGCGCGATATCGGCTTTGTCGGACTGACCGTGATTATGTACCAGGCCATTGGACCTACCTCTACCAGTGCGATCCCCCCTGGCCAGTGCATCGTGGAATCGGGTAGGTCAATTCGACGGAATCCCTTCAGGAGAATAAAGGAAATGGTTTCGATGGAGACGAAGGTGAAAAGACCCAGCAAACGGAGCTCGAGCCAAATCGCCATGTCGAACTGCATCGTAAACAGGCGAATCCACGCGATCACCATCGGTGCGGCGCCGAAGGCAAGCAGACCAAGCGCAGTACCGCGCTCCCAAGGTCTCATTTCAAACGCAGATTGAATTGGAATTCGTTGCGGCTGATCTTCCAGTACTTTCCTCGGGGTCATGGAAACATCCGTTAAGGGTTCGCTTCAGTTCTTGGTGCCGGAGGGGAGGATGGATCCGCCGGCTCCAGTTCCAATTCGATCGGAAAACTAATACGAACCGGGTCGGGCTCCAACCTCGTCCATCCCTTACACGATTTGGTGGCGCCTTCTGTCCAAAAATCAGGTCAACCTGGGTGCCAGCGATCGTCGCACACCCGCTTTGCAGGCGATGGTGCAATAGATTTCGCCCGTATTGTAGCTGCCCCGCACATCCTCAGAACGCGAATAGGGACGCGTTGATTTTTCAAAAGGTCTTAACCTCCCGTCTACACACTTTTCAATAGAGTCGAACGCCTTTGTAGTGCTTGTACTTCCTACCCCAATGGATTTGAGAATCGGGTCGGCCGGCGGTCTCGCAAAGAGTGAGGAGAGGCACGATGAAACATATAGCAGTTCTGATGGTGTTTTTGTGCTGTGCGGCGGCAGTTTCGGCTCAAGAGATAGTACCGATTGTCGCCGGTGTCGTCACCATGGACGTGGCCAAAGACCACACATCGTTTAAAGTGGATGTGGACCAGACTATTACGAGTGTAGTATTTACGAATCCCGCGGCCGGTGAAGTCGTGAACGTCATCTTTACGCAGAACGGGACTGGCGGTTTTACCGTGACCTTTGGGGGCAATATCGCAAATTCCCCCACCATTAATACTACGCCAAGCTCCACGTCATCTGTTCTGTTCTCATACGACGTGAATTCCAATACCTGGTTCGGACTCAGCAATGGTGGTCTCTCCACTCCCTTGAATGTACAGGGTTTAAACAACACATTCGGCGTTCCACCGGCTAGTCCGGCCACGATCGAGACCATCACTAATGCCGGCGGGATTAGCACAATGAATTGCGACATGGCGGATTGCGGGGTGACAGTTGGAGAACAGATACAGCTCGGCACGTCTGTTCCTCTGAACTGCCAGGGTTCACAAACAATTACCGCAGTGTCCGGAAACAGCGCAAGCTTCGCCAGTACTACATGCGCCGCGAACGGTGGTCCCTACACGAGTTCGATCGGCCAATGGGCATCCCCTTTGCAGTTTTGCAATAGCGTGGCACCGGGGAGCTGCACTCAGGCATCGTTGCAGTACGACGGGGCGTTCGAGCTCCTAACCTATGGCGGCGGGACCCTGCGCTCTTTTCTTGATCTTGATACTGACTCGGTAGCCGCATTGGTGAGCTTGAACGGCGGTTCATTTGTTACGGACATTAACGGCGATACCTGCTTGGTTGGCGCTGCAATCGATGAAAACTGCACGCATCAAGCCGAGGTGTTTAACGCCGACGGGAAGATGACTCGGTATGATACGCAGCCGCTGGATACCGGTCTGTACAGTCACGGCCTGAACGCCGACTTGGCGGAGTTGAATCCAGGTTCAATCACCGGCAACTATGCCCGCACCACTCTTTTTACGACGAACAGCAGCGGCGGCTTCGGCGGGCAGGGATGGTACGAAATCAGCTTTCAGGCCGTAGAAAACGCCAACGTATCGGGTGCGACGCTCGCGTTCGAGGTCGTGTACACCGATCCCGACTACGGCACAGTTGGCTCGATCTACCCGGTCACCTGCAACATGTCGTTCGCGGGAAACACGTGCAACTGGAGCGTCCCCATCGTCGCGGCGAGTGCCTCCAGCATTCAAGTTCAAACGTTGACTGCGAATTCGCCCGTCTATTTCTTTAACGTGATGCTCATCGGTAAGTAAGGCAGCGAGAGCAAGCGGTGCGGAACGCGCGAACGGCTGTAATTCACTTCAGCCGGATGGCGGCTTGAACGTAGTTGTGAGTGGCCGCGACGATTTCATATTTTCGCATGTAGGCGGAGGCGTAGTCCTGCAAGGCGCGGTACTCGTGCACCGGGTCGTAGAACTCATCGAAAATGATGATGGTGCCCGGCACGATCAGCGCGTTCAGGGCCGTCAACGAATACAGGGTAGATGAGTAGAGATCGCTGTCACTGTGAATGAGCAGGCGATTTTTCTGCTGGTACGAGGCCAAGAACGAAGGCAAAGAATTCTGGAACCAGCCCACAACGAACTGCACGCGCGCGTCGTCTAGCTGCGGAATTTTCCCATTCGCGCTGTAAAAGCCGGCGGGGTTGTCGCGGTTCCATTCTTCGGGCAGGCCCTCGAACGAATCGAAGCCGAAGAAGCGACTTTGCGGATGACCGTTCAAAGCGGCCCAAAACTTCACGCTGCGACCCTCGAAGACTCCAAATTCGAAATAGTCCAGCGGTTGCTGGCCGGCGCCGAAATATTCCGCATCGACGTAGCGGTACAGCCCCTCGCGCTTCACAAACTTCGGACAGTTCGCGTTCTGACGAATCGTTTCGGTCCAGCGGGCACACCAGTTCATGCGATCGAGCAACAAGGAATAGCGCGGCAGCACCAGGTTACTGAGTTTTTTGCGAAACGTGATGTCCAGCGGAGCGCCCACAGTCTTATTCCCCGCGCTGTCCCCGCTCCGGTCGCTCGTTTTCTCAATCGAACAAGCCGAAGCGCAGAATCGCATAGAGCGCGACAAATCCGTCGCGCCAGGTGATCTTTTTTCCTTCCTCGTAAGAGCGGCCGGCGTAGGAAATAGGAACCTCGAAAACGCGCCAGCCGCCTTTGGCGACTTTGGCCGTTACTTCGGGTTCGAACCCGAACCGATTAGAGCGAAGGCGGATGCCGCGGATTACTTCGCTGCGAAATACTTTGTAGCAGGTCTCCATGTCCGAGACGTTGAGGTTCGTGGTCATGTCGGAAAGCATGGTAAGGAACCTATTGCCCACGTAGTGCCAGAAAAAATGCACACGCTGCGGACCACCGAGGAAGCGCGAGCCGAAAACAACATCGGCTCGGCCGTCATGGATGGGAGCGAGCAGCGTGGGGTAGTCACTGGGATCGTATTCAAGGTCGGCGTCCTGAACCAGAAAAATATCGCCAGTCGCTTCCTCGAAACCGCGTCGCAGCGCGGCGCCTTTGCCCTGATTGGGAGTTTGAAAAATAAATCGAATGTTGTCGAGCCGCAGCGACGAGCGGGATCCCCCACCTGTTTCCAACTGGCCGCTCGCTTGCAAGGCTTGCAGTTCTTGCAGGAATTCCCTGGTGCCATCGGTCGAAGCGTCGTCTACGATGACGATCTCATCGGCAAGCTCGGAAGCTTGCACACGCAGCAGAATCTCTTTCACGAACACGCGCTCGTTGAAAACGGGAATTACAACTGACAAGCGCATGCGTTTTGGCCCAACGGCCGGAACCAGCTCGGGGCCTTGCACCAGCAATACCTCTTCTTCGTTCGCTCTGTGAATGCCCGGTTGTGTCATGCGCTTGATCTCCTTTTTCCTTAAGCAAATGCCGCCGCGCGAACCCTGCGGTATCCGCTCAGTTAATTGCGATGAACAGCGCTGCCAATTGTTTCGCCGGCTTGCAGAGGCCTTATGCACAAGTCCGTCCACGTTGAACCGCATTGATAGATTTGAAAAAGTGGGAGCACGCGCGATTGAACTACATAGCTGCCTTCCTCCATGGCTTCTGCATCGCGGAGGTCGGCGGCAACAATGGGGCTTTCGGGATTCGCGCGCACGCGAAATTGCCCGGTGGGCGCTTCATAATTTCCGTACGCGAAGCAGTAGCCCGGGCAAGCGATGTCCAGTATGTGTTTGGATGAAAAGCGATAATTGAGCGGCGGTGCGATGGTGAGAAGGATGCGCTGGCCAGGTGGAACCGTGTGGATCAGGGCCTCAACACGTGCTTCCATACGGTCCAATAGGCCAGTGTCCTGATACAAAAAAGCAAAGAAGGCGATCGCCACAGCGCCGAAGGCGCATAGTTGCCAGCGGCGCGGTGGAATGGCGCCCAAAAGGCAGCACAAAAGCACCGCCGAAATGGAGGTGAGCCGTTCGCTCAAAGCGCCGACCGGTGCCGCGTACTGCGGGAGGTAGATCGAATCGGGGAGGAGCTGAATTCCCGCCTCGACGAGCAAATAAAGTTCGAGCGGGATGGCGCAGAGGAGCAGCCAATTTCGAACGGAGCGTGTGCGCAACACTTCGTTCGCGAATGCGCTGGCGGCGATCACACAAAATATCAGAATCAAAATCGCGTAGCGATTCGTGAATAGGAGTTGATCGAGCCCATTAAAGAACAGGACTGAATGCGATGGCGCTTCCACGCGGAAATGCTTCCCCAAATATACGCAGGTGATGGCCAGCGCGGCGATTGCCGCCAGAACCAGGAAAGCGTGCAAGCGCTTGCGTGTGAGTTCGGCGACTGCGATGTAGCAGGAAGCCGCGACGAGCCAGGCAACGCCCAGCGGGTGCGCCAGGAAAATGATCGGCACGAATGCGATTCCGAGCAGCCGCTTCCATCCTTGGAGCGCGCCGAAAAGGGCCAATGCGAAAAAAGCCAGCCCCAGAGACAAGTAATAGTTGAAGAAGCCGCGATTCAATGTCCAGCCGTAGGCCACGACAGCGAGCAGCGGCGAAACATGCCACGGCAGCCGGCGCGTTTGGGCATAAATAAACGCGAATGAGCCCCAAAAAAAGATCAGCACTGCGAATGCTGCCGCAATGCGCGCGGATACGTCGAGGCTGAAGAATTTGGCAAGACCACTCAGGAGAAAATCGAAAAGAACATTGTTCCACTGTGGCGCGATCCACAGACCCGGCGCCTGGCCGCGATGGATCAGCTGAACGAGCCAGGTGTTATAGATGTGGCTGCCAAGGTCTCCCGCCTGGAGCCGATGATGCCAAAAGCAGGGAATCACGAGGATCGCAGAAATCGCGGCGATGAAGACCGCGTTGATGCGACCGATGTGGCGTGGGCGCGCGGCGCCGGCTTTTTCGGGAGCCATGCGGGCGAACCCAGCGGTCGGTAGCTCAAGTGTCGTGGCGCTCAATGAATTCATCTAAACCCCGAGTTTTTCCGCGCTGCAAGTTCGGCGACGCGCGCTACCGATTTCAGTCGTTCTCCAGGCACACCGCATGGATGCTGCCACTGCTGGTGGTGCACTGGCCGCCCCGATCGAGATCGAATTGCCAGCGATGCCGGGGACAAGTCCAAAACCTGCCTTCGTGCAGCCACCCCTGAGTCAAATCGCCGCCCTGATGTGGACAAAACCGGTCGATTGAATACTTCGTGCCGCCTGCCTCGACAATGACCCGGTTTTTTCTTTGTTCGACCTCCACGATGCGGGCGCAAAACCAGTTCATGTCCTCCGGTTCCATCAAAAGGAACCCCTGGATAAGGGTTTGGTACACATCAGGCTTGCGATTCAGGCGCACGCGAAAGGTCAATGCCAGATCTTCCCAAGTGATGGAGCCGTCGAGCACGCGAGCGATCTGCCAGGATGGGATGTGGATCGAACAAAAGTCAGTTTCCGAAATTGCGGAAACAAACTCCACCGTTCCCGCCGGAAAATCGAGCCGCAAAAGGCGGCCCGGGGAATCCGCAAATCCAAAATATAGCGGCACGCCTATGCGCTCGTGCAGAACAAAGGCGGAAAGCTTTCGTTGCAGGGCTGTGCGCAACTGTTGCCGAAGAGAATCCAACTGGTACTCGGATCGGCGAGGCTGTCGATCGGCAAAATAATCGCGATAGCGCTCGGCATACGCGCGAATGTAGGGCTCAAAAGTCTCCTCCGCCACACGTTCCTCGCCACGGGAATCGATCGTGCCGCGCGCCGCGGAGATAACATCGCCGGGCATGATCTCCAAGAGCTTGGTGGGCAAACTGGGGTGACGCGAGCGCAAAAAATTGAAAAACTGCGGGGCGCGCGGAAAAATGTTTACAGGCTCGAAATTAAGATGCAGCAGGGTCGGATCCAGGAAGCACGCGGGGCCAGCCGAAGGAAGATAGACCCCCGGCTGCATCGCGCCAATGGCGCGGGCGACCATCTCAAACTTGGTGGTCAGCTTGTGGCGTGAAATTCGCTGATACTCAGCGGGCGCGTAATCGTAGCAAGTGGGATGCCAGGTAGCTCCAGAAAACTGGCAGGCGAAGGCAGAGATGTGTCCGGCGTCTTTCGCGATCGAGGAAACCTGATCATAGAGTTTGCAATCGTTGAAATTCAAGAACGAATCGGCGCCGGACTTGACCAAGATCCCCGAATCGCGGTTCATTCCCGAGTCATCCAGGTAGAGCTTCACGTATCCGCCTGGAATGTCTAGCTGTTGCCCGTGCGTGCAGGATAAAACCGTGCCGGTGCGAAGGCTCGCCAGCTGTGTGCGCAGAGCGTCTCGCTGAAAATGCGGCACGACGAAAGTGAAGTCGCTCACGGGCAGAGTCTTCAGGAAATCGAGATCGAAGTGATCGTGATGCTCGTGGCTGACGTAGATGAATCGTTCTTTTCGCGAATCCTGCAGCTTATCGCGAACAAAAGGCGCGAGGTGGTGGTTGCAGGGATATTGAAACCAGGCGGAGTCGAAAGCTCCTTCTGGAGAAAGCCATGGATCCATGACGACGATGGCGCGATCCGTTTCCACAAGAAACCCAGCATGACCTAAATAAGCAATCTGCATTTCGTCCTTCGATCGAATATCCGGACCTTTACAAACACGTGAAGCGGCTTAGCAATCCTGCAAACTTTTGACGCGGGAATCATATTCGCTCAGCGGCCACGGTTTTTGCGGAGCTTCCCGCCGTTAACGGCGACCCGGCCGCTTGAAAATTTCGCTCCGGATCGGCTGAGATTCCGAGCGATTGTCGCGTTTAATTATTACGGTGGTGCGAATGCAGCTTCACTTCTTAGCGCGGCTATTACTGCATCTCGGAGCGCGCTACGCGAAACGCCCCCAAAGCCGCTTGGGATGCGAGCCGGACCTACTGTGGATCAACGAATACGACGCCGGAATAGAAACCAGCCTGCTGCCCGATCAAGACAAATTTATTGGGGGCAATGATATAGAAAGTCGCGGTCACGGGCGGATTGTTGCTCGGATAGCCGAACAGCGTCGCGGGCAGCGAAGCCGTGCCGTGACCAGACGTCGGATCCAATATCGAAAAAGATCCGTTGAACGTGAAGTCTGGGACGAAGTCGAGCTGGGACTGCAAGGACGTCAAATCTCCCTCGGCTGTGAACGAATTGGAGGCGTCCACGAAATTCAACGCAGCAGCGACATTGGGAATTGCTGGAATCACCGAGCCACCAAATCGAGCGAGGGCGTTTCCAGATACGCTGCCATTCGCTAGATTGCCGGCCTGGGGCACGAACGTTCCGGAGAAAGCATTGTTCGTGACCATTTGATTGTTGGAAGGATCGGTGTCAATGATGAAGCCCGTACCCACGTCGGACAGATAGAAAACGGCGGAGTCAACAAACCCGGTGTCAAAACCTCCGCTGACGGTGATCGTGCCGCGGCCGGTGGTGGGATCGAAGGTCACGACGCCCGGCGCGGTGGGATGATTGCCCGGAACGATTCCTTCATCGTTCGAATCAAAGGTGAGATTGAAGGCGTTGCCGCCGGCGACTGTCATCACGCCGATAATCACGTCTGGCGCGATGTTGTTGGTTCCGTGAATGGTGTCGAATCCGCTCATCTGAATCACGCTGGGATTGACCGTGTTCACGGTGCTGGCAGTGAACGGGCCGTTTTGCGCTAACGCGATTCCAGCTTGAGCGGTACCGAGCACCAAGCCTTGATCCATTTCCACCAAATTGAGTTGGCTGGAATTCACGATGTAGTACGCGTACTGGATGGAATTCCCCGGGAGCGCCAGAGTGAGGGTGCCGCGGCCGGAAGAGTCTGGCGCGGTTGCCTGACCCGCTGCGATGGGAGCGGCCGTATAAATCGGATTGGCGGCGCCTGCCTCGCTGAGATCGGCCAGACCGCCGGCGACGCCGCTCGCGCCCAGAGTGAACTCACCGTCTTCCACAATACGTCCGGTAAACGGAGCATCGGAATCGAGCAGGAAAGCATATGTATGCGCGGGAATTGCAGCCGGATTCGCGCTGAACAATGAAGTATCCTGCTTCAGAATTGTGCCCGAAACGAGAAACCCGCTGCCGTCGAAATCAACGATTTCGCCGTGGGTGCCATCTCCAGACATCGCGAACTTCATGGAAATCTCGACGGTGGTGTTGGGATAGGTATAGCTGGTAATAGTGAAGGTGCCGCGAACGATCTGGTTGAACGAAGTGTCCACTGTGTAAGTGCCGGAGCCCGGAGCCGGAACGTGGATGATTCCGCCGTCGCCGTCAATATCCATCTCG
>Ga0187887_10000693_pt1 | contig 32517 bp, 23 predicted proteins | sample June2016WEW_7_10_FD_132977 | JGI IMG/M metagenome (GOLD analysis project Ga0187887, IMG submission 132977) | Peatland microbial communities from SPRUCE experiment site at the Marcell Experimental Forest, Minnesota, USA - June2016WEW_7_10 | ecosystem: Environmental > Terrestrial > Soil >... | reverse complement strand
CGGAGACTCCTACGTCGGGCCAATGGCGTTGCTCGATGTAGTGCTGGTGGCGTGTGCCAACTATCGCCGCAAATATGCGCTGGCCCTGGCCCGCGAAGCGGCGCAGGAGCAACAACGAGGATTCCGCTGGTACGAGGATTGAAATTCTGATCAGTAAGAAACGTTTTGTCTTGGGAAGTGATCGACCCTATGCGAATCGAAAACATCACGCTGCGAGAGCTGAGAATGCGCCTGAAGTCTCCCTTCGAAACCAGTACGGAAGTTACCTGGGAGCGGCGGGTGCTGCTGGTCGAAGTGGGCGTGGATGGACTCCACGGCTGGGGAGAGATCACTGCGGCAGAGGATCCCTTCTACAACTCTGAAACCACCGATACCGCGTGGCACATCACTCGAGATTTCATCGTGCCCTCGGTCCTCGGGAAAAGCGTGGCGACGGCTGCCGAGGTCGGGGCTTTGCTGGATGCGATTCGCGGACACGAGATGGCAAAGGCAGGAGTCGAGAACGCGCTCTGGGACATCGAAGCGCAGCAAAACGGTGTGCCTTTGGCGAAGTTGCTGGGTGGAACGCGGCAGGAGATTCCTAGTGGAGTATCGATTGGAATCCAAGCGTTGACCTCAACGCTGTTGGAGAAGATCGAATGCGAGTTGCGCGCCGGATATCAAAGAATCAAACTCAAGATTAAGCCCGGCAAAGATCTCAATGTTGTCGATGCGGTTCGGAAGCAGTACCCGGAAATCACGCTGACGGTCGATGCCAACTCGGCATACCGCCTCGCAGACCTGGATCGACTCAAAGCGCTCGATGAATATCAACTCCTGATGATTGAACAACCGCTGGCCTGGGACGATATCTATCAACATTCCGTGCTGCAGGCCCAGCTCCGAACCGCAGTCTGCCTCGACGAGTGCATTCACAATTCCTTCCATGCCGAAGCCGCCATCCGGCTGGGCGCCTGCCGAATTATCAATATCAAGCTGGGGCGTGTGGGAGGACATACCGGCGCCAGGCAGGTGCACGCGATCTGTATGCAGCACTCGATTCCGGTGTGGTGCGGCGGAATGCTGGAATCAGGAGTGGGCCGCGCCCACAACATTGCCATGTCCGCGCTACCCGGGTTCGTGCTGCCGGGAGATGTCTCCGCCAGCCAGCGCTATTGGGATGAAGACATCATCGAGCCAGAAGTGGAGGTTAGGCCGGAGGGAACCATACGCGTGCCGGAGACGCCGGGCCTCGGGTATAGCGTCCGCAGAAAACGAGTGGAATCACTGACCGTTCGCCAGGAACATTGGAAGGCGTGAAGGGGGCCGTCTCGGTTATGGTCGCGACTGAAGTTGACGTTTGCGGTTTGGGAGTCCATTGATGAAGATGAAGATGAAATGGAGCCGAATTCCATTGCTCTTGATCGTTCTTACCGTTCACGATGGGGGTGCCCAGACCGAAACTCAACTCCAGAACGAGTCGAAGCAGGTAGCAGCAGCCGTTCTTGCAGGCCCCTCCATGGAGAAACTCGAGGAACTCTGCGACCGTTTCGGTGCGCGGCTCACCGGGACCGCGGCGCACGATCGCGCGGCTGAATGGGCGGCGGCGCAATTTCGTGCCGTAGGCATTCAAGACGTCAAACTCGAGCCGATCACTGTTCCCAACGGCTGGCAGCGTGGCTGGGCGGAGAGTTCCATGTATTCTCCGGTCCCACGCAAGTTGCACCTGGAGTCCGTCAGTTGGACACCTTCCACGCCGCCCGGCGGAGTGAAGGGTGAAGTGGTCGTCGTGTCCGATATTTCGGAAGCGGCTCTGCGGGCCAATGCCGCTGCCATCAAGGATCGCATCGTTCTTGTCGGCACCGAGCATGTTTTCGCGGATGGATTCAACAAGGTTTATCCAAAGCTGATTGCTTCCTATTCGATTTTCAAAGCTCTGAGCGCAGGCTCTCGTGCTTCCCGACGCGGTGCCCAACAACGTGTTGGGGGATTGGCTCGACATCGACAACGGCAAGGGGGAAATTTTGCCTCTGCCCATCGCCGAAATCGGCTTGGAGGATGCTTCGCTGATCCGGCGGCTCTTGGCGAAAGGTCCCGTCGTCATCGGGTTTTCTTATGAGAATCGGATTTCGGGTCCGGTCTCTTCCAACAGCGTGATCGCGGAGATTCACGGAAGCGACAAGCGCGATGAGTGGATCGTAGTCGGCGCCCACCTCGACTCGTGGGACCTCGCAACGGGTGCGCAGGACGACGGCACCGGTGTCATCATGGTTCTTGAGGCTGCTCGTGCCATCGCTTCACTACCGCATCCTCCACGACAAAGCATTCGTTTCGCACTGTGGACTGGCGAGGAGCCGGGATTACTTGGATCGCGGGCATACGTGCAAGCCCATGCGAAAGAACTCGATCATTGTGTGGCCGTGGTCAATACCGATAATGGAGCTGGGAAGCCGCGCGGTTGGATTGTCGAGGGCCGCGAAGACATGAAAGCAGCGCTGGCCGATCTGGTCCCGATCTACCTCAAAGGATACGGGGCGGACCAGGTCTCGCTGGAAACTACCTTCGACACCGATCAGGGCCCCTTCATGCTGCACGGCATTCCCGCATTCGATCTTTGGGTCGACGACGTGGCTTATAACGCGGTTCATCATAAGTCCAGCGATACGGTGGATAAGGTGGATCCTGCTTATTTCAAAACAGACGGGGCGATCGTGGCCGTGCTGGCCTACGTCATCGCGCAGCAAGAGCAGCCGATCGGTCCGCACTTAAATCACGCTGCCGTGGACGAAATCCTCAAGAAAGCGCAGCTCGATGGATATCTGATCGCCCATGGAGACTGGCAACCGTGACGGTTTTTCGACTCGGTGAACAAGAAGTCATTTCGTGAGGAGCTCGGGATGAGCGATGTGCAGTCGAGAACCGAGTTGGCGCCAGCGGGCCATCTCAAGGCCAACGCGCTTTCCTTGAGCGATGCCATCATCCTGGGACTGGCGAGTTCCGCGCCGGCTCAGACGATGGCCGTAGCTCTGCCGGCGTTGGTCGCGGCCGCCAACTATGCGGGCCTGTTACCCATTGCGTGCGCGTTCGTCCCCATGCTGGGTATTGCGCTCGGGTACCAGAGATTGAACCGCTGGGATCAGAGCGCTGGAGCAACCTACACGTGGGTTTCAAAAGCGCTGCATCCTTATTTAGGATTCGTGGCCGGTTGGATGATCGTGATGTACTACACTCTCGGCACAACCAGCATGACCGTGCCCGCAGGCACCTACACTCTCCAACTCGTGGCTCGGAGCGCGATAAACAATAAGCTGGCCGTAGTCGCGGTCGGCGCACTTTGGAATCTGGTAGTGACTTTTCTGCTGCTCGCAGGAATCGAGACCGCGGCGCGTTTTCAGAAAGCTTTGGCCATGTTTGAGTACCTGGTGCTCTTCTTCTTTGCGATTCTCGGGATACGAGCGCTGGCGTCTGGCCGCGCCGCGTCGCATGTGAATTCCAGTTGGTTCAGCGTATCGGGAGCGGGAGGAGTGAAAGGATTCCTTGCCGGAACTCTCATCGCCGTGTTCATGTACTCGGGCTGGGACGCGGCGATTTATGTCAACGAAGAAACCAAGAATAAGGAGACGAATCCTGGCCGGGCGGCGATGACGAGCGTCGTCATTCTGCTATTCGTCTATGGCCTGATCACGTTCGCGTATCAGGGAGTCGTGAGCAGAACGGCGCTGCAGGAGTCTGCGGGAAATTCTCTCGCGGTGATTGCCGATCGCCTGCTGCCGGGTCCGAGTTCGCTGGTGCTCAGCTTGGTGGTGTTGCTGGGCACAATCGCGTGCCTGCAGGTCGCAGTTGTTTCCTCCTCGCGGCTTGGATTCGCCATGGCCGAGGACCGCATGATGCCGGCCTTCTTCAAAATTGTTAATCCGAGAACCGGCAGTCCGTGGGCTGTCACGCTGTTCATGGGCGGCGTCAATCTCGTCTTTCTCTTTCTGACTGCTTTTGAAGCGGGAGGCACGCGCGAAGCACTCTCGAATATAGCGGGGGCTCTCGGCATCATCGCATCCCTTTTTTATGCACTGACCGCGGTCGCTGCAGTTTGGCAGTCGCGACGTGTGCTCCTAAAGAACGTTGGCAATTTTGTTCTCGGCGGTCTGTGGCCGGCGCTGGGAGCAATCTCGCTCGTTGCCGTGGTGGTGGAGGCAGCCTGGACTCGAGCGGTTTCACCCACGGTGTTGTGGGCTGGCCTCGGAGCCACAGCCCTCGGACTGCCCATCGCGTTGGCAATCCACTACATTGGCAAGGTGCCGCTGTTGAGCGGACGCGAGCGGCAGACGGCAAGTTCTGATTAAAGCTGTGCGGGATTTGTGCAAAGGATTCTAACTATGAAGGTGGAGAACGAACTGGCTGGGCTCAAGGGAACTTCAGGTTCAGCGCGCCTTTTCGCGCGAGCCCAGGAACTGATTGCCAGCGGGGTGAACAGCACGGCTCGGGCTCCGCGCTCCGGTTGGTCGCCCTATCCGCTTTTTGTGAAGAGCGGGAAAGGATCACGAATCGTCGACGTCGATGGCAACGAATTTATCGACTACCTGCTGGGGCTCGGGCCGATGCTTCTCGGCCATCGTCCCGAACGGGTGACCAGGGCGGTCGTTGATTTCATCCAGCAGCGGGGCACAGTTTTTGCCTTGCCCGTAGCCGACGAAATTGAACTGGCGCGCAAAATCATTGACGCCGTACCCAGCGCGGAACAGATGCACCTGGCAAATTCAGGCACGGAAGCTGTTCTGTACTCCCTCCGCCTGGCACGAACATATACGCGGCGAAAAAAGATCATCCGCTTTGAAGGCATGTATCACGGCTTCTCGGATTCCGTGTATTGGAGCAAGCATCCCTCGCTCGAACAAGCCGGCCCTGCATCGCAGCCCGTTCCTGTTCCACAAGGTCCCGGCATGCCGGATGGATTGGAGAACTCGCTGATCATCCTGCCGTGGAACGACGGCGAATTGTTGGAGCGCACGATTCGCCAGCGCGGGGAAGAGATCGCCGCCGTGCTCACCGAACCGATCATGTGCAACACGGGCTGCATCCTGCCCGAGCCCGGTTATTTGGAATTGATGCGAAGCTTGACGCGTGAACTGGGAATCGTGTTGATCTTCGATGAGGTCATCACCGGATTCCGCGTGGCACTGGGAGGAGCACAGCAGCATTACGGCATCACGCCAGACCTCACCGTGATGGCCAAAGGATTTGGAGGCGGGTTCCCGGTCGCGGCCGTTGCAGGCAAGAAAGAAATTATGCAACTGGTCGCGGATGGAACCGTGTCGATGGCCGGAACCTACAGCGGCAACGGCATCGCAGTGAGCGCCGCGAACGCCACGCTCGACTTTCTGACGACGCCCGGTATTTATAAGGATCTGTTCGCGCGCAGCGAACGGCTGATCCTCGGCATCCGCGATCGCATGAACTCGGCAGGATTGCAGACGAAGGTGGTCGGGATCGGGCCGCTGTTTCAGGTGTGGTTCACCGATTCGCCGATCCGCAACTACCGCGACGCCGTTCATCATGCGCGGAAGGATCGGTTCCGCATCTGGTGGGAAGAGATGATGAAGCGCGGCGTGCTCTTTCACCCGGATGCATTCGAAAATCTGTTTGTCTCGTTTGCCCACACTGACACAGATGTGGAACAGACGCTGCAGGCGGTGGACGACGCGTTGCCTGAAGTAAAGCGTCGCATGCGGTGACGTTTCGTGGGACCGGTCGTGTGCAGCGCAATCAAACATAAGCAAGAGGTGAGAACAGGAGTGGCGGAACAAAGTTCTTGCGTGCTCGGGATCGACTTGGGGACTTCAGCCCTCAAGCTTGTCGCCATTTCTCGTGACGGCCGGGTCATCACTACTGCACGCGCGACATACGCCACCATATCGACCGCTGAGGGTCAGGCCGAACAGGACCCCCAGCACTGGCTCAAAGCTTTGTCGGTCTCTGCAAAAAAGATCAGGTCGCATCTGGGAAAGAAAGCCGTGATTGAAGCGGTGGCGCTCACCGGACAAATGCCCACACTGGTGGTGATGGGTAAAGACAAGCCGATCGCCCGCGCTATTACGTGGCAGGACAGCCGGACCGATCAGTGGGTGAGCGATAGAGTCGATGACCGCCAACGCCGTGAGATCTACCTGAAAACTGGGGTGCGTATTGACGGCCGTTACCTGGCGCCGATGTTTCAATTTCACTTTCGATCGAAATCGCGGAAAGCAAACCTTATTTTTTCCGCGAAAGATTTTCTCTTCCACGCTTTGACGGGTTTGGCGGCCACCGATCCATCGACCGCCTCTGGATACGGTTTGTACAACCTGCGTGTGAAGGCGTGGGATCCGAAGCTGTGCAATTTCTGGGGCATCCTAGTCGAACAATTGCCCGGCATCGAGAGTTCCTCATTCAGGGCACCGCTGAGCAGGCGAGGAAGCCAACTACTGGGCTGCAAGCCGTCGACACCAGTAGTGCTGGGATGCGCCGATTCTGTTGCTGGCGCCCACGCCCTTAATCGAGGCCCAGTGGCCTCACATACAGCCACACTTCTCACCGGGTCGAGTACCGTGATTTTAAAATGCGATGCGCAGCCGCGCTGGGACCAACGGAATAGATTTCTGGTGACTCCCCTCGCGCTGGAGGGTGCCTATGGGCGCGAGGCAGACTTGCTGGCCAGCGGTTCGGCACGGGAGTGGGCAACGGGTGTGCTCGGGAGGACTCGCAAGAAATCTGTCTGGGAACTAGCGTATGACGCGGCTCCCGGCGCGGATGGGCTTCTGTTCGCTCCCTTTCTCGCCGAAGGCGAACAGGGTATTCTGTGGAACCCAAGCCTCAGAGGAACGATCAGTGGACTGACCCTGTCCCATGACGGCGCCCAGATTGCTCGCGCGCTTCTTGAAGGTATGTGTTTCGAGATTCGACGTTGTCTGGAGGTTTTTGAACAGGAAGCGCCTTTATCCTCCGTACGCCTCGCAGGCTGGATGGCCGAAGTCCCGCAGCAGTCCCAACTCCTTGCGGATATTCTCGGACGACCTGTCCATGCCTTCAGACTCAGTTCCGCCTCCGCCATCGGAGCGGCGCTGCTCAGCGGTCTAATCAACAACAAAAAATATACCGAAAGTACCAAATCGATCATCTTCCAGCCATCACGGCGCAAGCTCCTATGCAACGCGCTGTACTCAAAATACGTTGCTCAATTTCCAGCGAAGCTGTGAAAACGCTCCTGGCATCGAGGAAAACAAGCAGGATCGCAAAGAGACACAATACCCGCACACTGCCTGGGATAATAAAGCGGGATTTATCGCTTCGTCGGTGAAAAGATGGCTGATGGGCCGTCAGTCGAGGCTTTTCGTGGGGCACTTGCAAAGAGATTGGCAAATACCAGCCGATCGCCGAGGGGACCGGAAATCCGTGGAGGCTAGAGACGAGCCAGGTCTTGCTGAATGCGGGCGAGGATTTTGTCTAAGGGAATCTGGCCGCGACAATAAAGTGGGGCCGTCTTTGAATATTCCGCTTCGAATTGCTTTCGGATATTCTCGTCTTCGATCGTGAATGCTCCACTTTTTGCGACGTCGTGATCCAAAGACTTGAAGCGCTTCTTCTTGTGCTCCAAGTATTCCGGGGTCCCAATGATTTTTTGCACGGCTTCGACGTCAAGGAGTTGGTGGACGTCGTAGTAGTGTCTCAGGAAATTGGTTGGGACTTTTCCAGTCCCCTTGAATTGTCCGTACTTTCTGACTATGGCCTGGACCTTTTCCACAAAAGTGTATTCAGGGTTATAGCAGGGAATTTCGAGGGCTCGGTTGTCCGAGTATTGAAGCTTCTTGGCCTCTGCGAACTGGACGATCCAGGAAGAAATCGTGACTGCGCGGTTCGGGGCCGTCTGATCGAAGCCGACTTCCAGGAGAATTCCATCCTTGAGACCAGCGATCGATCCGAAGCGGGTTTCGTAGCTTAGCCTGAGGCCCGCGTTCCTCAGCGTTTCGTCATCGTATGTCGTATCCCTCTCGACGGTGGTGATCCCTGGGATCCTGATCTTGTCCCGTAGCTTTTCATAAAACACTCGTCTCGACTCGATGTGCTGGGGCTTCTCGTGATTTGGATTTGTATCGACCTGTAGTCTATCGAATGGCTCGATACGAATATCGATGTCCTCGGAAAAGCGATGGATGCCCCCAAGCCCTTAGGAAGCGAAGTGCCGCCCTTCAGCTCAAACGTTAAGCCAAGCTGTTTAAGCCCAAAGACGGAGTGCATGATCCAGTAGTCTTTTTCCACGAGAGCCGGATCATTGATCTTCTCGTTGTGGGCAACGGTCTCGACGAGCGCCTTGAAGTCGCTTCGCTCGTGCAGAAAAGGGTCAGGCGGCATTTTGCAACATCTCCTGGAACTTTTTCTGCGTGGAGTATTTGCCGTAGAGAGAAACTGCCCGTGAGAGCTTTTTCGGGTCCATCTCTTTGGCTTTTTCGCGAACGCGGGAAAGAACGGCGTCCCGATCCTCCGCAAGGTCACCTAGTTCATTAACAAGATCAACTAGCAGAAACTCGGGAGAGAGCTGCTTCGGAACGTTCAGACGGCGTTTGAATGTGACCATGCGATTGCCGAGCGGAAATGTCCCATGCCGTTTCTGATTGTAGACAACCCGTTTGTTGTAGAGCTGCGTTGTCCCAAGTCCCAACTGGTTGTAGGCATTCGGGGAGGTCAGGACAAAACGGTCCGTCTTCAAGAACGCTTTCACCAGTTCGTGCTCGTCCGCGGGAGCCTCTCCAAATTCAAATTTACGAGGGCTGTAGTACAAGCCGGTACGGAGCTTCTGGAGGGTCCCGTCGACAGTAAGTTCTTTGAGGTGTCGATCAACACTATGGGACCAGTCCAGAAGGTCTTCTCTGCGGTACACACGCCCAGGGCGAAGATGTCGCCTCAACTGCTCAAGTGTGCTCGGCCGCATTTTCTCTGACTCTCCACGGTTCCTCTATTCTTTATGCCCTCAGATTGTCAAGTATTTTATTAACGTTTCATGCATAATATAAGCTAACTACTTAGTTGTCTGTTCCTTGCACTTTTATAATAATGACATTACACGTCAGATGCCCAACCCAATTCCCTGCCTGACGGATGAGGCTTGAGAGATATCCAGGGCGGAGGTTTTCGAGACATCGGCTTCCAGTCGGCAGCCGAGTTTTGCCATGTCGTCGGTGAAAAGAGTGGCCTCGTGGCTGGCGCGTGAGATGGCAACGTAGCCAAAGCGGGAGTTGAGCAGGTCGGGGTGGACGCTGGTGTCGGCGTGAACGAGGACGCGTTCGGCGGTAAGGCCCTGGGAACTGTGACTAGTGACGGCGTAGCCGTGGTCGAAATGGCGATGGTGGCCGGCGTTGAATTCGATCTGTCGGTTATTGTCGAGCCGCGCGGTGACGCGGCCATCCGGGGCAATTGACTCGATCACTGCGAGGTCGCGATTGGCAACGCCCAGCGATTTGTCGGGCGCGGTGAACTGGACACGGTCGCCTACGGAAAACTTGAGGTCGATCTCTTGGTAGACACTGACGCCGGTGAGTCGGCGGGGATCGTAGGTCGCAAGCTCTCCGTTCGCTTTTTCGACGGTGAGTTGATTTGTCTCGGATGGCCCCGGTACGAGGAGCGTTCCATACACCGGAACCGGATATATTGAAGGATTGAAGCCAAACACCTGGCCGGTATAGACGCCCTCTCCGACAACGGCATTGGAGCTAATCGTACAGTTGGGCGCGCCCGGTACGCAGAGCAGGAAAGGCTGAGTTGCGTCCAAACGCTTGAAAATCGGCCCCTCAGTGGCATTGGAAAACATACCTAGGCACGCTGCTTTCAAAATCTGCAAGCATGGACCTGGCGTCAAGGTTCCTGGCGCATAAGGTCCCGTCCCCTCGGCCCACTGCTCAAAAGCGGTGCTATCTACAAAATTCAGATACTCTGGGGTGGTAGCCACCGTGCTGAGCGGAGAGGATGTTCGCAGCCGGTGGAACTCAGTGGTGAATAAAAAAAACTCTTGTCCTTGACAATGGGGCCACCCATCGACCCGCCGAACTGATTTCGCACCAAGTGGTCCCGCTCACCTGCATAATCGGTGAACCAGTTATTGGCTGAATATGCCTGGATTCGGTTGTATTCGAACAGGGAACCGTGCCATTGGTTCGTACCACTCTTGAGCACTGTGTCAGTGACGAAACCGCCGGCTCTGCCGTATTCGGCAGGGGGAACATGCTCAATGACACGATATTCCTGGATGGCATCCGGGGAAATGGTCGTATTGGCTCCGCCTGGGCCGTACAGCGAACCGTTGCCGCCGAGGGCCTGGTCGTTGTTATCGAAACCCTCCACCAGGAAATCACCGGTGCCGCTACGCGATCCATTGACAGCCGCGCCACGATCGATACTCAACTCGGCTTGAGCGGCCGGTTCTGCGCCCGCCATCAGACCAATGAATTCATTCTGGCTGCGGGTCTCGAGTGGCATCTGCTGCCACACCACGCGATCCACCAATCCGGAAATCGAAGACTGTTGCGTTTGCACGCTGAGAACCAGCCGTGACGATTACTCCTTCTCTGGAGGTGCCAATTTCCAACTTCGCATCATGGGCAGTGGTAACACCTACACTAATGATGATGTCGGCTATCGGATAGCCTCTGAAGCCTTTGGCAGCAATCTCCAAGGTGTAACTGCCGACCACAGGCAGGTCAGAAAAACGGTAGGTGCCGGCGGACGTCGTCGTTGCCACTCGCGTCTCTCCCGTTGCGGTATTAATCAAGGTGATTGACGCCTTCGCTATCGCCGCGCCGCTAGGGTCGCTCACCAAACCACTCAACTCACCGGTGCCGCCCTGAGCCCATAACGTAATGGTTACCAAAACCGTCAGAGTCAAGAGTGTGAGAAACCGAATCAGGATTTTGCGACATGAGACTGGCATCGCTGCTCCCCAAAAACTCCATTGCTTTCATTTGAGCCGTGCGAATTTCGAACAAGGCGCAACACTCGCATCTGTTTTGACTCTTACCATTTTCCATCCGCGTTGCCAACGTAAGAGTTAGGAATCTCCCACTTGGCCTTAGTTTCGCTACCTTCCTCATAGCTAACGAAAAGAATGCGGCCGACTACCGTCGACCTTAATCCGTCGCAAGATCAATGAGAAATACGTCGGAATCTTCGGTTAATCGGTCGAATACAATTCGGCTGCCATCTGGTGTGATATCAAAGGTTCGCATTACCGCCGAACTGCTCAATCGAGTCAACCGCCGCGAGCGCATCGTGCCAAAGTCGAGTAGCCAGAAGTCTTGCTCGGCTAGCGTATTTCCCAGCATGTAAACCAGGCCCGTGCCATCGGGCAGAAAGCGGGCCCGCTCACCTTCGCGCTGCACGTTGATCTCCGGCAGCTTCGCCGGCGTACCATCCGGGTGCACTGCCAGCAGCGGCGCAAGCGTGAACACTTGTGGCCCGCTATACACAATCAGGTCCCCATGTGGAGACCACACGGGATCGAGGTACGGCCCTGTTGCAATACGAATTGGTGAGCCGCCGTCAACAGGAAGTTTGAATATGCCCAGTCCATCGCGGTCGCTACCCGCAACGACAATCCATTTGCCGTCGGGAGACCAGGACGCCGTACCGCGAACATCAACTTCGCTCGAAAGAGGCCGGACCTGTGTTCCGTCCGCCGCCATCAAATGCATCTGTTGCTTGCCATCTCGCCTCAATGCAAATGCAACGCCGCTCCCGTCCGCAGACACAGCCGCAGGCGTCTGCAGTGCGCCTTCGGAGCCCTTCCATATCTCCAGCGCTTTTCCATCGCGGTAGCTCCACACTCCGTCAGCCCCGTCTCGCGAAGACAAATAAAATAGAGTTTCGCCCCCGAACCGCGGCGCTTGGGAGCGCGTCGTGGGTAATTGGAAAGGTTTGACATCCCGTTCTTCGACAAGGCGTCTGGTGATCGGAACGCTCCACAAGCTGACCTGAGCGTTCACGACACCTGCCACAAGACGACGACCATCCGCGGTGGCTGCTAGTGCGGTATATTGTTCCAAACCTAAACTCACGCGGTTTGTAGTTCGCGTTTTTCCATCGAACTCCCACAACCATGGGCCTGCCCCGTCTTTGTTGTGGGCTACGAACAGAACCGTCCTCTCGCCGATCGGTGTCGGGAAAGCAATATCAGTGTTGAGATGTGTGAGTTGTTCTGGTTTTCCCCCTTCCGGCGATATGCGCCATAGGTCCATCTCACGGGTGGCGGGTCGGCCTCGTACAAAGTAAATCCAGCGCCCGTCCTTCGACCAGACCTGATAGTGGTTGTGTAATCCGGGATCGCTTTGCAGGATCAGGCGTGGATTGCCGCCGTAGTGATCCGCGACAAATGTCGGGTCACCTGCTTGCCAGGTGTGATAGACAAGCCGAGTGCGATCCGGAGACCAGGCAACTTCGGCGGCTCTTTCGTCTAGAAAATTGTGTGGCGCCCCGCCAATCAGCGGCCACAGCATGAGCCTCTTGCCTTTTATTCCCGCGCTGCCTTCTGTTCCCGCGCTCCACACTTCTATTCCGTCTCCGGAGAATCCCACCGCCCGGAGCGGCGCACGCGCATCCCCGATTCGGCCCTGGGTAAGATTTGTCAGGTTGCTCCCGTTCGTTTGAATCAGCCAGATGTCGAACGTGCCGCCCCGATTGGAAATAAACGCAGCGAAGTTCCCATCTGGCGAAATAGCAGGATCGCTTTTGGCTCCACTGAAGTTGGCAAGCCGCGTGAACTGAGCACTGGAAAGTGGATTTCGGACCGCTGGCCGGGGGCCATTGGCGGCAAACCACCCGCCCAATCCCGCCACCAGCAATGCTACAAAAGTCCACAGCACCCAGGTGTAACGGTTCGGCGCGGACACCGTGGACGGAGTTGCTCGCGAAACGCTGAAATCGGTGTCACGTTTCAGCCGCTGCAAGTCGGTGCGAACATCTAAAGCGTGCTGATAACGCAGCTGCCGGTCTTTCTCCAGTGCTTTGTGGATGATCTCTTCGAGTTTCGCCGGAAGCTTGCGATTCAACTCTGCTGGTGATACTGGATCCCGATTCAAGATCGCGTCGTAGATGGTCGCTTCGCTTTCCCCTCGAAACGGCTGCGTTCCCGTCGCCATCTCGTACAGCACCGCCCCGAACGAAAACAAATCCGTCCGACTATCCAACTCCTTGGCCCGCGCCTGCTCCGGAGACATATAGGCCACCGTCCCCATCGCCGTACCCGGCTTGGTCTGCATGGGCGTGTGGGATTCCGTGAGCGTTTCCTGCTCCGGGTGGTGCGTGACTGACACTTTCGCCAGACCAAAATCCAGGATCTTGGCGTGTCCGTGTTCGGTCACGAAGATATTTGCCGGCTTGATATCGCGATGCACCACTCCTTTCCCATGCGCCGCCCCCAGCCCATCAGCAATCTCAATCGCCAGTGTCAGCAGAGTGTCAAGCTCCACGGGCCGACCCGCGATCAGCCGATTTAGCGCCGTGCCTTCCAGGTACTCCAATGCGATATACGCCCGTCCGTCTACTTCCCCAATGTCGTACAGGGTACAGATGTTCGGGTGGTTCAGAGCCGAGACAGCCTGCGCCTCCCGCCGGAACCGGGCGAGTGCCCGCGCATCATCGCTAACTTTTTCGGGAAGAAATTTCAGCGCGACAAAACGGTGCAGACGGGTGTCCTCAGCCTTGTACACCACGCCCATGCCCCCGCTGCCGAGTTTTGACACGACACGGTAGTGCGCGATGGTCTTGCCTTCTAAGGCCCAAACATCTCTTTCTTCTGGAGCTTGCGCCGGAGAATCGTCCTTTGCCAGCGCCTTGGCTGCTACTTGCAACGCAGATGCTTCCATCAAGCTGTGAGCATCCTTCTCAAACACCAGCAAGGACTCTACTTCGGCGCGCAGATGCTTGTCCCCAGCACATCGCCGCTCCAGGAACTCGGACCGCTGCTCCTCCGCAAGCTCTAAAGCCTCCTGCACGAGCTGCTCAACTCGGGATTGGCTCTCAGGCTCCAACCCGCTTGCCTCCACTCATTTCCCGCAGCAGCCACAGTTTGGCTAGCTTCCAATCACGCATCACGGTTTCAGGCGAAACCTTCAGCACTCCAGCCGTTTCTTCTACACTCAAGCCACCGTAAAATCGCAACTCGACAACCTGACTTCTCCTGGAGTTAACCTCGGAAAGAGTCTTTAAGGCCTCGTCCAATGCGACCAGGTCGGAACCGCGCTCAGGGGATACGACCAATGCCTCGTCAAAAGAGACATGCCGTGCTCCTTTGCCCCGCTTCAGATATTGTTGGCCGCGGGCCCAATCAGTAAGAATGCGACGCATCAGTTGGGCACAGACGGCCAAGAAGTGGGCGCGGTCCGCCCAGCTTACTTCCTTGAAAGCGACCAGCCGAAGGTAAACCTCATTGACTAACGCTGTCGTTTGCAGAGTATGGTCGGGTTGTTGCCGCGCCATGTAACGCTGAGCCGCCCGGTGCAACTCCCGGTAAACTAGAGGGGTTAGCGTCTCTAAGGCATTCTGATCCCCGGCGCTCCAGGCCCGCAATAATTGAGTTACTTCATGGACGGCGGGTGTCCCCATAGGCCCTCACTGAAGGCGGATGCCCCTGACTGGTCACAAAGACTAGCACAGCTGAATAGCTTTCTCCACAGAATGAGTTCCCCTGCGTTCCCTCTCCACCGACAAGTTTTTCTTGGAGGCATTGCAGTTTTTGCGGCTGGTTCTCGTTATAGGAGGTAGAGCGGGGAAGAGGATGGCAAGCGACTCTCGGACCGCCTGTAAAAGCTCGACAAGGAAGTATTCCCAAAATTTCTGGAGGCGACTATGCACAGCAAAACTTTCTTCTGGTCGGTAGGGGCGTGGGTTCTTGTGCTCGCGCTAGGGACAAGTGCGGCGGCGCAAGGTCGAAGCCGCGAGCACTTTCGCGGCATTATCAACGACTTCACGCCTGCACACAACGCGCAAGGCAGTCCTAGCGGTCCGTGGGAAATGCACGGCGTCTGGCGCTTGGACTTGAGTTGGGATGGCAACACGGCGGACTTTTCGGCCGCCTTAACCATGGAAGATTCCGACTACTGGCTTTTGATTAATCCCAACCCTCCTGCCGATCCCGACTCGCCTGCAGCCCGAACTCCGCATACTCACCACATCACGATGAAGGATGCACAGGTCACATCGGATCCAAGCTCAGTGGCCAGTGGCTGCCCCACTGCAAGCTACAAGCCTCCCACTACGACGGGTTTTATGGTCACCGGGCCGGCGAGCGTCACCGGAAATGGAGGCTACCCGCCATTTGCTCCTCAGGGTCAAACATCACTACTAACGGTTTGCGTAACGGGAGGAACCCAGGTCGCATTTTCGAACATAACGCTGGTGTTCGGAATGCCGGCGAGCGGCCACTTCGGCTCGCAAGCGATTAACGGCGCCGTTCGCCGGAAATAGCGCCCTTAAATTCGCTTCATAAAACGTTTCGCATCGCTCGAATGATTGTTCTTGCCAGCTTTGCGCTCAGTTCCGCTGCCTGGGCGGCGACTTGTTTCACGCGGAGGTTGCCAAGCGTATTGAACATGCTGTTGCCGGAGTAATCGGCGATGCAGTTCGTTGTGCAGGCAGGCCTTTTCCGGATCATCGCCCCAACTTTCGATTTCCAGGGGGACGTAGCTGCCATCGTCGCCTTCTCGTGGCTCATCAAGCGATGACTCTTTCCACAAGGCGCGCTTTCTTAGCTTGCCCAAGGCCACGTTCACCGCGATGCGCACCAGCCAAGTGTAGAAGCGCGAGTTCCCCTGAAACTCCGCTATCGCGCGATAGGCCTTTAGCGACGATTCCTGGAGGACGTCCTCGGCATCCTGGTGGTTGCCGGTAATGCTAAGACCAAGGCGATAAATGTGCCGGCTGTACTGATTCAGCAAAGTAACGAAAGCGTCCGAATCGCCCGCCTGGGCCGCGGCCACGATCGACTGCTCGTTGTCTAAGTGGGTCGGCATTTTTTGGAGTATAGAGCGCTCTTAGAGGTGGATGCTCTTGGACAGCGTTCCACCATATTACACAGATGGACCAATTCGCAAAAAGTCGCACGGCAGCGAAGAATTCTTGTGGTCTTATGACTCCCAACTGGAGGACCTTCCGAAGGGCACAGTTTGGAGGAAGGATCCTGTAACTTTTCATTGTGCTTCACATCCCATGTATGCGCCCAGGTTCCTCGGCGTAAATTCGAACGTGAATAGGAGAAAAGTTCATGAACAAGATGATTCGCGGGTTGATGGCAATGTGTCTTCTGGCAGTGTCGCTCTCGGCTTTTGCACAGTCTGGCGATGCCATGAAGCAGGACAGCATGAAACAGGACGACAGTATGAAACAGGGCGACAGCATGAAGAAAGACGACATGAAGAAGGACAAGAAGTCCAAGAAAAAGGCGAAGAAGGACGACAGCATGAAGAAGGACGACAACATGAAGCACGACGACAGCATGAAGCAGAACTAGCACCCGCCTGCGTTCTTCAAGTTCGAGTTCAGGGTAGCTGGCACAGGCAATATCACCGACTACCTTGAGACTCCCCCTCGGCCCCAATTCAGAACATCTGCGCTGGCTCTTATGCACTGGTCTTCTCGAGCCAAGGTATGCCGATTGCTATCAGCACAAAGTGAGATCAGGCGGTCAGATACTCCCACGATCGAGATCGGTGACAAAATCAGAAACTTAATTGTGTGATCCATCAAAGTGTACGCAATTGTCCTCCCCTCAAAGAATTCGCAAACTCTGTAACCTTTTCTCGGGTGAATCGCTCTCATTCACACGCGGCGCTTGAACCATGGGCACAGGACTGGGTGTGTTCGGTTGCTTTATTGATCAGGCGGCATGCGACTAAAACCACTTGGAGTTAACCTAATGCGTAGAGTACTTCGCACGCTATTTATGGCCGGCCTAGCTATTGGTTTGGCTTCGCCGGGGCTCAGCAACGCACAAACTGGAGATTCAGACAACGCAGGCGCTGTGTTTGTTATGAACAACGCCGTCGACAAGAACGAAGTGATCGCCTACCGTCGTGCTGCGGACGGCGCGTTACAGGAAACCGGCAGATTCGCCACCGGCGGCCGGGGAAGCGGCGGCAATAACGATCCCTTGGAATCTCAAGGGTCGCTAAGACTGAGCCAGGATCACTCGCTGCTGTTCGCAGTGAATGCTGGCAGCGGCAGTGTTTCTGTGTTTAGTGTTCAGGGTTCCACACTAACGCTGGTGGGCACTGTGATCTCCGGCGGCAGCGAGCCCAATGCAGTGGCGCAGCACGGAAATCTTGTGTACGTCAGCAACGTAGGCGGCAGCAGCAGCGTGGTTGGTTTCCGGTTGGATCATCGCAAGCTTACGCAAATCCCCAACTCCACACGCTTTCTTTCCACTAATAATTCGGGTGCTGGAGGTTTGGCATTCAGCCCAGACGGCAGGTTCCTGGTGGTGGTTGAACGTTTGACCAACGACATTGACGTATTCAGTGTCCAAGGTGATAGCACTCTGTCTCCGATCGTGGTCAACCCGAGTGCAGGCCCTGGCGCATTCTCGGTGAGTTTCGCTCCGAACGGGGCGGCTCTGGTCTCCGAGACCGGTCCTTCTGGAGTGCCCAACGGCTCGGCGATTTCATCCTACGAAATCGCCACCAACGGCACGCTATCTGCTATCAGCACCAGTGTTCCGACGCTGGGAGCCGCGAACTGCTGGAATGTAGTAACCCCTACGGCAGCTTCGTTTACACTTCCAACGCCGGCTCATCCACTATCTCTGGGTTCGCCATCGCGAACACCGGGGCATTGACCGCATTGTCAGGAACGATTGTCGGAACCAATCCCGAGGGATCAACCAACCTCGATATCGCGGTCAGCTCCGATGGCAAGTTCATCTACACCTTGAACTCAGTGGCTGGTGCCATCGGCGTTTTTGCCGTTCAGAAAGACGGGACGCTACTTAATGTTGGGTTCGCCAGCGGCGTCTCTCCGCTCAGCGGCTTCAACGGAATCGCGGCGTTCTAACATTTTCCTGTGAGTTGCGATTTCGCCATCGCAACTCACAGGGTTGTTTATAAATTGAAAAGCAATCTTCGAAACTGTTGTATTTCTACGGATACACACATTTGACTTCAAGGAGTGTGAAATGGGTAACGTTAAGTTGGTCGTAATCTATCCTTGTCCCAAAGACATCGAATCCTTCGAGCGAGTATATAAGAACGAACATGTGCCCATGGCCGTCGAGAAGCTTGCCGGCAAGACAAAAATTGTGGCGAGCAAAATAGTCGGTTCCCCGCAAGGGACACCACCCTTCCATCGCATTGCAGAGATCCATTTTCCCTCCATGGAGGCTCTGCAAGCCTGCGCCGCATCGGAGGGTGGCAAACAGACGATCGCTAATGCAGTTGCGATTTCTTCCGGCGGCGCACCGATCTTCCTGGTCGCCGAAGAGGAAGTATTCGCGTTTCAAGGGAAGTGACTTATCGGCCGAGAGTTGAAGTGTTCGGATAACGGGCCGCAGGCAGAGCGACGGGAATATCGTGGCGGCGGGATTTTCCGGCAAGCGCTACTTACGATTGCAGGTGTTGTTGTTTTGTAGCCTGAATCTCGCCCTTGATTTCCCTGCCTTCTGGATGCGGCGCGAAGTAGCGTGAACATTTTCCCGCTAGCACATTGACGATACCTTCGTGGAAGAATCTTCTTGTGGAGGGCGTCGTGGAACTAGGATTGCGAAAATGTCATTACTTCCTGTTGGCCGACCATACGTCCAGAATCGTCGCATCCGAGTGCAACGTGCTGCACAGACTATAATTACGCGCACGGATGGCTCTTACTCCTGGCACGAAACTCGGCCCATATGAAATCCAGTCTCCGTTAGGCGCGGGAGGGATGGGAGAAGTGTATCGCGCCACCGACACGAAGCTCGGTCGCGACATCGCGCTTAAAGTGCTCCCCGCCGAGATGGCTCAAGATCCGGAGCGGCTCGGGCGCTTTCGTCGGGAAGCCAAGGCCCTCGCCCAACTCGACCATCCGAACATCGTCACCATCCACTCTGTGGAGGAATGCGGCGGCATCCATTTTCTGACGATGCAGCTAGTTGATGGACTCCCACTGGACCGCCTGATTCCTCAAGGTGGACTCCCAGTCGAGCAGATCATCGAGATTGCCAGTGCTCTGGGGGATGCGCTGGCGGCGGCACATGAGAAAGGCATCGTGCATCGCGACCTGAAGCCTGCTAATGTCATGGTTTCGAATGAAGGCCGGGTCAAGGTGCTCGACTTCGGCCTTGCCAAGGATGTTCGCGGCTCCAACCTCGGAGACGCCACGATGACCTCGGCCAGCCGTACGGAAGTGGGCGTGGTAATGGGGACGCCAGCCTACATGTCTCCTGAACAAACATCGGCCCGCCCGCTCGACCACCGCACCGATATTTTTTCTCTCGGAGTCATGCTTCACGAGATGGCTACCGGGCGCAGGCCGTTCGAAGGAACATCGTCGGCCGAGCTGGTCTCTTCGATTTTGCGCGATACTCCACCGTCGGTTACCGACATGCGTCCTGATCTGCCCAGCGATTTGGCCCGCATCGTTCGGCGCTGTCTGGAGAAGGATCCTCGTCATCGTCTGCAGACTGCGCGCGACGTGAGCAACGAATTCCGCGATCTGGCGCGACAGACCTCTCAGAAAGTAACGCCGGCAAAGACTTCCACCCCGCGCACTGTAGCCGCGCCCGACTCCGGCTCCGTCCGCGCCGATGAAGGCTTCTGGGTCGCGGTGCTGCCCTTCAAATACAGCGGAGGAAACGCCGACCTTGCCGCGCTGGCTGACGGTTTGACTGATGACATTGTCACGAACATGTCGAAGTTCTCCTACTTGCGCGTTGTGGCGCGCGGATCGACCGCGCAATATGCGCAGGGCACGGTCGATGTGCGCACGGCCGCTAAGGAACTGGGCGCCCGCTATGTGATGGAAGGCAGCATCCGGCAGGCGGGAGCTAAAGTTCGCATGGCGGTGCAACTGGTCGACGCCAACGCCGGCTCCAGTCTTTGGGCAGAAACCTACGACCGTCCGTTCACGCCAGAAGAGACGCTCGATGTGCTCGACGATGTCGTGCCGCGCATCGTGGCCACGGTCGGAGACGCGCAGGGCATTCTGGCCCACAGCATGACCGAGGCGCTTCGCAATCGCGATCCGGAATCGCTCACACCCTACGAGGCGCTGCTGCGCAGCTTCGGATTTCATCAGCACGTGAGCGAGGACGAACACCTGGCGGGAATTACGGCACTGGAGAGCGCCGTGAAGAAAGCTCCAGAACACGCCGATTGCTGGGCGATGCTCTCGTGGCTCTATCGCGCCGAATACACGCATGGATATCACTCACGGCCCGATTCGATGGATCGCTCGCTGACGGCGGCGCGACGTGCCGTGAACCTTGCGCCTGCCAGTCAGTTGGCGCACGCTGCGTTGGCGTCAGCCCACTTCTTCCGCGGAGAACTGGGCGAGTTTCGCGCTGCGGCCGAGCGTGCCCTGGCTCTCAACCGCATGCAGGGATACACCACGGCTTTTCTTGGGCTGCACTTCGCCTATTCCGGAGACTGGGAACGCGGTTGCGCGCTGGCGGAACGTGCGACGGAACTCAATCCCAATCATCCCGGATGGTACTGGCTGCCGCTGGTCATCAATGCGTATCGCCAGCATGACGGAGAGCGGGCGCTGCAGCATGCGCTCAAAATCAACATGCCCGGCCTGTGGACGGCGCAAGTCGCGCTCACCATCGTGAACAGCCAGCTTGGAAAGATGGATCAGGCACGCAATGCGCTGCGTGCGTTGTTGGCCGCCCGTCCTGATTTTGCGGCGCGTGCGCGGGAAGACCTCAGCATCTGGTGGCAGCCGGAGATGGTGGAACAGATGCTCGGCGATCTGCGCAAGGCCGGGTTGACTCCATTGGGGACCGCGGCGTCTCCGCGGACCTCATCCGTCACAGTTCCAGCGCACACGGCGTCGGGAGAAAGCCGAACCAACGAAGGCTTTTGGGTGGCGGTGCTGCCGTTCAAGTACGCGGGCGCGAGCGCCGAGCTGAAAGCGCTGGCGGATGGATTATCCGAAGAAATCGTTACTGGCTTGTCACGCTTCTCCTATCTGCGCGTAATTGCGCGCGGCTCGACGGCAAAATATTCCAGCGAATCCGGAGACGTGCGAGCCATCGGCAAGGAACTCGGCGCGCGCTATGTGATGGAAGGCAGCCTCCGTCAAGCCGGGGCTAAGCTGCGGATCGCGGTGCAGCTCGTCGATGCAGTCTCCGGCGCTCATCTCTGGGCGGAGAACTATGAGCGCGCCTTCAGCCCCGAGGCGGTCTTCGAGTTACAGGACGACTTGGTTCCGCGGGTCGTTTCGACGGCCGCTGATATGAACGGAGTCCTGACCCGCGACATGGCCGAGGCGGTGCGCGGTCGTGCTCCCCAACAGCTGAGCCCCTACGAGGCAGTGTTGCGCAGCTTCGGCTACTTGCAGCGAGTTACCCCCGAAGAGCTTGCCACTTCGCTGGCTGGTCTGGAGCAGGCGGTGGAGAAGGCGCCAAACTATGCCGATGCGTGGGCTATGCTGGCGTACTTGTGGGTCCAAGACTACGCACAAGGAGTCAACCTTCAGGTGGACGCCTTGGCGAGCGGGCTAATCGCCGCGCGGCGGGCCGTTGAGGCGTCGCCTTCCAATCCTCTGGCGTACGTCAGTCTTGCCCAGGTGCTCTTCTTCCACAAGGAATTTCAGAGCTTCCGGAATGCAGCCGAGCGGGCTGTTGTGCTCAACCCCATGGACGGGAACTCCATCGCCTTTCTGGGCGAGTTGCTGACTTATGCGGGCGAGCGGGACCGCGGACTCGCGCTGGCGGGGAGCGCCAAGCAGCTCAATCCCAGTCATCCCGGATGGTATTGGTACGCTGACTTCTACGACGCGTATCGCCAGGGCGACTATAGCGGGGCGCGCGATTTCGCCCTGAAGATCAATCTGCCCGGACAATGGGCTTCCCACGCAATGCTAGCCGCCGCGTGCGGCCAGCTCGGGGAACGGGAGGCTGCCGCGAAGGCAATACGTGATCTCCTGCATCTGCGGCCCAACCTTGGGCAGACCGTGCGCCAGGAATTCAAGAAATGGTGGGATCCCGAGTACGTCGAGAGCGTGATTGACGGACTCCGCAAAGCGGGGCTGGAGATGGCCGATGATCCGGCGAAGCCTGCTCCTCCCGCTTCGAAGGCCAGCACCACCGATTCCGGCGCTGCACGTGCCGACGAAGGCTTCTGGGTTGCGGTGTTGCCGTTCAAATACGCAGGCGCGAATGTAGAACTCAAAGCCCTCGCCGACGGCCTGTCTGAGGAAGTTATCACAGGCCTCTCTCGCTTTTCGTATCTGCGAGTGATCGCGCGGGGTTCTACTGCGAAGTATTCCAGCGAATCGGGCGACATCCGCGCCATCGGCAAAGAACTCGGTGCACGTTATGTGATGGAAGGCAGCTTACGGCTGGCGGGATCCAAACTGCGGCTCACCGTCCAACTCGTTAATGCAACAACCGGCACTCATCTCTGGGCTGAAACGTATGAGCGCGCGTTCAATGCCGAAGCCATCTTCGAAGTGCAGGACGAGCTTGTGCTTCGCATCGTCTCCACCGTAGCGGATCGGCACGGCGTGCTGCCGCACAGCATGGCCAACCTGATCCGCAACAAGCCCGACGATCAGTTGAGTCCCTACGAGGCAGTACTTCGGGTCTTCAGCTTTCACGAAAGGATGTCGCCGGAGGAGCACGCCACCGTAAGGGCACTTCTGGAGCGAACTGTGCAAAGCGCTCCCAGCGACGGCGACTGTTGGGCGATGCTCGCCACGCTCTATTCCGACGAGTATATGTTCGGTTTCAGCGGAAGGCCGGATTCACTGGGTCGAGCGCGGGCGGCCGCGCAGCAGGCCGTCGAACTCTCGCCATCCAGTTCGTTAGCCTACCAGGCTCTCGCCCAGAGCTTCTTCTTTCGCCGGGAATGGCAGGCTTTTCGTCCCGTTGCCGAACGAACCATCACACTGAATCGCGCCGATGGCGCCCTCCACGCTTTCATTGGCATGTTGATCGCGCTCGCCGGCGACTGGGACCGCGGCTGCGCCGTCGTGGATGCCGCTATTCATCTCAATCCGCATCACCCGGGCTGGTACTGGCTCGCATCCGTTTTCGGCACCTATCACAAGCGTGATTACCGCGCCTCCGCCGACATCGCTCTCAGAGTCAACATGCCGGGCTATTTCTGGGGACCCGCCACGTCAGCGGCGGCATTCGGGCAGTTGGGTGAGCACGAACGGGCGCAGAAAGCTCTGAAGGAACTGCTCGTAATTCGTCCTGATTTCGCGAGGACCGCCCGCCAGGAATTTGGAAAGTGGTTCGACGACGAACTGGCCGAACACTATGTCGAAGGCCTACGCAAAGCAGGGCTGCAGATCGTGGACAGCACGCAAACCTCGGCTGCGGTGAGAGCGTCCGGCTCTGGCGCCACGCGAGCCGATGAAGGCTTCTGGGTCGCCGTGCTGCCGTTCAGGGCGAGCGGCGATGCGGACCTCGAAGCTCTGGGTGACGGACTGACCGAAGACGTCACCACGGCGCTTTCGCGATTTCCGTATCTTCAAGTCATCGCCCACAATTCGGCGATGGCTTACAAAGGCCGAGCAGTGGACATCCGCACCGTGTGCCGTGAATTAGGCGCGCGCTATGTGATCGAGGGGAGCATACGCAAAAGAGGCCGCGCCATTCGCGTCAGCGCGCAACTGATGGATGCCGTGAGCGGCACTCAGCTTTGGGCGGAGGCCTATGACCGCGAAATCATTGATCGCCAGAGCAGCGATCGCCAGAGCAGCGACGCGGGCACATTCCAGGTTCAGGACGACCTCACCGACCACATCGTGACCACCGTCGCGGATGGCTATGGAGTTCTGGTCCGCTCCATGGCTGCCTCCACTCGAGATCGAAAGGTGGAGGAACTCAAAGCGTCCGAACTTGTCTTGCGCTACTACGCCTTCATGCAACAAATCAATCCCCAGGAGCATGCCGTGCTCCGCGCCGGCCTGGAGCAGGCGCTGGAACGCGAGCCCAACCACGCCACCGCCTGGGCCTGTCTTTCCAACCTATACCAATTGGAGTATTTCGATCGGTTCAATCCGCGGGAGAAACCGTTGGAGCGAGCGCGCGAGGCCGCTTGGCGGGCCGTTAAGATAGATCCGGCCTGCCAGATGGGCTGGAAAGAACTCGCGGCTGTGCACTTCTTTAGCCGCGACTTCACCGCCTTTCGCGAGACTGCCGAGCGGGCCATGTCGCTCAATCCGCGGGACGGCACTACCTTGGCTTTTATGGCGCTCATGATTGCGTTCTCCGGCGATTGGGAGCGCGGCGTGGCTCTGGCGCAAAGAGCGATTGAACTCAATCGACATCATCCCGGCTGGTATCACAACATCCTTTTTCACCATCACTATCGCAAAGGCGAGTATGAAGCGGCCTTGCAAGCCGCCAAGAAGATCAACATGCCGGAGTTCCATTGGATGCACCTAATGACTGCCGCCTCGTGCGGCATGCTGGGGCGCCATGAGGAAGCTCGCATGGCCATTGAGTCTCTACGCAAATACAACCCGACGTTTCTCGACCTTGAGAATGTCCGTGAGGATGTAGGGATGTGGGATCCGGACAAAGATGAGGTGGAACGGCTGCTGCAGGGATTGCAGAAGGCCGGCCTGAAGTATGGCTCGGCAGATTCTGGGTCGACGGAGATCGAGCCCAAACTGAGAAGCGACCCTACTGCGCCTGCCAGGTAAAGCAACAGATTCCAAGCTGCGGATTCAATCTGTCAACCATGTGTTTGCTCTGACACTTACAGTTGTGAGGGTAACTTTAGTTCAAAGTCAAACCGGGATAAGCGACTACACTTGAAGCTATGAGACATTACACCATCGCAATGATGAGAGGTTTTAGCACGTTCAAGTGCCCGCTTTGTAGATACTCCGTCACCACACGGGAGTTCAGCAGCCAGAACGGCAGTTGTCGCACCCAGGCGGCTAAGGTAATGAACGAGCACGCCGCGGCTTCACACGGGTATCGAGCGGCCTCGTTACCGCGTGACACGCGGATGTGGCAAGCGCACTAAACGCGCAGTGTCGTCAGAAGCAACGAAAGGTGGTGCAGTATGACACCTGAAACGTATTACACAATTCGGTGCACCCAGTCACCCTGCGGATCTCGCTCGGAAGTGCTCTTCGATCTTACTTACAGACGACTATGGCGTCCGGAACTCGGCGATGAAGGTCAGTGGTGCGACTTCTTGGTTGAACAGAAGGAAATTTTGGCAGGTCAATTCTCCGCCTTGGTCACTACATAGGACCGTCGCCGCTGTTCGGAACTGTTCACCTCTTGAAACGAATGAATTCAGAGGAGGAAGCTAATGAGCTATAGCGGAGCGAGAAATTACTTTGAGAACGCCAGAAACAATACCGCCGATAAGCGGTATCATCGACATGTTGGACGGACTCAAACATTTATCACACGCTGTTGAGGAGGACATCAGAACTCTCTTGGAACAAGGCATACGTAATATCCGTGACATCCAGAATAGCAAACCAATACCGGACTCTTTCAGTTAGCCCACCTCTTCCTCACCGCCTCTTCGAGTGATTCTTTGTCTCAATTGCACCATCGTGCAAAGTCAAAGTGCAAAATCATTCACGCGGACCGAGTCCACTCACTGCCCCCGACGAAAATCCAGAACAGTAGGTTGGTTTCGGATCCCGAAAGTAGACCCAGCAGACGCCAAACCGATTCACCCGCCAGCCCGCGCCGTCTTGCTCCGCTGCCTGCCGGCCGCCGACGCACCCGCTCCCTCCCCTTCCGGCGACGCCATTTCGAGCACATCATCCCAAAACGATGTCTTCGGATCGACCGGGGCCACTCCGGCCTGGCCTGCCCTCGGAGTACCCTTTTCCCCAGCCCACGCCACGCGAAAGTCTTCTTTCTTGTTTAGCCGGGCCAGAGTAATGGTGCTGCCTCGCTTCAGGGTGCCGTGGATGTCCTTCAACAATGCCCCGCGACGGCTGATGTTTATTGTCATCACATTCTGATCCAGAAGGCGGCCGCCAACGTCAGTTCCGGTCAGCTGCACCGGCACCGCCCCCGCCATTCGGAAGTCGCGGCGTCCGATCTTGAACTGATCGATCTGCCCGCGTAGGAGAGTGGAGGTCTGCACCAGTTGTTTCGACGCTTCTTGGGTGCCCGTCGCGCCACGCATCGTACTTTCCGCCGCTTGCGCCACCCCCGCAATACTGTTGTCGATTTCGCCGCTGCTCTGTGCCGCTTCGCTCACGTTGCGCGCCATCTCGTTTGTGGTCGCGTTCTGCTGTTCGACTGCGGTCGCTATGGTGTTGGAGATATCGTTGACCTGGTTGATGACCTCACTGATCGATGCGATCGCATCCACTGCCTCCTTGGTGTCGGTCTGGATGGCTTCGATTTTGCCGCCGATGTCCTCGGTGGCTCGCGCCGTCTCCTTGGCGAGGTCTTTCACTTCGTTGGCTACTACGGCGAAGCCCTTGCCCGCCTCACCCGCACGAGCGGCTTCAATCGTGGCATTCAGCGCGAGAAGGTTCGTCTGTTGGGCGATTGCGGTGATGACCTTGAGGACCTGTCCAATCTCCTTGGAGGAATCGCCAAGCTTCGTCATGGTGGCGGTAGCGGTCTCGGCGATTCTCACGGCGGAGGTTGTCACCCTGGCGGCCTCGGTGGCATTCTTGGCGATCTCCTTGATGCTGGTACCCATCTCTTCGGCCCCGGTGGCCACGGTTTGAAGGTTCTGGCTGACCTGCTGCGCCGCTTGCGAGACCAGTTTCGCCTGAGCCGCGGTTTTCTCGGAGCTGGCGGCGATCTCCTGGCTGGTGACATCTAGTTCCTCGCTGGCGCCCTCTAACTGAAACGTATTCTCCGCGATCGCCGCGATCATCTCGCCCAACCGGTCGAGGAAAACGTTGAACCACTTCGCTAGCTCCCCTATTTCGTCATCGGAAGCGATGTCGATCCTCTTGGTCAAATCCCCCTGTCCCTGGGACACGTCCCGAACCCGATCCACGATGTCGCGCAAACGCAGAAATATCGAACGCGAAGTGGCGATCGACACAACCAGTAAAGGAATTAGGCAAGCCAGGGCCACTCCTCCCGCCTTGAGGGCGTCTTCCCGCCACGCCGAATCCACGTCGTCAATGTATATTCCTGTTCCAATCACCCAGCCCCACGGTTCGAAGTGCTTGACATAGGAAAGTTTGGCAACGGGATTCGCGCTGCCCGGCCTCGGCCAGAGATAGTAGACATAGCCGCCGCCGGGGGCTTGCGCCGCCTTCACGAATTCAACGAAAACCGCCTTTCCGGAGGGGTCTTTCAAGGAGTTGAGATCGGTCCCATCAAGTTCCGGCTTGATGGGATGCATGATCATCGTGGGGTGCTCGTCGTTGATCCAGAAATAGTTGCTCCGCTCGTAGCGCATGGACCGAATGGCTTCAACCGCCCGTCGTTGTGCCTCGGCTCGGCTGATCTTTCCGTCTTTTTCCATTTGGTATTGCTGCTGGATGACGGAGTAGGGCACCTCCACCAGGTTCTTCGTCTTTTGTTGCTTTTCCGAGAGCAGAATCGAGTGTTCTCCTCGAATCCAAAAGATGGCCACCGCCAGCAGTCCGGTGGCGGAAACGGCAACCATCACTCGAAACTTTGTTTTGAGCGTCATAGCTAAACCTCTCGAAGGGCCTCGATACGCCGGGTGCAACGGATTGGACCAAGCGGCCAAGCATTGGTCTATTCAGAGAACGAACAGGAGGTCGGAAGACCTGTGATTCGGTCACGTTGCAATGATGTCGAATGGAGTCAAGAAATTCTGGTCAGTTCTATACAGTCCCCTACCCATTGGCCATCGTTCAACTTATGAAACACACAGGTCAATCAATGCTCTGGAGTGAGTGTGGACTGGCAGCCGACACTGCCGGCGATGTTTTACGAGAATTGGATTCAACAGGGACTTTTGTTGGGCGATGTCCCTCGCAAAGATGCATTGCGGAGAGGCAAGTAGCAGAAAAGCCAAGCTGCAAGAGCTTAAGCAAGAGCTCCACCAGCGCATGCATGATCCCGTCTCTCAAACAGGTGGATGGCTCAGATCGATCGTGCAGGGTTACTCCAACTACTACGCGGTACCAGGGAACCTGGAGAGCCTACCCGTGTTCCGGGACCGGTTGCTGGGCCTATGGTGGCGAACCCTTCGCCGCCGGAGCCAGCAGCGCCCATTCCCGTGGACTTGTACGCTTGCGTTGGGTTGACGACGGGATTACACGCAAAACCCCGTTCATCGAGTAAATCTGCGTATTCGCGATTTATCAACATTCGGACCTGAGCGTAGCGGTGGAACGGACATTATTGTTAGGTAACGCACTCGCTGATTCAGGGTGTGGACGCGATCTGTATGCGAATCGAGAAATTGGAAGGTTTTGGTGAGATCAAATAGCACCCTCACAGATGCTCCTCGTTCTCCATTCTCGACGGAGGTTCGTTAGAAAATGATCTTCGCTCCGAATTGCAAGCGGCGCCTTCCGATACCGTCAGTAATGATGTTACCGGCAAAAGTGTCGCCACCGTTGCCATTGAACGCTCTGCTGCCGAACTGGGTTACACCGCTCACCACGTTCGCTGCATCGTTAACATTCTCTATGGGTGTTCCCAGCCATTGATGGTTAAACAAGTTGAAGGCGTCTGCCTGGAACTGTATGGTGACCCGTTCGGTCACCCTGGTGTTCTTGTAGACGCTCAGGTTGACGGTGCTGATGGGCTGCCCTTGTTCCGTGTTTCGGCCGACTCCCAAGAATGGCGAACCGAGGATCGTGGCCGCCGTCGGATTGTTGACAATCCAGTGAGCTCCAGTAATCGGGGTAACGGAGCATTGGCCGGTTGTGCCTCCGCTGCCTATGCACCCGCTGGCATTCGCATTGATGCTGGCCAAGGTCCCGAGGGGGTAGAAAGTGAGGCCGGCTGCTGAATTCGGGCAGGTGGCCAGAGTGCCATCGCAATACTGCCCCACCGTGTTGAATGGCAGAGCGGTATTGCTGAGGATCGGGCGACAGGCATCGAGTGTGCCACCGGTAAAGTTGGTCGGGTCGCAGAGCGATCCGGGCTGCGCATTTTGTTCGACGGTGTAAGGCTGGCCGCTCGAATAGCGGTAAGTCCCGTTGATCTGCCAACCACCCATCAAGTGTCCGAGGAAGCCTGACTGCTGATGATGGAAAGGCACATCGTAGACCCAAAGCGCGGTAAGGACGTTGGGAAAGTTGTAGTTGCTGACGCCGCGTTCAGCGTTGGTGACGTCGAACGGACTTTGCGCAAGCGCGAAGACAGTACCTGTGTTAGACGAAAAGGCCTCTGAGGCGTTGTCAATCGTCTTGCTGAAGGTATAGCCAATCTCTCCCGTAAAGCCGTGCCAGTTCTGCAGACGGAACTGGGTTTGAAGGCCGTTGTAAATGGAATAACCGCTGTTGGCGTATTGGATCACCCGGCTGTAGTTGCAGTTTGCATATCCAACCAGATTCCCTAACGTATCCGTGGCTAGCGGACTCCCCGTACCCGTAAAGCCTCCGCCGGGAAGCAGCGTATTGGTGCATGGTGACAGACCAGCGGGAATCAGGTTGCTAAACCCGGCGTTCACCAATGGCAGGAGATCAGGATTACCGTTCACCTCCTGGAAGTTGGCCAGCGTGTGATTGCCCACGTAACGAGCCTCCGCTGCCATCTTGCCGCCGATCTGACGCTCGATACCGAGGTTCCATTGCTGTGAGTAGGGATTGCGGAAGTTGTTCCCGAACTGGAGTTCCGTGGCCACTCCAGGATTCTCCTTGGGCGCCAGCGGGAAAAGCGCCGAAGCGATGTTAGAGCCGTCGAGGGTTGCGATATTCGGCAATCCTGCGGCTCCCGTTCCCGCGGCGTTTGGAATGTTAGCGAAGTTCGTGAAAGGGGCGGTTCCTTGCACGTTGGTCGCGAGGTTGTAATAAGCGAAATCATAGGCGATGCGGAACCCGCCTCGAACCACGGTTTGGCTATTACCAAGCAAAGCTGGAAGAATTCGCGGCGTCCAGGCAAAGCCCACTACTGGACCGAAGTTATGATAGTGATTCGGAAGCGCAGGCACCGTCGTCAAACTAAGGGGAAGGGACGTACTCCACAGGGGATTGGGTCCAGTTTGTTGAGCAACACTTTCGTTGTGCAAGAGGTTGCTGGCCTGTTGGTAGAAGTCCCATCGCAGTCCCAAATTGACAGTTAGGTTGTCTTTGACTCTCCAATCATCCTGAAAGTATAGGCCCAGATCGTTCTCCTTAAATCGCGTAACAGGCACTCCATAAGCGACTTGGGTTTGCAGCGGGGTGTTGGCGATTAATGAATTGAAGTCTGCGAACGTGAGTATGGAATTCGTGCCGAATAGAGAATAGTTTGGGGAGCGCTGTCGATCATACTCGCCGCCCCACTTCATTACGTGCTTGCCATGCACCATGGAAGCATTGTCCTGCACTTGATAGACGTTAATGATGCGACCCTGGGGGAAAACCTCGAATTGTCCGAAGCTCAAGGCCGTTGGGGCCAGAATGTTGATCTGAGGAGGACAGAGTCCGATGGTCGCCAAAACGCAAGTGGGAAAACCACCACCGTCGAACTCGGAGCGCGCGCGGGAGTAGCTAAAGCGGGTCTGGTTCAAGAAATTAGGAGTAAAAGTGTGCGTGAGATCCAGTCCGATTTGTTGGTTGAGTCCGGGGACGTTGACGATTTGACCGGCCGCCGCTGCCGCGTTGCCGATGAAAGATTCGTTGGATTGAATGGTCTTTTGATAAATGTACCGGGTAAAGAATCGATCTTTGCTCGTAAGCTGGAAATCAACCCGTCCCGTAGCCTCATAGTCATTGAAGGGCTGGGATAGAAACCGGGTCAGCGAACCCATCTCGATGGGTACAGTGGTAGTGCCCACTGTTACAGGCACCTCTTGGATATTATTGAACGCTGGATTTCCCAAGGTCACGGTCGTGGGGCCAAATTGCGTCAGTGCCGCGACCCCGGGGCTGTTAGGGAACGCTGCTTGCAGTTCCTGGACTCCCGTGGCGTCAGGCGTAAGTGAGGCAGATGATGAAAAGGGGGCACCTGAAGTGCGCAGGCGTTCGAAGTTGGCCGATCCGAAGAACCAAATCTTATCGCGCTTAATGGGTCCGCCGACTGTACCGCCGAACTGGTTCTGCACGAAAAAGGGAACAACCGGCGCGGTGCAGCCCGTGGAAGCGCTTACACCCGGAGGACAGAAACCGAGGAGAGGTGATTTTTCCTGGTTTTGCAGCGAATCAAAGTGATCGCCTTGCCAGAATTCGAAACCAGTTCCGTGAAACTGGTTGGTCCCGCCCTTTGTGATGTAGTTGATCACGCCGCCCATGTTGCGGCCATACTCGGCGTCGAAATTGGTGACTACCTGTAGTTCCGCGATCGTATCCTGATTGCCGAAAAAGATAGATGGGCCACCGATCGTATTGTCATTGTTATTCTGGCCGTCCAGTTGATAGTTGTTGGAGCGGGCGCGCTGACCATTGATTGACAGTTCCGCGCCGTTGTTGTTGCTAAAACCGCCGCTTCCGGCGGTCGATACACCTGGAGTGAACAAAACGAATGAGTCATAGGTGTTGCCCAGAGGAACGCTGGCGACTTGCTTCGTATCGAAGGTTTCCGAGAGTTGGTCGGTGGTGCTCTCGACCAGCGGAGCCGTGCCCTCGACTTCGACAGTCACGGCCGAACCGCCGAGCTTGAGTTCGACCGAGCCGAGAGAAGTATCTTTGCCCACTTCCACTCGGACGTTTTCCGCTTTGTACGTGGAAAATCCCTTGACCTCCACCGTCACCGTATACGTTCCCAGAGGCAGTGAGGGAATCTGAATAACGCCGGCCTTAGAACTGGTGGTTGAGAACACACGATTGGTCTCCACTTGCGTGGCTCTAACGCTAGCTCCGTCGATCACTGCGCCTTGCGGATCCAAGACTGTTCCAGAGATGGACCCAGTCACAATGCCCTGGCCAAAAGCAAAACCAGAGGCGAGTAGCAACATGAGCATGACAAAATACGTGCGTTGGCTGTCGGCAAGCTTACTTTCCATGAAACCTCCAAGTTTGTGAATCCCCAGGGTGCTGCTCGAAACCCAGGATTTCCACGCCTTATCGTGCGAGTCGCTTCACCATTTTCATAGCGAGTTTGCGGGTTCACGTTAGGTTGCCAACCCCGGGCGAGAATTTACATCAACCCAAACCCTTCACGCGATGCCACCATAAGGTGGGACCTTTCGTGGCGCCGCAACCCCGACAGCTAACGCAATGCAACCCGAGGCCCAATTTCGATCTTGAGAGTTGTCAGTAACTTGCGGAGTTGGGATCTCTTTGAATAACTGGATTTCGGAT
>Ga0187887_10000691_pt1 | contig 32545 bp, 29 predicted proteins | sample June2016WEW_7_10_FD_132977 | JGI IMG/M metagenome (GOLD analysis project Ga0187887, IMG submission 132977) | Peatland microbial communities from SPRUCE experiment site at the Marcell Experimental Forest, Minnesota, USA - June2016WEW_7_10 | ecosystem: Environmental > Terrestrial > Soil >... | reverse complement strand
TGCGATCCCGATTTGTTCGCCGAGGCTCTCCATGGCCGAGACGGGAGCAGTTGCAGCGGCCAGTTCGAAAAGAAATAGCGCTCTGCTTTAACCATGTGAGCCGATGGCCGCCGACGGCGGTCCGTAGGTTCTTGAGCCATCCGGTCCCCAGCTATAGGTTCTGATCATCGTCAAGAGTTCGGGCTTCTGCGAAATCGGCCCGATGCCAGCCTGCTTCTCCGAGCAAGGTGGATCGCACAGACGAGGCGGCGCTTTGGCGCCGCAAATGACCGGAGAAATCCCCATGGCCTATTTGACCAAGAAGCAGGAAAGGGAGCGGTTCCTCGCAGAGTTTACGCGGCGCCTTCTTGAAGCGCCTCCAGGCACGCGGGTCTATATGCGCGTCGGCGATGTGTTCAAGGACGCCGATGTTGTCGGCATTAATGAATTGCGGGCTGCTCGCGAGGCCAAGGTGGTCCGCGATGATGGCGACGGTAAGGAGGAAGACACGTCGCGGTGATCCGGCCGGCTGCGCGCTTCTCCCCAAACGGCTGTCGTGCCGGATCGCGAAGAGTCGGCTGCATGTTTTGGGGTGTCGTGCGGGCCCCGGCGTCGATTGGCATCGCAGTAGCCAAAGCAACAAGGGCCCCGCGCGGACGGAGAAGCCCGTCTATTCGTTCAACGAGCCGCCCATAATTCCGGGTTACGTGTAGTTAGCGCTGGCCGTGAGACCCCTTATTTCTGGAACATACATTCCCCAATCACATGATTTTGAGTCTGGTGTTGTCTGTTGTAACATCTTGTTTTTACACACTAGATCGACGGCGGCTGTAGCGTCGAAGGTCTCGAGGATTACCCCCGTGCCGCCGATATGCGGCTGTGTTAAGAGAAAGAAAAAGGCCAGTCCGTGGAACAGTGGACCGAGACGTTTTGCGAAATTGTAGGCCATAGCCGACACGAGCCTGCTACGCCGCTCGTAAGGTTCGGCGGATGGATCGTGTGTTGCACTGCTGCGACATCGGAGTGAGCCGTTGAAACCCGCAGAGCCGCCGCAGCGCCGTCTGCTCGTCGGCATTTCCGGCGCGTCCGGGGTGATCTACGGCGTGCGCCTGCTGGAGCTGTTGCGCAACGCCGGCGTGCAAACGCACCTGGTCATGTCGAGGACCGCCGAGGTGACCTTTGCCCATGAGACGCAGCTGAAGATCGCCGAGGTCAAGGCTCTGGCCGGCACGACGCATGCCATCGACGATATGGCGGCGCCGATCTCGAGCGGCTCGTTCCGGACCATGGGCATGGTCGTGGCGCCGTGCTCGATTCGATCGATGGCGGAGATCGCCTCCGGCGTCACCACCACGCTCTTGACGCGCGCCGCCGACGTCACCCTGAAGGAACGGCGGCGGCTGGTGCTGATGGTGCGGGAAACGCCGCTGCACACCGGCCATCTGCGCACCATGGCGGCGTTGTCGGAGATGGGGGCGATCATCGCGCCTCCGGTGCCGGCTTTCTATGCCTGGCCGGACACCCTCGAAGACATGGTGGACCAGACGGTTGGGCGCGTCCTTGATCTGTTCGACATTGACGTGGGGATCGTGCAGCGGTGGGGCGAGCGCCATCAACGCCGACGGCCGGCGAGGCGTGAAGATGTCGTCTAGGTCGAAGGCAAAGCAACAAACGCGGCAACACCGTTCATGAATGACGCTGGCGCCGAAGCGATCACGGGACAAGATACGCATCCAGACCTGCGCAGCTGGCTGCAGCGGCTGGCGGTCACCGACCGGCTCGCCATGGCGCGGCCGGGCCTTTCCTTGGTCGACGAACTTGCCGCCGTGGCGAAGAAGCTCGAGCGCGAACGGGCCGTACTGTTTCCGGCGCCGGGCGGCCACGCCATGCCGGTCGTCGCCAACCTTTTTGCCGATCGCAGCTGGGTTGCCGATTCGATCGGTGTTGCCACGTCCGCGTTGCTGTCGCGTTTTCAGAGCGCGGCGCGCCAGCCGCTGCCGTGGATCGAGGTCGCCGCCGCGCCGGTGCACGAGGTGATCCACCGCAACGTCGATCTTCTCAAGCACTTGCCGATACCAAAACACAACGAGTTCGACAGCGGGCCGTACATCACCGCGGCGCTTCTGATCGCCCGCAACCCGCGGACCGGCATCCAGAATGTTTCCATCCATCGCTGTCAAGTCAGCGGCGCCGACCGGCTTGGCGTGCTGCTATTGCCACGCCATACCCAGCACTATTTCAAGATGGCGGAAGAGGCCGGCGAGGCGCTGGAAATCGCCTTGGTGATCGGCGTGCACCCGGCCTGTATCCTGGCGTCGCAGGCGATCGCACCACTCGACCAGGACGAAATGGAAATCGCCGGCGCGCTCCTTGGCCGCCCGATCGAAATGGTCAAATGCCGGACCAATCAGGTCCGTGTGCCGGCGCACGCGGAGATCGTGATCGAGGGCCGCATCCTGTCGAAAGTGCGCGAGCCGGAGGGGCCGTTCGGCGAATTTCCGCAATATTACGGCGCGCACGCCGACAGCGAGGTCATCCAGATCAATCTCATTACTCATCGCAAGAACGCGATCTTCCACACCATCGTCGGTGGCGGCATGGAGCACCTGATCCTCGGACAAATTCCGCGCGAGGCGACGCTGCTCGAACATTTGCAGCGCAGTTTTGCATCGGTGCGCGACGCCCGGCTCACCCAAGGCGGCACCTGCCGCTATCACCTCGTCGTCCAGATCGACAAAACCAACAATGGCGAGCCGAAGAACATCATCATGGCTTCGTTCGGCGCGCACTATGACGTCAAGCAGGTCATCATCGTCGACATGGATGTCAATATCGACGATGCGCACGAGATCGAGTGGGCCGTCGCCACCCGTTTTCAAGCCGACCGCGATCTCCTGGTGGTGTCCGGCGCCCAAGGCTCGAACCTCGATCCGTCGGCCAATGCCGGCGTCAGCGCCAAGATGGGGCTCGATGCGACCAAGCCAGTCGACTCCGCGCCGATGAGTTTCAAGTGCATCCACGTGAAGGGCCTCGAAGACGTCGATTTGACGCGCGTGCTGCAGGACGATCCGAAAGGCGCCTTCGCTCGCCTGATCGCGGGCTAGGCGGGGGCGCGTACCTCCGGCGCGTACCTCCTCTTTCTCGTTTTTCACGCGCGCGCGAGGCGGCGCCGAGCGGCGCCGGCGCGGCGAATCCGAGCCGAGCTGCGGGTCGGGCCGGCGGTTGTTCTTTTTGATGAATTCGCCAGTGGCCACGGCGCTCTCAGGTACGGGGTCAGCTTCGCCAAGAGGCGATCGCAACAGCACGGGCATGGGGCGCGAGGCGGTCGATCAGAACTACCGAGCCGTTCGCAACAATGGCTACGCGACCTGTTGGGACGAAATGGAAGTCGGCATGGGGGCGATTGCGGTGCCGATCCGCAAACCCGGAGTCGGGGTCATGTAAGTCTCGGCGTTGCCGGGTTGATCGATCGATTAAAACGAAGGCCTCTCTCGGAGACTGTCGAAATGTTGCGCTCCACGCGAAACAATGGCCCGCACCTTGCAAGCCAACCTGCCCATGGACCTCGCGTCCGCTCGGGGAAGGAGAGAACGGTTCCGAGCGCGAACGGCCCCATGAAAGCATGACCTGTCCGTCAATCTCGTATATCGGGCAGTTTCTTGCAAAGTCCGTTTTCCAGCCTCCGTCAGTCCGTCAATGTCGCGGCCTCGGCGGCCTTTGGGAAGCGTGAGGATCACCCCAATCCCTCCCGCACCGTCGCTGACAAGCCGGTCTCCGCAGCGCGCTCGACCGCAATGTCGTAACCGGCATCGGCATGGCGCAGAACGCCGATGCCCGGATCGCCGTCGAGCACGCGCTTGAGCCTGTCCGCGGTCGCCGGATTGCCGTCGGCGACGATGGTGACGCCCGCGCTGACGCCGCGGCCGCCGAGCCCGTGAATTGCGACCAGGTCGGCGCCTGAGGCGCAATTCAAGAGCGCATTGAGCATCGGCCAATCGGCGATGGCGTCGGAGCCGTCGCGCATGTTCTCGGTTTCTCGGTGCGGCATGGCGGCCGAGCCGGAATCGAGATGATCGCGGGTGAATACGATCGGGCCTGAAATCTTGCCGCTCGCCACCGCCTCGTTGACCATTAGACCAAGCCGGCTGCGCTCTCCATAACCAAGCCAACCGATGCGCGCCGGCAGGCCGGTGAAATGCACATGCTCCCGCGCCTTCTCGATCCACGACACGATGGGGTGGTTCGATGAGAACTCCTCCTTAATCATGTCGTCGATGGTGTAGATATCCTGTGGATTGCCTGACACCGCGATCCAGCGAAATGGGCCAATGCCCTGGCAGAACAGCGGGCGGATGTAGAGATCGACGAAGGAACGCATGGTGAAGGCGTCCTCGACACCGGCCCTCTGCGCCTCGGCGCGCAACTCGTTGCCGTATTCGAACACGATCGAACCGCGCTTGAGGAAATCGAGCATGGCGCGCACATGCGCGGCGACCGAGTGCCGTGCCATCGTGATGAGCCTCTCCGGATCGCCGTTGCGCAGGATGCGAGCTTGCTCCACTGACAATTCTACCGGCACATAGCCCTTCAGCGGATCAGGAAACGTCTGGTCGGTGACGATGTCGGGCAGAATACCGCGAGCGGCAATCTCCGGCAGCACCGCCGCCGCGTTGCCGCACAGCGCAAGCGCCAGCGGCCGCCGTTCATCTCGGGCGGCAAGCCACATCTGGATCGCTTGGTCGAGACTGTCGGTCGAGGCATCGCAATAGCCACTGGCGATGCGCCGCGCGATCCGCGCCTGATCGACCTCCACTACCAGCGTCGATGCGCCGGCGAGCTTTCCGGCCAGCGGCTGCGCGCCGCTCATGCCGCCGCAGCCCGAGGTCAACAGCAGCCGCCCGGCGAGTGTACCACCGAAATGCGCGCGCGCCGCCGCCATGAAGGTCTCGTAGGTGCCCTGCAGGATCCCCTGGCTGCCGATATATTGCCAGGCGCCCGCGGTCATGCCGGGCATGATCGTGAGACCCTTGTCGTCGAGCTTGCGGCGGCTCTCCTCGTTGCTCCATTCGCCGACGATGTTGCCGTTGGCCATGATGACGAGCGGTGTCGTGCTCTGTCCGGGGAAGACGCCGATCGGCTTGCCGGATTGCACGACGAAGGTCTGGTCCTCGCGCATCGTAGAGAGCGTGGCGACGATGCGGTCGAAGCTGTTCCAGTCGCGAGCCGCCCGCGCGATCGACATGTAGATGACGAGATTGTCAGGGTCCTCGGCGTTCTCCAGATTGTTTTCGAGTAGGCGCAGAATCGCTTCCTGGCGCCAGCCCTTGCAGCGCAAACCGGGGCCGCGTGTCGCCTTTACCTCATGGCCTCGACGAACCGGAATGGTCATGGGTCAGGCCTCCTCGATCAGCGGCACCCACTCCGGCTGGGCTTTGACGCGCGCAAGCCATGCGGCAATCGCCGGAAATCGTGTCATGTCGTAACCGCCCTCGGAAGCCATCGACACGTAAGGAAAGACGCCGAGATCAGCGAGCGTGTAGTGGCCGGCCGCCAACCAATCCCGGCCGCGAAGCCAATCATCGAGTTTTTCCAGCGCGGGATAGCCGGTCTCTTGAAAGAATTCGATCTTCGCGGCCATCTCCGCGGCGACACCACGCAGCCAATAAAAGCGCGGATAGGCCAATGCACGCACTAGATCGGCCTGTTCGAAGAACAGCCAGCTCGTCACTTCGGCGCGCATGTAGGCATCGTCCGGCAACAGAGGCGAGCCCTTCGCCAGATAGAGCATGATGGCGCACGATTCCACCAGGGTCCGGCCATCCTCAAGCTCCAGCATCGGCACCCGGGCGAAGCGGCTCTTGGCCCGAAATCCAGGCTCCTTGGCAGCGCCTTTCGCCAAGTCGAGCGTCACCCGCACAAACGGGATACCCAGCTGCCTGAGCAGGATCCGGACTTTCCAAGCATTGCCGGAGAGCCGGCTATCATAAAGACGCAACATGACGACGCGCACCTCTTATACAGATCAGAGATATGAACGCAGATCGAGACCCAGCGCCGTTTCCACCTCGGGAAAGACGGCGGGATCGAGCGCGCCCTTACCGACCGGAAATTTGGAACGGTGCGCGATGACCACCGCCGCTTCGCTGCCAACCGGTAGTTCAGAGATAGCGATCGGCTCGCCGGTGTACGGATCGAGCGTGCCGATCATGTCAGGGAAAGTGGCGACCCGCTCGCCGTCGACATCGGCGGTCATAAATTCATTGTAGATGCCGAGCACCGCCTCGCCGCCAACCCCACGCACGATCATCTTGCCGAGATCGAAGCCACCACCATAGTGAACAGTATTCTCGATCACCGTGCCTTGCACCAGCAGCTTGCCACCAAGAAATTCCGCCGTTGCCGACACGCGATCCAGTCCGCTGGCGCACAACATGGCGCGGCCCAGTTCAAGTTGGAAGGTGATGGCGGCGGGTGCGCCATTCTCTGCGGTAAAGGAAGCTGACAGCGGCCCCCGCGCTGCGTAGATCAAGCCGCCATTGGTGATCGCCGCCTGGCGCATGACATTCGACGTGCGCACAATGTCGCCCTCGGCAATGACGGTGAGCGGCCGGTTCGCTTTACCCGCGCTGCAGGCGACCTGAACAATGGAAATCTCCGGCCGCGAGGCGAGGCCCATGCCGCCCATCTTGACGGTCGGATGGCCGCGGCCGTTGGAAGCCGCGTCGACGTAAGGCAGCCCGAGCGCGGCGGCGACCAGCCAGGCATTGAAGCCCGGCACGTGGCCGCAGATCACGCCAGCCGGCTGCTCTTTGATCAGCGCGACCAGCCTGCGCGCCGCGTCGATGCTGTCGCGCGGTATCACCGGCCATTCGGCAAAACCCGGCGCCCCCACGGCAGTTGCGGTGATGATCGGAGCAGTCGGATCAAGTTCGTCAAGCGCGGCAAAACTCACAACGCCATAATTGAGCGCCATGCGGCCGAGTGTGCGGCCCCGCGCAACTGCCGCCTTGCCGCTGCCGCCAGCGGATAAAAACAAGCCGCCGATCAGCGCCGGTTCGATGTCGTCCACGGTCAGAGGTCGGGCCATTTCCTTCTACCTCTTGCCCGCCCTACAGCGGATTACTGACGCCGAGGAAGGTTGCGAACAGCGAGCCGGCCGCCTTCGCTTCCGCCGCCGTCCCTTGAAAGACCAGCGCCCCGGAGGTCAGAACGCAGACCTGGTCGGCCACGTCGAGCGCGCGGGCCGTGTTCTGCTCCACCAGCAGAATGGTCAGACCTTCGCGCTTGAGCGCCATTAGCACGTCGAGGCACAGATCAACCAACTTGGGCATCAAGCCGAGCGACAGCTCGTCGACTAGAAGTAGGCGCGGCTCGGCCATCAGGGCGCGGCCGATAGCGAGCATCTGCTGTTCGCCCCCGGACAGCGAGCCGGCGAGCTGATCGCGGCGTTCGTAGAGTCGCGGGAAATAGCCGAACACGCGATCGCGTTTAGATGCGTCGCGTTCCGCGGGATACGCATAGCCGCCAATGGTGAGGTTCTCATCGACCGTCAGATCGGAGAAAAGCTGGCGCCCTTCCGGTACCAGGGCAATACCAAGTTCGGCCCGGTCAACCGCGCGGCGCCGACCAATGTCTTTGCCGTCGAGCAGGATATGGCCGCTATAGATGTCGACGTGTCCCATGATTGCCATCACGGTAGAGGTCTTGCCGGCGCCATTCGGCCCGAGCAGCGCGAAGACCGATCCGGACGGTACCTCGAAGGTGACATCGTGCACCGCGCGCACCGAACCGTAGCCGCAAGCGAGGTGCTCAAGCTTGAGCATGGGCTCCAGCTCCGCTGCCGACATAGGCTTCGTGCACAACAGGATCGGCCATGACCGTCTGCGGCTCGCCGTCGCCGATCACTTTGCCGTTGTTCAACACAATCAACCGCCGACAGTTGCGTATGACCTCTACGAGATTGTGCTCGACCAGAACCACGGTAATGCCTTGGGCGTTGACCGCGCCGATGACCTCGACCTGTCGAGTGGCTTCCACGTGGTTGAGACCCGCAAGCGGCTCGTCCAAAAGGATCACGCGCGGATCGACGGCGAGCGCGCGCGCCACTTCGAGCCGCTTCATCTGGCCGAGGGGCAAAGCGCCGGCGAGCTGGCGCTCGGTGCCCTCTAGGCCGACCTGCTGAAGGATCGCGGCAGCGCGTTCGCGCTCGGCACGGCGGTCGAACTGCAACATGGCGCTAAGCGGATTGGCGGTGCGCCGATAACCGGCCGCCAGCACGACATTGTCGAGCGCGGTCATCTCGCGGAAAGGCCGCACGGTCTGGTGCGTCAGGGCCAGGCCCTTTCGCACGCGAGAGGCGGTGGAGTCGCGCGTGACGTCAGTGCCGGAGAGCGCGATGGTGCCCCGGTCCGCCCGCAGCACGCCGGCGACGATGCGGATAAGCGTGGTCTTGCCCGCGCCATTGGGCCCGATCAAGCCGACAAAGTCTCCGGACGTCACGGACATGCTCACGCCGTCGACCGCTTTCACACCGCCAAAGTGGATGGCGACATTGTAGAGTTGCAGGGCAGGCGTCATGGCTCGCGCGCGCTCCCCGCCACGCTCCGGATCAGAGCTGCGATACCGCCGGGCGCCAATCGGATCACCAACAGCAGCAAACCGCCGAAGACCAGCAAGCGGTAGTTACTGACGAAGCGGATCGCCTCCGGGAGCAACGTGACCCCGATCGCGGCGGTCACGACCCCCCATGTCGAGCCAATTCCGCCGATCACTACCATCGCCATCAACATGACGGAAAGGATGAAATCGAAGGCGTCTGGCGTGATGAACTGGGTGAAGAAGGCATAAAGGCCCCCGGCCAGTCCCGCGAGCGCGGTCCCAATGGCAAAGGCGGCGAGCTTGTAGGCAGCCGAATTGATGCCGAGCGTGGCGGCCGCGTCTTCGTCCTCGCCGACTGCCCGAAAGGCAAAGCCCATCCAGGAGTGGTTGACGTACAGGCTGAGCGCAACAGTGACGGCGGCGAACAGCAGGATCATCAGCATGTTGCCGTTCGCACCCAAGCCGGACCCTGGAATACCACTGATGCCCATTTCGCCGCCAAGCCAGTGTTGCTTGCGCACGAAGCCGGTGAACAGGAAATTCACGCCGATGGTGGTGACGGCAAGGAAGTCGCTGCGCACGCGCAGCGAGGTAAAGCCGACGACGATGCCGAGTACGCTGCCGACGATCGCGGCCGCAAGCAGCGCCAGCGGAACGCTGCCGGCGCCGATCATGGCGAGCGCCGCGGCATAGGCGCCGGCGCCGTAGAAGGCGCCGTGTCCTAGACTGATCTGGCCGCAGAAGCCGCTGATCATGTTGAGGCTGACCGCGAGGATCACATTGATCCCAATCACCGAAATGACACTGATCTCGTACGCACTCATGCCGTGCGCACTCCGGTGAAGCCCTGCGGACGGACCATCAGCAGCGCGATAAGCGCGAGGAAGGCGATGGCGTCGCGATCGAGCCACTGTCCGATGAAGATGGTGCCGTAGGCTTCCACCAGCCCCAGCACGAGGCTGGCAATCAGCGTGCCCCGCACGCTGCCCAGCCCGCCAAGGACGATGATTGCCAGCGCCTTGTAGCTCACCACATAGCCAATGCTCGGATCGACCAGGTTGTTAAGTAACGCGACGAGCCCGCCGGCGATTGCCGCCAGCGCCGAGCCAAGAGCGAAATTAAGATAGCGTACCTGGATCGGATCGACGCCGAAGCTGGCGGCGATCTTGGGCCGCGACACTGTCGCGCGCCATGCCACGCCTATTCGGGTGCGTGTCGTGAACAGGTGCAGGCCGAGGAAGATCACCGCCGCCGCGATGACGATGGCAATCTGCACCGCGTTCACTGTGACGCCAAGCAGATCGACCGTCATCAAGTCGTAGACGTCGCGATGAAATGTGACCCCCTGCTCGCCGAAACCGATGCGAAAAGCGTCCTGCATGAGCACCAGCAGGCCGACCGACGCGATCATCGGCACGTCGGGCCGGTATTTCAGCAGGGGCTCGTAAAGCAGCCGGTAGATTGTCATGCCGAACAGCGGCGTGACCAGGATGGCGGCAACGAAGCCGAGCGCAACGCTTCCGGTCGCATTAGCGACCAATACCGTTACATAGGCGCCGAGCGCGAACACCGCCGCATGCGCTATGTGCAGGATGCGCAAAAGCCCGTACACAAGCGCGAGCCCCACTGCCATCATGGCATACATGCAGCCGAAGGTAATACCGGTCACAGCGAGGTCGACGTAGTACACGGCCTCACTCCGCAATAGTTGGGCGGAGGACATTGATGGCCTCCGCCGGCAAGCCACAACCTATTTCTCGGGCGGCGCGAAGGCGTCCAGATCGCCGAGTTTGGCAAAGAACTTGAACTTGCCGTCCTCGATGACGTTGACACTGATCGGCATGATAATTTCATGCAGGCTGTTGAAGCCAATTAAGGTGCCCTCGAGCATCGGAAAGTTCTTGGTCTCGGCCAGCGCATCTTTCACCTTGGTCGGATCGGCTGAGCCGGCGCGCTTGATGCCATCCGCCATCAGTTTGACCGCCGAATAGACGACCGAGGCAACGCTTTCCGGCGGATAACCGGCGCGCTTGGTGAACTCGGCGAAGAACTTCTGCAGAGCGGCATCGTTGCGGTCGCGATCAAGGCTGTCGACGATATAAGTGCCTTCGGCTGCCGGGCCCGCGATCTCGATGAATTTCTGAGAGTCGAAGGCCTGCGAACCGATGATCGGGGCCTTGATGCCGGCCGCGCGCAGTTGCGCGACCAAAGGGCCAGCAGTGAAGAAATAGCCGGTCGCGTAGATGCCGTCAGGATTGTCGCGTTTGACGCTGGCGACGATCGAGCCGAACTGCCGGTCTTTCAGCGAGTAGCTGTATTTGTTGATCACTTTGATGCCGTATTTGGGTGAAGCCTCAAGAAAACCATCCATGGTCGCCTGACCGTAGTCGTTGTCCATAGTAATGGTGGACACGTTCTTGAGCTTGAGATCCTTAGCGACGAACAGCGCAGTGGCGCGGCCTTGTGGCGGTCCGAGATGCACGAGGCGGAAGATGTGATCGCCGGCAAGAGTGATGTCGGGATGCACGCCATAGGCAACGATCGTCGTGACGCCCGCGTTCTGGAATATGGGCGCCGCAGCGCGGCCGGAGGCGGAATAACTGCCGTTGACAACCAGTTTCACGCCGTCTTCGCCGATCAGCTTGTTTGCGGTGAAGATCGCCTGGTCGGACTTGGCCTGGTCGTCATAGGCGATGAGACGCAGCTTCTCGCCGATCACGCCGCCGGCATTATTGATGTTTTCGATCGCCATCTCGGCGGCGATCTCCGCCGACTTGCCGTCGGTGGCGGCGAATCCGGTTAGCGGCGCCTGAAAGCCGATCTTGATCTCGGCACGCGCCGGCTGGGCCATGGCAAGACTGAGCGCCACAGCCGCCACGCCCATAAGCAGGTTCATCGGTCGCGTGGATGTTTTCCACTTTCGATGCAACATGACTCTCTCTCCCATCAGTGATGACTCGATTTGGTTTCGTTCGATGATTGCAGGATTGATTGCGCGCGCAGCAGCTCGCGGGCCCGTTCGAGCGCGCTCTCCGGCGGCCGCGCGCGCCGCCAGTCCGGCCGGTCGTCTTTCCGCCGCGTGGCGTCGATGCCGAGCTTGGTGACGGTGCCGTCTTTCTCCAGCGGCTCGGCGCGGTCGGCCCGCACGTGGGGGACAATGACAAGGTCGCGATGCGGCTGCATACGTGTAGCTACAGCCCACTCGACCGCGACGGGGTCCCATGGGTCGATGTCGTCCTCGACCACGATGACTTGCTTGACGAGATTGACCGCCGCCCAGACCGCAAACAGAGCCTTGCGCGCCTCGCCGGGTCGCGGCTCGCGCAATGCGACCACCGCATGCAGGCGGCCGGCTCCGCCGAAACCGACCGCAACTTCCTCGAGCGACGGCACACTGCTGCGGACCGCTCGGGCCAGACCGGCGGCGATGGCGACACCGCCGATCAAGCAGTGCTCGCGGTGATAGCCGGGCAGGATCACCTGGAAAATCGCATCACGGCGCCGGGTTAGGCGTGAGAAGGTAGCGACGACGCCGGCGCCGTAGTTCTCATACATGCCATGAAACTCGCTGACCGATCCCTCCTCCACCTGCTCGCCGGCATTGAGTTTTCCCTCCAGCACGCATTCGCAATGCGCAGGTACCAGGAGATCCAAATCGAGGCAGCGAGTAGCCTCCAGCGGCTCGCCGAACAACGCGCCGGCGACCTTTAGCTCGTCGTCGCCCAAGCCGAGATAAAGGCAGGCGGCAATCAAGACCACCGGGTGATTGCCGATAGTGACCGCGATGTCGAGCGTCTCGCCGCGCGCCTGCGCGGCGCGCGCCAGCACGGCGAGATGATGGTTGGGCGCGATACCGACGAACGCGCGATTGGCGTCGAGCGGCATCACCCGCGCGATCGAGAGATTGGCGCGGCCGGTGAGCCGGTCCTTGGCGACGATCGCGCCGGCGGTGATGTAGGAGCCGCGCTCGTGCTGGAAGAACCGTGGGATCGGCAGTTCATTCTTGAGTATCGGATCTACAATGACCTCTTCCTGGCACGGCGCGGAGCTGATGATGCGATGCTCCAGCGGTCGGTCGATCGCCGAAAGGATCGCGCTTTGCATCCGCTCGGGTGTCGTGCTGAGGCCGGCAGCAATGCGCGGCAGCGCAGTGAGCAAGTTGCCGACCACTGGCATGCGATGCTCGCGCACCGCGTTGAACTTCAAGGCCGGGCCGCCATCAGCTTCGGCAAGGCAGGCGGCGACCTCGAATTCGAGATCGACGGGTTCGGTGATGGTCGTCAGTTCGCCGGCGTCGTCGAGGCTCGCGAGAAACGCGCGCATCGCTTGCGGAGAGACTCCGGCTTTGGCGGTCATTGCGTCCTTCGCATGTCGGCCAGCGGAGCTGCACATGAGCCTGGCCTGAACGAATACAATTGCGGATGCACCGTCCCGGACCGGCTGCCCATGCTCGATCCTATCGGCGGCTGCCGACGCTCGCACCCGCGAGCGTTAGAAACAAGGTTATAGGCAGAATCGAAGCCTGGATAGCGGGCGGGTCATGATCCCGCTATGGTGGGCCGGTCCGGAGCCTCGATGATCGAGCTACGCACCCTCGGTTATTTCGTGACCGCCTGCCGATGCGACACGCTGGCGCGCGCCGCCGGCGAGCTCGGCATTGCGTTGTCAACGCTGAGTTCCGCCATGACAGAGCTCCAAGAGGAACTTGGACTTACGCTGTTCCGGCGTGTGAAGTACGGCCTATATCCCACCGCTAGCGCACGCTGGCTCATGCGCGTCGCCGAGCCGTTACTCGACGGCGAAGCCTTCGCCCGACGCTGGATCGGCGGGTCGTGCACCCGCAAGGCCCAGATGTTGAGTCTCGAATTGGGCTTGAGCTTCACCATCGGCGGCCTCGGTGCGGCCATCGAATGCGCCATTGAGACCATGCGAGCGGAACAACCGCATATCCTTGTCGATCCGGTTTGGGGCGATGAAAAGGATTCACCGCCGCTCGGAACTCTTGCCGATGCCTGGCCGGGGCTTGCCCACAGCTGCATTGCGATTGGCTTGGCGCCGGTGCCCGCCAAAGATCGGACGCGCGCCATCACGCTACTCACCGACCGTTGGGTCTTCGCTTGCCGCCTGCCAGCCGGCACTGTGAGGCCGCCAAGTGCCGTCGATCTCGCCGCCGGGCGCCTGGTTGTGCCGGCGCTGGCGCCTCCGCTGATCGAACAGGCCGACCGTTATCTTACCCATAACAAGATCAGCAGCGTGCGTTTCGTCAACGAGCACCCGGGCGAGATTCCGCGTTTGATCGACGATTATCCCGATGCCGCGCTGTTCGTGCCGGAGAGCCTAATCTCAGGCCGGCTCGGCTTCCTGCGGGTGAAGGCCGTCGCACCCGTTGCCCCACTAACGATGAATATTGTGGCGCGCGTGCCCGCACCGAATGCCGTCACCGCGCGGTTTGTGCGCCACTTGAAGCGCGCGCTTGCAACGAACACGCCGGCGAACGCGCGGCGCCCAGCGATCTCGTTGCGCCAGATCCATTATTTCAACATGGTGCATCGGCTGCGCCGTGTCTCGGCTGCCGCGCAGGCAGCCAAAGTAACGCAGCCCTCGCTGAGCGAACAGTTGCACAAGCTTGAGCGGACGCTGTCAACCAAACTGTTCGAGCGCCGCGGCGACGGCGTCATTCCGACTGCGAACGGAGATCGCTTCGCCGACGTGTCAAGAATGATCGAGGCCGGCTTCCGCCGCATTTCCGCCGGCGACGCGGCCGCCACAGCGCCGCCGAGCCGGCGTATCGCCATGGGAATCCTGCCATCGGTGAGCCAACACGGTCACTTGGTCAACCGCGTCACCGAAGCAGTGCTCGGGGTGCAGACACGACATCCGACGCTGAGACTGGTCGTGCAAGAGGCGCCGAACGGCACGTTACAGGACTGGGTCATGCGCGGCCTGGTCGGGGTAGCAATTGTCGAGACCGGCTTGCCGCACATGCCGCGTCTGCCGCTAGGATCATCAGAAGGCCTCGCCGCGATCGCGCATGCCCGTCACAAAATGCTGCCGCCAGGCCCGGTCAAATTCGCCGATCTGGCACGGTTGCCGCTGGCGCTAACGAGCAACCGATTTGGCTTGCGCCAATTGGTCGACGCGGCTGCCGAGGAACGCGGCCTGCGCATTCAGCCGTATATGGAGGTCGACGCCTTGACCATGGTCGCCGCCTTGCTGTCGCGCGCCCCGGTTTGCACCGTGCTACCGCCTTCAGCGGTGCACCGCGAATTGTCGGAAGGCGAGCTCGTTGCCCATCCGATCGTCGATCCAACGATCACGCGCCGGCTATTCGTCATCCATTCCGGCGAACGAACCTTGAGCGAGCCCGAGCGTGATTTGGTCAAGACGTTGCGCGACCGGCTGTCCGATACAACCGACGTCTAATGGATGGCACCGCGGCCCTGATCAAGAAAGCCGGAAGTGCCGCAGGCCCTTCTTTACGACCTCGTCGAGTGCCTCGGCATAACCGGCGTCGGCATAGCGCATGACGCCCAGGCTGGTGTCGTTGGTGAGCGCCAAGTCGAGCCGAGCATCGGCTTCGCTGCTGCCGTCGGCAATCACGGTGACGCCGGCGCTCGTCATGTAGCCGGAATAGCCGCCGCCGCCGGAATGAATCGCCACCAGGTCGGCCTGCGAGGAGCACATCGCCATGGCGTCGAGCAACGGCCAGTCGGCGATCGCGTCGGAGCCGTCGCGCATATGCTCGGTCATGATATTGGGGTGCGTCATGGCACCGGCATCGAGATGGTCACGCGTAAAGGCAATCGGACCCGATAGCATACCAGCGCGCACCATGCGATTGACCGCGCGCGCCAGCGCCGTTCGCTCGCCATGTCCGAGCCAGGCGATGCGCGCGGGCAAACCTTCAAAGGGCACATGCGTGCGCGCCAACGCGATCCAGTTGGTGAGGATGTGATTATCGGGAAACGCCTGAAGTAAATGGTCGTCGATCTTGCGGATGTCCTCGCGGTCATTGACAAGCGAGATCCAGCGGAACGGGCCGATGGCGCGCGCAAACAGCGGACGCAAATAGGCCTCGGTGAATATCTGGATGTCGAAGGCATCCGCCAGGCCGCCGTCCCGCGCCTGGGTCCGGATCAGGTTGCCATTGTCGAAGACGACAGCGCCGGCACGCTTGAAGCCGAGCATCGCGCGCACATGGCGCACGATGGTGGCGCGGCTTTCATTCATTAGCTTCTTGGGATCGTCCTGGCGCATGTGGCGCACATCGGCAAGGCTGCGGCCGGACGGCACATAGCCGTAAACGAGATCATGCGCCGAGGTCTGGTCGGTAACGACGTCAGGGATGGTGCCGCGCGCGAGCAGCGCTTCACAGATATCCGCCGCATTACCGGGAAGCCCGATTGAAGCGGCGCGGCCTTCGCGACGCGCGGCCTCGACCATCTCCATCGCCGCATCAAGATCGCCGGCGCGGGCATCGAGGAAACCGTTGGCCAGGCGCTTGGTGATGCGCTCCTCGTCGATCTCCACGCAGAGGATGACCGCACCAGCCATGCGCCCGGCCAAGGGTTGGGCACCGCCCATGCCGCCGAGCCCCGCGGTCAGGATGAAACGACCCTTCAAGCTGTTGCCGAAATGGCGCTCGGCGATGCGCATGAAGATCTCGTAGGTGCCCTGGATCACGCCTTGCGAGCCGATATATTGCCAGTCGCCGGCCGTCAGCCCGCCCCAGCAGATCAGGTTCTGCTTCTGCCATTCGTAGAAGTTCTCGGCCTTCGCCCATTGGCCGACCATGTTGCAGCTGGCCATGATGATGACCGGCGCCTTGTCGTGCGTCTTGATCAGGCCGATCGGCTTTCCAGACTGCACGATCAGGGTCTCGCCGTCGGTCATAGTCTTGAGCGTCTCGACGATCTTGTCGTGCGAGGGCCAGTCGCGCGCGGCTTTGCCGAGCGCGGCATAGACCACGAGGTTGGCCGGGTCCTCGCCGACCGCGAGCACGTTCTCGAGCAGCCGCAACAGTCCCTCCTGCCGCCAGCCGCGGCAGCGCAGATTGGAGCCGGAAGTGACGGTGAAGCGCCGGTCCATCGTGGCATCACGCCAATGCGTATCGCGCGATCGGAATGCCGAGCGCGGCTTCACACACCGGATAGACGCTCGGATCTTTCACCGAGGAGCTTAACGGCAGATGTGCCTTCCCGATATGGAAGACAGACAGCGACATGCCCTCGCGCAGATGGCCGACACTGACCGGCTTGCCGTCCGCATCCAGGGTCGTGATCACGTCCGGGAACGTGGCAAGCCGCGCGCCCTTGCCGTCCTCGACCGCCATGTACTCGTTCATCACATGCAACACGAGATCGCGCTTGTCCGTGTGGATGGTGATGGTGCCGATGTCGAAGGCGCCTTCGGCGTAGCCGACGGCCTTGCGAGTAACCGTCCCCTCGCCCAGGATCGTGCCGGACGTGGTCGCGCAGATCGCGTCGATCACGGCACCGCCGCCCTGACGCTCCGCCGTCATGATGGCGTGGCCGAGTTCGAGAGCGCGGGAAATGCCGCCGAGCGCCGCGTTCTTCTTCACATAGGACGCGCGCGCCGGGTTGCGGCAACTGGCGATGAAGCCGCCGGACATGTCGGCGGCCTTGCGCAGGATCGGTGAAACCTTGGCGGTGGCCCCGCGTACCACCAGTTCGATATAGGAATGACTGCCGCGATGGCCGCCCACCGCGACCTGGATGGTTGGCTCCGGGCTCGCCGCCATGCCGATCGACCCCATGTCGCCGGTCGGATGAGCGCGAATATCGCCGACGGCGTCGATCACCTTCGTGCCGAGCAGCGCCCCGGGCAGCCAGGCATTCATGGTGCTCGACATGCCGTTCTGTCCGATCATTAGCCCGTAGAGCGGCGCCCCCAGTGCCTCCTGTAGCATTTCCACTGCTTTGACATAGTCGACACCCAGCATCTGCCATTCGGTGGTACCGGCCGGCGCGCCGATGGCGGCGGCGGTGGCGATAAAGGCGTCGTCGGGTACCTCATCCATGGACACCAGCTCAGGCTGGCCGATGCTGACGGCGGTGGTGCCGAGCATGCGGCCGTGATCCGCCCAGCCGCCGCCGCCGGCGGCGAACACCGAGCCGCCGCGAATCGCGGCTTCGACGTCCTGCATCCCGAGGATACGCCCCATGAACTTACCCCTTCACTCTTGATTGAAGCGTTCGATCGAGCGCCTTGACCGCTTGCAACACAACGGCCGCGCCGGCAGCGATCTGCTCGCGATCCGACCATTCCTCCGGCACGTGGCTTTTTCCGCCGCGGCAGGGCACGAAGATCATTCCCGATTTGCAGATGCGGCTCATGAAGGCCGCATCGTGCCCAGCGCCGCTGGCGAGATCGGTTTCGCTTAAGCTGAGCGCCTGGGCGGCTTGCCGAAGCGCGGCGCGTACTGTGGGATCGCAGCCGACCGGCTTGCCTTCGGACAGCGTAGCGAGCGGCGCCCGCTTCACGCGCGCCATTGCAGCGTGCGCCGCGCTCTCGCGTTCGACCGCGTCGACGAAACGCGCTGTCAACGCCGGATCGGTGGTGCGCGCGTCGATCACCAACCGGCAGCGGCCGGGGACGACATTGGCGGCGCCTGGCTCGACGGTGAGGATGCCGACGGTGGCGACGAAATAGCCTTTGCCTTCACCCGCCAATTGCACGGCTATGCGGCGCACGGAAGCAACAGTCTTGGCCGCGGCAACCAGCGCGTCCTGGCGCAAAGGCATAGGCGTGGTGCCGGCGTGGTCGGCGGCGCCCTCAAACACGATCTCGATGCGCCGGATGCCGACGATGGCGGTGACGATGCCGATATCGAGCGATTGGGATTCCAATACGATGCCCTGTTCGATGTGCAGTTCGAGGAAGGCGGTCACGTCCGAACGCTGCGCCTCGGGCAGGCGATCCGGATCACCGCCGATATCGCGCAGCGCATCGCGCAAGGTTTTGCCGCTGGGATCGGTCAGGTTGAGCATCGCCGCATCGAGAGCTCCGGCCATACCGCGGCTGCCGATGCAGGACAGGCCATATTCGCTCGGCTCCTCGGCGAGAAAATCGACGACCTCGATGGGGTGACATAGCCGCTCGCGCTTTTCGCGCAGCGCGCGCACGACTTCGAGTGCGGCGGCAACGCCGGCGATGCCGTCGAAGCGACCGCCGCTCGGCACAGTATCGCTGTGCGAACCGATCGCGATGACGCCGAGCGGAGGGTTGGCACCGTCGAGCCGACCTATCAGATTGCCGGCCGTATCGATGCGAACAGCAAGCCCGGCCTCGGCGAAGCGCCTCGCGAGAAAGGCGCGGCCTTCGAGGAAAAGCGGCGTAAACGAGCGGCGGGTATAGGGGCGCTCGGGATCGGTAATTTCGGCAAGCGCCATCACATCCGCCCATAGGCGGCTCGCATCGAGCGGCAGATTAGTCGCGACCAAATCCGCCCCCCTCAATGCGCCGGTAGCGGCGGCTTGATGAAACGGCCCTGTCCTGGCTGCCCGGCCACGCTCCCGTCGGCATAGATGCAGGCGCCGCGCAGGAACGTCGCCGCCACGCGAAACGGCAGTCCGATGCCGTCATAGGGGCTCCAGGACACGAAATTATTGCCGCTCGCGGCCGCGCTGTAACGATATGGATCCCGCTTCGCCAGCACGATATCGGCGTCGCGGCCGATCGCGAGCGCGCCCTTCACGTGGCCAATGCGGAACAGCTCTGCCGGATTGTGCGCCAAAAGCCGCGCGGCATGGGTGAGCGGCAAGCCGCGCTCGTCGAGCCCCTTGAGCAGCAGCGCATAGAGCACTTCTAGTCCTGGCACGCCGGAAGCGTTCTTCAGCATGATCGGGTCGGTCTTACGGTCCTCCGACCAGCTCACATGGTCAGTCGACACGACGGTGACATTGCCGGCATCGAGATGATGCCACAGCGCCTCGCGCTCGCGCCGCGACCGCACCGGCGGGTTGATCTTCGCCTTGCCGCCGAGCCGACGCACATCGTCTTCCTCATCAAGCGTCAGATAATGGATGCAGGCTTCGATGGTAGCGGCATGCCCCTGCGCGCGATAAGCCGCGGCCAACTCGTAGCCGCGCCCGATTGAGGAGTGCACGATGTGCACCGGGCATCCCGCACCGGCGCCGAGCTCGTATACCTCCGCGGTCGCCAACGCCTCGGTGATCGATGGGCGCGAGAGGCCGTGCGCACGGTAATCGGTGATGTTGCTCGCTTCCACCTTGGCGGTGAAGGCGCGAACCATTTCGTCGTTCTCGTTGTGAATGCCGGCGATCAGGCCGCGCGGCCCAATCTCGCCGAAGCAGGCGAAGAGCGTTTGTGGTGGAATGCGTGGGAAGCGCTGCGGGTGGGTGCCGAAGGTGGAGAACTTGAACGCGGCGGCGCCCGCATCGACAAGTTCGCCGATGCGCGACGCGCCTTCCTGCGGGTCGATAGTTGCATAAAGCGCGAAGTCAACGCGCGCCTGTGCGCCCGCTTCCTTAGCCTTGATACGGAAGCGCTCTGCGTTGGCGATCAAACAGCCGTCGTCATAGGGCATGTCGACGATGGTGGTAACGCCGCCGGCAGCGGCGCTGCGCGTTGACCAAATGAAATCTTCCTGACCTTTCTGACTGCGGCTGTGCACCTGCGCGTCAATGGCACCAGGAAAAACGAAAAATCCAGTGCCGCCATGCCTTTCTCCGGCCGGCACTGGACCGGGTCCCACTGCTTGCACCAAGCCGTCAGCGACCAGAACATGCCCATTATCGATCATCCGATCGGGCAGCACGACGGTTCCTGCGAAGACCTGATCCGCCATGTTTTCCCTTTCGCTCGCACCAGAAGGTGACGTGCGAGCATACGCTAGACGAGGAGCTCCTCCAGATCGAACGCGGTCTGGGCGAAATGCGCAATAGGAAAACCCAAACCCAATCCTGACTTACGCCCGCTTAGCATGCCACGGCTAGGGCGGCCGCAACGAGTTGATCGGGCAGCTCTGCTCGCTGAGCCGATCCGCCACACATTGCAAACAAAGCGTGGATGTTGGCCGCGACCGCCCCGGCCGGTTGAGCCCGCGGCCAGGTATCGATGCGCACGGTAGCCCACGCCTCCAACATCATTTGCTCAATCCGCTCCGCTTTAAGCTCTATCGCCTTGACGCCTGTGCGCAATGTTGCGGCCGACGAGAGGATCGGCGATAGGTCCGTGGCAAACGGCTTGAGGGCGCGTCGGGCCTCGCGAAGCCTCTTCACGATGCTGTTTTGCCACTCTCCCACGATGCTGGCCGCCTGCCGTATTTCGGTATCCGACAAGACTGCGCAGTGAACGGCGCCGACATGGGCACAGAACAACAGCAGATTGACATCATTGCCATGGCGGTCCTGCAGATCGAGGCACTCCGCCTGGACGGCAGCGTTAGCGTACACCGACAGCGAGAACGCCCAAAGACTCGACCCTTCCTCGCTCATGGTGGGACCTACGAGCCGTCTTCGGCCCGCCACCGTTTGACCAATCCGACGTCGATGTCGAACAGGTCGAGGCAGCGCCCCACGGTCTGATTGACGATGTCGTCGATGGTCTTCGGCCGATGATAGAAGGCCGGTACCGGCGGCACGATGATGGCGCCGTTCTCGGTGGCGGCAAGCATGCTTCGCAGGTGGCCCGCGTGCAGAGGCGCCTCGCGGACAACCAGGACAAGACGGCGGCGTTCCTTCAAAGTGACATCGGCGGCGCGGCTCAGCAAACTGTCGGTGATGCCGTACGCAACGTCGGAAAGCGTGCGGATCGAGCACGGAACGATGACCATGCCTCGGGTCCTGAACGATCCTGATGAAATCACCGCCCCGATGTCCGTGTTTTGATAGGTCCTCTCCGCGAGCGCCGCACTTGGTCGATCGAGCGGTCAACTTCCTCCTTCAGCGTCAGCGCCGCTGATTTGGTGACAATGAGGTGCGCCGGAATTTTGTTGGCGTGAAGGGTTTCCAACAGCCGGACCCCGTAAATGGCGCCGGAAGCCCCACTGATGCCGACTATAAGGGGAAACGTCGGACCCATGAACTCCCGCCGATGAACTCTCGCACCCAGGCCAAGAGGAGTGCCGCTTTAACCCGCGCAGGCTATCCCCGATCAGCAAAATGGCAAACTTTTGTCGGCGCGGCGGCCGGGCCGACCGGGCTTAGGACCGTCGCACCACAGCAGCGTGCAGTTCTGTTGGAAGGGCGTGACCGGGATGACGACGGCCTTGGTTTTGGTCATGGCCGGTACGTAAATGAGAAGGCCCGGCTTACCATTGCTGGCTCGTTCGGCTGGGCTTCAAGCGTCTCGACGTGTCCGCACGCCTCGCAGCGGTAGGTGCACAGCTCAGGCATGCCACCAACGCACGGCACGCGGCTGACAAGGGTCAACCCTTCGCCGTCGCAGGTGCAGTCGGGGGGCCGAGGTTGAGCCACGTCGGGTCCCATGCCGCAAAAAAGACAGCGCAAGGCAAGCACGGCAATTCCGGGAACCTACTTAAGGGCCGGAGGGGGGTACGCCCCGCCCTCACAGCGTCGCTCAGGCAAAACCCGACGGGAATTCGGCGTAGGTCACCGCGCCCACCCCGGACAATCACCCATGAATATCGAGGACTTCGCCATAGCGCTCGACGTGCTGGCTTCGCGCGTGCGCCAGATGTCCTCGCCGCTCTCCTCCGACCCGGAGAGGTTCCATGCGCAGCGTTCCGTGATCGCCCACGACATCGCCGAGCTCGCCCGCGGCATTGCCCCGCGTCCGTCCTCGTATACCTGCGGTAACCGGTCTGAACGACGCGGTAAGCAGTCCTAACAAACCGTCTCCAATTCCTTTCCAATAATTTATCCGCCACGGGAAACGCTGGGGAAATGAGCCAGACCTACGCCAAGGCTGGCGGTCGGGCGGTCGGCCGGTCGCCCTGAGATGATTCTCATTGTCATTCAGATTAGCGAAGCCCCCGGGGCCAAGGGGGACAAGAACCGGAATGGCGAAGGTCAATCCGAACGGGGCGGGCGTGGGATTCGAACCCACGACCCCAACCTTGGCAAGGTTTTGCACTACCTCCCGGCCCGGCTGCATAGGCGCTCGAAGGCAAGCCAGGGCAGGGCGGCGTGAACGGCATGATTCGCCAATCGTCCGATCGCGAGCCAAGCGCATACGAGCGCGAGCACTGCGCACGCTCCGAACCGTCGCCCCGATCATGAGGGCGGTGCTTAAGGACCGCGCCGTGGCGAGGAGCTACCGGGTACTTCGGCAACAAGGGGGTTTCGCGCAAAATGGCATCCATCAGGGGTCATTGCGGTGATCAATGCGCAAACCTTGGGCTATCTTCACACGTTCGCTCGTGCCGCTGAGTGTGCCGCGTCGCTCCCAATCGAGGGTCATGGTTTCCGACCGCTCCGAAAATCGGCCCTGCTGTTACCCCGGCGTTACCCCAAAGGCCGACCAGCCAGGCGGACATTACTCGGCGGGGGTCACATTCACTGCAACATCAATACGTTGGCCACCCGAGCCGACGATGACGCCGTCCATCGGCGCGACATCGGTATAGTCGCGGCCGATCGCGAGCACCACGTGCTGGTCGGAGACAATGACCGCATTGGTCGGATCGAGCCCGATCCAGCCGGCTTCCGGTCCGCACCAGACCAGCACCCAAGCATGCATGGCATCGGCGCCTTGCAATCGCGTCGGATCGGTCTGCGATATTGTGCGCAGATAGCCGCTGACATAGACGGCCGGCAGCCCGAGGCCGCGCAGTCCGGAAATCATGATGTGCGCGAAGTCCTGGCAAACGCCGCGGCGCAGCGCAAACGACATCGGCGGCGTTGTGGTGACGGTCGTGGCGCCGATTTCGTAGGTGATATCGGATTTGAGACGGTTCATCAGCTCGATGGCGGCGTCGAGCAGCGGCCGGCCGGCGGCAAAACTCTCCCGCGTATAGTCGCGGATCTCCGGATCGAGCGAAACCATGCGGCTTGGAAATAGGAAATGTGCGGGCGACAGCGGCCCGATGTCGCTCGTGGCAAACGCCTCGTCGCGGACGGCTTCCCAGGCCGGCGTCGCCAGCGCATCCAGCTCGACCGCCGCGTCGACGGCAACGCGCGCCGCCAGTTTGACCGTGATGTTCTTGTGCGGCTCTTCGATTTCGACCCAAGTCAGGCGGTTGCCGAAAAAATCCTGGCCTTCGCGTCGGTGGCGCGGTTCCGGCACGATCTGTAAGGCGGCGACATGCACGCGCTGGCCGGGGCGGGGAATCGGCATCAGGCGCAAGACATGGTGCGCCTGCGCAACCGGCGTGGCGTAGCTGCAGGTCGTCGTCTGCCGGACATCGTAGATCACGCCAGCGCCTCCCACGCCGATTCGGAGCGTTCGTTGGTGGTGAGATAGGCGGCGGTGATCGCATCCGAGAGCTTCATGAGCGACTGCTCGAACTCGATGATCAGCGCCTCGTCGATGGCGGCGGCGTCGACCGTGCGCAAGCGCGTTGCGACCGCGGCGGCGATCTGCTGCACCGGCGAGAGCCGCCCGGCGGCGTTGCGTCCCGGCAAGGCGGCAAGATGCGTCTCGATGCGGTCAAGCTGGAACGCCACGGAGCGCGGATTGTTGGGATCGAGCATGACCAGGTCGATGACCGGCGCGCGCGCGGCAACCATCAGGTAGCGCTGCCGATAGGTGATCTGGCTGTCGGCCAGTTCGAGCAGCAATTCGAGGCCGCCGTCGGGCGCGCCGGTTGGTGCAAAGCAGCGAACCAGCCGGCCGGTCAGGATGCCGCGCTCGATGCGGCGGCCGAGTTCGAGAAAACGCCAGCCCGCGAGCTGCGTCATATTTTCCTGCGCCAGGCCGGAGAGTGATGAAATGATTCGCAGCGCCGCCTCGACGCGCTCGATCATCGCGCTCTCTACCGGACCGATCGTGAGCGGCATGGCGATCATGGTGGCGAGATCGTTGATCGCGCGCCAGGCGTCCGGCGAGAAGCGATCGCGGATGACGGAGGCGGCGGATCGCGCGGCGCCGGCGAGATGCGGCAGCGAGCCGGCTAAATCTTCGCGCGTAAGGACCGCGCGCGCGGCAAACGCGGCTGGTGCGCCGCCGGTGTCGCTCGGCAGTGCGTTCCAACTTTCGAGCAGCGCCCCGATGCCGGCAATGACCGGCGCGGCCGTTTCGTCCGCCTCCGCAACCCGGTTGATCATGGCGCGAGTAAGCCGCAGTGTCGCTTCCGCGCGTTCGACGTAGCGCCCGACCCAGAACAGATTGTCCGCGGCGCGACTCGGCAGCAGGCCGGTTGCGCGCTGGACTTGAATTCGCTCCGGCGTCGGCAGCAGCGTCGTCTCGGCGACCGGACCGTGCGCCAGCACCCAGGCATCGGCCGTGGCGGCGCCGTGCTGCAGGCTCACCGCCCGCGCATCGGCGTTCTCGGCGATGCGCACGAAGCCGCCGGGCATGACCTGCCAGCGCTCGCCGACCTTGGCGAGGAACAGCCGCAAGGTGAAGGGCCGCGGCTGCAGACGGCCGTCCCGCCACACCGGCATGCTCGAGAGCGTCACCGCTTCCTGCATCACGTAGTCGACGCCGCGGTCGCGGATCGATTGTACGAGCGCCCGACGCTGCGGTTCGTCGAGCTTGGCTCCCAGCATCTCGCTGGCGCTGCGCGCGTCGGTCGGCGGTTCGAAGGCCGAGGCAACGACCATGTGATCGAGTTTTTCGAGCATCTCTTCGCGCATATCGCCGCGGCCGAGCCACCAGGTCGCGACGTTCGGTATCGCCAGATCGGCGCCGAGCACGATCGGTGCCAGCGCCGGCAGGAACGCCAGCATCGCGCGCGCCTCGACCAGCCCGGCGCCGAGCGCATTGATGATGACGATCTTGCCGTCGCGCACGGCTTGCAGCAGCCCCGCCGCGCCGAGGCGGGAGGCGGCATTGAGCTCGAGCGGATCGGCAAAGTCGGCGTCGATCCGCCGCAGCAGCACCTCGGTGCGCTGCAAGCCGGAAACGGTGCGGACGAAGACGCCGTCGTCGCGCACGCTCAGGTCTTCGCCTTCGACCAGAAGGAGCCCGAGATAACGCGCGAGATAAGCGTGTTCGAAATAGGTTTCGCTCAACGGTCCCGGCGTCAACAGGCAGACGTGCGCGTCGTCCTGGCGGGTGAGGGCGGCGAGCTCGGCCTGGAAGGCTTGAAAGAACGGGGCGACGCGTTCGACGCGCGTGGTGCGATAGATTTCAGGGATGGCGCGCGACAGCGCCAGCCGGTTCTCGATTGCGTAACCGGCGCCGGAGGGCGCCTGGGCGCGGTCGCCGAGCACCCACCAGCGTCCGTCGGCGCCGCGCCCGATATCGACGGCATAAAAGCGCAGATGCGCGCCGCCGGGAGGGGCGACACCGACCAGCGGACGTAAGAATTCCGGATTGCCGGCGAGCAATGCGGCAGGCAGGCGGCCGTCGCGATTGAACCACGCCGGGCCGTAAGCATCGGCGAGGACGGCTTCCAGAAGCTCGGCGCGCTGGATCAGCCCGGCCTCCAAAAGCTTCCATTCGGAAGGCTCGATGATCAGCGGCACATGGCTGAGCGGCCATGGCCGCTCGATGCCGGCTGCATCTTCGTAGACGCGATAGAAAACGCCGGAGCCGCGCAGATAGCGGTCGGCGGCGGCGAAGCGGCGATTGATCTCGTCGGCGCCGAGCGCCGCCAGCATCGCCAGGAACGGCTGCCAGTGCGCGCGCACCTGGCCATCGCCATCCATCATCTCGTCGAAGATGCCGTACAGCGGCCGGTAACTCGCAACGAACTGTTCCAGGCCGACGGTCTCTTTTTCGACGTTTGTGTCGAGCTGCGTTGCCATGGGGATATTTTACATCAAGCGTCGCAGATCGAGGGTGGTGGGATATTCCGGCGAGACGTCGAGCGGCGGAATGTCGATCAGCCCGCCGGTATGGCCGTGATCCCGGAAACGCGCGCGACGGCGTGCCTCGGCCTCGTAGGAGTTGACCGGAAAGGTCTCGTAATTGCGTCCGCCGGGATGCGCCACGTGATAGACGCAACCGCCGAGCGAGCGCTGGTTCCAGGTGTCGACGATATCGAAAGTCAGCGGCGCATGGGCGCCGATGGTCGGGTGCAGGCCTGCGGGCAGATTCCAGGCCTTGAAGCGCACCCCGGCGACAAATTCGCCGGCGCGGCCGGTCGGGGTCAGCGGCACGCGGGCGCCGTTGCAGGTCACGACGTGATGGCCTTCGCTCAAACCCTCGACCTTGACCTGCAGCCGCTCGACCGAAGAGTCGACGAGCCGCACAGTGCCGCCCGGTACGCCTTCTTCGCCTAATACGTACCAGGGCTCAATCGCTTGGCGCAGATCGAGCCGCACGCCGCCGTGCTGCACGCTGCCACAGACCGGGAAGCGGAATTGCCGCTGCGCTTCGAACCAGGCCGGGTCGAAGGCGTAGCCGGCGCGCTCGAGGTCATCCAAGACCGCAAGGAAATCCTCCCAGACGAAATGTTCCAGCATAAAGCGGTCGTGCAAGGCCGTTCCCCAGCGCACCGGCTGGCCGTCGAGCGGCGCGCGCCAGAACCGGGCAACGAGCGCGCGCAGCAGCAATTGCTGGGCGAGACTCATGCGGGCGTCCGGCGGCATTTCGAATGAGCGAAACTCGACGAGACCGAGCCGGCCGGTCGGTCCGTCCGGCGAAAACAATTTATCGATGCAGATTTCGGTGCGGTGGGTGTTGCCGGTCACGTCGACCAGGATGTTGCGGAACAGGCGGTCGACCAGCCACGGCGGCGAGGGCTCGTCTGGCGCCGGTACCTTGCCGAGCGCAATTTCGAGTTCATAGAGGATGTCCTGGCGCGCTTCATCGATGCGCGGCGCCTGGCTGGTCGGTCCGATAAACAATCCGGAAAAGAAATAAGACAGCGACGGGCGGCGTTGCCAGTAGAGCACCAGGCTTTTGAGCAGATCAGGCCGGCGCAGGAACGGGCTGTCGGCGGCTTCGCGGCCGCCGAGAACGACATGGTTGCCGCCGCCGGTGCCGCTGTGGCGGCCGTCGATCATGAATTTGTCGGTGCCGAGCCGTGATAGGTGCGCCTCCTGGTAGAGCCCGCTGGTGATGGCGACAGCTTCCTGCCAGGACGATGCCGGATGGATATTGACCTCGATGACGCCGGGATCAGGCGTCACCTTGATCACATTGAGCCGCGGGTCGAAGGGCGGCTCATAACCTTCGATGTGCACCGGCACGCCGAGCTCGGCGACGGTGCTCTCGACCGCGGCGATCAGATCGAGATAGCCGGCGAGCGTTTCGGCCGGCGGCATGAAGACGCACAAGCGTCCGTCCCGCACTTCGACTGTCAGCGCCGTACGCACCGGCACCCCTGAGCGATCGGGTTCGGCGGTGGCGCTGGCACGCTGTATCACCAACGTCTCAGGCGCGAGCGCCGGCGATATCTCCTCACTTGTCGAAGTCGCCTTGGCTCGGCGCGGATGGCTGACGCTGGCGTCGGGTAACGGCCGGCGTTCGGCGAACGGGTCGGCCGGCGTGAGGTTTGGATGGTCGGCGGGATCGATCGCGGGCAAGGACTGCAGCGGCAGCCGGAAGCCGAGCGGTGAATCTCCCGGTGTCAGGAACAGCCGGCCGCTGGGCGTTTGCCACAACTCGCTCAGCCATGGCTTCGCCGGCGTCCAGCGGCGCAGCGGCAGCACGAAGCCCGCCGGCTGGCCGAGTTGATGATCGAACGCGCTCAGGATGCGCGCGCGCTTATCGGGATCGTCGATCTTGGCAACGCTTGGATCGACGTCCTCCGGGATCAGACCTTGCTTGAGCATGCGATCGGTCGGGTCCTCATAAGTGGGCTGCACGTAATCCGCCATGATTCCCAGGCATGCGGCAATGCCTTCGGCCAGTCGCCGCGCGGCATCGGGCGACGGCTTTTGCGCGGCAGCTTCCCGCGCGATCAGGCTGTCGTCGCGCCAGATCGGAACGCCGTCGCGGCGCCAGTAGAGCGAGAACGCCCACCGAGGCAGCGGCTCGCCGGGATACCACTTGCCCTGGCCGTAATGCATGAGCCCGCCCCGCGCGAAACGGTCGCGCAGCCGCCGTATCAGATCGTCGGCGCGCAGGCGCTTCATCGGGCCGAGCGCGGCGGTGTTCCATTCCGCCGACTGATAATCGTCGACCGATACGAAGGTCGGCTCGCCGCCCATGGTCAGGCGCACGTCGTGCGCGACAAGATCGGCGTCGACCTGCTCGCCAAGCGCATTCAGCCCGGTCCAGGCGGCTTCGGAAAACGGCGCGGTTACCCGCGGCCGCTCGGCGATCCGCTTGACGTTCATCTCGAAGGAGAAGCGAGTCTCGCTCGGCTCGACGAGGCCGCTGATCGGCGCGGCGGAGCGAAAGTGCGGCGTCGCGGCAACCGGCAGGTGGCCTTCGCCGCACAACAATCCCGACGTCGGGTCGAACCCGATCCAGCCCGCGCCCGGCAGATAGACCTCGGTCCAGGCGTGCAGGTCGGTGAAGTCGTGATCGGTGCCGGCAGCGCCTTCGAGCGGTTTTATGTCCGGCTTGAGCTGGATGAGATAGCCGGAGACGAAGCGGGCGGGCAGGCCGATGTGCCGCAGCAGCTGCACCAGCAGCCATGCGGTATCGCGGCAGGAGCCTGCAGCGGACGCCAGCGTCTCTTCGGGTGTCTGTACGCCCGGCTCGATGCGAATGAGATAGCGGATCATGCGTTGCAGGCGCTGATTGAGATCGACCAGAAAATTGACGGTGTTACGCGGTTCGCGCGAGATGGACTGCACCAGGTCTTTCAGCAGCGGGCCGGCGGGCTCCGGTTCGATAAAAGCGGCAAGGTCCTCGTGCAGTTCGGGCGGAAACGCGAACGGCCAGGTCTCCGCATACGGCTCGACGAAGAAGTCGAACGGATTGATCACCTCCATATCGGCAAGCAGATCGACGGTGACGGAAAATTCCTTTGTCTTCTCCGGGAAGACGAAACGCGCGAGCCAATTGCCGTGCGGGTCCTGCTGCCAGTTCACGAAGTGATGGGCCGGCTGCACCGTGAGCGAATAGCTCGGAATGCGGGTGCGGCAGTGCGGTCCCGGCCGCAACCGCACCACCTGCGGTCCGAGGCTGATCGGCCGGTCATAATCGTAGCGCGTGGCGTGATGGAGCCCGACCAGGATCGACATGCTGTGACGCGTTGCGGCCTATTTGCCTCATATTCATGCAAGTTCCGGGCCGCCGCCACAACTTTTCACTGGAGCGCAAGCGGGCGCGGCCGTTGGGTCAGGCAGATTGCTCGCGAATGCGGTCGCAGCATCTAGAGCGCGAGGTCTTCGCCATTGCCACGATAAGATGTTGACCTGCAATGCACGGAAAGGTGCGCGGTTCGGCGTCCGCAAGACATAACGCAAGACATAACAAGACATAAAAGGCGGCGCGGGTGCCCCCCATCCGCGCCGCCACTCGCGACAAGCACATGTTCACGCCATTGCCGCAAGTATAGCAACTATGCGCGATGGCGGTGAGCCGAGCTTTGATTTCGATCAATCCTTACATCGCCCGGGGCGGCGCCGAGAGCGACCTCGCGCCGATCACGCCGTGATCCCGCCGCCGCCTCACTCGTTGGCGACGCCGCGGACGATGTGGCCGGGCTCGGGCCCGCCGGCCGGCACGACACCGACCCATTGCCCTTGCCGTTTGTCGCCAAGCCGCAACAGCGGCACGAGCACGAATGCAAAGGCCGTGAACGCCGCCGATACGATGATGAGCGGCGCGAGCCTGTTATCGAAAAAATGCTCGAACATGAACGATCCGATAATGTCGGCGCTAGCGTTGGCAAGATTGATGATCGACATCATCACCGCGAAGCTGAATCCCTCCGATCGCTGCGGACAATAATCGGCGGCAAGCGTAACCGTCGCCACGGTCGCCAGCATTGCGGAAAATCCGCTGCACAGGCTGAGAACGGCCGCTGAAAGCTCGTTGGACAACAGCAGGTACGCCGCCGTCGCCACCGTGCCGAGCGCGATGCTCAGATTAAGCAGCCGCTTGGAAGACAGATTGCCGAACAGCCGTCGATAGAGGAGCGCGCCGACCACCCAGCCAGCCGCCGCGATCGATCCCAAGATGCCGATATAGCTTTGCGAGAATTTCAAGCTGTCGGTCATGGTGTAATAGAGCGGCGTGCTCAAGCCCGGGCTGAAGTAATAGAGAAACAGGAAAACTCCGACGATCCAGAGCTCGCGTGTTCTCAACGCGGCCGCAAGGCCCTGGAAACTTGCACGCAAGGCCGGCAGATCGATGCGCGTTTTCTTTTCCGGGACCAGAAAGATCGTCCCGAACAGGACCGCCAAGGGCGCCAGGGCAACGACGGCAGCCGCGGCGTGAAGCGCCGAAGTCGGCGACAGCCGCTGGACGAGTTGGCCGCCCAAGATGGCGGCGGTCATCGCCGCGACGTTGAACCACAGCCATTGTTGGTTGACGAATCTGCCGCTTTCTCCCAGCCGCTGGCCGTTCTCCACCAGCACGGCGCCGCAAACTGTGCTCGATATCGCCATGGCGTAGGCCGTGAGTTGCAGCGCCCACACTAGCTGGCTCGGCACGGTGAGCTGGGTGACCCAGAGAAAGGCGCCGGCCGCGACAAGATTAGCCGCAACAAGGTAGGTCTTCCGGCGATAGCCGAACAGCGGCAGGAAATCGGAAAACGCCCCGTAGACCGGCTTGATGATCCAGGGAAAATTGAAGATGGCGAGATATGCGGTGACTTGCAGCGGCGTCCAGCCGTGGACCTGCTTCAAATAAAAGCTGAGCGGCTGTGCGATCAGGCCGCCGACCTGTCCAACGCCCTCGACGACATAGACCAGCGCGAAAAACAGCAACAGCCGGTTGGTCACGCCACTGTCTCGCGCCGGAGCTCCGGCTGGCGGCGATAACGACTGCTCGTTCATCGGATTTGCGGCCCACGGATCCGGTCGCGCAATCCTTAAGAATGCACAACGGCGGTCTTAGTTCAGCCCGATCCTATCGGTTTGTGAACCCGGCGTCGCCTATTGATCGTGATAGGTGGGTTGGGCTTAGTCCCGCGCCTGCGGTCCATGCAGCGACGGAGGCCCGATGACATCGCCGCGGGCCAGCGACCTGTCGCCAATCGACACGGCGGTCGCGGCAACGACGAGCGACACCGTGAGCGCAACGGTCGCGATCAGCTCGAGCCCGGCCACGTGTCGCTTCGACAGAGTCTGCTCGGCTCGCGGCGGCGCGAAACCGGGATTGCCGGTCAGCTCTGCCATGGTCGTCACCATCCTTGGCGAATCAGTTCGCTCGTCGCACCATCGCCGCCGATACCGGCGCCGGTTCGGCCGGATTTGGGCGGAGGCATTGAAGAACAAAGGCGATTTGATGGAAGTTGGTTAACAGACCGTTAACGACGATGCTGGGCGATGACTGCTTCTATTGGGCGGCCGCCCGTGAAATGGCCGCGGTCGGCGCCTGGGATTCCATTGTCACGTGGCCGGGCTCGGCGGCGACGCGTGCGAGCCAAGCACGCAGCGCCGGAAACCCGGCGAGGTCGTAGTCGCATAGATGGGCGATGTGCGTGTAGGCGTACAGCGCGATGTCGGCGATGGTGTAGCGATCGGCGGCGAAGAAGTTGTGCCGCGCGATATGCTTTTCCATCACGCCGAGCGCGCGATAACCCTCTTCCATCCAGTCCTCGAACGCGTGGCGCTGCAGCTCGCGGCCGCCCTTGACGAGTGTGAGCCAGAAATAGGCGGCGCCCAGGTTGGGCTCCAGACTGTGCTGTTCGAAGAACATCCACTGCAACGCTTCCGCGCGTTCAATGCGGTCCTCGGGCGCGAGCGGCGTGCCGCCGGCGATGTACCAGAGGATGGCGTTGGATTCGGCAAGGAATCGGCCGGGCGCTACTTCCAAGAGCGGCACCTGGCCGTTCGGATTCTTCTTC